>ENA-OYXC01000149-OYXC01000149.1-human-gut-metagenome-genome-assembly--contig:-NODE-149-length-38004-cov-7.582097_pt1 | contig 38004 bp, 30 predicted proteins | sample MGYA00244214_ERZ653415 | MGnify/ENA primary metagenome ERZ653415 (study PRJEB26926, sample SAMN06165016) | human gut metagenome | biome: ENVO:00009003; feature: ENVO:2100002; material: ENVO:00002003... | reverse complement strand
TGGAGAGAGCGCTCCCGCAAACTGCCTCTTGACAACTTATAGGAGCGTCGGTTTTATTGGCGGAAAACCGGGGTGTGCTCAAGGGCTCCGGAATTTGCCGCATACTTCCGAAAACGACGTCTCTGCGGCACCAAAAATCGCCCCCAGAACCCTGAGATAATGAACATATGTAGCCGTTTGCCGCGAAATACCATCCGTTTAAGGAACCCGTCCCCAACGCGCGTCATCTTTACGGTTGAATAAATACACATCTATGGAATTACGTAAGAGAGGACCGTTCCATGAGCTACAAGACCGTTTGCGTTGCCGGCGGCGGCGTGCTGGGAAGCCAGATTGCCTTTCAGGCTGCCTACTGCGGCTTTGATGTAACGATTTGGCTGCGCAGCGAGGGCAGCATCGGCCGCACCCAGCCCAAGATCGATCATGTGCGCGAGGAGTACATCGCGGCTATCGAGGGCATGGCGGACGGCACGGGTGAGTGGTGCGCCGGTATCGCCGATAGTGGCCAGCCCTTCGACAAGGAAGCGACGCTCGCCGCCGTTGAGCGTGCCTACTCCACACTCAAGCTGGAGCTCGATCTTGCCAAGGCAGTGGCCGACGCCGACCTGGTCATCGAGTCTATGGCTGAGGACACTCAGGCGAAGATCGACTTCTACAAGAAGCTCGCCCCGGTTCTGCCGCAAAAGACCGTCATCGTGACCAACTCCTCCACGCTGCTGCCGAGTACCTTTGCCAAGTACACCGGCCGCCCCGAGAAGTACCTGTCGCTGCACTTTGCCAATTCCATCTGGAAGAACAACATGACCGAGGTCATGGCTCAGGACCAGACCGACAAGCGCTATTTCGATGAGCTCGTCGACTTTGCTAACGACATTCGCATGCTGGCGCTTCCCGTCAACAAGGAAAAGAACGGCTACCTGCTCAATTCCATGCTGGTGCCGTGGCTGCTTTCGGGCCTTGACCTGTACGTCTCGGGCGTGAGCGATCCCAAGAGCATCGACCTCGCATGGACGCGTGGCACCGGCGCCCCCAAGGGTCCGTTCCGCGTATTCGACACCGTGGGTATCCAGACGGCCTACAACATCGTTATGCAGTATCAGAAGGTCCCGGGCCTGGTGAGCCCGCTGCTCAAAAAGATGATGATGCCCTACAACTTTAAGGCTATGGCGTCCGTCCTCAAGAAAATGCTCGACGAAGGCAAGCTGGGCGAAAGCTCGGGCGAGGGCTTCTTCAAGTACTAAAAAATGATCCGTCGGGGACGGAGGAAAACGGATCATTTTCGGCCGCCAACAGTGAGAAGATGGACCCAGAAATAGAAAGGAGTGGCAATGGGCCAGCTCGGGCTTTGAGGACAAGTTGCTGCAGGCCCAAGGCGATTTTTCGCTCAACGCAGGCCAGCACAGTGTGACCTATCTGCCAAACGACGAGACGACCGTGATTGGTCGCTACCAAGTGCTGTTATACGACAACAACTTTGGTGCGGCCGAGAGCTATCCCAAGTTCGACTGGGGCCAGCTGGGCGCCGCGGTGGTGACCGACTACAGCAAGGGAACGCATTCGTTTGGGCGCATCTTTACGGTGGACGAGACCGCGCACACCTACGAGCTCGAAGACCAGATCGCGGTGCCGTTCTCGGGCTACGTTAGCAGTGCGCAGCGCGTCGGCAATTCGAACAGCATGCTCGTGGCATCGGGCATGGCCAAGACCTTTGCCGAGTACGATCGCTATGGACTGCCCATCACCACCTACGAGATGGAAGCCGAAAAGTACATCTACCGTGTGTACAAGTACGAGCTGTAGGGCCGCGCTTAGGTTTGACCAATGGAGTATGAAAACACGCCGTTCGCCGATGCCCCCTCCGCGAGTGGCAGCCATATGGTTTGATGTCAGAAACATATAGTTGTCGCCAGCCTGCTGGCGACGTTCCCCCTGATATCGGAGGTTCCAGGTATGTTTCACGCTCCGTTAAACAACTATCGGTTGGGCTAACATGGGTCGCCGTGCTATTTCGATAACCCTTGCAGTGGTCTGCCTGGCTGTGCTCCTGGGCGCTACGGGGCTGCTTGCTATAAGCCGAGAAACGTCCTATATGCAGGAATGCGCTTCCGAAGGGTTTGCCATTGACGGTTACTATCGGGACGACAAGACGAGTCTGGAAACCCTGGCCTTTCTTGAAGAGGATAACCATCGGTGGCAACTGGTCGACAAAGACGGCAGCTGCGTTGACGGGCAGTTTAAGCGTACGGATGACCCCAACATCCTGATATTAAAGAAGGAAAACGGCGAAGAATTCGGCACGGTTCACGTTGCGTATATATCGCGCCGACGCAATCAGGGGCAGATTTACCTAATTAGAAATACTAAGGCGACCCGATTTTATCTTGTGAGCACCGATCCGGCGTTTACGGTGGAGTCTGGCGATGTCGATCTGGACAGTTGATTCACGGCAATAAAACGGCGAGCGGGGCGCGGGTGCGAACTGCGCCCCGCCATTTGCTCGTGTCCGTATCGCGCCTGCGCCTCGTCGTAACTTGCGTCCGTGCGAGCATTCATCCCGCGCTCTGCATCACTTCACATCGAACTCCACGCGATCGAGTTCGGGTACGTTGAGGTCTATGAGCTTGCGGGCGACGTGGCGGTCGTGCGCCCCGAGCGCCTCGCTTGTCGTCACGTGGGCGACAACCTCGCGCTCGACGATGCCCTCTTCCTCGCCCTCGGCAGCTGAGGTCTCGACGGCGACGGTGTAATCCTTAAAGCCCGGCAGCACCGCGGCAAGTTCGCGCGTAGTTTCGGTGACACCGTAGCCGTCCTGCACGCCGGTCTGCGCCGAGCCAATAGACCCCGCCGTCATAACGATGCAGGGGATGGCAAAGACTACCGTACCCACAATGATGCGGCGGCGCACCTTGCGCGATAGCTCGTCGACCTCGGCATCTTCTTCGGCGGTTACAATGCCGTCGCCGTTGAGGTCGCGCTTGAGCGGCACGCGCAAGATAAGTAATACGGCTTCGGCCGCGAGTGCGATAAAGACCACGTTGATGCCAAACTCGTAAAGCGCCGAGAGAAACAGCGACCCGCTTGCGATGGCGATGCCATAGCCCGCCGCGCACAGAGGCGGCATGAGCGCGGTTGCCACGGCCACGCCGGCGATGAGCGTGGCGGGTTCCTGGTCGCGCGAGTTGCCCAGGCCGCCCGCAAAGCCGCCCGCGAGCGCGACGGCAAGGTCCCACACGGTGGGCGTCGAGTTGTCGACGATGGCGGCCGTGGCGGTGCCAAGGGGCGAGAGCTTAAAGTACAACGTGGACGTGACCAGGCAAAAGGCCATCTGCAGCGCAAGGCTGGCGATGGCTTCGACGGTAATCTCGCGGTCGAGCGTGGCGATGCCGTATGCCGTGGCAAGGACCGATCCCATAAGCGGGCAGATGAGCATGGAGCCCACGATGGCGATGTCCGAATCGATATCGAGGCCGATGCTTGCGATGAGCATGGCGATGATGAGGATACACAGGTGAGAGCCAGTCAGACGCGCGCCGTTTACAAAACGCTTGCGGATCACGTGATAGGGCGCGCGTCCCTCGCGAATGTTGAATGCGCGCTTGAGGAAGCGGGTGATGTTTTCCATGGCTTCGCTATGAGCGGGGCGGATGCCGTGACGCCGATGATGACGCTCGCGCAGTCGCTTGATCTGTTGTTTGTCGAGTTCCATGTCCACCTCGTTCCAGCGCGGTCCGCGCAGCGCGCCCGTTGTCCTAACTCTACACCGTGGCGGGCGGGGTGTCTGTTGGATGCGGAATCCGATAGGGCGGATGACGCGGGAGCAAATGCAAATCACAGGCTCAATTCCATCCCGCGAGAATATGATGCACCAGCTCCTTCAAATGTGACGAAACTGTGAAGCACGAGAGCGTGAATTTCAAAAAATCCGCTGGTGACCAATGTTGCGCAACAGAATTCAAAAATCAGCTCCTACATTTTGAGGCGTATGGATACATCCGTGTCAAAGGGAGAAAGCCATGGCAAACTATATCCCACAGCACTTTGAGCCTCGGGCCAAGGCCGTCAACGTCAAGGGCGTTGCCAACCGCGCCGTCGCAACCGTTTTGACGGCGGGCCTCATCGCTCAGCCGCTCATGTCGCCGCTGGCGGCAATCGCCGCACCGACGGCAGATAACGGTGACGCCACGAAGGGCGACAGCGCTATCGAGAACACCGTTGCCACCGGTAACCAGGCGGTCGTAAAGACGGCTGCCCAGTTGGCCGAGGAGTCGGCAAAGCAGCTCAAGGACGCTCAGGCCGCCTACGATGCCGCCCAGAAGAAAGCCGACGCGGCGGGCCAGTCTCAAAAGCAGGCGCAGCAGCAAAAGAATCAGGCCTCGCAGGCCGTGACCGATAACGCCGCCGAGCAGAACGAGGCCGAGGCAGCCGCGCTTCAGGAGAAGATCGACGAGCTTAAGGCGGCTGTTGACAAGGCCGAGCAGCAGCAGAAGAAGCTGGGCGACCTGAACGATCAGCTCGATCAGGCCAACAAGAGTGTCGAGGATAAGACCCAGGCGCTCAAGGACGCCAAGGCAAAGCAGGATGAGGCCAAGAAGGCCCTCGACGATGCGCAGGCCAAGCTCGAGGCCATGGGTATGGACGAGTACGAGGCCGCCAAGAAGGCCGTCGAGGACGCGCAGGCCAAGCTCAATGCGGCGAATGCCGATGTGAAGACGGCCGAGGGTGAGCTCGATGCCGCTAAGACCGCCGCCGACAATGCTGAGCAGGCAAAGAGTGATGCCGAGTCTGCTCTGACGACTGCCCAGGCCAAGAAGCAGGAGACCGCCAATGCCCTTGCCGCTGCGACCACCGCGTGCGGCAACGCCCAGGATAAGCTGAACGACGCCCAGAAAGCGCTCGATGCCGCCATCTCGGGCACGGGCATCGATCTAAAAGCGCTTGAGGCCGCCAAGGAAGCTGCTGCCGGTGAGCTCAAGGACGCGCAGACCGAGCTTGATGCCGCGAAGGCTGCCGACGCCACCGCACAAACGAACCTCCAGGCCGCACAGACTGATGCCAGCGCCGCGCAGGAAAAGGTCAACGCCGCCAACGCTGCCGTTTCGTCAGCGCAGACTGCATACGACGAAGCCAACGGCAAACTCGGTGATTTGACCAGCAAATACAACACCGCCAAGGCTGCTTACGAGCAAGCTCAGCAGACCGAGGCCGACAAGAAGACAGAGTACGACCGTCTAGCAGAGGTCGCAAAGCAGAAGAAAAGCGCTCTTGAGAATGCTACCAGCGACTACAACAAAGCGAATGATGAATACAACACGGCCAGCGCAAACGTCAAAGCTCTTGAGCAGCAGATTTCTGAGCTAAAAGCAAACATGACGGTGGATACGGATGCTGTCAAGGCTGGCCTGCTTGGCTTTATGAATCACATCGCAAGTAGTACGTCGTTTACTGCTGCTCAGCGTGCCAACGCGAGCGATGCGGCGAAGTTACTTGATGGGTCTGCTAGCAAGGCGGCATGGTATGACGACTATGTCAACTTGGATGCATCTGACGCTGACAATGCTTTTTCGCTCGTGAATCTGCAGAATACCTTGACCTACATGAATGCCGTCAATGGAATTCGTCGCGCAAATGGCTTGAGTGACATGAAGGTCAGCATTGTCTCTATGGCGCAGTCGGCGCTCGATGTTTGCTATTCGTCGAATGTTTGGGACCACGCGGGGAACAGCGGCGAGGGCTTTTATATGTCCTATAACGAAAACCTTGCCGGACGTGCTGGCGCCTACAAGGGGTCAGATAATCCTAAAGATTGGGAAATATCCTTCGATAACGGCGACAAGTACGGCGATGATTGGCCGTTTATCGGTTGGTATACTGCGGAAAAGCGTGACTATGACAGGGGTGACTATAGCAACACCGGCCACTATGAGAACTTTATTGATTCAGGTGCTAATTCCTTTGGGTTCGCCGTCGGCTACGGTAAGGATGGCAACCGCTCAACGCCCGAGGATGACGGTGCACCCAGTCCTGTTTCAATTTATCAGGGAAACTGGGCCGAAGGCGATTTTACGGTTGACGAGTTCAAGAACCTGGTAAACACGTACGTAGACTCCGTTTATCATGCCGGTGGTACCGCCGCGCAGAAGGCGCAGCTGGCGCAGCTGCAAGATCAACTTGCGGCAGCACGGAAGGCGCTCGATGTGAAAAACGATGCGCTTGGCTCTGCGGAGTCATCCCTCGATGCTGCCAAGAGTGCCGCGAATGAAGCGAACGGTAACGTTGCTGCTGCCAAGAGCGACTATGAAGCTGCGCAAGAGGCCACCGCTATCGCGAAGGCGGCATATGGCGCTGCCGATGTCAATTTGAAGAATGTTGACATCGAAACTCCTAGGGCAAATCTCAACGCCGCCAAGGACGAGGCGACCGTCGCGCAGGCCGCACTTGACGACGCTAACTCCAAGCTCACCGAATGCCAGACGAACGCCTCCAAGGCTTCCGCCCGCAAGGCGAAGGCACAGGGCGATTACGATACCGCCAAGACAAAGTCCGATAAGGCCAACGAGGCGTATGACAATGCCACGGCTTCGGTCAAGGACCTTACTGCCAAGCGCGATGCCGCTAATGCGAACCTTGCGAGCAAGCAGGGCGCGCTTGACGGGGCCAAGAAGGCCGACGACGCCGCTCAGGCTGGCGTAGATAAGGCTCAAGCCGCAGGCGCACACGCCGCGACCGCTCTTTCGGATGCCAAGCAGGCAGTTGCCGCCAAGACGCAGGCCGTGTCCGACGCACAGGCGAAGGTCAAGGCCGCCGAGGGCGAGCTGGCCCGCGCAAACAAGGCCTTCGAGCGCTTCGCCGGCGCCCAGAAGGCGGTCGACGACGCCACGGCCGCCTATGATGCCGCCGTTGCCGGTGTCGCCGATGCCCAAAAGCAGCTCGAGGCCGCCAACAAGGCCGTTGTCGATGCGAACTTCGATATCATCAAGGCCAAGGCCGAGCTTGCCGGCGACGAGGCGCTCAAGGCCGATCTTGAGGCCGTCGACCACAAGGCCTCCCTTGCCGCGGGCACGACGGGCAACGATAAGCTGACCAAGCTGAATGCCGCCTACGCTCGATACAAGTCCGCCGTCGATGCCGCTGCGGGCCTCAAGACTGCCCTGAGCGATGCCGATGCCAAGCTGTCCGATGCCAACGACGCTTATGCCGCCGCATTGGCAGAACTCGGCGATGCCAAGGACGCCCTGGCTGCTGCACAGGCCGAGTACGACAAGTATCATCCCAAGGCCGAGCCGCAGGCTAAGCCTCAGATTACGCAGGCTGCTGCAAAGGCCCCTGCCGCTAAGAAGAAGGCTGCGTCGGGCGCGCTTGCCCAGACCGGCGACAACTCCGCGCTTGCGGGCGAGGTGTTCGTCATCGGCGGCATTACGCTCGTTGCCGCGGGCGTGACGCTGAGCGATCGTCGTCGCAAGCAGATGTAGCGTATTGAGCGCTGGCCTCGCGACATACCGCAATTCGTCGCGAGGCCGACTCGATAACTCAACCGATAAGGCCGGCGCGCTGTTAAACGCAGCGCGCCGGCCTTTCTTTGTTTCGATATCAAAAAGCCCGGTCAGCAGCCGCAGAAGCTACCGACCGGGCAAGCCGTAGGCAATATGGTTGCTGTCGAGCAGCTGCTCGACTTAGCCCAGCAGGCTTAAGCCCACGGAGACAAACGCCAGGATAACGCCGACGATGGACTCGCCGCCGAGCAGGCCGCTGGCAACGACCAGACCCTGTTCCTGGAAGGCGGCGTCCTTGGCAGCTCTCTCCTCGTCGGAAAGACCAGCGGTGGCGTCGCGGTGGGCGGACCACTTGTCGTAGGCGAGCTTGACGCAGGAGCCCAGGAATGCCGTGAGTGACATGTAGAACGGCAGGTACACGCCCAGGCCGATCATCATGGCCGGAATGCCGAGCCAGTACATGACGATGCCGGCGATAAAGCCGCCAACGAACCACGGCACGCTCGGGATGCCCGAGACCATGGTGGCGACGACGCTTGCCTGCGCGGCAACAAAGCTCTTGTCGGGGCCAAAGGCGTCCGGGCCATAGGCGGTGACGAGCGCGACCATGACGGCTGCGGCGACCAGGGCGCCCACGATGCCGCCGATGGCTTGGCCGATCCATTGCGCACGCGGGTTGGTGCCCAGCACGGCGCCGGCCTTAAAGTCGTTCATGACGTCGCCCGCAAGGCCGCACGCCACGGCAACGATGCCGGCGATAAAGAACAGCTTGACCTGAGCGATCTGTGCGAAGGCAGCCACGATGAGCATAACGATGAGGCCAAAGATTTCCATGGGGTCGATACCCGTCTGGCCGCAGCTCTGCGCGCTCATGATGGTGGTGACAAAGGTGAACAACGTGACGATGACGGCCGGAACGGGGCCAAGGTCGAGCGCGATGGCAACGATTACGGCGATGGCGGCAGCGCCCAGGCCGATGATGCCGGCGTCGAGCTTAAGAGAGCCCGAGATAAGCGACTGCTCGTCGGTGTCGGTGGAGCTGTCGGCGGCAAGACCGCGGACGATACCGGCGACCTGCGGCAGGATGTCCTTGAGGACGACGGCGACGCCAAAGCCCATCATAAGACCCATACCGAGGGATTTGACGATACCCTGCGCGGTCACAATATCGAACAGGCCAGCAGCGGTGCCGCCAACGATGATGCCAAAGTTGCCCAGCAGCGCGCCGGCAAACCAGAAGGCGACGGGGGCGAAGCCCACGAGGAAGCCGATGGACAGCAGCATGGGCGAGTTGTAGATGGCAAAGGTCACGCCGGGGATATTGAGCGTGCACAGCATACTGGGCACCACGCCCAGGGCGTCGCGCAGCACGCTGTAGATGCCTGCGATGGCCATGGAGCCAAAGAGCTGCTTACCGGTCTTGCCGCCGGCCTCGGTAGCACGTAGAGTCTGGGCAGCGGCGTTGCCGGTGGGGAACTCCAGCGCGGCGTCCACGATAAAGTGACGGTGGATGAGCGCTGTCGCTAGAAGGCCCAAGATGGTGCCGGCGAGCGCCACGATAAACATGTCGAGCCAGCTGATCTGGTCGGCATAGCCCAACATCCAGGCGCCCGGGATGGTAAACGCCAGGCCGCCGGCGACCATGGCGCCCGCAGACATGATGGTGTGGGTGACGTTGGCCTCGTTGAGGCTGGCGTTGCCCATGAGCTTAAGGAAGAACAGCGAAATGACGGCAGCGAAAATGATCGGCCAGGGGAGGGCGCCCATCTTGAGGGCGGTATAGGCCGAGCTTGCCGTGATGATCACGCAGCCAAGGGCGCCGATGACGACGCCGCGCAGCGTGAGTTGACCGCGCATCGAGGTGCGGTTCGAGGGATTGCTCATATAGAACTCCTTTGCGTATATCCGCTTCCCCCGGGAGCGCCGCTACGGATACGGCGCGGGAAGTCGGGTTACCAAGGGCCGCCGCGTGAGCTCGCAAACGACCGCGCACCAGTATAGCCGCAAGCTAGTCATTTTGGGATGACTGGTTTAGGTAGGCGATATACTGCTGGGCAGATGAAAGGAGCGCCGACGATGCTTAATGGGTGCGCATATATATTGACGGTCGACGTGGGCAACACGTCCATTCGCTTTGGCCTGTTTGCCGAGGATTCGGCCGCGGCACAGGAATGTCCGCTTGCGACGTGCGAGATCACGACGCCGTCGAGCACCACAGCCGACGAGGCGCGCATGCGTCTCGTGCAGGTCATGGCTGCACTGGCGGCCGATGCGGGCATGCCGGGCGCGCTTGTGCCCGCGGCTGCTGTGCTGAGCTGCGTGGTCCCGGCGCTCGAGCGCCCGTGGAAAGCGGCGCTTTCCCGCACCTGCACGGGGCGCGTGCTCACGGTGGGGCCGGGACTTAAGACCGGCATGCCCGTGCACTACGACGATCCGGCCGAGATTGGTCCCGACCGCATCGCCGACGCCGTGGCGGCCCGTGCCGTCTACGGCTCTCCGTGCATCGTGATTGACCTGGGCACCACGACCAATATCGAGGTCATCGACGCGCGCGGTACCTTTGTGGGCGGCGTCATCGCGCCGGGTCTGGCGCTTGGCGCCCGTTCGCTTTCGGCGGCCGCGGCGCGTTTGCCTCAGGTCGAGCCCTCGGCGCCCACGCATGTGATCGGCCGCAACACGCGCGAGGCTATGCGCTCGGGCGTGGTCTTGGGCGAGGTGGCCCGCATCGACGGCATGCTCGACATGGTGCTCGCCGAGATGCGCGCGACCAAGGCCGCGGGGGAGGGCGACGTGCCCATCGTCATTACCGGCGACGACGCCGAGGCGCTCGCGTTGCTGGTCGGCCATAGCCTGACGGTTGACGACGCGCTGACGTTGCGGGGTCTCGCCGAGCTCTACCGCATCAACCAAAAGCCCCGCCGCGTGTAAAGGTGAGGGCGCCGGTGGGACAAACGCCTCCACCTTTCACCTGCTACAATGGGTCAAACTATTGCGATTACGGAGGTGTCTGCCATGTCGGACGATCTTCATCAAACTTCGTCAGGCAAGCGCCTGGACGTCATTAGCTGGGACGAGTTCTTTATGAGCGTGGCCATCGCCGCGCAGCGCCGCAGCAAGGACCCCAACACGCAGGTGGGTGCGTGCATCGCCAACACCAACCACCGCATCCTTTCGGTGGGTTACAACGGCACACCCTCGGCACTCAACGATGACTTTTTCCCGTGGGGAACGAGCGACGACCCGCTGCAGGACAAGCACAACTACGTGGTGCATGCCGAGGCAAACGCCGTGCTCAACTACCGCGGCTCGCTCAAAGACCTCGAGGGTTCCACGGTCTACGTCACGCTGTTCCCGTGCCACGACTGCGCCAAGATCCTGGCGCAGGTGGGCGTGGGCGAGGTCGTCTACCTGGACAATAAGTATGCCGACACCGATGACGGCCGTATCAGCCGCCGCATTCTCGACTCCTGCGGCATCAGCTACCGCCAGGTCATCGTCGATGTTCAGATTGGTACCGGGGGACAAGCTCAGCAGTAGTGCGTGCCAACGCCAGCTGGCGGCAAAACAGCCAAAAGAGCCCCGTCCCAAATTGACTACTCGTGAAAGTCGCGTCTGCGCGCATGGACGGCTCGTGAGCGGGTACATGGCTGTAGTAACATAGCTTCTGTCCGCGGGCGCGCCCGCGTTATTGTGAGAAAGGAGCCCCTGTGGCTGTTAACGAAGAGCTGCTTAAGAAGGTTCTTGAAGAGATTCGCCCCAACCTGCAGGCCGACGGCGGCGACATGGAGTATATAGGCGTTGATGACGAGGGCGTCGTCAAGCTGGAGCTTCAGGGCGCCTGTGCCGGTTGTCCCATGAGCGCCCTGACGCTTTCCATGGGCATCGAGCGTATCCTCAAGGAGCACGTGCCCGGCGTTACGCGTGTCGAGCAGGTCAATGCCTCCGGCGAGACCGATGACCTGTACGACGAGTATGCGCCGTTCTAAGAAGTGAAAGCTGCGGGCGATATGCTCCGCATAGACGTCACGCCCGAATATGCGGCTGCGAGCGCAAGGCCCGCGGCCGCATTTGTATGTAGGGAGCAGGGGGACCGATATGCTCAACGACCTCTACCATATGCTTGATCCCGTCGCCATCTCGGCGGGGCCCATCACCATCTACTGGTACGGCTTGGCCTATGTGGTCGGAGCTCTGCTCACGGCGGTCGTCATGTACCGCACGCAGCGCCGTTGGGGTTTTGACATTACGGTCGACGACCTGACGAGTGTCGTGGTCGGCGTGGTCTTTGGCCTTATCATTGGCGCCCGCCTGTTCTACGTCATCTTTTACGGCGACGGCTACTACTGGGCGCATCCGCTCGAGATCTTTGCTACCAATGAAGGCGGCATGAGCTTCCATGGCGGCCTGGTGGGCGGCATCATCGGCGGCGTGCTCGTGTGCCGCATGTACAAGCTCGACGCCTGGACCATCGCCGACCTTGCCGTTATCGGTGCTCCGCTGGCCTTATGTCTGGGACGCTGCGCCAACTTTGTCAACGGCGAGCTGTGGGGCAAGCCGACCGATCTGCCCTGGGGCGTGATCTTTGGCGGCACCGCGGGCGATATGCCGCGTCATCCTTCCCAGCTCTATGAGGCATTCCTAGAGGGCGTCGTGCTCTTCTGTATTTTGCAGGTGCTCAGCCGCAAAAAGCCGCTGCTGCCCCAGGGTACGTTTATGGGCGTGTTCGTGATGGGGTACGGCATCGTCCGCTTTCTCGTTGAGTTCGTGCGCGTGCCCGATGCCCAGCTGGGTTATCTGCTGGGGGGCGTCATCACCATGGGCCAGCTGCTGAGCCTGCCACTCGTGATTGCCGGTCTGGCGCTCATCATCTTCGCCCGACACCGCAATCGTCCCCAGCGCATCTACCTCGACGCCTAACCAAGACCACCACAAAGGGGACAGGCACCTTTGTGGTGGTCTTGCCGAGTTTGATAGGTTTCTAGAAAGGCTTTCGGACTGTGAAGGATTCCGACCTCTCCACAACGGCTGCGCGCGACGCTGCCCGCATCGTCTGGTTTAAGCGCTACCCCGCCAAGCAGACGCTCATCGCATTTTTGCTCGCGCTGTTGGCGACCACGGCGTTTTCCATCGATCCCGCCCCGGTGTCGAGCAACGCAGTCTTGGCGATTGACCCCAAAGCCTCGGGCATGCTGTACGTGTGCTACGAGGTGCTCCTCTCGTTTGCCGGCCATGCCGACGCGGTCATGCTGCTTGCGCTTGCCTGCCTGCTCACGCTGCCGTTTCGCTACGTATTCTTTGGCCGCGGCGACGCCTGGCGTCCCTCGGTGATCCTTCCGTCGCTGTTCTTTGCCATCTGCATGGTGTTCGGCCGCAGCTACGACCTCACCGACTCGGCCGAGATCGTCCTTGGCGACAAAGCCCGCATCATCTGCGCCTGGGTTGGCGGCGCGGGCTGGATGCTCTTGGCGGTCGTTGCCTTCTACCTTGCCTTTGAGTGTCTAGATTGGCTGAGCTCTCGGCGCATTCCGTTTTCCGAAGCGCACTTTGGCCGCGTATGGCGTGTGGCTCACGCTGTGCTCTCGGTCCATCCCTTTGCCGGGCCCTTCCTGGTGCTTATGGTCGCCTGGGCGCCCACGCTCATCGCTTCGATGCCCGGCCTTTTTATGGGAGACACGGGTGCGCAGATTCGCCAGTGGTTCAACTATCCCAACGGCACGAGTGACTACCTGCGTCTGCTCAATCCCAATGTGTTGCTCAACGGACATCACCCCGTGGTGCACACGGCCATCATCGGTTCGTGCGTTCAGCTGGGGCTTTCACTGTTCGGCAGCGCCAACGCAGGTCTTGCCATCTACACCTGCGCTCAGTTCGTCATTACGGCCGCCTGCATGGCCTATTCCATCTCGTCGCTGCGCAAGCTGGGCGTGAGCCTGCCGGTCCGCGGCGTAATCCTGCTGTTCTTTGTGTTTATGCCCATGTTCTCCAACTACGCGGCCTTGCTTACCAAAGACGTGCTGTTTGCCGACGCGTTTTTAGTGCTGTTGGTGCAGACCGTGAAGCTCGTAGCCTGCGGCCTGCCCCGTCGCGATGCCAATGCCGAGCGTGCGGGCGAACAGAGGCCCGTGCTCTTTGCGCGCCATGACTGGCTGCTGCTCGCTCTGGGCGCCATGGGTTCCACGTTTCTGCGCAACGGCGGCCTGGTGTTTCCCCTGGCGGCATGCGTGATCGCGGCGGCGTTTTGCGCATGGGACGCGCATGTGGCTCATCGTGCAGCCAAGCAGGCCGGTGCTGCGCCTTCGGGCGCCATCCCGCGTTTCCGCTGGGTGGGAGTTCTTGCGGTGCTTGCACTCTGCCTTGCCTCCAATATGTACTTCACCAAGGTCTTTATGCCGGCGCACGACATCACGCCTGGTTCCAAGCGCGAAATCCTCTCGATTCCGTTCCAGCAGACGGCTCGTTTCGTCCAAAAGCACGACGGCCTCAACTCGGGCGTCAACCCCACGGTTAAGGAGGACGGCACCATCGTGGAGGCTCCTTGCGACGGCTTGGTGACCGACGAAGAGCGTGCCGTGATCGACCGTGTGCTCAAGTACGAGAACCTGGGCCGCCGTTACAACCCGGATAAGTCGGATGCCGTCAAAAACTGCTTCAATGAGTACGCCTCGCAGGAGGACATCAAGGCCTATTTTAAGGTGTGGGCCCAGATGTTCAAAAAGGACCCCGAGTGCTATATCTCGGCGCTCATCAATAACTACTATGGGTATTTTTATCCGAGCGCTCGCGACGCATGGGTCTACAGCACGGCGCGCAGTGCCGAGATCATGGCGAAGCCCGATAACCTCAAGTACTTTGACTTCCATCCGGTCGATAGCAAGGTCGTGCGCTGGTGCGACCACCTGATCAACCTGTATCGCGTGGCAGTACAACGCATCCCGTTTATCTCGCTCACCATGAGCTCGGCCACCTATGTGTGGATCATGATCGCCGTGGTGCTCTATCTGCTACGTCGTCATTCGTGGCGCGGGCTGGCCATTTGGGTGCCGCTGCTGGGCGTGCTCGCCGTGTGCCTGATCGGTCCCTGCAATGGCTCGACCTACATGCGCTACCTGTATCCGGTCATCGCCTGCATGCCCTTTGCCATCGGCGCCACCATCACCCGCAGCGACCTCCTCTGGTCCTAATTTGGTGCATTGGGGTCAGGTTGCTTTGCACCAAAGGGTGGCATCATCACGACGCCTTCATTTTGGGGTTTATCTCGCAGGCCAGTAGGTATATCATAACGACGTTTGTTTATATTGCCCGAGCATCTGCGCTGGGCTTTAGGTCGAAACCGATAGGAGACACGTATGTCCGGACACTCTAAGTGGGCCACAACCAAGCATCGTAAGGGCGCGCAGGACGCCAAGCGTTCCGCCCTCTTCTCCAAGCTGAGCCGCAACATCACCGTTGCTGCCCGTCTCGGCGGTGACCCGCTGCCCGAGAACAACGCCAGCCTCGCCGCTGCCGTTGCCAAGGCCAAGGCTCAGTCCATGCCCAAGGACAAGATTAAGTCCGCTATCGACAAGGCTTTTGGTTCGGGTGCCGACGCTGCCGTCTACGAGAACATCGTGTACGAGGGCTACGGCCCCGCCGGTGTCGCCGTCTACGTTGACTGCCTGACCGACAACCGCAACCGCACCGCCGCTGATGTCCGTTCCGCCTTCTCCCACGCTGGTGGCAACCTGGGCACCTCCGGCTCCGTCGCCTTCCAGTTTGAGCGCAAGGGCCAGATCGTTGTTGCCAAGGAGATCCTGGACGAGAACGCCAAGAAGGAGACCATGATCGCCAACGGTGCTGCCGGTGACGAGGATGAGTTCATGATGGCCATCGCCGAGGCCGGTGGCGAGGACTACGAGGATGCCGGCGAGGAGTGGATCGTCTGGACTACTGCTAACGAGGTCATGGCTGTCTCCAAGGCGCTCGAGGAGCAGGGCGTCCAGGTCAAGGGCTCCGAGACCACCATGGTCCCGACCACCCCGACCGAGGTCTCCGGCGCCGACGCCAAGAAGGTTCAGCGCCTCATCGACCGTCTTGAGGAGCTCGACGACGTCCAGGATGTTTACAGCACCATGGACATGACCGACGAGGTCATCGCTGCCCTCGAGGAGGAGTAGCGCCCGCACGGGTTAAGCCGTGCATATCTGGGCATAATGAAGCGAGCATGCAAGCCTCGTGGAATAGATGAGCCGGATCCGCGTGCGTAGAGCACCGGACCCGGCTCTTTTATAATGATGCGAACCGTTTTGTATTTCGAGTGCCGAGATTTGAAGGGAGCGCCACGTGCGCGTACTCAAACGAGCCCTAGCGATTGTGTATCTTGCCGCCGCCATCGTGGCGCTGGGTACGCTTGTCTGCCAGTTTTGGGGGCCGTATACGTATCGCTTTATGCTGCTGATGCGCGACCCCATGCCGCGCATTGTCGTGACGGCATGCGGCGGAGTTGTGGCGATCGGCGTGCTGGTAAGCTTCTTCCGCCTGATGTTTGCTCGTCGCGAGCCGTCCTGTGTGCATCCGGCGGGGGAGCGCAATATCGAGGTCACGCTCGCGGCGCTTTCTTCGTGCGCTCGCACTGCGGCAGAGCGCGACGATCGCGTGATGGTCGAGCATGTCGAGGCCCGCGTCCAAGGCTCCGACGATTCGCACGTCCGATTTAAGGTCGAGGCTATCGCGCTTGACGATAAGGACGTGGCATCTCTGGCTACTGCGATGCAGCGGCGCATCGAGGAAGCTTGCGACACCATGCTTGGCACGCCGGGCACGACCGCACGCGTTCGTTTTTTGCCGTCCAAGACTACCGTCCAGACCGTGGAGGTTTCCGGTGAGTGATACCAATCAAGACAAGACCGCTCGTACGCCGCGCCTGACGATTGACCAGAGCGCCACGCCGGCGAACGAACCTGTTGATTCCAAAGCAGAGGCAACCGAGTTACAAGACGCGGCAGCCGCGGATTTTGACGAGGCTATGGGTCTCATCAAGGGTACGGGCGCTGCCATCTGGAGCTATGCCGTGCGTCATCCCAACACCACGCTTGGCGCCGTCGCTGGCTTTATCCTCGCCGTGTTGGTGCTCACGTTGGGCCTGTGGGACACGCTCGTCATTGCATTCTTCGTGCTGATCGGCGCCGTGATCGGCCAAATTCGCGACGGCGAAAACGGGATCGTCAACTTCTTCGGCCGTCTGTTTAGCGGTCGCTAATATGTATTCGACTGTCGCATCCGCGGCAGGCATAAGGAGGAACCATGGCTTTTAATACGAAGGTCGATGTAGCCGATACCGAGCTCGAGGCAGACGAGACCGTCGCCGCCGAGGCGGAGGACGTAACGCTCGAGGACGAGGCGCTCGTCGAGGCCGAGTCCGATGCGGGCGAGGACAACGAGGAGATGGACGAGGAGGCGGACGAGTCCGAGGACTCGCTGACCTATTCCAACGGCGTGATCGAGAAGATTGTCGCCATGGCCACCCGCGAGGTGCCGCACGTTCTGGGCATGAAGGGTAACCTTATGCACTTTGTGCAGGAGCAGTTTGGTGCCGAGAATCTGACCAAGGGCGTGACGGTCGAGGTCACCGATGACAATCGCGTGGTCGTCAACATCTCCGTCATTATCGAGTACGGTGCCTATGCGCCCGCGATCTTCGACGATGTCAAGGCACGTGTCACCGAGCGCCTTGCCGCGATGACCGGCCTTGAGGTGGCGGGCGTCAACCTGCGTATCGAGGACGTCATCACCCCCGAGGAGTACGAGCACCGCACCAGCCAGCACGAATAACCTTCCAAAAAGGGACAGGTTTGTTTTGGCAGGTTTTATCTGCGAAAACGTTAAACGGCCGACCGCGCAAGCAAAAGCGTGGCCGGCCGTTATTTGTATGCCCCCCCGATGTAGGCATACCGCTCGTCTAACTAGGGGTTGCAATCGTCGCGTTCCGCGTTACCCTAATGGGCGCATTGTTTCCAAATTGTTAACGAGGGGTTGCCGTAATGGCTGACGAGCACGAAACAGAAAGCAAGGCATGGGCGATTGAGGCCGCCGCGGCAGAGGCGGCATCGCGTGCTGCCGAAGAGGTGCATCGTCCTCCCGTAGTGCCGATGGAGCGCGTGGTTGATCGCACCGATATCGAGCGCGGCGAGCGTGCCGGCCAAAAGCGCAGCCAGGAGCCGGGTTTCCCGCGCTTTTTTGCCGAGCTCAATCTGGGCCTGATTCTTACGGCCTTTGCCATCGTTGCGTTTAAAACCCCTAATCACTTTGCTTTTGGCGGCACCTCGGGCGTGTCGGTCATTCTGTCCACGCTGTTCCCGACCCTGCCCGTCGGCGTCTTTATGTGGATTATCAACGCGGTTCTCGTCGTTTTGGGCTTTATCTTTTTGGAACGCAAGGCGATTCTTTGGAGTGTCTTCGCCTCGTTTGCGCTGTCCGCCTATGTTTCGCTGTTTGAGCTCTTTATTCCGACCGATGTCTCGATGACGGGCGATATGTGGCTCGACCTGTGCTTTGCCGTCATCTTGCCGGCGCTCGGCAGCGCTATTGTCTTTGACATCGGCGCCTCGACGGGTGGCACGGACATTCTTGCCATGATCCTCAAGCGCCGCACCACGCTCGAGATTGGCCGCGCCCTGCTGCTGGTCGATATCGGTATCGTGACCATCGCGGCCTTTTTGTATGGCCCGCGTGTCGGTCTGTATTGCGTGCTCGGCCTGTTTGCCAAGACGCTTGTGGTCGACAAGGCCATCGAGAGCATCCATCTTCGTAAGGTCTGCACGGTCATTTGCTCCGAACCCCTTAAGGTCGAGGAGTTTATCGTCAAGCATCTCAACCGCACGGCGACCATCAGCCGCGGCTACGGTGCCTTCTCGGGCAAGTGCGTGACGGTGATCATGAGCGTGCTGAGCCGTCGCGAGGCCGTGCAGCTGCGCCGTTATGCGCGCGAGGTCGATCCGGGTGCCTTTATCACGATTGTCGACAGCTCCGAGATCGTCGGCAAGGGTTTCCGCGGCACGAACTAGCGCGGACACACTCATCAAACAATCGAAAAGCGCCTTGCGCGTTGCAAATACGTCATCTAAGAGTATTTGTCCTCACATTGGGTGATAATGATGCCAAAGACATCGTTTGCGATCCAGGTGATTCGCTCTAGATACGAAGGGATGATTTCGATGTTCTGTTCGCAGTGTGGCGCCCCCATGGGCGATAACGACAAGTTCTGCGGCGTGTGCGGTGCCCCTAATACCGAGGTCAAGGCCGCCGGTCCCGCTCCGCAAGCTCAACCTCAGCCGCAGGGTCAGCCGTTTGCCCAGCCGCAGCCGCAGCCGTTCGTTGCGCCCCAGCCGGCTATGAACGCGCCCAAGGGTTGCATGGCTCAGGCCTTCAACGACATGCTTAAGGTTCCCGGCGCCTTGGTTCGCGTATGCCAAATCGCCTTTTTGCCGGCGCTGATCTGTGTTGTCTCGGTGCTGGTGCTGTTTATCCCCGTTATCGGTGGCATCGCTGCGGCCATTGGCTTTTTGCTCGCTTACGTGGCAAGCGTGTGCGGCGCTGGCTTTGCTATCGAGTGGGGTCGCGACCTGTCGCTCAAGGACGATAACGGCATGGAGCGTCCGCTGCTGCGCTCGACCTCCTTTGGGCTGGGCATTTTCTCGTCTGTCATTACCGGTGTGCTCGAGTTCGTGGCCATTATTCCGGTGATTGGCGTGGTGTTCTCGGCTATCGAGAGCGTCGTGATCGGTGCCGTCGGTTCATATTATTTCAATGGTTGGAGCGGTCTTGAGGGTGCCCTCATCGGTTCGATGGGGCTGCTTGTCTTTGCCATGATCGTGTCGGTGGTACTGGGCATCTTCTTTAAGATGTTTGGTGATGCCGCCGTGATGCACTTTGCCGTCGCGGGGCGCGTGGAAAGCGCGTTTTCGCTCGAGAAGGTCTGGAAGTCTTATAAGGCCAACCTGGGCAAGCTATTCTGCGCCTCGATTCTTCCCGAGTTTTTGACGGGCATCGTGTCGCACATCATCACGTGGATCTTCACCGCCATCTTTGGCGCCATTGCTACGTTTGGTATGTATAGCTATTACTATCGCCCCACGGGTCTTGAGGCAATCATCGAGGGCGGCGGCATTACGCTCATCCTGTTCTTGATGATCGTTGCCTTTGTCACCGTGTTCCTGAATGTGTTTGGCAAGATGCTCAAGTATCGCGCCGTTGGCTACTGGGCCGCGCGCTATGCCAGCGAGTGGGCCGATGAGGATGCCGACGATGTTCTGACGTTTGTGCTTCCGGGTGAGAAGAAGCCTGCTCCTGCGGGATTCAATCCCACGGCCGCCACTGGTGCAGCCCCTGCACCGGTACCCGCACCTGCCCCTGCTCCGGCACCCGCGCCCGCGCCAGCACCTGCCCCTGCTCCGGCACCCGCGCCCGCACCTGCCCCGGCACCTGCCCCGGCGCCCGAGGCGACGCCTGCGGAGCCCGATTGGGATGCCCTTGCCACGCCGGCGGATGAGCCGGGCGATAATCCTGCTGCCGAAAACAATCAAACCGAATAGTCGGTCGAGGCGCCCTGGGCAACTGAGCCCGGGGCGCCTTTTTCTACTGCGAAAGCAAGAAAATGCCTGGGAAAACGGTTGCAGTAAAATTTCTCGGAAATTGGCCAATGTTGCGCAACAACGTCGCGGCTATTGTTGAGAACATAGACGTGTAAGGTTTGAAGGCGTGCAACGCCTTAGGAAAAGGAGAGGCTTATGTTCTGTCCCACTTGTGGTTCTCCCATTTCGGATGATGCCAAATTCTGCCCTGTCTGCGGTTCTGCCGTCGGTGCCGCTTCCGCTGCTCCTGCTCCGCAGCCCGCGCCGCAGCCTGCACCTCAGCCCCAGCCTGCTCCGCAGCCCACGCAGATTCAGCCCACTCCGGTTCAGGCAGTTCAGCCTCAGCCTCAGCAGCAGTACGCCGGGCAGCAGCAGTACACCGGTCAGCAGCAGTATGCTCAGCAGCCTGCACCTGCCCCGATGGGCTATACTCCGATTAAAACCGACCGTGGCGTGATCGGCTGGCTCCTGCTTTCCATCGTGACCTGCGGCATCTATTCATATTACTTCCTCTATTGCCTCGCCCGCGACATCAATGTCATGTGCCAGGACGACGGCGATTCCACGCCGGGTCTGGCAGAATTTATCCTGCTGTCGTTCGTGACCTGCGGCTTCTACGCACTCTACTGGTACTACAAGATCGGTAACCGCCTGCAGGCTAATGCTCCTCGCTATGGCCTGATGTTCCAGGAGAACGGTACCACCGTTCTTATGTGGCAGATCGTCGGCGCGCTGCTGTGCGGCCTTGGCTCCATCTTTGCCATGAACATCATCATCAAGAATACCAATGCCATGGCAACGGCTTACAACGTCCGTCTTGGCGCTCGTGCCTAACGATAAGAGCGGCGTGAACAGCTCCCAGGGACATAAGGGCGCGGCGGAACTCATTCGCCGCGCCCTTTCTTGCATCGGTGTGCTCTTTGTCGCCTGGTTCGCACTCTACCTGCTCGATATTGGCTGCGTGTTTCGCCTGATGACAGGCATTCCCTGTCCGGGATGTGGCATGACGAGGGCCTGGCTGGCAGCACTGCGCCTCGATTTTGCGGCGGCCTTTGCCTACCATCCGCTGTTTTGGGTGGTGCCGATTGCGTTTGTGCTCGCGTTCGTGCGCGAGGAGGTGACGTCGAGCAAGCTAAAGCGCGGCATCGACATTGCGGTTGTTGTTCTGTGCGTGCTGGTCGTTGCCGTATGGATCGTGCGCCTTATCAACCCGGCAGACGCGGGCCTGCTCTTTGGCGGCCATGCGCCCGCCGGAGTCCCCACCGATATCATTCACCTCGAAACCCCACGCTGGCTCGCCATCCTTCGCTCTTACTTGTCGTGACGGAGGACGCGCTAGAAAAGCGGTCGACACATAAGCGGGGGCGAACGTTGAGATAACGTTCGCCCCCGCTTTGCTATAGCCAGGTTGTTATAGGTGGGCGTGACGGCTACTCGCCGTGCTTATCCTCGTGACGAGCGGCGGCGCGGGCTTCGTGGATGCCCTTGATCGCGGCATGGCGAGCCGTTCGGGCATCATGGATGGCGTCGCGAGCCTCGGCGGTCGTCGCCTTGGCAGAGCGCAACTTGGCGGCCAGATCGGGGTTGGTTTCGGCGACCGCGGTGATCGCGGGGCCGTCGAGCTCCTCTTGCGTGGGCTCGGCCAAAAAGTCGATAGCATACTGGGCGGCCACCATGGAGCCCTTTGCCAGCACGGTCTCGTCGATCTTGTAGAAGCAGGAATGTTGGGCGTACGTGGCGCCAATTTTGGGGTTACGCGTACCTACAAAGGCGAGCACGCCCGGCACGCGGCGCAGGTACTCCGAAAAATCCTCGCCCGAAAGCGTGCCACGGTAATGGCCTTGACCGGTGGGGCCCAGGCACTTGATTACGGCCTGACGGCAGCGCTCGCTCGAAGCTGCGTCGTTTTCGACCTTGTAGTTGGCGATGGTGTAGTCGGTGAGCTCTGCCTCGGCGCCCAGAGCTGCTGCGGTATGCTCCACGATGCGTCGCATAAGCTCCGGCATTTCCTCGTGGGTCGAATCGCCGTAGGTGCGCACCGTGCCGGCGAGGTAGGCCGTGCCGGCGATAACGTTGCGCGCGGTGCCGCCGTGCAGCTCGCCGACGGTGATGACAGCCGGCTCGTAGGGGCTGATCTCGCGCGAAACGATGGTCTGCAGGGCGTTGACGATCTCGGCGGCAACCATGACGGCGTCGTGGCCGCGCTGGGGCATGGCGCCGTGGCATGAGGTGCCGCGGACGTCGATGCGGAACCAGTCGGTATTGGCCATGCGCGGACCGGGCTCGCAGCTTACGGTGCCGGCGTCGACCTCGCTCCAGATGTGCGCGGCGTAGGCACCATCGACGCCGTCGAGCACGCCCGTGCCGATCATGAGTTTCGCGCCCTGGCCGTTTTCCTCACTGGGCTGGAAGACGATGCGGACCTCGCCGTGGATGTCGTCGGTCATATGGCGCAGGATTTGCAGCGTGCCGAGCATCATGGCGATGTGGCAGTCGTGGCCGCAGGCGTGCATGCAACCCTCGTTGACGCTGGCGAACTCCTCGCCGGTCTGCTCGGTGACGGGCAGGGCGTCGATATCGGCGCGCAGCAGGATACGGCGGCGCGGCGTGCCGTCCTCGCGGTAGGCATCGGGCGCGGTACCGCGAAGCGTTGCCACCAAGCCTGTCTTGAGCGGACGCTCGTAGGGGATATTCATGGCGTCGAGCTGGTTGGCGATGTCGGAGGTTGTGCGCTCCTCGGCAAGGCTCAGCTCCGGATGCTTATGGAAGTGCCGACGCTGCTTGATGATATAGGGCTCAAACTCGGCGGCGATATCTCGGATGGCCGCGGTGACGTCGTCTGCCGCGCGAGCCTCGGTCGCCGCCATAATCTGCTGTGCCTTGGTCTTCGTCATGATCGATTTGCTCCTTGCTGGGTTGATCGCAAAATCGTACAGGCTCTCTCCAGTATGCCACCTGCTGCTAGGGCTGGCAAAGCTGCCGTTTGCCGCTTGGCATTTTGTAACCGAGACGGGGGAGTACACTCGGGGGTGTTGAATTTCCTGCCAGAGATGGGGATGCCCATGCAACATATCGATCGGATTATCCGCTCCAAGAACGTCTTTACCGCGCAAGACGGCATCGATACTGCTCGTGAGCTGGCGATTGCCATCGCAGGTGACCGTATCGTCGCAGTCGGCAAGCCCGATGACGTGATCGCCGCCGCTCCCGCCGCCACGCCGGTTCTCGACTACGGCGAGCAGTTTGTCTGCCCCGGTTTCCATGACGCTCATCTGCACTTCTTCCATACCTCGGTCGGTTCCTCGCCGTACATGCTCATGGATATGGGCACGTCCGAGGCGGCGCTGGTACAGCACGCGCTCGAGTTTTCCCAGGACCTGCCCGACGACGCTTGGGTTGTGACGCAGGGCTGGCGCGACTACCGTTGGGACCCGCCCGAGCATCCTACCAAGGCGTCGCTCGATGCGGCATTCCCCGATCGTCCCTGCGTTATGTATTCGGGCGACGGGCATACGCTTTGGCTCAACAGCCGCGCACTCGAGGCACTCGGCGTCACGCGCGACAGCGAGCCGCCAGCGGGCGGTAGCTACGACAAAGACGCAAACGGCGAGCTCACGGGCATTGCGCATGAGGCGGCTGCCATGCAGCTGTTGCCGCGCTGCCTTGAGTGGCTGGGCGAAGATCGCATCGCAAGCGCTTACGCCGATCAAATGAGGCGCATGGCCGAGCAGGGCATCACCTCGATCTGCGATATGTCGCTCATGCCCATGCCGGGCTGCGATTTTATCCGCGACGATATCTACGACAAACTGCAGACGGCCGGCAAGTTGGGCATTCGTGCCCATCTGTTCCCCACGCTGCTGGATGACCAGTCGCGTCTAGAAGAGCTTCAGGTGCGTTACGCGAACAACGTGCTGCTTTCGGCGCCGGGTTTTAAGCAGTTCTTCGATGGCGTGTCGAGTGAACACACGGCATATCTCACCGAGCCCTATACCAATCCGCGCTTCCCGGGTGATCAAGGTCGCCTGACGGTTCCTGCCGAGCGTATGCGCAAGCTGGTCCTCGCTGCCGCGGAGCGCGGCCACACCGTGCGCATCCATGTCATCGGCGACGGTGCGATTCATGCCGCGCTGGATATCTTCGAGGAGGCCGCCGACCTGTACGGCCTGCCCCAGCACGGCCATAACACGCTCGAGCACCTGGAGAACCTCTTGCCCGAGGACATCGACCGCCTGCGCAAGCTTAACGTGGTTGCTTCGAGCCAGCCCTGCCACATCACGCTCGACCCGGGTGGCCCGGAGCGCGACCTTGGCCTGGAACGCAGCCGCATCATGTGGCCGTTCGCAACTTATCAGCAGCGCGGCATCCGTCAAGCTTTCGGCACAGACAGCCCCATCACGGCCGTTACCAGCATGAACGTGCTCTACACGGCTATCACGCGCCAGGACCCCAAAAGCCACTGGCCCGAGGGCGGCTGGCTGCCGAGCGAGCGCATCGATGCGGCAACAGCCCTGCGCAACTACACCCTGGGCAGCGCGTACGCAGCGGGCGACGAGCAAAACCTCGGCAGCTTGGAGCCCGGCAAGTATGCCGACCTGGTAGTCCTGGACCAAAACCCGCTCACCATCGACCCCCAAGAGCTCCAGGCCACCAAGGTTCAGGCGACCTACCTGGCAGGCAACTTGATTTACGAGCGCTAATATTCATGTCGTACCGTTAAACGCGGCTCGCGCAGCCTATTTTGGGATGGCGCTCGAGCCGCGTTTGCGTTTTGGTGGGGATCCGCCATGAGCGTCCCTGCTCTGTTGGATTTTGGTGCGGGGCGGAGGTGCTGCTGCCCCGCGCTCAATTTGAATACCAGCAATGCTATCTCTTGGTGTTTTGCATACTTCCCATTACAGATTGCATAAAAAGGCTGGGATGTCCTTCCTGATCCTGATGTGCCCCCGCCCGTGCCGTGCAAAAAACGGAGTATTCAGCACCGCGAGCTCTGCCGGTGCCGCTGCGGCTGAGTAACGTTGCGGAGATTGACGTCATTTTGGGGTCCGGCGCGGCGCGAAGCATGCCTTTTTGTCCTGGCGGGGTTTGCCTGCCGACTCAAATCGCCGGTCGAAGGCGTCCTTGGGACCAATATGGTGTGTCCGGCGTGTATGCAGCCGTCCTGGCTTGCTGAATACTCCCAAAAATGCACGGTGCTCCCCAGGGGACCCGTGCACGCAACGAAAACCATGCCCATGTCGCTATCCGCATCGCCATTTTGCTGCACTGACTTTTCTGAATGCCGGGCTCGAATTAGTTAACCTGCCTCCCGTGTGGCTCCGGAGGGGCGGGGCATAAGGTTTATCGCGAGTTCCGCACGAGCCGAAAGCCGCTTAATGTGGCCTTCGTGCGAGCAGGACTGCCCGAGCAGGAAACCTTATGCCCCGCCCCTCCGGAGCCACACGGGAGCCACCGCTAAGTTATCCCCCGGCATTCAGAAAATCTAAGTGCCAAAAAATAAGATTTTTTGACTCCGTGTTGTATAACCCGCCATTCGTGGGTACCATTCAACGCGTACGCAAACAAAAAGGGTTAATTCGCGTGGTATAACCGCGCGGCCCAAAAAGGAGGAGACAAGCATGTCGTCTTTGAAGCCGCTTGCAGATCGTGTTCTGGTCAAGCCCGACGAGGCCGAGCAGAAGACCGCTTCTGGTCTGTATATCGCCAGCAACGCTCAGGAGAAGCCGCAGCGCGGCACCATCGTTGCCGTGGGCGCCGGCAAGGTCAACGACAAGGGTGAGCGCATCCCCATGGACGTCAAGGTCGGTGACGTTGTCATCTACGGTAAGTTCGGTGGCAACGAGGTCAAGGTCGACGGCGAGAAGTATCTGCTGATGCGCGCCGACGACATCTACGCTGTCGTCGAGGCCTAGTCTCGTCAGAATCTCTGATTCGTCTTTGAACGCGTCCGCCGCATAGGACTCGGAAGCGGCGACGCGAGTCACATTTCTTTTGGAGGATTACCTACCATGGCAAAGAACATTACGTTCAACACCGATGCCCGCGCTAAGCTCGCCAAGGGCGTCAACACTCTGGCCGACGCCGTTACCGTCACCATGGGCCCCAAGGGTCGCTACGTTGCGCTGCAGCGCACGTTCGGTGCCCCGACCATCACCAACGACGGCGTTTCTGTCGCCAAGGAGATCGAGCTCGAGGACAACATCGAGAACATGGGCGCTCAGCTGGTGAAGGAGGTTGCCACCAAGACCAACGACACCGTGGGTGACGGCACCACCACCGCAACTCTGCTCGCTCAGGCCATCGTCAACGACGGTCTGCGCAACGTCGCCGCTGGCGCCAACCCGCTGGCCATCCGTCGCGGCATCGACAAGGCTGTTAACGCCGCCGTCGCCGAGATGAAAAAGCAGGCCAAGCCGGTCGAGACCAAGGAGCAGATTGCTTCCGTCGGTACCATCTCCGCCGGTGACCCCGAGGTCGGCGAGAAGATCGCCGAGGCCATGGAGGTCGTGGGCAAGGACGGCGTCATCACCGTCGAGGATTCCCAGACGTTCGACATCACCATCGACACCGTCGAGGGCATGCAGTTCGACAAGGGCTATGTCTCCGCTTACTTCGTCACGGATAACGACCGCATGGAGGCCGTGATGAAGGATCCGTACATCCTCATCACCGACCAGAAGATCTCCAGCGTTCAGGACATCATGCCCGTTCTCGAGGCTGTCCAGCGCGCTGGCCGTGGCCTGCTCATCATCGCTGAGGACATCGACGGCGAAGCTCTGCCTACCCTGGTCCTCAACAAGATCCGTGGCGCCCTCAACGTCTGCGCCGTCAAGGCCCCGGGCTACGGCGATCGCCGCAAGCGCATTCTCGAGGACATCGCCGTCCTCACCGGTGGCCAGGCTGCCCTGGACGAGTTGGGCGTGAAGGTCGCTGACATCACCGCCGATATGCTCGGTACCGCTAAGTCCGTCACCATCTCCAAGGACAACACCGTCGTCGTCGGCGGCGCTGGCTCCAAGGAGGCCATCGACGCCCGTATCGCTCAGATTAAGGGCGAGATGGAGAACACCACCTCTGACTTCGACCGTGAGAAGCTCCAGGAGCGCCTGGCCAAGCTCTCCGGTGGCGTTGCCGTCATCAAGGTCGGCGCTGCTACCGAGTCCGAGCTCAAGGAGATCAAGCATCGCGTCGAGGACGCCCTGCAGGCTACCCGCGCTGCTGTCGAGGAGGGCATCGTCGCCGGTGGCGGCGTCGCCTTCATGGACGCTGCTCCTGCGCTCGATGCCGTTGAGCTCGACGATCCCGAGGAGAAGATCGGTGTCGACATCGTCAAGAAGGCTCTGACCGCTCCGGTCGCTACCATCGCCAAGAACGCTGGCTTTGAGGGCGCTGTCGTGGTCGACAAGGTTGCCGAGCTGCCTGCCGGCCAGGGTCTCAACTCTGCCAACGGCGAGTGGGGCGACATGATCGAGATGGGCGTCCTCGACCCCGTCAAGGTCAGCCGCGTCACCCTGCAGAACGCTGCTTCTGTCGCCAGCCTGATCCTCATCACCGAGGCTACCGTCTCCGATGTGCCCAAGAACACTCAGCTTGAGGATGCTATCGCTGCTGCTACCGCTGGTCAGCAGGGCGGCGGTATGTACTAAGGCCGACAAGGTCTAGAACTCCCACCGGGGATCCGGGGGCGTGACGGGGTTTCTCTCCGGAACGTCCTCGGACATGCAAAGAGGCTCCGTATCGCGCTTCGCGCTGCGGAGCCTCTTTGCGTCCTGCGGAATGTTCCGGAGAGAAGCCCCCGTCGCGCCCCCGGATTCCCTGCGTTTACGGCCTTGAGGTCGGCGGGCGGAGAAGGACGTGGTCGATAGGGATACGTGTCCCCTTCGCTGTTTCGCGCTTTGCGCGAAAGGCGCGCTACTTTGGGATGAATGGGGAACGTGGTTGTTGCGCTGCTCTGTCCCGGCCGCATTTCTAGAGCGTTTCCCCCGCCATAAATTACCCTTGGCATACTTGCGCGAACGATTGCTCGTGCTACACTTGCAATTGCTGTTTCAGGGCGGGGTGAAATTCCCCACTGGCGGTAAATCGGGCGGTGTCAAAGGGACGCCGTGGCGCAGGTAAAGTGCCTGCGGCCGAGCCGATGAGTCCGCGACCCGTGTGTGCGTTGGTTCGCATGCCGGCTGAACTGGTGAGATCCCAGTACCAACGGTTAGAGTCCGGATGAAAGAGGCAGGTGATCTTATGTCTGAACAGTCGCAGCATATCCATTTTGAGAACACGAATAGGTGGAGCACCAAACAGCTCGTTACCATGGCGTTGATGTGCGCCTTGGGTGCCCTGTTTATGTACGTGCAGCTGCCCATCCTTCCTTCGGCGCCGTTTTTGACCTACGACCCGTCGCTGGTGCCGGCGATGGTGTGCGGGTTTGCGTACGGCCCTGGTGCCGGCACTGCCGTTGCCGCCATGGCGATCGTTATCCATGCGCTCACCACGGGTGACTGGGTCGGCGCGCTTATGAACCTGGTTGCCACGCTGGGCTACATTCTGCCCGCGGCTATCGTCTACCAGAAGATGCATACCTATAAGGGTGCTGTGATTGGCCTGGTGCTCGGCGTTATTGCCGCTACGGCGTTGTCTATGGTCGCAAACCTTACCATTGGCGTATGGTTCTGGTATGGCTCGGTCGATGTGATCGCCCCGCTCATGATTCCTGCCGTGCTGCCGTTCAACCTTATCAAGACCGTGCTTAACTCGGTGTTGACACTTGCAGTGTACAAGGCGGTCTCCAACCTCATCACGCCTAAAAAGAACCAGGTCAAAGGCCGCGCATGATTGAGTGTCGGGGCGTTTCCTTTAGCTATGACGGTGTCACGCCGGCGCTCGACGGCATCGATCTGAACATCGAGGATGGCGAGTTTTTCTGCATCCTCGGTGGCAATGGGTCGGGTAAGTCGACGTTTGCCAAGCATCTGAATGCGCTGCTGCAGCCCGATGCGGGCACGGTACGTATCAACGGCATGGATGCGTCCGACCCCGAGCTGGTCTACGACATTCGTTCGACCGCGGGCATGGTATTCCAGAATCCCGATGATCAGCTGGTAGCAACGATTGTCGAAGATGACGTTGCGTTCGGTCCCGAAAACCTTGGCGTGCCATCGGCGCAAATTGCGCAGCGCGTACGCGAGGCACTGAAGGGCGTGGGCCTGGTGGGCTTTGAGCGCCACGAGACTCATGCGCTTTCGGGTGGCCAAAAGCAACGCGTGGCGCTTGCCGGCGTGCTCGCCATGGAACCGCGCGTGCTCATATTGGACGAGGCTTCCTCGATGCTCGATCCGCGTGGACGTCAGGGCCTCATGAAGGCTTGCCGCGCGTTGCACGATCGCGGCATGACCATCGTGATGATTACGCACTTTATGGAGGAGGCCGCCGAGGCCGATCGAGTCGCGGTGTTTCGGGCGGGGCGCGTTGCCATGTTGGGCACGCCCGATGAAATCTTGACGCAGGCGGATGAGCTTGCGCAGCTCAACCTGGATATGCCGGCGTCGTGTCGTCTGGGCAGGTCGCTTCGTGCGAAGGGCGTGCCCGTTCACGCGCAGGTGCGCGAGGCGGATATGGTTGCCGAGGTTGCGCAGGCCTATACCGAGCGAAGTGAGGCGGGCACCGCGGGGCAGTCTTCCGCATCCCAGTCGGAAATCGCTGACGGCGCTGTTCCGGCAGACAATGAGGACAACGCGTCAGAGCCCGTCATCGAGATTTCGCACCTTTCGTATAGCTATTCGCTGAGCGCCCGTGAGCGTCGCCGTTGGCACAAGCGCTCAGCCGCCGAGGGCGCATCGAACAAGCAGACCCTCTGGGGCAACGACCCTAGCAGCCCTTGGGCGTTGCGTGATGTGTCGCTAACGGTGTGTCGTGGCGAGTTCCTGGGCCTTGCGGGCCATACCGGTTCGGGTAAGTCGACGCTGGTTCAGCATCTCAACGGTCTGATTCGTCCCCAGGAGGGTTCCGTTTACGCATTGGGGCTCGACCTGGCAAACAAGAAAGATGCCGACGCGGTTAAGGCAAAGGTCGGCGTGGTGTTTCAGTATCCAGAGCGTCAGCTGTTTGCCGAGACCGTGGCACAGGACGTGGCATTTGGTCCGCGTAACCTTGGCTTGTCGCAGGCCGAGGTTGCCCGCCGCGTTGAGTCATCGCTCGCGCGCGCGGGCCTCGACCTGGCCACGGTGGGCGACAAGAGCCCCTTTGAGCTCTCGGGCGGGCAGCAGCGGCGCGTGGCGTTTGCTGGCGTGCTTGCCATGGAGCCCGAGGTCCTGGTACTCGATGAGCCCATGGCGGGGCTCGATCCGGCGGCGCGCAGTGATTTCTTGGAGCTCATCGATCGACTTCACCGCGATGGCCTGACCGTCGTCATGGTTTCGCACAGCATGGATGACCTGGCCAATTGCTGCGACCGTATCGTCGTGATGAACGAGGGCACGGTGTTTGCCGAGGGCACGCCCGCTCAGGTGTTTGCGCATGCGGATGAGCTTAAATCAATCGGCTTGGGTGTTCCCGCTGCCCAGCGCATGGCGCTGGCGCTTGCGAAGGCGGGCGTGCCGCTGCGCTTTGACGGCCTCTATACGGTTGAGTCGTTGGCAGTCGAACTGTCAGACTTGCTGCTCGGTTGTGCGGATGGTCCTTCGGGCGCTTCGCATCGGGCCGATTCCAGTGCGTCCGCTCGAGAGGAGGGCTGCTAATGGAGGCGTTTTCGTTTGGCAGCTACTATCCCGGCGATAGCGCAATCCACCGCCTGGACCCGCGAACCAAGTTGCTCTTGGGCTTTGTGTTTCTGATCACGACGCTCACGGTCAGTAGCTTCCGCGGACTGGTCCCGGTCGCAATCTTCGTTGTCCTGATCTATACCGTGTCCCGGGTGCCGGCTCGGCGCGTCCTGTCATCGATGGCACCGCTGCTGGCGATTGTCGCGGTGGTCGCGGTGCTCAACCTGTTTTCCGAACAGAGCGGGCGCATTCTGTGGCAGCTCGGCTTTTTGCAGATAAGCGAGGGCTCGCTACATTCCGCCGCCTTTATGGCGTGCCGCCTGACCTTGATGATGGCCGGTATGAGCGCTATCACGCTCACCACACCGACGCTCGATCTCACTGCAGGCTTTGAGCGTTTGCTCGCGCCACTTGCGCGCGTGGGGCTCCCGGCACACGAGCTCGGCATGATCATGGGTATCGCGCTGCGCTTTATGCCGCAGTTTGCCACCGAGATGAAGCAGACGGCCGATGCGCAGGCGAGCCGCGGTGCGCGCGTGACGGGAGGCCCGCTCGGTGGCGTGCGTATGCTCGGCAGTGTGGCGATTCCGCTGTTCACAGGCGTGTTCCGTCATGCCGAGACGCTGTCTGCCGCCATGGATGCCCGTTGCTATCATGGCGAGCAGGGCCGCTCGCGTCTGCATGCGCTTGCATTTGGCCGCGGCGATGCGTTGGCGGCGGTGGTGACGGCGTTGCTGCTCATCTGCGTCATCGTCATCAATCTTCAACTTGTTTAGGCGCGATTCGAGCGCAGGAAAGGGGTCCCTATGACCGACAACGACCGCACGGCGCAGCTTGAGCGCGCCTGTTCGTATCTTAGGCGTATTCCGGCGTGGTATCTCGCCACGATCGACGTGACGGACGGACATCAGCCGCGCGTGAGGCCGTTCTCGTTTGCCATGGTTGATGATGGCAAGCTGTGGTTTTGCACCTCGCGTGATAAGGATGTGTGGGCCGAGCTCAGCGGGAACCCCAAGTTTGAGGTTTCGGGTTGGAAACCGGGGGAGTGCTGGATTGTGCTGACCGGCGAGGCCGCGCTCGAGGACGACGCGGTCGTGAGTGACCGGGTGCGCCAGGCGGGCTTTAAGCACATGGTGGGCATTGGCGAGCAACACGATAGTGCCAACGACGGCCGCCTTGCGTTCTTCTCGGTTCGCAAGATCGTCGCCCGCTTCTGCGATATCGACGGCAGCGAAGAGCGCCTCGAGCTCTAATTTCCCAAATTGACTACCCATTGCAAAAAGACTGGTCAGGCGACAGGAGGAAACGTGGACGGATTGAATACGGTGCTGGAGTATCTGACGTCGGTGCCTGCGTGGTATCTGGCGACGAGCGTGGACGGGCAGCCGCATGTGCGTCCGTTCTCGTTTGCGCAGATTCAGGACGGCAAGCTGTGGTTTGTGACAGCGCGCACCAAAGATGTGTGGCAGGAGCTTCTGCAAAACCAGCGCTTTGAGGCCACGAGTTGGTGGCCGGGCCATGGTTGGTTGATTCTGCGTGGGCGTGCGGGGCTGGAAGACCGGGCTTCGAGCGAAATGCGCGAGGCCGGATGGAAACATCTTGAGCGCTTGAGCGAGCACTATGAGGGGCCTAACGACCCCACGCTTGTTTTCTTTAGCGTCGAGGATCCCGAGGCTTTTATCTGCAATCACGACGAATGGGTGCCGGTCGAGCTCTAACCAGCTGGCTCATCCCAACAACTTGGTTTTTCGCATGGGCGGGCCCCGTATTGCCTGACGCCGTTAGGAGCGCCGGGCAATACGGGGCCCGCTCTATTTGTCAATTCCTTCAAGCGAATGTGTCGGGAATGTTTCAATGCATGAATATGCAAGCTATTTACGTATTCATGCATCTATTGGTGCTAAAGTTTCAACCCACTTCATAACGACGGCTGCGGGATGCGCATTGGTGCATAACTGCAGACAAGGAGTCTGATATGTCTTTAAAGGTTGGAATCGTCGGTGCGGCTGGATATGCCGGCGCCGAGCTCATTCGCCTCGTCCTCGGTCATCCCGAGTTTGAACTTGTCGCCATTACGTCCAACGCCGATGCCGGCCAGCCGTTGTCCGCGGTGTATCCGAGCTTTGCTGGTGTGAGCGACCTGGTTTTCACCACGCATGACGCGCCCGAGCTTAAATCCTGCGACGCCGTCTTCTTGGCCGTGCCGCATACCGCGGCCATGGCGCAGGTGCCCGCCCTTCTTGCATCGGGCGTCTCCTGCTTTGATCTTTCGGCCGATTACCGTCTGAGCGACGCGTCTGTCTTTGAGGCCTGGTATGCCGCCAAGCACACGAGCCCCGAGTTACTCAAGACCCGCGCCTTCGGTCTGCCCGAGCTGTTCTCCCAGGATTTGGAGACCGCTGCATCCGATCATGCCGACGGCAAACCCGTGCTGGTTGCCTGCGCCGGCTGCTATCCCACCGCAACGAGCCTTGCTGCCGCTCCTGCCGTGCGTGCGGGCTGGGTGGCCGAGAACGGTCCCGTGATTGTCGATGCCATCAGCGGTGTGACGGGTGCAGGCAAGTCCTGCAACGCTCGTACGCATTTTTGCAGCGCCGACGAGAATTTGGAGGCCTACGGCGTGGGCAAGCATCGCCACACGCCCGAGATTGAGCAAATCCTTGGCCTGACCGATCGCGTCGTCTTCACCCCGCATCTGGCACCGCTCAAGCGCGGCCTGCTCTCCACGGTGACGCTGCCGCTCACGCCGCAGGCCATCGACTCCCTGGCTCTTGAGGATGTCGTCGACTATTACAAGCAGTTTTACGCTGGACGCACCTTTGTGCGCGTGCTCGATGCCGGCCAGCAGCCCAAGACGGCTTCGGTCGTCGGCACCAACGCCGCCCAGATTGGCCTTGCGTTCAACAAGCGCGCGGGCGTGCTGGTGGCGACGGGCGCCATCGACAATCTGTGCAAGGGCGCTGCGGGCCAAGCGGTCCAGTGCGCCAATATCGTCTTTGGCTTTGACGAGCGACGAGGCTTGCCCACAGTGGCGTGCCCGGTGTAGCACATTCGATTGTTAACGATTTGGTAGTCGGGCATCGAGTGGGGCGCCACTCTTAAGCTGGTCTCATGATCACGACTGGCATGGCGCATCAACCGATGTCCGTTTTTTGTTTGACATAAGGAGTCATAAAGACGATGAATACCGAGCTGTTTGATATCAAGATTCGCGCCGTCGAGGGTGGCGTTACGGCAGCGGCCGGCTTTAAGGCCGCAGGCATCCATGCGGGATTTCGGAAGAACCCCGAGCGTCTGGATTACGCGCTCGTCGTGCCCGATAAACCCTGTCCCGGCGCTGGAGTGTTTACCACCAATCGCTTTTGCGCGGCGCCCGTGCAGGTGAGCCGCGCCAACCTGGGCGGTGCCGACAAGGGTTACGGTATCATCGCCGGCGTTTCGGTCAACTCCGGCAATGCCAACGCCGCCACGGGTGAGACCGGCCTTGCATGTGCGCGCGAGACGTGCAGCATCGCATCGCAGGTCATCGGCTGCGAGCCCCAGCAGATTCTGGTTGCCTCCACGGGTGTGATTGGCCAGATTCTGCCGATCGACACGTTTGAGACCGCCATTCCTGCTGCCTACGAGGCACTTTCCGCCCATGGTGGCGCCGATGCCGCTCGCGCCATCATGACGACCGACACGCACTCCAAGGAGTACGCCGTGTCCTACGTCAGTGAGGCTGCGGGCCATGCGGGCAACGTCTATTCGGTAGGCGGAATGTGCAAGGGCTCGGGCATGATCATGCCCAACATGGCCACCATGATCGCAGTTATCACCACCGATGCCCCCGTCGAGCCTGCGGCACTTCATGCCCTGCTGCTCTCGACCGTCAAGCAGACCTTTAACAAGGTAACGGTCGATTCCGACACCTCGACCAACGACACCTGCATCATGCTTGCCTCCGGCGCCGCTGCCGCAGATGCCGAGCCTATCGTCGAGGGCTCCGATGCCTTCGACGAGTTGGCATTTGCCGTGCACGAGGTGTGCGAGAGCCTGGCGCGCAATGTCGCCGCCGATGGCGAGGGCGCATCCAAGCTTGTTACGGTCAACGTTACCGGCGCCGTGAACGACGAGGAGGCCGATATCGCCGCTCGTGCCGTTGCCAACTCGCCGCTCGTTAAGACCTGCATCGCCGGCCACGACTGCAACTGGGGCCGCGTTGCCATGGCGCTTGGCAAGTGCGGCGTGAAGTTTAATCAGGAAGACGTTTCCATCGACATGATGGGCATGCCCGTCTGTCGCGACGGTCTGACTGTTCCCTTTGACGAGGACGAGGCTCTACGACGTTTCGAGGCGCCCGAGATCGTGATCTCGGCCGACCTGGGCGCAGGCGACGCGGCAACGACCGTGTGGACCTGCGACCTCACGCATGAGTATATCTCCATCAACGGCGATTACCGTTCCTAGATTCCAGGCACGCTGCGCATCTTGCCGCGATTGCCGACAGCGGAGCACGGCGCGATAACGATACGAAAGACGAGGCAGATTATGAAATTCGCACGCGATTGTCGTTCGAGCGAATCCAACGAAGCAACCGCGCAGCTGCTGTTCGAAGCGCTGCCGTGGATTAAGAACCTGACCGGCAAGACGGTTGTTATCAAATATGGCGGAGCCGCCATGGTTGATGAGCAGCTGCGCCGCGACGTGATGAGCGACATCGTTTTGCTCAAGATCATCGGTATGCGTCCCGTCATCGTGCACGGCGGCGGCAAGGCTATCAACGAGGCGCTCAGCCACTATGACATCCCCGTCGAGTTTAAGAACGGCCAGCGCGTGACCACGCCGGCGACTATGGATATCGTGCGCGAGGTACTGGGCGGCAAGGTCAACCAGGAGTTGGTTGCTGCCATCAACCACCACGGTAACCTGGCCGTGGGCGTGTCGGGCAGCGATGCCGGCACGCTCATCGCCGAGCCGCTCGACCCCGAGCTCGGTCGTGTGGGCAAAGTGACGCACGTCAACACCGACTATATCGAGCGCTTACTCGATAGCGAGTACATCCCCGTCATCGCTACCGTCGCGGCGGGGGAGGACGGCGGTTTCTTCAACATCAACGCCGACACCGCCGCCGGTGCCGTTGCCGCGGCGCTCCACGCGCATAAGGCGATCTTTTTGACCGATGTCGATGGCCTGTACAAGGACTTTAGCGACAAGGACTCGCTTATCTCCAACCTAACGCTCGACGAGGTTAACGAAATGCTCTACGGCGGCGAGGTCGATAAGGGCATGATTCCCAAGCTGCGTGCGGCCGTCGATGCGCTTACCGGCGGCGTATTTCGTGCCCACATCATTAACGGTACTACGCCGCATTCGCTGCTCCTGGAGCTGCTGACCGATGCCGGCGTCGGCACCGTGATCCATTCCACCGAGACGGCTTACGAGTTCGATACGCATCCGCATCCGCTTTCGACGTTTGCTGCGCGTCTGACCGAAAACCTTGACGAGGTCGAGAAACTTCAGACGGTCTAGCTGACCCGCAGCCGCCCCATTCCTGCACCCATAGCCCCGCGCCGGCTGGCGCCCAACGAAAGGCATCCCATGTCACTTGCAGCTCAGCAATCGCTTGAATCCCATTACGTTATGCATACCTTTGGCCGCTCTCCGGTCGAGTTTGTCGAGGGTCACGGCATGAAGCTCACCGGCGACGATGGCCGTGAGTACCTCGACTTTCTTGCCGGCATCGGCGTGTGCAGCCTAGGTCATGGCGACCCTGCTGTGCTCTCGGCGCTCGAGGCGCAGACCAAAAAGCTCATGCATGTCTCCAATTACTTTTACATCGAGCAGCGCGGACAGGTCGCGGCGCTGCTGTCCAAGCTTGCTAACGACGACGTAGATGGTGCGCGCGTGCTTGCCGATGCCATTGCCGCCGGCGATGAGACCACGGCAGCTGCTCTTGGTGCCCCGGCTGCGGGCGAGCAGGTGTGGGAGACGTTCTTTGCCAATTCCGGCGCCGAGGCCAACGAGGGCTCGATGAAGCTCGCGCGCCTGTACGCCAAGCGTGCCGGTAATGGCGGCAACACCATCGTGTGCATGCGCGGCGGCTTCCACGGCCGTACGCTCGAGACCATTGCCGCCACCATGCAGGATTGGCTGCAGGACAGCTTCCGCCCGCTGCCGGGTGGCTTTGTGGCCTGCACGCCCAACGATGTGGACGAGCTGCGTGCGATCTTTAAGCAGCTGGGGAGCGAGATTTGTGCCGTGATGCTCGAGCCGATCCAGGGTGAGAGTGGCGTGCACCCCATGACCGAGGAGTTTATGGCGACAGCGCGCGACCTGGCACACGAAGTGGGCGCCGTGCTTATCGCCGACGAGGTCCAGTGCGGCATCTTCCGCTCCGGCAAGCCGTTTGCGTTCCAGACCTATGGCGTGGAGCCCGACATCATGAGCCTTGCCAAGGGCATTGCCGACGGCGTGCCCATGGGTGCCGTCGTGGCAAAGAAGGAGATTGCCGACGTGTTTAAGCCGGGCGACCACGGCTCGACCTTTGGCGGTAGCTGCTTGGCCATCGCGGCGTGTGCCGTGACGCTCTCCGCGCTTGTGCGCGGCGATTATGCCGAGCATGCTGCCAAGGTGGGTGCCTATATGGAGCAGGCGCTGGCTAAGCTTCCGCATGTGGTAGAGGTGCGTGGCCGTGGCCTGATGCTCGGCTGTGATTTGGATGATGCCGCGGGCGACGCACATGATATTGTTGCCCGCGCGCTGGCCGCCGGTGCCGTGATTAACGCTACGGGTGCTCATACGCTGCGTTTCTTGCCGCCGCTCGTCTGCGAGGAAGCCGACGTGGACAGTCTGATCGAGATCCTGTCGGGTGTCTTGGGCTAACGCAGCGTAATAACTCAATTTGGATCGGGTTCCGGACTGCTGGGTGTGTCATATGCGGCATGATTTGGCGATCCGGAGCCCGTTTTGTTGCTGATTTGCGATGGTCAAAAGTCCCTCTGGTCAAAAAATGCCAAATATGAGTACGGGCACTAATTCTGTAGCATATAAATCAGACACAATTTGACGAATTGGACCGCATATGTCCAGTTTTGCTGTCAGAAAACATGCTCATCTGGACCGTTAGCCTGTCTCTTATACACATCTGACGCTGCCGACGAATAGCCTTGTGTA
>ENA-OYXC01000142-OYXC01000142.1-human-gut-metagenome-genome-assembly--contig:-NODE-142-length-38919-cov-49.660766_pt1 | contig 38919 bp, 38 predicted proteins | sample MGYA00244214_ERZ653415 | MGnify/ENA primary metagenome ERZ653415 (study PRJEB26926, sample SAMN06165016) | human gut metagenome | biome: ENVO:00009003; feature: ENVO:2100002; material: ENVO:00002003... | reverse complement strand
AATAAAGATGAAACGGAATTTTACTTGAAATGATTTAACTGTCATATAGAAGTTAGATAAGATCTTGCGTCTATCTTCAAATTCATTGCTATCATTTAAGACAGCTGTTAATGGTGCATCATATTCATCTACTAGCAATACCACTTCACTTTCTGTATCTAGTGTCTTTTTTAGCAAGTTAGCCGGACTATCTATATTTTCTTTTGTAGGCTCAATACCTGCTTCTTCAAGTGAAAGCTTAAAGGCATCCATAAATTCTTTATTAAAAGAACTGTTTGAAGGAACCTCTCTGAATGTAGAAAAATCTAAATGGATAACCTTATATGTTTTGTCTTTCCATAAAGGTTCAATCTCTAAACCTTTAAACCTCTCTGTTCCATGAGCAAAGAGTTCATGGAAGGTATTGATAAGAGTTGACTTACCAAAGCGTCTTGGACGTGAAATGAAATATGGGCCTTTTTCATCTTTTGCAATTTGGCAAATTAAAGCTGTCTTATCTACATATACTCTATTATTGTCAATAAGATCTCTAAAATTGCATGAATTTGGCAGTAGCTTTGTAAATTTCATGTCATCGTCCTAAAAACTTTCTGATCTTTGATCTAAAGTATAGCATCTATTGAAACATTAACCTTATGTTAAATAGGGAAATAGTATGTTATCAAATTCGTTAGTAAAAATTCCCAGCAGGGATTAAACCGTCGAGAATTTTCATACTTTGGCGTTAAAAGCACAAAGTATGAAATTCTGAGCTTGACTTATCAATCAGAAATACTCGCTACATCATGCGTTCATTGTTTACATAAACTTCTGAATCTACAATCTTAATCTCTGAGCTGTACACCTTATCCTTTTTTACAAAGAACATGGTCTGACCAGGATCTTCTTTTGTTGTAACGTTGATATTTCCGTTAACCACAGGAACTGATTCATCTTCTGAGGCTTTAAAATCAAGTTTGCCATAAGCTTTAATAGGAAGTTTCTTTTTATCATACAAACCGATTAAGGAGCCAATCTTATCATCAATTACGCCTTCAAATTTATCAATGTCGATGCCTTTTATATTTGGAATTGAGTTTGGAAGTCCGGTTACAGCTCCTGTATACAGGCTACTTAGAGCATCAGCTGTAATACCTCTTACAGTAATAACTGCATCATAATCCTTTATATAATCAAGATTATCGCCTTTGGCTTTGAACTTAAGATCAAAGGTACCATCATCTTTTTGGTTTTTAGCTACTAATGATGCTTTTAAGCTATCAGATTTAAAACCAATAGTCTTCACACCTTTAGTTAATAGCTCCATTTCATCAAATTTCTTTAGAGCGCCGATACCTGTAAACTTGGTCTTGTACTTTATAGAATCGACTTTACCAATAAAGGCTAGATTGATACTGTAAAATTCAGATGACAAATCAACGTTCTCATCTTTATCAAACTCTGCTTTAACCGATGCGGAAATAGGATTTATTGATCTGTCAAGATATCTTCCATCAAGCTTTAGCTTTAAAGTTGCACTTTGACTTAAAGCACTTATTTTTAACTTTGCAGAGCTCTTTAAAGTATTTCCATCAAGAGATAAAAGCTTTTGTCTTGATAAATAGTTGTTGATATCTTTTGTATCAAAAGATATCTCTGCATTTAAAAATCCATGCTCAATTTTTACAGGAATTGAAAAGTTAACATATGGGGGATATGAAAGTGTAAGTGTGCCCTTTTGTGAGAAAAAGCCTTTATCTTCAACATTAAAATGAGCAACAGAGGCAATCTCCTGAGAGGTATTCTCACCTTGGCTTGAGATGTCATTAATCTTTTCAATCTCATTATCTACAGCTGATTTTGTAAAATAAACACCGCTAGCATATACAACTGCTGCTACAGCTACAGCACATGAACTTACAATAGCAATTGTTTTCTTTTTCATGACAAAATTCCTTCAAAAGTATTTTGTATCAAGTTAACACAAATGTAACTTAAAAAAGCAAAGTAAGATCAAAAAGTTCATTTCATTCACTCTTAAATTTGTAAAATTTATTTTGCATTTACCATAATTTTGAGATTACCTCATAAATTTTGATTTCTATGAGCACCAACAAAAACGCCAGGAACAAGTCCTGGCACAAAATCTTCAATCAAAAAGGATCTAAAACTTAATTTTGACCTTTAATAGACTTTCTTCCTAAGAAAACGCAATCGTCACCTAATTCTTCTTCGATTCTGATTAACTGATTGTATTTGGCAATACGATCAGAACGACTCATAGAACCAGTCTTAATTTGACCGCATGAGGTACCAACTGCAAGATCAGCAATTGTAGTATCTTCAGTTTCACCTGATCTGTGTGATACCACAGCTGTGTAGCCTGCATCATGGGCCATCTTAATAGCATTTAATGTTTCAGTTAAAGAACCAATCTGGTTGAATTTAATTAAGATTGAGTTTGCAATACCCTTTTTAATACCTTCAGCTAAGATCTTGGTGTTAGTTACAAACAAATCATCACCAACTAACTGAACATGTGAACCTAACTTTTCAGTCTGGTATTTAAAGCCATCCCAATCAGACTCATTCTGACCATCTTCAATTGATACAATTGGGTACTCATTTACTAGATTAGCAAGGTAATCAGTAAACTCATGAGAGGTAAATGACTTGCCCTCACCTTTTAACTCATATAGACCTTTTTGACTGTTATAGAACTCTGATGAAGCGCAGTCCATAGCTAGAGTTACATCTTTACCAAACTCATATCCTGCTTTTTCAACAGCCTCTTTGATGCAGGCAAAAGCTTCAGCATTTGACTTTAAGTTAGGAGCAAAACCGCCCTCATCGCCAACACCTGTTGATAAACCTTTCTTCTTTAATACTGATGCCAGAGCATGGAATACCTCAGCACCAATGCGTAAAGCTTCACGGATATTCTTGCCACCTACAGGCTGGATCATAAACTCTTGAATATCCACATTATTATCTGCATGCTTGCCTCCATTGAGAATGTTCATCATTGGCAATGGCATTACATACTTACCCTTATGGCCGTATAGTTCACCGATATATTTATATAGAGGAACCTTGCGTGAAGCTGCCTCTGCCTTAGCTACTGCTAAAGATACTGCTAAGATAGCATTTGCACCTAACTTATCTTTATTCTCAGTACCATCTAGCTCTATCATGATCTTATCAATACCGGACTGATCGCAAGAGCATTTGCCTACAATAGCCTTTGCTATTGGACCATTTACATTAGCAACAGCTTTTAATACACCTTTACCACCAAAGCGTGATTTATCGCCGTCTCTTAACTCTAAAGCTTCTCTAGAACCTGTTGATGCACCAGATGGAGCTGCAGCGCGGCCAAAAGAACCATCCTCTAAATATACCTCTGCTTCTACAGTTGGATTACCACGTGAATCGATAATTTCACGACCGATAACTTTAACGATTTTTGACATGATTTCCTCTTAGCTAAAAAATTTTAATTACGAACACATAATCATTGTACAGATATAGTTAGTTACATGCAACTATAATTAGCTTTTGCTAATAATTTTTATTAAACGATACAAAATTTCAGCTAAGACAAATACTCAACTGATTTACTGTCTTTTCTCGTGATGGTTCTTTAGATGAGGATTCAATTGTTCTAGTATTTTTTTAAGAGCGTAAAATAGAGCGGATAATATTTTTGCAACAAGAAGTAAGGTCATCTTATAACTGCTTTTTTAGCAATATTTTGCAAGATAAACCTTACTTACTACACTTAACTTTTGAACTAAATGGTTAGTTAGTTGTTTGGTTAGTTTGTTAGTTAGATAATTAGTTAAAGTGGTACTCTTTTGCTTGAGAGGTTTCCCAGACCTTCTTTAAATCGTCCGGGATTGACAGGTTAAAACCTAACTCTCTGTATGGACCTATATTATGAAAATCTGAACCTAATGAGGCTAAGAAATCATACTTCTTGCAAAGTTCACACAAATACACATGATCTGCAGGCTTCTGCTGAGATGAAGCGACCTCAATTCCTAAACCACCGCAATCTTTAAAATATTCCATTAACGATCTTAATTTGGTGTTGGTAAGAGAATAGCGTTTTGGATGGGCTAACACAGGAATACCACCTGACTTTAAGATAGCATCTACAGCTACACTAATATCAGGCCAATTAGTCTTTACATAACAGCATTTACCTTTTTTAAGATAATATTCAAAGGCATCTTCATTGGTCTGAGCTCTGCCCATCTCAACTATGTAGCGAGCATAGTTGCCACGTGTAATTGAGGCACCTTCCCCCGCTCTTTTTACGCATTCGTTATATGAATCAGTAAATCCCTGCTTATCTAATTTGTCACCAATTTCCTGAGCTCTTTGAATACGTAAGACTCTTTGACCTTTTAGATATTCTTGAAGTGCTGGTGCATCTTTATCGATAAATAAGGCTGCCACATGGATCTGCTCGTTATTCCATGTTGTTGACAGCTCAGCGCCAGGAATTAACTCAAGCTTACCTTCTGCTTCCTTTTTAGCCCTATCAATTCCTAAAACACAGTCATGATCAGTTAAAGCTAAATGAGTAAGACCTCTTGATATTGCTCTTTGTACTAAAGCTTCTGGAGTAAAAGCACCATCTGAAGCTGTTGAATGTGAATGTAAATCAATCTTTGAAAAAATGGCAGGCATTTTATTCTCCGTTTATCAATTCTAATTCTTCCCAACGAGCATAGAGCTTGTCTAACTCTTCTTGAGCCTTGTTTCTCTTGTTGGTAACTTCAATAGATTTTTCAGGCCCATCAGCAAATAAGGCTGGATCTGACAGTTGCTCATCTAATAGGGCAATATCAGCTTCTAACTTTTCAACTTTATCTGGAAGTTCTTTTAGCTCATGCTTTTGGGTAAAAGTAAGACCTTTTTTCTTTTTAGAATTGTCTGCTTTTTCTGTTCCAGTTCTTGATGGCTGTTCAGAATTTTTAATATCTTTTTGAGAATTGTCCTTTGTTTGACACTCTACATTTTTAGAAATTCTCTCATAATAAGCTAACACATCAGACCAACCACCAATTACAGACTCAATGTGACCTTTACCGTCAAAGACCCAAGTCTCAGTTGCAACCTTATCGATAAAAGCTCTGTCGTGGCTGATAATGATAACAGTACCGTTATATGTTGATACAAGATCTTCTAATAAATCTAAGGTTTCTAAATCAAGATCATTAGTAGGCTCATCCATGATGAGAACATTTGAGCTTTTAGCAAAAAGGCGTGCTAAAAGCAGTCGGTTCTTCTCACCTCCCGATAAAACTTTTACTGGAGAACGGGCTCTTCGACCAGAGAACAGGAAGTTAGCTAGATAAGAGATCACATGCTTATTCTTACCGTTGATACATACTTCGGTGTGACCATCAGCGACGTTATCTGCTACAGACTTTTCAAGATCAAGACCTTCATGGTACTGATCAAAATACTGTATTTCTACATTAACACCTGTTCTTACTTTGCCTGAAGTTGGTTTTATCTGACCTAAAAGAGTTTTAATTAAAGTAGTTTTACCAGCAGCATTTGGACCTGTAATACCAATTCTGTCACCACGCATTACGGTTGCACTAAAGTCTTTGATAACAGACTTCTCTCCAAAAGAGATATTAAGATCTTTAATTTCAAAAACTAAGTTACCGCTTCTTTGCGCAGAATTTGCCTCCATAATGACGTTGCCCATTCTGTCACGTCTATTTGCTCTTATTTTTCTGCGCTCTTCAAGATCTTTTACTCTGCCTTCATTACGAGCAAGACGAGCCTTAACGCCGCGTCTGATCCAAGCCTCCTCTTGGGCTAAGATCTTGTCAAATTCAGCATTAGCTAATTCTTCTTTGCGTAATCGCTCATCACGAAGTTCAATATAGCGATTAAATGAACCTGGATAGGAATAAAGCTTGCCTCTATCTAACTCGACTATCCTTGTAGCGCAGTTATTGGCAAAGAACCTGTCATGGGTTACAAAAACTAGAGTTCCGTTAAAGTTTTTCAGCTCTTGTTCAAACCAGGCAATAGATTCAATATCTAGGTGGTTGGTAGGCTCATCTAAAAGTAGCAATTGTGGCTCAGAAGCTAAAGCTGCAGCCAGCGCCACCTTACGGCGGTTACCACCTGAAAGGGATTTTAATTCAAGCTCGGGAGCTAAACCTATTCTGTTTAGGATCTTACGCACAACCGCGTCTTTAACCCAACCATCATGTGATTCAATAAAAGCAGAAAGCTCCAGTTGCTCATGAGGATCTTCTGATAAAGAGAACTTTGATAAAGCTTCACCTACAACAGGTACACCGCTTGCTGCAAGTGAATAAGCAGTACCGTGTTCGTATGAAGGAGGATCCTGACATAAAGTTGCTATCTTAAGACCTGACTGAATAATAATTCTTCCAGAATCTAACTCTCTTTTACCCTGAATCAAACTTAACAGAGTTGACTTACCAGTACCGTTACGACCTACAAGACATATTCTTTCATTCTCTTCAATTGAAAGATTAGCGCCTTCTAAAAGTTTGTCAGCTCCGTTGTTTAAATAAGCATCAATAATGGATACAAGACTCATTACAGATCCTTAATTCCATCAGGTCCAAACACACGTGGCTTGTGAGAAGGTGCTCTAGGTTTACCTTTTGAAAAGCTATCTTTTCCTTTAGAATATGATGACTTACCTCTGGAGTAGCCATTATCATAAGTTCGTCTTTCATTAAATGATGAATTGTCTTCATCACGTCTGAAAGGCTTATGGGAAAACTCTCCTGAACGCTTGGTAAATTTATCCTGTTTTTCGTGTCTGTAAGTAGAGTGACTCTCTTTGGCCTCGCCCCAAACCTTATTTACACCAGTATTTGTACTATATGTAGCGGTGTCTGAGCTATTAGATGTTCTTGAAGAGTAAGCTCTTGAATTTCTATAAGAGCTTCTGTCACCATTTTTTGAGTTTCTATCCTGAGAATAGTGATTTGAATCAGAATACTCATGATAAGAATTTTCTTTTACATCTAAAGCTTTCTGCCACTTAGGAGCTGCTTTTAATGTTGTCATAGGCTCAGGTGTTTTTACCATATTAGCCTTGGTGAATTTCAAACGGTAACAGGTATGAATTTTTTTATCTCGAGAAAAGTCACGAGGCAGAGTCGACTCAGAGATATTCTCAATTTCAAAACCATAATCTTTAATAGACTCATCGATTACAAAACCTCTGAAGTTGGTGCAGAATATAACCTCACCACCATCTTTTAGATGTCTTGTAAGATTTGAAAGTAACGCTACCTGATCACGTTTTACATCAAAGCTTGTTTCCATACGCTTTGAGTTTGAGAAGGTAGGAGGATCTATATAGATAAGATCAAACAAAAGACCTTGATCTTGAGATAACCAAGCTAGACAGTCTGCCTGAATGAATTGAGCCTTATCTGTTGCTAAATGGTTTAGCTTAAAGTTCTCCATACCCCATTCAAGGTAAGTTCTGCTCATATCAACAGATACAGTTGATTTTGCACCACCTAAGGCAGCTGCAACTGAGGCTGAACAGGTATAAGAGAACAAATTTAAAATGTCTTTGTCTTTTGCTTCTTTTCTGATTAAATCTCTGATGAGTCTTCCATCTAAGAAAAGACCTGTATCAAGATAATCATAGAGATTTACTCTAAACAGAGCATTGTTCTCATTGACAGTCATGAACTCATTTTTAAGTTCATTGGCTTTTTTGTACTGATTGTCGCCCTTTTGAACTTCACGGCTCTTTAAGATAACCTTATCACCAGTAACACCTGCAATCTCCACTGTCGCGCTTAGCATGTCTAATTCATGACGCTTTGCTACACGAGGATTTACCTTAGCTGGAGCTTTGTATGCCTGGATTACATAGTAACCATCGTAGTAATCAATGGCAGCAGAATACTCAGGGACATCAGCATCATACACACGATAAGCATTGGTATTTACATTCTTTGCCCACTTGCGCATGTAAGTTAAGTTTTTCTTTAAGCGGTTAGCAAAGTCTGTTGCAATCTTAATGTTCTGCTCTTCTTTTACGCTTAGATCTTCAGTCTCGTTAATATCAAAGACTCTTAACTGGCATAAAAGCTCACCATTATAAAGTTTGTAAACCTTATTTGAATGCAATCTCATGCAGGAGAGTAATTCTGGTGATGAAGAGATCACTGCAGCTCTTGCGCCTTTAAAGTTCTTCTTAAAGCCAGCACCGATCTCAGTATAAAGAGCGATTAACTCATTAAAGTTACCCATTCTCTTACCGTATGGAGGATTTGTTACAATGGTAACTTTAAGATCTGAAGTAAATGGATTATAAAGATTCTGTACAGGACAGTGATAAACCTTAACTAAATTCGAAAAACCAGCCTTTGCAGCATTTTCATTAGCAATATCTACAATTCTTTCATCAAGATCGAAACCTACAATCTCAACCTTTCTTTCAAGACACTTTGCTATACCGTTTTGAGATCTGTTTTTAGCTTCTTCTAAAAGGTTATTCCAGACATCTTTATCAAACTGTTTTAAGTTAAAGAAGCCATAATGTTCTCTTCTGATACCTGGTGCAGTATCTGTAGCCACACAAGCTGCTTCAAATAATAAGGTACCTGAACCACACATAGGATCGATAAAGTTATCACCTGTATAGCCAGCTCTTTTAATCATGGCAGCAGCTAAATTCTCTTTTAGAGGAGCAGCTCCTGTACCACGGTGATATTCACGCTTTAGAAGAGCGCGACCTGAGAGATCGATTAAAATGTTTGCACTGCCCTTTTTATCTAAATGGCAGTTAATTAAAACATCAGGATTTTCTCTATCAACATCAGGTCTTCCACCTAGAGTTGTCTGTAATCTGTCGCAGATAGCGTCCTTTACTTTTAAAGCACCATACTGAGTGTTTCTGATTTCATCATTGGTACCTGTGAAGGAAACTGCGATGGTATTGCTCTTATCAAAATACTTTTCCCAAGCTACACCATTAGCACCGATATAAAGTTCAGTGTCAGTTTCACAGTAGAACTCTGACATCTCAAGTAAAATTCTTGAAGCAAAGCGAGACCAAAGACATGCTTTCATACCAAAAGCAAAGTCGCCTTTAAAAGATACACCAGCTACAGTTTCTTTAGCGCTTTGTGCTCCAAGTTGATTTAATTCGTTTAATAAAAGATTTTCTAAACCTTTAGGACAGGTTGCAAAGAATGATAATGCCATGAATTATAAGCTCCAAGTTTATGGCGATATTATACTTTAAACACCTGTACTTTAAACGCATTAAATCCTCAGATATTCAATAAATTTCTCTAAAAGAATTGAGGAAAAATAAAGTGAAAACTTACTAAAACAAGCAAGAACCCTATGTTGTACTTAGTAAATTTTTTCATGTAGTAAAGAGGAGTTGCGCCTTCAGTCTTAATATAGAACTTAAAGGTAATTAGACTTGCCATTGATGCAATGATAGTACCTAAGCCACCTACATTCACACCGATTAAAAGCATATTTGGATCTTTTGCAAAATTAGATAGCATTACAGTTGCAGGCACATTTGAAACTATTTGAGAGAGCGATACTGAAATAAAGTATTCATATTTATCAACAAAGTTCTCAGCAAAGCTTTTAACAGTTTCAATTTGACACACATTGTTCACAAAGATAAACAAGAAAACAAAGAGTAGCAACAACTTGTAATCTGCCTGTTTGAACAGACTCATGTCCATTATAAGAATTGAACTAAGGACGAGAGTAGACATCAGATAAACATCCAATACTCTTAGTACACTTAAAAGACAGAGCACAAAGAGAACAGTAGTTAAAGAACATCTTTTTGAGTTAATTGAGAGTACAATCTTGCTTTCGTACTTTAAAGGCTTGGTATCAATAAAATGTGTGGTTAAGAACAGCAATACAAATGACACTAGAATGAGAGGAAAAGTAACCTTTAAAAAAGACAGTAAATCATAGTTGAAGACTGTATAAATAAAGAGGTTTTGAGGATTTCCAATAGGTGTTAGTGTTGAGCCTACATTAGCTGCAATAGTCTGTAATGACAGAACCTTAATTAAGAGATCTTGCCTGTTTACTTTTACAAAGGCTGCAATAGCGATAGGTATAAAGATTATCAATGAAACATCATTGGTAATTAGCATGGAGATAAAAAAGTTTATAAAGATAAACAGTCTTGTGAGTGATCTTGCATTTCCTGATAGAGAACACAGCTTCATATAGACTAAAGACAAAACACCAAGCTTTTTAAAAGAAGCTACAACTAGCATCAGGCATAAAAGTAATAACAGGATTTTTAAATTTAAAGCCTCAATAGTACTTGTAATTGAGAACCTGATAAAAAATGAAGTTACAAAGGCTAGTATAGCTGCTGTATAAAGATCAGGATTTCTTCTTAAATATTGTAAAAGATTGAAAATAGAGCGATTCATACTAATTCTTTTGTCGGATCTCTACAGAAATGTAGATCTTTTGTTACTTTAAAAACTTTAGGCGTATGCAGATAAATTCAAACTTGCAGTATATCAAAAGATAAGCCCTGATGATTGAAAAGGTAAATGAATGAGCAAGGTTGGATTTAAAAATCTTTAAAGTATTGAGTAGGATCGTTACCTCTGGGGAGTACTCCCCAGAGACAACTACAGGAATTGCTCCTGTTTCTCTCCTGATATCAGCTCATTGGCCGTTTTAAAACTCATAATTACTTAACGACACAATGAGCAATATCTTTAGTAAGAAAGACAATATATTAAACAATAATTTCTTTGCACTATTGGCAAAAATTGATATGAAAAATAAGACTAATACTCGCCTTCTTTAAGACCAGTAGCTTTAAAAATATCTATAGGTGATATTCCAATCTCTTTTAAGTTTTTTGCAATATAAAGCCTTTCTTCAGCTTTTCCTTCAACCTTTCCTTCGGCTTTTCCGTCATTGCGACCATCGGTATAACTTTTTTCAAATACGGCGCTATTGTCCCACATTTTTTTTAAACTACCTTGGTAAGCAAATTTTTCTTTTTCAGAGAATTTTGCTATTTCTGCAATTCTAAATAATCTTGTAAACACTTGTTCTTTTAAAGCAACAGGCTTATCATTTAAAGCAGAAAGATTTTTTATTGCATACATCCATTTATCTTGGATAGTTTCAAGTTCATCTTCTGTTTTGGTAAATTTGGTAATTCAAAATAATAGTAAGCCAATTTGTCATAAAATTGGCAATTTGTGACTTTGTCGTATAAAACGACTTCATGTCGATAAGGCTCACTGTCTTTTTCCAAGACAAAATTTAAAATTCCAATTGTATAAACAGCTTTTAATTGATAATCCCAAACACCTTTTTGAGCCAGATTTCTTATTGCAAAAGAACTATAAAATATGCTTCTGTCCTTAAAATAGTTCTGAGCTGCATTTTGCATTTCAACGATGATATAAGCATCATCAGATGTTTTACAATAAACATCAAAGATAGCATCCCTGTCAGTAACCAAATCACCTAATTGTTCCAAAGATAAATAAGACAAGTCTACAATCTTATCTTTTAAGTTCAAAAATGAATTTAAAAAGCTAATTAAAATATCTTTGTTAAGCTCCGATCCAAATAGTCTTTTAAACCCAAAATCTGTATAGGCACAGATATATTTACCTAGATCGATTAACATAATTTAGTCCTCTATAAACTAAAGTCATCTTACATTAGAAACCGACATATTGGTGAATGTTTTACTAAAACTGATTTTAGAACAAACAAAAGTAGATTGAAGAGAAGATTCTTAACTAAGGAACTGAAATATAAAGGGATTATTAAAATATAAAGGGGCAAAAACTGCCCCTCTTAAGATCATTCAGTTAAACAAATTACTTGTTTAAAGCCTGAGCAACCTGAACTGCGATAGCTACGGTAGCACCAACCATAGGGTTGTTACCCATACCCATGAAGCCCATCATCTCAACGTGAGCTGGAACTGATGATGAACCTGCGAACTGAGCGTCTGAGTGCATACGACCCATTGTATCAGTCATACCGTATGAAGCAGGACCAGCAGCCATGTTATCAGGGTGTAAGGTACGACCGGTACCACCACCAGAAGCTACTGAGAAGTATTTCTTACCCTGCTCGATACACTCTTTCTTGTAGGTACCTGCAACTGGGTGCTGGAAACGAGTTGGGTTAGTTGAGTTACCGGTAATAGAAACATCAACGCCCTCGTGATGCATAATTGCAACACCTTCACGAACATCGTCTGCACCGAAGCAACGAACATTAGCACGCTCTGTATCTGAGTACTTAATCTCTTCTACAATCTTTAACTCAGAAGTGTAGTAATCAAACTTGGTCTTTACATAAGTGAAGCCGTTGATACGAGAAATGATCTGAGCTGCGTCTTTACCTAAACCGTTTAAGATAACGCGTAATGGGGTCTTACGTGCCTTGTTAGCGTTACGAACGATACCGATAGCGCCTTCAGCAGCAGCGAATGACTCGTGACCTGCTAAGAAGCAGAAGCACTTGGTTTCATCACGTAATAGCATACCGCCTAAGTTACCGTGACCTAAACCAACCTTACGATCCTCAGCTACAGAACCAGGAATACAGAAAGCCTGTAAACCGATACCGATAGCTTCAGCTGCATCAGCTGCAACCTTGCAGTCTTTCTTTAATGCAATAGCAGCACCTACAGTGTAAGCCCACTTTGCGTTTTCGAAAGCGATACCCTGAATGTCACCAACAGTCTTGTATGGATCTAAACCATACTTAGCGCAAATCTCTTTACACTCTTCAACTGACTTAATACCGTACTGAGCTAATACACCATTGATTTTGTCAATACGACGCTCATAACTTTCAAATAATGCCATCTTTGAGTACCTCGTTATTCTTTTCTTGGATCAATATACTTAGCGGCATTATCCCACTGACCATAGTGGCCCTGGATCTTAGCAATTGCGTCTTTACCAGACATCTCTGGGTGAGCCTTTAACAGATCCATTAACTTGCCTAAGTTTACGAACTCGTAACCTACGATCTCGTCATTCTTGTTTAAAGCTACACGGGTAACATAACCTTCTGTCATCTCCAGGTAACGTGGACCCTTTGCCTTAGTAGCAAACATAGTACCAACCTGGCTACGTAGGTTCTTACCTAAGTCTTCAAGAGAAGCACCAACTGGTAAACCGCCCTCTGAGAAAGCAGTCTGAGTACGACCGTAAACGATCTGTAAGAATAGCTCACGATATGCAGTGTTGATCGCATCGCAAACTAAGTCGGTGTTTAAGCCTTCTAATAAGGTCTTGCCGATTAAGATTTCTGATGCCATAGCTGCAGAGTGAGTCATACCTGAACAACCAATAGTCTCAACTAGAGCTTCCTGAATGATGCCGTCTTTAACATTTAAGGTCATCTTGCAAGCGCCCTGCTGAGGAGCACACCAACCCACACCGTGAGTTAATCCGCTGATATCTGTGATTTCTTTAGCCTGAACCCATTTACCCTCTTCAGGAATTGGAGCAGGACCATGGTATGCACCCTTAGTTACAGGGCACATATTCTCTACTTCTTTAGAATAGATCATTGGTGGTACCTAATTTGTATGTGTTCATTAAATAAGATTCTTTTTAGCCTTAGCCAAAAACAGCTTGATTATAATACAAGGCTTCAATTTTTTCCAAAATCGTAAGAATAAAAATCTATTAAAATAACTCAAAATCTTAAATTTAAGATTTTTATCCCGTAAGCGCTTACGCCTTCTTATTTTCTCTACATTTTGGCTACCTCAAAAAAACTCAATGTATCGAGTTTATGCTTAAAATTTGCACCTTTTATGTGCATATTTACCTAAATGTAGTATCAATTGATCAATAAATACAAATCTATAGATTTTGACTGTAAAATGAACCAAATTTCTACAGAAAAGAGAGGCTTCTTGCCTTTATAAATATAAGGAAAATAACACTATGTTAGAATCTGAAAATCCAAAAGGTCCGTTTGCAAGGACTCTAAATCGAGTTCCTTTCATTCTGCAAATCGTAATTGGTCTTATCTTAGGTATCTTTGCAGCGTATGTATATCCTGATGACAAATCAGTGATCCCAACATTAGGTAACCTCTTTGTTAAAGCACTAAAAGCTGTCGCTCCTATTCTTGTATTCGTATTGGTAGCATCTGCTATTGCAAAGCATCAGTCAGGTCAGAAGACCTCTATGAAGCCTATTATTGTGCTTTATTTTGTAGGCATGTTAATTTCTGGCGGTTTAGCTTTGACCATGAGCTACATCTTCCCAAGCACCTTCACAGAATTAGCTCAGAATGCTGATGTTTCAGCTCCATCAGGAATTGGTGAGGTTTTAATTAACTTTGTTAACCAGGCTGTCGAAAACCCTGTTTCTGCATTTATCAATGGTAACTACATTGCAATCTTAATGTGGTCCATTGCCTTAGGATTAATGTTCAGAGTTGCTCACGAGAACACAAAACGCGTATTAGATGATTTAGCTGCATCCGTATCTGGTGTTATTCGTATGGTGATCCGTTTTGCTCCTATTGGTGTATTCGGCTTAGTATACTCATCATGCACCCAGGAAGGAGGTTTTGCTAACTTACTAAACTATGTACATGTTGTTGCAGTGTTAGTATCAACCTTCTTAATGGTTGCATTCATCTTCAACCCATTATTAGTATTTATCACCACTCATCAGAATCCTTACCCATTAGTGTTCAAGTGCTTAGCTAAATCAGGTGTTTGCGCATTCTTCACAAGATCATCTGCTGCTAACTTACCTGTAAACCTAGCATTATGCGAGGAGATGAAGCTAGATAAGGCTACTTACTCAATTTCTATTCCTTTAGGTTGCACTATTAACATGTCAGGTGCAGGTATCACCATCGTTATTATGACTATGGCTGCAGCTCATACTTTAGGTATTGAAATTGACTTTGCTTCAGCATTCTTAATGTGTGTAGCTTCAATTTTATGCGCATGTGGCTCTTCAGGTGTTGCAGGTGGTTCTTTAATGCTAATTCCTTTAGCTTGCTCAATCTTTGGTATTCCAAACGACATCGCAATGCAGGTTGTAGGTATTGGCTTTATTATCGGTGTAATTCAGGATTCAACTGAAACTGCACTAAACAGCTCAACAGACGTAATCTTTACAGCAGCAGCCTGCAAGAGAGCAGAAAGACTTGCTGCTAAAAAATAATTTTAAGTAGAACTTTATTTAAGAAAGCTTCAACCTTACTGGTTGGAGCTTTTTTTATGGGATTAACAAACAAACCAAGCTCTATAAATTTCTGAATATAGTCTGTAGTTGTCTAAATGATGCGCAAGAAATGGAATTTGTAAGTAAATGGCGGTGAGCTCTAGATCCTAAAATGTGATGTTAGTTAGCGTATACACGCTATTGAAAATGCAATAAACAACTAAGAAGAGATCGAGTAAGCAAAATAAGCTCAATTGTAGAGAAAACACTGTCACATAAAGCACATTCGCGCTCATTATAAATGAGCATTTACGCTGTCTTTTAAAAGAATGCAAAAAAAAATCAAAGTCCTACCGTTAGCTCTTAACACTTATTATTATGACATTCCTTGTTTAAGTTGTTAGAACTTTTAAAACTTAAGATACACTTACTTGCACTGTCTTATTTCAGTTTTTACAGCATCAACATCAGCCTTTTCTATGATCTCATCCATTCTTAAAAAATAGCTTTGTACATTCTCACTAGTTAGCACATGTTCATGATTTTCAATGGAATCAATCATCAGAGAATTTATCTTATCTAAATAATGAAACATGTCTTTATAATTCTTTAGATCTAATGAAAGGCCAGTGTCATCAAAGCCGTATAAAGTGCAGTTCTCTCTTTGAGAGCAAGCATCTGCTAAGTAAGTAATAAAGTTCTTAATTAAAGCAATATGTTCTTTATAGTACAAAGTTTGAAGCTTGTAATAGATTGCCGAAGAAGGTGGTATCACAAGATAAAATTCTGTGTCCTTTTTAGCATCAATAATGCTAAAAAGTTCCTGTTTTGTATACTGTTTTAGATAATCTAAACCATGCAGTTTTAGTTCATTACTTTTACCGTTTGTATCAAGATAACTTTTAAGGATGTTTCTTGAAACCTCATTCCAAGAACATACTCCATTAAAGCTGTCTTTATATAATGGATCATCTATCCAAGATGCTGGTCTGTCTAAGGACTTTTGTACACCTACGCACTTTTCACTTTTTGAAAAAGTCAGCAAGCATTTTACGTAGCCAGTCTTTAGATACGGAGACATAACACTTAGAGGATTGTCATCATAGATCTTCTGCCAGTTCATCGGCGCTAAGTCCTGATAGAAAAGAGGAGACATTTCTAAAGAATAAATAACCTTTTTTATCTCATTGTGTTTAAAAGCATAGTCAAGGACTACCTTTCTGTCAGCCAAAGTTGAACCTGCTAACGAAATGTTTATAAATCTATCAGCACTACCGTGTTTAAATAATTTTGCAGTTGCCTCATCTGAACTGGTATTTTCAAGCATACTAGTTCCAATAATAAGCCCTTTGACATTCTTATTCTCAAGATATCCTCGAGCCTGATAGCGCATGCTGCCATTAAATAACTGCTCTTTGTTTGAAATAATATGCATAGGATCATATAAATACATGGCAACTGTATACAAAGCAAATATGCCTATAAATAAAGACATGATAAGAGCAAAGATCTTTTTACTTGCCATGATTATCTAAATCCTTTTATTACCTTTATAACTGGGTAATACCTTGAATTAAAAAAAGCTTAATCTTAGAAATTAAAGTAAATAAACTCTGTATATGTAGAACCAATTACTGCCAATGTCACATAGAACAAAATTAGTGCTACTAACACGCAAGCAAAATAACCAGTAGTTTTTACAAGCAGTTTTTGTAAATTATGATTGTGAATTTGTTTAAACGAAGGTAACTTAACTGAGTTTTTAGTTGATACTTTAGCTAAGAGCTCATTAGAGTTTTTGAAGCTTAAAACCACAATTAAAGCTAAGACCACATAAGTTACTGTCTGATAATTCAAACCGATGCCCTTTAAGGCTGTCTTAAAGTTAGATAACTGCTCTAGTGAGAGTGAACTAATATCAAACATGTGGATGTAAATTGTATAAGCCACATTAAGATCAGGAGCTCTAAATAGAACCCAGGCTATATCAACAAAGATAAAGGTTAAAATCCATGCAGGAATTTTAGGTAAAGCAAAACCTAGATTATGAAATACTCTATGGGCAATGATGCCAACACCATGCAGAAGTCCCCATAAGACAAAGGTGTTGCCAGCTCCATGCCAGATACCGGTTATAAAGAAAACGATAAAGAGGTTTAGATAAGTTCTAAAGCAACCCTTTCTGCTACCGCCTAATGGGAAATATAAGTAATCTCTTAAGAAGGTAGATAAAGTTATATGCCAGCGACGCCAGAAATCCTTAATAGAAAGAGCTTTATAAGGGCTGTTAAAGTTAATTGGTAACTTAATGTTAAAGAAGAGAGCTGAACCTACAGCCATGTCACAGTAACCGCTAAAATCAAAGTACAGCTGAAAGGTGTAGCAAAAAGACACTAGCCAAGAGGTAAGCAGTGTAAGGTTGTTAGCACTGTCAAAACCGTCGCCTACCCAAATTGCAAACTTATCAGCAATGATTGCTTTCTTTACAAGACCGATAGTAAAAATAAACAGACCTAGGCACAGATTTTTATAGTTTAAAACAAGTTTTCTTGCCTTGAAGAATTGAGGAATTAGATCTTTATGATGAACAATAGGTCCTGCTATTAACTGAGGAAAGAAGGATACAAAAACAGCGTAGGACACAAAATCGTATTCTTTGGTAAGACCTTTGTATGAATCCACAAGATAAGCTATCTGCTGGAAGGTAAAGAAACTTATGGCAAGTGGTAGCACAATGTGTACTAATTCATAAGATGTACCTAAAAGCAGATTCAAATCTGAGATTATAAAATCTGTATATTTGTAATAGCCAAGCATTACAACATTTGCAAGCACTCCAAAGACTAAGATAACCTTTCTTTTAGTCACATTTAATTGAGTGTTTTGACTATTCTCTAGAGCATTTTGCCTACCATTAGCTTCTTTTGAAAATATAGATCCAACTACAAAATTGAAAACAATTGAACCTAATAAAATCCAAATGTAATCAAACTTCCAGTAGCAGTAAAAGAAAAGTGAACATAAAAGCAACCACAGCTTTGAGGCAGCAAAATAGCGCCTTTTACTGAAAAAGAAATAAACAACAATACTTACAGGTAGGAATAGTAGAAAATATTCAGGTGTATTAAATAACATTTTAAATATCAAGACTCATAAACCAAGGTACGATTTTACCATATTTTAAACAGTCAAATTCATAATGGGACCTTTTCTCTTTGTGAATTGATCTCATATTTACAGACATTGCTAAATCGTCGATACACCTTTTCTTGAAGTAGTTCAGATAATTTTTTCTAATGAAAAAGCTATACTCTAAACATGAATTGTGACGACGTTTTTAGTATGTAAAGCAACAAAAAAGATATACCGAGTTTACAGGCAGAGAACCGATGATGCCTGAGGAAGCAATGGGCTTTTAGCAAAGTAAATTACGCTATGTTACACAAGATCAAGTGCTTGAGGTTGCTCATGAGTACAAAAAGCTTCCATTAGATGTCATTGTCATCGACTTTTTCTATTGTAAAAAGCAAGGAGATTGGTCTTTTGATAACGACTACTTCCCAAATCCAAAAGCAATGATTGATGAACTTTAAGATATGGAATATGAACAAGGCAAATCATCTCTTTAAGTTTATTTTCAAAAAGGAGCTACATGGAGAGATACCAATACAGGTACTGTCTATGAAGGAGGTATAACTATCACAACAGATGCTCCTCTTGAATATATACCAGTCTTTGCTCGTGACAACTTTGACTTAATCTAAGATTACACAAGGAAGCTTTTATTACAGGGCATTCTTGTCTCAACCTAATTTTTAAAAAGAAGTTCTACTAGCTTTAATTTATTCAAAAAGATTGGTCTCTTTGTGTCCATTCACTTTAGGCTCTACAGCTTTTCATCGTTACATCGCACTAAAAATCACCAAGAAAAAATTTAGTATCTATAAATATTCAAGTCTTTTTCAAATCTTTTTTAAATTATTATTTTTATTTAATTTCAAATAAATAGACAATTTTACTTACAGTTTGTATCAGTAAAAAAGTCGTCTAAAAAAATCTTCATGGATAATCTTGCGCCATGGTGAGTAGTTGAATTTTTAATTCATGAAAGCAGAGTATTTTACTTAGGAAAAGAGTTTTCATATGAGCAGTACCTCTAAAAACGAGCTTTTAGATTTTGACAGAACCGTGATGACTTTGTCAGAACTGTTATCTGATGAATTAGTAGGCTCATTAATTGAAGGTGCTGTCGACGAAATCATGCTTAATCCAGACAGCGCGCTCTATGTGCGCTATTCAGATGGGGAGAATGTCAAATATTGTGACATATCTCCTTCAAAGGCACAGATCCTAATCAGAACTGTTGCCTCAATGAGCAAAATTGATATTAACGTTAACTGCCCTATCGTCGAAACTGAAATTTCTTGCATCAATGCTAGATTCTCAGCTTTGCTACCACCATTGTGTAAGTATCCATGCTTTTGCCTAAGATCATTACACGCGCTCTCTTTGAACTTTGAGCATTTAGTATCACAAAACTTTATCTCCAAAGAACAGTTAACCATATTAGATTCTCTGATAAAAGAGAGAAAAAACATCTTAGTTTGTGGTCAGACAGGATGTGGCAAAACCAGTTTTATCAATTCGATGTTAAAGAGGATTGCTTTATTTGAACCTTTCTCAAGAATAGTCTGCATTGAAGACACTCCTGAACTTAAAATCGAAAATGACAATGCGGTAAATTTAGTATCAGGTCCTAATACTTCTATTAGTACCTTAGTTAAAGCAACCTTAAGACTAAGTCCAGACAGAATTGTAGTAGGTGAGGTAAGAGCTGAAGAAGCCCTTGATCTTATAGATGCACTATCTACCGGTCATTCAGGAGGTCTTGCCTCAATTCATGCTGGTTCTGTTTTGCAGTGTCTTGAAAGATTAAAACTGCTTATAAGCCGTAACCCGTCCGCTCCTGACAATATTGACAGCATGATAGCTCTAGCTGTCAATGCCATAATTATTTTAAAAAGAGAACCTTTAAGACACGTATCCAGTATCGCCCTTGTCACTGGTTTAGAACAAGGCAAATTCACTTATAAATTTCTAGGAGAAAATAAATGAAAAACACTTTATTAAAACTTGCAGCTTTGATTGTCTTAACTTCAGTCTTTAAAGATGCTCTTGCAGCAGATACAGCATCTGGCAGCAGCGTATTACCTTATGAGACCTGGCTTAAGACCATACAGAAGTCTTTAACTGGTCCTGTGGCATTTTCTGTATCCTTAATTGGTATTGTGTCCTGTGGCGCCACCTTGATTTTTACAGGTGGTGAAATGGGTCGTTTTATGCGCAGTATTGTTTATCTTGTGATGGTAATGACACTGCTTGTAGGAGCAAACACCTTAATGTCATCTTTATTTAATGGTGCCACTGTAGAGATTGCTACAGTCTCTAATGAAATAGCTTTAAATGATAAAGAAATTAAATCTCAAGAAAAACCTCTGTCAGACAGAATAACTCATTTTAATGAGCAAAATGCAAGTTCAAAGCTTCAAGCTTTTGTTCATGACACCTCGTCTCCTTCATCAACTTTAATTGACAGTCCTAAAGTCAATAGAACCTCACATATCATGGACACCTTTAACGATGTAAACATCAACACGCTTGAAAGTAATTTTAGTTTTTCTTTTCATAAAAACGAAGCACTTATAGAAGCTTGCTAAATAGGTTGCAGGTAAATTGCTTACAGGTATGCATAGTCAAAGATTAAAGGAGAAAGCGTGTCTGGAGTAAAACATCCTATTTATCAATCTGTATTGCGTAAACAGAGTTTTTTAGGCTGTGACAGAGAACTGTGTATGCTACTTGTATTTATAACCATTGTAGGCAGCATTTTTAGTTTTTCCTTAGTTGCAACCGTGGTGCTTTTACTTGTTTTTATAGTGCTGTATTTGTGCCTCTTAAAAATGGCAAAAGATGATTTGTATTTAAGAAAAGTTTACTTAAAGAACATTCGTTATAAGCCTTATTATTTGGCACAAAAAACTTATTACTCAAGACAGAGTGTAAGAAAAAATAAATAACAGTAAAAATGGCTACTCAATCAGCCTTTTAAGAATATTCTAAATAATTACTACAGCAAAATTAGAAAACTATCTAACTTATTATGATAAAAGCTCTTTTTTCATCTTTATCACTGTCACTTGCGCTTTTGAGCATACTCATTTTAATTATGCTAGCTAAAAGGCTGTGGAAGCAGTACAAGTGCGCCTCAAACCATCCTGGTTTTACAGATCTTTTAGATTACGCTCTTTTAGGTCCTCAGAACACCATCATTTTAAAGAATGGAGGACTTCTTAAGACCTTTAGAGTAAAAGCTAATGATTTAAGTTATGCTGACAGTGCACTTATTTGCCGTACTCAGGAATTAACTGCCAATGCCATCAGAAAGTTAGGAGGTAATTTCATCTTAAATGTCGACTTTATAAGACAGAAAGTAAATGATATTGAAGATTGTGAATATAAAGGCAACGATAAGGCTAAAAAACTCTATTTAAAAAGAAAAGAGTTTTTTAAGACCAATGATACCTACACACAAGACTGTTACCTTACCATAACATCTTTATCTCACTCATTAGGTAGTCTGCGTAATATCGCCAGCATCGTTGATGAAGATGATTTATCTAAAGACTGTGTAACTATTGCTGATGACAAGATTAACAGTGTCATTATAGATTTTTCAAAAAGCGTTGAGGCGATTAAAAACTCTCTTGAGAACACATTAAAGCTTGAAGAATGCACTTTTTTAGATAATAAAAAGTTAGCTGCAAAAGAAAATGCTCTTGATAATAGCAATTACTCAAAGCTCAGATCTCATGAAACAGTTAACTTTTTAAAGTATTGTATTAGCGGTAAAAAGCTATCTTTACACATTCCAAAATCTGATTACTATCTTGACTCTTTATTGTCATCAGATGACTTTACCTCAGGCTCATCTCCAAAGTTATCAGACAGATATATTGTCGTAGTTGCAATTGAAGGACTGCCTATAGAATCTGATTTTAATATTCTTTACAGACTCTGTGCTCTAGACTTTGATTATCGATTTTCGACACGCTTTATTAGCTATGACAGTTTTACCTCGCAGGTACTTTTAGAAAAGAACCGTCGTTTATGGGCGCAGAAAAAACACGGCTTTATTGCGCAGTTTTTAAACTCTAAATCAGACAACGAAAATCAGGACGCTGTAGAACAGTTAAATGATATTAGTGATGCTAAAAAGAACCTAGTCCAAAATTCTTTAAGCTTTGGCTCATACTGTGCCAATATCATCTTTTCAGGCACCGATCCTAAGATTTTAGAAAAGCAGGCCTTAAAGTGTGTGCAAAGTATTGAAGCATCTGGCTTTGGCGCAAGAATTGAAACTGTAAACGCAACTGAAGCTTACTTAGGCTCATTACCAGGACATAGCCTTGAAAATGTTAGGCGCGCTCTGCTGCCTAATACAGTGCTCACCGATCTCTTACCCTTAAATCAGGTCTATACAGGAGAGAGTGTGTCTCCTAATTTCAGATATGGTAAGAATAAACCTTCTTTAATGACTGTAAGAACTTTAGAAGGTTTATATGCTCACTTAAACCTACATGACACTGATCTTGCCAATGCTCTGGTAGTAGGTCCTCCTGGTAGCGGTAAATCTGTGTTCTTAGGAAGTCTTATTCCTTCATTTTTAAAATATGACCAGATGAAGATCTTTGTCTTTGACAAAGGCAACTCTTTTTACGGACTGACAAAAGCTTTAAAAGGTAACCATATAAAATTAGAAAATGGTAAAGGCATCCGCTTTTGCCCGTTAGCTAAAATTGATACTCCTAATGATAAGGCTAGTGCCTTAGAATTTTTAGAAAAACTTTTTATCTCGCAGGGCTATGAGACCGATCTTAAATTAAAGGATGATCTTCGTGATGCACTTAATCTTTTAGCAGACTTTGATAAACACGAACGAACTTTAAGTACGATGTGCACACTGCTTCCTAGAAAAGAGCTCAAAACAGCCTTATCTGCTTTTACTAACAGTGTCATTGAAAACTCAATTTTAGATGGAGACTCTGATCCTTCTTTTGAATCTGATCTTACTGTTTTCGAATGCGGACAGTTTTTTGAAAAGGGTGATGACTTTTTATACCCAACGTTGCAGTGCATTTTTAAACTCATCAATCAGAGCGTTATGAATGGTACGTGTGGCGCCATTATCATTGATGAGGCCTGGATGATGCTTGCTAATGAAGAGTTCTCAAAGCAACTTATCACCTGGATTAAAACCTTTAGAAAACACAATGTCGCAATTGTATTAGCCACACAATCAATTAACGATCTGTCTAAGGCTTCTAACATTGGTGATTTTTTAGACTGCATTAAAACCAGAATTTTTCTACCTAATAAAGATGCCAACACTGAAACTTTAAAAGGATTCTATAAAAAACTCTCGCTGTGCGACAGTCAAATTGATGCTATCTGTAAGGCAAAACCAAAGCATACTTTGTTTTTACATAAAGACATTAACTTTATGCCTTTTTCTTTAGCACTCTCTGATACTGAACTGAAACTTTTATCACTCTCAGAAAACGACAAAACTTACGTGGATGAAATGTATGAACGATATCAAGAAGAATTTGCCTACCATTTATAAGGAAAAGAAAAATAAGAAGCAGGCAAAAATTGCCACCGGCATGAAATTTACAGATCTTGCAATAAAAGCACTGCGTACAGAACTAGTACCTGCATTTATGGGGCTATTAGGAATGGCTTTAGGCTTTATCTCACTTGCCTACTGCATTGATTTAAGTGGTAAAACTCAGTTTCGACCTTATGTAGTGACTGTAGATAAGCAAGGCTCAGTGCTTTTTTTAGAAAATCCTAATCAAGACAGTTTAAATTCAAAAGTAAAGGCATCTTTCGTCTGTGAGTACGTTGATAGATTGTACGCTGTAAGTGAGGATAAAGCTTTGCAAAGGCGATTTATCAATGAGATCTATGCAAAAACTTCATTAGGCAGCGTAGCATCTGTATTTATAGATAACTTTTACACCAAAGCAAATGTTATGTCTTATACAACAGCATTACGAAACACCGCAATCGAATCTGTAGTGTCACTGTCAGACAACACTTTTGAGGTCACTTTCAAACTTATGACCAAACAAAAAGAGCAAACCTTAGCAGAAAGATACAAAGCTTTTGTAAGTTACAAAAGACTGAATGTTGCTTATGACAATCTTGAGGAGGTAAGACTCAATCCTCTAGGTCTGTTTGTAAACGAGTTTAATGTCAACAAAATCATTGAGGTAGCATCATGAAAATGAGTGTCCTTATTAAATTAGAAAGGTTATCTCTATTGTCTGTTATTTTGTCATGCCTTTTCTTCTCAAGTTACAGTGCCTTTGCTGACAATGTAAACTTAGATGACAGAGATTTAAAAACTCTTTCAAAACTTGACTTATTAGATGCAAAACAGGTGGCTGGTACTGCCTATAAAGCAGGATTGGTTACCTTTGCTTACGGCTCTGGAATACCTACTGTCGTCTGCGCTTTATTAGAATTAACTGATCTTGCCTTTGAAAAAGGAGAGAGCATTTTATCTGTTCAATTAGGAGATTCTGTTCGATGGAATATTGAAAGTGCCATTTCAGGATCAGCAAATGACAGTGTAGAACACCTAATTGTAAAGCCTTTAGAAGCTGGTCTTAAAACCTCAATGCTCATAACCACAGACAGAAGGACCTATCACATTCGTCTAAAATCAACTGAAGCTGATTTTATGCCCGCTGTAGTATTTTCATACCCTAATAGCTTAAAGTTACCATCAAAAAAGCATTATGGGGACGATTCATATTTACAGTACACAAGTAACTATGAGTCAAATGAGGATCATAATGATTACTCAGAGACTAATTCAAGTCTTAAGAACTATTCTTCTGTGCAAAATGTTTCATATGAAGGAAACTCACGACCAGCGCTTAATGTTGCTGCAACCTACAATGACAGTACCCAAAGGCGAAACTACAACTACTCTGTTGATGGTGACTCAAAAATCATTCCGCAAAATGTCTACGACGATGGAAAAAGAACCTTTATCGTGATGAACAATCCCATAAATTCAAGCTATTTACCGGTGCTACAAGAAATCAGCTCAGAGAGTTTTTTATTCTTCGAAGAGGATAAAACTAACACCATTAACTTTACTTACTTTGACAATACTTTTGTTGTAGACGGGATCTACTCCCATCTGAGACTTATCTCAAAGAATGGTGAAGAAAAACAAAGTGCTGATGTGGTAAGACTAGAATCATAGGTGAAAAGATGTCTTACTCTATCTTAAAACAAGGTCCTTTAACAAAAAAGCCTATCTTCTTTTTAATAGGTGGTTTTATCGCTGTGACTATCTTTTTTACTGTACTTTTTAGTTTAAAAGAGCAGGATAAATTAAACGAAATAAAAGAAAAGCAAAATGGTGCGTCAGTCCAGTCACTACAGGCTAATATCTCAAAGGCTGACAAACTTGGCGTTTTTGAAGCTAAAGATGAAAACTTACACAAAGACATGGTCAGCAATGCTTCCCAAAACCGTAAACAAATTTTAAATGATGTATCCGCTAAAACTTTAGATGATGAAGATTTTGCTAAAGACTATGTAAAATACCAGGAAAGACATGCTCTTACAGACCGTTCTTATAAAGAGGATGATAACAGTCCTGATAAAGACAAATTTGTGACAAGAACAGTTTCTTTTGAAGATTTCGATGGAGCCCCAAAAGAAGATGAAATTACGCAAAATAAAAAGAGCAAAACTAATTCAGAATACTACGAACAGGCTTTAAAGGCCTCTAGCAAAGTAAATCTTGAGTTAAAACATCATGGTTTAGGCAACTCTTTATTAGACAAAATTGACAACCAAAACGGTGATAATGCTACACCATCTTTTACACAACCAAAATTGAACTCTTTAGATGGTCCTAGTGCCTCTAATTCTCAAGATAAGCCTAATGAAAACACACTTGAGAGCTATGATAAGTTAAAAAGAAACAACTATGTTTTAAAAAGTGAAGTTAAAAATCCTAAGACTCCATTTGCGCTGATGCAAGGCAGTGTTATTCACGCTTCGTTACTCAATGGTATTAACTCAGAGTTTCCAGGACAAATTACAGCACAGATCTCTCGAGATGTGCATGACTCAATTAGAGCTAAATATCTTCTTATACCTCGAGGTTCAAAACTTGTAGGTCAATACGCATCAGGTGCAGCCTTTGGTACAGAAAGGCTCTTTATTGGATTTAACAGAATAATTTTTCCTAATGGACAGTCGATAAACTTAGGCTCTATGCCTGGTCAATCAACTAACGGCTATGCTGGCTTTGATGCTCAAGTAGACAACCACTACTTTAAGATCATTGCTAACTCGTTACTACTGTCTAGTATAAGTACCACAGCAGATCATTATGAGGATACCTACAATTTAGCTGGAGGTCATCAGCGTACTATCGCTGGATTTAAAGCTCAAGGCAGTTCAAATGTTTCACAAGCTCTAGCTAAGATCATTGAAAGAAACATCAACCTTTCTCCTACCTTATCTGTAGAACCTGGTTACGCCTTTACTGTTGCCATTACTCAAGACATTTTCTTTAAATCACCTTATGGAGCAAAAGCTAATGTTCATTTTAAAAGATAGACTTTTCATGATATTAAGACTCTTATTAACTAGCATGCTGATATTCACAAGTTTAACCGTAAACGCTGAGGAAAAAGCCATGACCTACAGTCAAGGTCAAGAGCTAATTCAGCAAATGAACAATACCCTCGCTGTATTACGTTCTTGGTCTAATGAGAACAAAACAAAATCGGACAAGCTTGAAAACTATATCAAGCATGACAATGTAAGAGAGCAGGATAACTACGAATATCAACATAAAGAGACCTGGGCAAAAGTAAAGGATCTTAATCAAAACTCATTGATGCTATTAGAAGCAAGTTATGCTTTTGCAAAAAAGACTGAGTCAGCTGCTGAATTCTCTAAAAACAGTATCAGAACTGATGCTTGGGAAAAGTGTATACGTTCTAAAAGTTGCACTTTTAAAAAGTTAAACGAAATGATGGATGAAGAATCCCTTGAAATCTCAGACTTTACTAAAAAGAGTGCTTCAGATACGCAAAAAGCTCTAATTGAAAGCATTGATAAATTAAATGAAATGTGTGGTGAATCTCAAGATGCTAAAGGACTTAACAGCTCTATTGATACTTTAAGTAAGGTTAATTCTACTCAGGTTACAGCTTTAAGTTCGTTATCAGGACAGGTCTCAAATCTAGCTAGAATTACAGCTCATAACTATCAGATGCAAAAACAAAACGAAGAGTTAAAGCAGAAAGCTGACGAACTTTACTACGCTGACACGGGAACTGTTGAGTCTCCGCATCTTGATACAAGCTTAAAGAACTATGAGTAACTATATGAAACATGTCCTACTTTTTTTAGTGCTTCTTTTAACATGTAAAAGTGCACCAGCTCAAGAAATTAAAGATCTTACCCTCTCACCTGACGGTGTTCTAAATAGTCTTACTCTCTTGTTTATTGACAATATCTCAGAGGCTGCAACTCCAATTAAGGAAGCTGCTAACAGATTGTTTTGGATCTTAGTACCAATCTCGATTGTAATGTTAGGTATCAAGAGTATCTTTAAAGATGGTAATATGCAGAGTTTTATGGGTGATCTTGTAAAACTTTTGTTAGTAACTGGCTTCTATTACTTTTTACTTGATAATGGCACTGCCATAGGTCACTCTGTAATTGACTCACTGACCTCTGTTACCACCAATTCTAATACAGGACCTTCGGAGCTTATAGATCTTACTTTTAATATTGCATCTAATCTAAATCAGAACATTAGTGCAGGTTTATTTAATGCAGTAACAGGTTTCATCTTGCGATGCATGGTACTTGTGTTTATGTTCATTATGTTTTTGGTAGTAATCAAATTTACTACCCTGTTTATCTGTGCGCATATTCTGTGTATCTGCGGTGTTTTTGTTTTAGGATTAGGTGCTATTTCTTACACAAGATACATTGCCATAAACTTTTTTAAATCAATTCTCTCAATGTCTCTTGAATTGATGACTACATTGCTGGTTATAAACTCAGGATGCCTGATTTTAAAAAATTTAAAAAACAAATCTCAAGAAATTGTAGAGTCAGGATCATCTGTTGGCTCTAGCGAATGCTCCGTAATTATTTTTACAGCACTTTTTATCTACATTCTTTCAAAATACTTACCTGAGGCTGTGTCAAATCTTGTGACCATGACCAATGGAAGAAATGCTAAAAGATCGAACAGTCGTATCTCTCTGAAAATTCCAAGTATCAATTTAAAAAAATAAGGAAGGAAATTAAGATGGTCGGTGATGTAGGGTTCGAACCTACGACCCTCTGGTCCCAAACCAGATGCGCTACCGGGCTGCGCTAATCACCGAACGGAGTGCATTATATTAAGGAGATGTAATATTGTCAACAAATAATTTGTCAAATTTGTAGTCTACTGACTGAATTAGAAAGAAATTTTGATTATACGTTAAGGCATTCTTTATCTAGTACTTAGGTGATTTATAATGTAATAAATACGAATTGAGGATTTATTATGGACATGACACAGCAAAAAGTAACTTGCCTCATGGAAAGTTCTATCGACGGTCGCTTAGACGAATCTAGATGGTCTGTTTTATATGACAGCAATGGCGAAGGTGAACCTGATGTATATTATGAGACTAAAGCTAAATTAAATCCTGAATTATCAATTCTAGGAAAAGAAACAATTTTACATCACCATTGCAGTATTCCTTTTAAATCAGACACTCACACTAAGATTAAAGATCCTAAACCATTTTTAGGTATTAGAGAAAACGCAGAAATGACAGCAGTGTTTGACTCAAAAGGATCTATAGCCTATGAGAACAACGAAATCTGGGGTAGTACCCTGCTTGTTGTCTTAGGAGAAGACACAGCAAGTGAAGAGTATCTTGAGTTTTTAAGAAAAAAGGAGATCTCTTTTACCTTTGCAGGAAAAGATGGTCATGACATCAAAAAAGCGCTTAAAAGTTTATACTCTGATTTTGGTATAAAGAATGTTCTCCTATGTGGAGGCGGTATCTTAAACGGATCTTTCTTAAAGCTAGGTCTTATCGATGAACTTTATCTTGTGCTCTATCCTGGCATAGATGGATTGAGTGGCGTTAAATCAATCTTTGAGTATGAAGGTAAAGAAGGTGAAAAACCTTGCGATGGTCAATCTCTAGAATTACTATCCTGCGATGTTGTAAGAGCCGGTGTTGTACTTTTAAGATATAGATTCCATTTTTATTCAATATAAAGTTGCAATATCTTAATAATACTGTAAAATTATACGGTCAATTTTGGTGAGATGTCCGAGTGGCTGAAGGAGCACGCCTGGAAAGCGTGTATACGTTAACGCGTATCACGGGTTCGAATCCCGTTCTCACCGCCATAACCGTTCTAACCTCTTATAAATACCCTCTTTTTTCAATAAAAAATTTCTTTAAAAATCGCTAGTTATTGAATTGATATATCAGTGATATATGAGTGATATATTAACTAATAAACCTCAAGGGTGTATGATGGGTGTAGAGAATTACACACCCACATGGAGAACCTTACACCCATGCTGTCACCACTAGCTTTGCGCACTTTAAAGCCAAAAGACAAGCGCTACGAGGTCACTGATAAGAATGGCCTGGTTATACGTATATCGCCTAATGGGCGCATGACGTGGAGAATAAACAAGTCTGTCAACGGTAAACGTATCACACGCCAGCTTGGTGATTATCCGGCTATGAGCTTAGCTGATGCACGAGATGCACTTGCTCAGCTTACTAATATATCAAAAACCACTGTTGATGATACATTCGAGGGAATTTATGCTGATTGGCTTGACCTGAAAAGACAGAGCATAAAGAACTGGCAGGACATAGATGAGCGTATGCAGAAGTATATACTGCCTAAAGTCGGCAAGTTACCCTTCAGCGTGATTACTCCTCCTCAGATAATTAAGATACTCAAAGAGGAGCTTGAGAGCCGTGGCAAGCTCGAAACAATTAAGCGCATCTGTGGCTATATCAAAGAAGTTGAGATGTTTGCCATTAACTCTGGACGTATCGAGGCGATGCGCTTTCAGGGTATACATAAAGTATTTGCCCGACCTTCTACTAAGCTTAATAACAGACCAAGCGTACACCCATCTCATTTGTCTGAGATACTGCCTAAGCTGAGGCTTGAAGCAGTCAAGGCACCAACTACTTGGGATGCAATTATGATAGGCTTTTATACCCTATTACGTCCAGGTGAATACTGTGCCCTAGAATGGCAGTGGATTGATATGAAAAATCAGTGCATATCCATACCGGCTGACGTTATGAAGATGAAGCGTATGCACGTTGTACCAATCAGTACACAACTGCAGAAGATACTTGAGAACCGTCCACGCTTTGGCGAGTACGTTTTAACTTCTCCAGACAGGCCTGGCTCCCATATAGGTACAGCAGCACAAGAAAATTTCTTTCGCCGTCACGGTATGAAGGGGGTGCTGGTGCCACACGGTATACGAAGTATCGGACGTACATGGATGGCTGAAGAGAGAATTGACCATGATATAGCAGAGATGTGTCTTGCTCATCGTGTTGGTACTAGTGTTGAGCTAGCATATAACAGAACGGACTTTTTGGAGTTACGAAGGGATGCTATGCAACGCTGGTGCGATTATGTAGAGTTGTGCTTAAAAGGTGGCACAGATTTGCTGTTATGATTTTTGTAAGGTTGGTACGACAACAAATAGCCCCTAAAGATGGGGCTATTTTTTTTTACGCATGCGTGTGCTTAACTCTGTCACGAACCTCAGCTCTTTTTGCATCATTAAAGCGATCTAAGGTTCCTACAAGATAACCAGTGACACGTCTGATGCGCTCAAACTTAACACCTTCACCTACAATGCCATTAACAGCGTGTAATCTTGTGTACATTATTTTTTCTTCTCAGTCTCCTTTAAAAGTGTTTTTACCTTTTCACGCCATAAAGATGGTACTTCGTCAATAGTCATAATTCCACGATTGATACGCATTAAATAAAATTTAACCATTCTTTTTTAACTCCTCTAATTGAGCATAAATATCTGAAATCATTGATCCTAGTTCTGCGATCGCATCTTCGGTTGTAGTGTCATCTGTATTCATGTCAGATATAACACCACCTAAGTCAGACACAGCATTTTCTAATATAGATAATTTGCTATCTACTTTGGCATCCCAGTTTATATCTGTAAAATTTTCTGTTACATAATCAATGGATAGATTGTCAATCTTTTCATTTTTGTAGTCTTCACAAATCTGATTAAAGATTGCTAAGTTCTCATCAATCCATGAGCTAAATATCAGAGAATAACGGACTTTGTTCTCATCGTTTGAGTTCGCAGATGCCAGACAGTCTAAGTATCCTGTAAATTTCTTTTGCTGGGCTACAGTATCAAAGTACACATATACAGCATCCTTAATACTTAAAAGTAAAGAATCACCACCTACAGCAATTAAAGTTAGATCTTCACCTGTATCTTCAACTTTAATCGCCTGTTCTTTCTCTAAGCAGTAGTTATTGAGTTTTGCGCCTAGTTCTGTGTTAATCGCTATGATTAAGTTTCCGTAGTTCTTGCCATCTACAGATAAATCAATAAAGTGTAAATTCTCTTGTTTCTGTCCAAAATAAGAAACTGATTTATAACTAATATCCATATATAATTACCTATACTGCAATTTTACTTTCATAGTCACCATTACCCTGTCCAACAGGGTCTATAGTAATTAGTTTATTAATAGCACCCGTTTTAACAGCATTATGACTTGAATCAAATACTGTATAATTTGCTATAAGGTTTTGCGATATTGATGCGTTAGAAGGATACCCACTACCCAATGAACCTATTGGGTTCATCTGACGAAGTGCCCAAATAACATTACTCAGAATACATGAATAACCAGTTACATTTGTAGAAGCCGTTCTTATAGGGAGAAGTTCAAATTTCCATGACGAACCAGAAGCACTTCCTATGTATGAAAGTCTATAAGGAATATGAACATAAACAGTACCATTAAAAGCTATTCTACTTCCACAAGCCATACGATAGCCATTAACCATAATAGGTGACAATGTATAAATTCTGTCACCACTTTTAACTTCAGCGAACCTATCACCTTTAAAGCATGGAATCCATCCACCATCAACAGCAACGCTAGGAGTTGTGATCTTTGATGATGTCTTCACCATTGAATAGGTAGTGCCACCATAATTGATTTTAATTGTTGCCATTAGCCAACGCTTACCTCGTATCCGTTGATAAAGAAGCTACCGTTATTAGCTGAACGAGAGGCATAGCCAGCTGTACCTGCGCTATCTGCATAATTTGCTCTAGTTGAATCATCTGCTGTTGTAGCATGAGTGGCATTTGTTGCACTGTCAGCTGTACTTGCATGAGTAGCCTTGTCTGCATTAGTTGCCTTAGTTGCAGATTTTGCTGTATCTGCTGATGCGGCCGAATCTACACGCGTTATGGATACATTACCGGATGTATCTGGCTTAATGCCATTAATACTTTTGGTAAAGTTTTGTTGGGCAACAGCATGAGGAGTCACTGCCATAGATGTGTTTGACGCGTTTTGCTCAATATTATCGCAAAGCTGAACAATACCTTTTACGCTAGTTGTGGCATCTGGAACTAAAGCTAAAATATCCTGTTTAAGAGGAATTTTCTGCCAGACAGACTCGTTAGTTTCGGGCGCAACAACTGCTGTGGCAGGACCGTTATTTGACATACAGAGATATAGATGATTGTTTGTAAAGACAATGTCATTTTTTGAATAGTTTTTATCTCTTAAATATTTAAATGCTGTTCCTGATGGAAATTTTAGAGTTAGGATAGCTGTTGCAAGCTGATTGAGAGAATTTTTGTCAGGAGTAACTCCTAGTTCTTTTATAGTATTTACAATTTCAGCAGTTACACTTTCAAACCAAGCAGCACCTGGAGTAGATGCAGGAATTGCCAGCTCCGGAGATCCTGAAGTAAAATGACCTTTTTCAGTTAAAGTTGATAACTTAGGTGGTGTCTCTGCAGCATTTGCTTGCATGTAAAAATCCATAATATTTCTCCGTTATAATTCTGATTTACCATACAAAAAGATTACATTAGCGTGGCATGGTGCTAATGACTTCACCATACATTCAAAAAGCTGATCGCCCCAAATAGCTAAAGGTTGAGAAGCATCCCATGCTGTTGTAAATTCTTTTTTGTTGTATTTATCAACAGTAATTGTCATAAAGTAAGCTTTCCACTCGTCGTCATACAAAGCTTGAGAACAATTAGAGCGAGTTGTAAAAGTGTTGAAGTTTTGAATACTTACATTTTGATAATCTAGTGAGCGTGCGATAAGAGCAACTAACTCACCAAAGCTCATACCAAGAGTTGCAATTTTTGTAACAAGGACTTTGCGGTATAAATCAATGCTTGGATTATCTATGCTTTTTAAACATTTATCAGGTATCCCCCATTGAGTAAACCATTCTGACAAAGTTACTTGTGCATCTCGAGGATCACTCTCATCAATCAGCTTTTTTATTAAAGCATCTATTTGTGCGAACTCTTGCGCTGCTACATAAAGCATAGACATTAAGGTAGTATGATCGTCAAGTTCCCACGCAGGACCTCGTGGCAACAACGCTTTCATTGCCTTGTAATAATCATCTGCACTGTAGCCTAATCGTCCTCTTGCCATGTGATTTCTCCTACTGTAGGAAGATACTGGGAGCCTTGAGCCTGAATATCTAATTTTGGTTCTACAATTACATGATCAATTTCGTCTGTAAGCTTTGATATAGCTAAATTAAGATGAGATAGATAGATTTTTCCGCCTGGCACAGCTTCATCTTTAAAGACATCTTTAATTGCCTGTTCAGCCTGTTCACGCATTGTGAGGTTGTTAGGCTTGATTTTGAGTTTGAAGTTGAATGGTTGAGGAACAGGGGCAACAACATACACTGTAGCCATAATGTTTGACATAAGATTTAAATGTTGCTGTACTTTACTGATAAGCTCGCTGTCAGGTATATTCATGTTATCGTCTAAAATACGCATGGTTACTGTGCCTTTGCCCTGTTCTTGAGGATAGCACCATGCCTGTCCTACGCCTTCTACCTCACGGCACCAAGCAATATAATCATCCTTAGTGCCTTGCCTTGGTGGATTCTGTGTATGCTCTAAAACACGCGCTCTTAAACTGTCATCAGATTCAGTATCTGTACCACCTGTTAGTTCAGTAGTAGTTACAGCTTTGATTACTCCTACCAATGGTGTCGGTAGGCTAAGCTCTACATTTTCTGAGATGTTATAGCTTTGTCCTGCTTCTAATGCTCTGACTGTTGCAATACCTTGCGAATCAGGACTAGATATTGTTTCATACTGTAAACCTGTATCTGTCTGAATGACTGTATGCAGAGGTATATTAGACACCTCTTGTGCATAGCTAAATTTAACTAAACCTTTAGCTTTAGTTGCCTGTTTTCTTGATAGTCCCCAGATAGATGCAACTCTCTCAAGATAAGAAATTTCACAGCTATCAATAAATAACTGCTTACGACCATATTCAATAGCTGAATACAAACTGTGAGCTACACTTGAGATGATTGTTTTAAATACAACAATATCAGAGCGTCTTAGCTGAGTACTATCAAGCCTAGAGGTTGTTTCATTATCAACTCTGTCTTTGATTTCCTGTAGAGTAGGTCTAATCGTTGCCATTTAATACGTCCTTAATCTCATATGAAGTTTTGCCATGTTCTTGTTCTAGAATTACAGATAAGTTAATACGGTTAGGATCATTACTATCACGTTCTACGGAGACAGATATCTCTGTACAAATTCCATCTTCAACTAACCATTGAAGAGCGTCATCTGCCATTTCCTGAGCTCTTAATAGAGTTTCAGATGTGATCTTGCTTCTTAATAGTTGCCATAGTTTTGAACCTATTTCATCTTTATTTAAAGAATCTCCCCACCATCCCTGTTTACCAAGCTCATGATCATAATCATCACTATCATCAGCTCTGCACCATGAAAACAATGAGATAATCACTGCTCTTGTTAGGGAATCTTGCATATCAGCTTGAACTAAACTGCCATTAAGAAATAACTTCATTTTTAATTTTCTCTAATTGTCTTGGACACAAATGGCTTGCTGAGAAGTCAAAAACTATAATTTGCTCATCAGTCTTAAACATCAGTGCAGGTACACCGACAAGATTGGATATATCCGAACAGGCATAAAAAAAGCCATTCCATTTTACGGAACAGCTTTTATTCTCTATTTGAGCTTTTAATGTGTGCCACTTATGACATCGAAAGATATGGATTGGTCTTTCTTGTTTTGTATTATTCATTTTGACGATTTGGAATTATATCTGAAATGTAGTAAACGTCATTGTTAGTGTTATGTTTAATTTTAGCGATAACTTTAATAGGAGTATTTGAATCAAAAGCTTTTGTATATGAATTTGAAGCCAACTCAAAATTAGGATCTGTGATTTTTCCAGAGTAAGTACTTATATCATAAGTATCATCATCTTCTTTATTCACATAGTCTTCATTAAAATAAAACTGACAACTACAAGTTTTCTTGTTTAGAGCAACAAGTATAATCTCAATAGTTTTACTGATTTCTTCTTTTTCGTGATTTCTTGCTAGTAAGTTATTTTTTACATTAGAGTCAATAACAGAAACTTCTTTTTCAACTTGATTATTATTACCAACACCTAATTTTATTGAATTACAAGTTTTACCTATAGGTGCAAGACAATTTTTTAAATTTGGATCTACACATTTAGATAAGATATTAATAAGTGCAAGGTTTTCTTCATGTTTCATTTTGTCTTTTTCAAGATCTTTTTGATCTCTTGATTCAAGATACTCTAGAAACTTATCCATATCTGATTGCTCTCTTTTACTAAAAATAAAAGTACAAACTGCATCAAACAAATTCTTTATATCACTTATATTGGGACAACATTGTAGAGTTGCGCTAATAATAGCCCATATTTCAACAGAACCTTCATGAATTTTTGCATCTGTTGTAATAGATACTTTGTATTCTGTGCTTTTAGAAGTAATACGATCTGAAACAGAATACGTACCAATAATTGAAAATGCATTGGCAAAACCTTGTAAAGATTTTCCTAATTCATTTAAGTCTATTCTATGCTCGCCTTTCTTTAACCCGTCATATTTCAATCTATATTGAAATAAATCAGTAATTTTGGCATTTGTATTGTTCACAAAAAACACCTCTTAAAATATCAGCATGGATTATTTTAACACCTTATTTAGGATTTGATGTACTACCACCACTATCACCAGTATGAGTATGAGATTTAAGGCTAATTGAACCGGCTGTAGTATCACCATCGGAGTGGATAGATCCTGTAGTGGTGTAATCCCCCTGTGTCTGTTGTATATTTCCTGTGATTTGAGCTCCACTGCCACCACTGATAACCATACCGCCTTGACCTGTAATCAATTGAGTGACAGTTAAAGGACCATTGATGGTGTTTTGAGGGCAAGTAACTACGGTGCTTGTAGATGCTTTAACATTAACAGTGTCAGCCGTTACATTAACCGCACTGTCAGCTTTAATGTTGATATTGGCGTTTGAGGTGATGTTAATATCGCCTTTTGTGTGGATGTTGATAGGATCATCAACACCATCAATATCGATACAGTCACGCTTCAGATAAATATGGCGCTTTTTGTCGTCATAGATAACAACTTCACCTGTCTTTAATGACTTAACTCTAAAACGTCTGTCTGCCACACACATAACAAAGCCTAACTCGTGACTTTCATCTGTGTAAAATGTAATAGCATCTGTTTTCTTATCTGTATAAGGTTCTGACGAAAAGCCATAAGGCTCCATGTGTTCAACATCTTGACGAACTTCACCGCTCTGATGTTCTACCTGAAGTTCTCTTAACTCATCGTCATTTTTAGAGATGGTTACTGTACCGCGCTCAATATCTGCTGCCATTTATGCACTCATAAAATCTTGCTTTTTATTTATCCATGAAAAATCAGCTGAGGAGTTACTACTTTTCTTGATAATGACCTTTTTAGGATCTTCTTTATCATTCTCAGTCTCTAATCTCCAGCCATTAGGAGGTATTACATCAAGAGTGGTTGTCATCCCCTCATTTTCAGTTAGATTAAAAACAACACGAGTAATTAAAAACTTTTGTGATCGTTGAGTATCAATGCCTAAAAACTCATCTTTGATATCAACCAAAGAGTTAATCTTCCAAAGTTTTCCTGTAGACTGTCGCCAGCCTTGAACTTTATATGTAATCTTAAAAAACTGAGATAAATAATAATCCCTGTCTCCTTCAGCTGTAACTTTGCACTTTGCTGTATCTGCTGCGCCCTGTACTTTCTTAGTTAAGAGGCGAGTTCTGGATACATTATCATCTACAGCAATGTAATTATGACTACTTGCATCATGTCCTGTTTTACCTGTAGCGCCTTTATCCTGTCCTACAGCTCTGTAGTACTTGTAAATTTTGCTAGCATCAAAACTAGCATCACCTGTAAGGATGTTCTGGCCAAGGACTAAAGCATCATCAGCTGTAAGCTTGCCCTTTTCAGTAACTACAAGCTCACCTTTTTCGTTACCGTAAAAAAGCAAATTCTCTGTAGATGTAAGGTTTTGTAGAGCTTTTAATACAGTATCTTCATGCTTTGCTGAGAAGTTACGCTTCTTAGTTAAAGGCTTTGTTTCATTAACAAGCTTAATACCATAAGGCATGATTAGCTGAGCTAATAATAGTTTCTAGAGCTACATTCTTGTACTCTGTTGCAGCATTCTGTGGGCAACTTACATAGTTTAAATTTGAAGTATTAGGCTTTTCATAAGAGATATTAGGATCATCGACCATTACAGTGCAGTCGATTAAATCACAGGTCTTACTGCGACCTGCAATGCCTACGTTAGCTGAGGTTGCTGAATAGCTTACTGGAGTCTGTTCAATGTAACCTGTGAGGACTATGTCATTTCCAATTTTGACTTTAACAGAATTTCCAGATGTTATTTTATTTTTCAAATACATTGAATTGGATACAATTCCTACAGAAAAAGCAGGGCTAATTGTATTTAATTCAGTGGTAATACTAAAAGAGGTCCAATTTTCAAAAACTTAACCTCCAATAGTTAAAGATACTTCATTGTCATTCATATCTACTCACAAATTATGTTTTTGCCTTCGTAGTAACACTCTCTTGTCTTACCATCAATGGTCATATCAAACACTTCAGGTTGAGATCTAATAATTCTCTTCCAATCTGATTTGGCGCTTTCTTTTAAAATTCTAGTGTTTCTTTCCACCTCATCTTCATGAGGAACGTCATCCCACGAAGGCAAGGTATAGTAATCATCAGCAATAGCATATGAAGGAATACTAAACAAACTTAAAAATACAGCAAATAAAGCGATAAATAACTTTTTCATATAAATCTTGGCTTACTCCATATTTACTCACAAATTATGTTTTTGCCTTCGTAGTAACACTCTCTTGTCTTACCATCAAT
>ENA-OYXC01000133-OYXC01000133.1-human-gut-metagenome-genome-assembly--contig:-NODE-133-length-39776-cov-20.628182_pt1 | contig 39776 bp, 43 predicted proteins | sample MGYA00244214_ERZ653415 | MGnify/ENA primary metagenome ERZ653415 (study PRJEB26926, sample SAMN06165016) | human gut metagenome | biome: ENVO:00009003; feature: ENVO:2100002; material: ENVO:00002003... | reverse complement strand
TTACTACGTGTGAGCCGATGAAACCAGCACCGCCCGTGATAATGATATTCTTCATCTTCTTAATATTCTAAATTCTTTTTTAATGTTTGACCTTTTTCTTCAAGGATTGAAAGGAGATATTTGCCATAGTCATTTTTCAACATTGGCTGAGCATTCTCACGCAACGTATCACTATCTATCCAACCTTGGCGATAAGCAATACCTTCCAAGCAAGCTACCTTTAAGCCCTGGCGTTTCTCCAAGACTTCGATAAAGGTTGAAGCCTCAGATAGGGAATCATGAGTACCGGTATCAAGCCAGGCAAATCCTCTTGCCATGGTCTGTACCTTCAACTGCTTATCCTTTAGGAACTCCTGGTTCACCGTTGTGATTTCCAACTCACCACGAGCAGAAGGCTTGATATGCTTAGCCACTTCCACCACCTTATTAGGATAGAAGTATAAGCCTACCACGGCATAGTTGCTCTTTGGATACTCAGGCTTCTCCTCAATGCTTAAGCAATTGCCCTGCTCGTCAAACTCAGCCACGCCATAGCGTTCAGGATCACTTACACGATAACCAAAGACGGTTGCCTTGTTGTTCTGCTCAGCATCTACAACAGCCTTTGCCAAGATTTGGTTCAATCCTGCACCATAGAAGATGTTGTCACCCAATACTAGGCAAGCAGAATCATCGCCGATAAACTTCTCACCGATAATGAAGGCTTGGGCTAAGCCATCTGGTGATGGCTGCTCAGCATACTCGAACTTCACTCCGAACTGGCTACCATCGCCTAAGAGTCGTTTGAAACCAGGCAGATCAAATGGAGTTGATATAATGAGTATCTCACGGATACCTGCCAACATCAATACCGAGATAGGATAATATATCATCGGTTTATCAAAGATAGGAATCAGCTGTTTGCTGATACCCTTTGTGATAGGATACAAGCGAGTACCGCTACCACCTGCTAATACGATTCCTTTCATACGAACATTGTTAATTGTTTTACACCCCAACTTTAAAGTATATTATTTTCGCTTTAATGTTTTTAAGGTCAAATCGATATCATGAAGCAATTGTTGAGCTTGAGCATTTGACTCATCGAAACTTACAACATCTATAATTTCACTCCGTGCCTGATACAATTTATTTATATCGCTATCTGAACAATATTGTGAAAAAAGACACATTGCATCATTAAATTTTTGTTCAATACTTTTAGACATAAATATTTGATCTTAGAAAGAGGCAAACTCTATTTTGAGTATTGCCTCAATTAAGTTATTTATTTGTAAACTCTACAATCAGCTTCACAATCTTATCGATTTCCCAATCTGTCAATTCATAGAACAATGGCAATCTTACCAAGGTATCACCATATCTGTCACAATTTGGCAACTCTCTACCATCGTGCTTATCCTCATAATACTTGCTGCTATGCAATGGCAAGTAGTGGAATGTAGTCTGCACATCATTCTCCTTCAAGAACTTCATCAAGGCAGTACGATACTCCAAACTTGGACAGAGCAGATAGAACATGTGAGCATTGTTGGTAGCATATTCAGGAATATAAGGCAACTTCACTTCATTGCCAATCTTACCATTCAAGCCCTCAAAGTAGCGATTCCAGATATGCTTGCGCTTACCCTGAATATCATCAAGCTGCTCCAACTGAGCCCAGAGATATGCCGCATTGAACTCTGATGGCAAGAATGAAGAACCCATATCTACCCAACCATACTTGTTAACCATTCCACGATAGAACTCTGCACGGTTGGTACCCTTCTCCCAGATAATCTCGGCACGGCGAACAAAACGCTCGTCATTGATAACGCACATACCACCTTCACCACTACTAATGTTCTTAGTCTCATGGAAAGAAAAAGCACCCAAATGACCGATGCTACCCAATGGACGACCTTTATAGAATGAATCGATACAATGAGCAGCATCCTCAACTACCAGCAAATTATGCTTTTCTGCAAGAGCCATAATAGCATCCATGTCACAGGCAACACCTGCATAGTGAACCACAGCAATCACCTTGGTCTTTTCATTGATCAATGGCTCAATCTGCTCAACCTCCATATTTGGATTTTCAGCAGAGCTATCTGCAAATACAACCTTTGCACCTTCACGAAGGAAAGCCAAAGCTGTAGATACGAATGTATAAGAAGGTACAATCACCTCATCACCAGGCTTCAAATTGCAAAGCATAGCGCACATCTCCAAGGCATCAGTACCAGATGTTGCTAGAAGACACTTCTTGAAACCATACTTCTGCTCAAAGAAGGTATGACACTTCTTAGTAAAATCACCATTGCCACTCATGGTTGTTGAATGACAAACTTCCTCCAAATACTTCAATTCTCTTCCAGAGAAATAGGGTTTGTTAAATGGAATCATAACTTATAAAATTTAATGTTATTTACAAATTGCACGTGAACACAATATTTTGAAAGATATTGCGTTTATCGAATATGAAGCAAAACAAAGACATAAAGAAGAACTTATCCGAACGCATCCAAGATGTGTTTGCGAAGTCTCTTGCCTTTATTCTCTCCATATATTTTCGTATAACCGGTCAGAAAGAACTCTAACCCTTCAATGCATTCAAGTAATATTGAAGCATCTTTTCGGCTTCAGTCTTTGAATCAAATCCAGCATCAGCCACTTCCTTGGCATGACTTCTGCGAACAGGAATATTCTTCTCAACAACAGGGATAATCTTCTCAGCCCACACTGCTGCGCCATCATCCAAGTTGATGAAATGTCCCAATTCACAAGCACTAGCTTCTGGAGTTACAGCCGTTGAAAAGAACATCGGCAATCCACAACTTTGACTTTCCAATCCTACCACAGGCAATCCCTCATAGCGGGAAGGCAACAGGAAGGCATCAAAAGCATTATAGAACTGCTGGATATCCTCTCTTCTTCCAAGCCAGGACATAGCAGGTTCAATACCAGTTTCCTTGATACGCTCTTTCATCTTCTCCTCTAAAACACCAGCACCAATGATAACAAACTGGGCTTTTTTCTGACGCTTATAGATTTCACTCATCACATCTATCAGGAACAGAGGATTCTTCTGATGCTCAAATCTTCCGATAAAGCCATATACCACCTTATCTTCCCAACCAAACTTCTTGCGAGTCTCGTTACGAAGTTCTGGCTGATAAGAATTAAACTCAGTATTGATAGCCGTTTTGAAGATTGCAATCTTTCCTTCATCAAATGCCTTCTTACCGAACTGGAAGATACCACAATCCTCTCCACATGCCATATAATGAGTAGCATAGAGATGAGAAAGCGGTCGAAGCATATACTTTACGTATGTCTTCCACTCACCAGGAGCTGCCATTGATAAAGACTCAGAGATACGAACCTTTACGCCAGCTTTCTTGGCTGCATACATTGGGAAGAAATTCATCATACTGTTGTAAGCATGAACCACATCATACTTTTCTTTCTTGAAGAGTTCATACAAGGCATCAGTATGTCCCTTGAGTTTTTTGAAAGATGGCACGATAAACACACGACCACCCAATGCTTCTATCTCCTCTTGTGGAATGGCATTAGAGTCATCGTTGCATACGATGTCCATCTGCACTTGGGCCTTATCTATATGGCGGAAGTATTCCATGATAAGATTCTTCTTACCGCCAGACAAAATAGGGCCACCTATAACTGCTACTTTAATCATAATTGTTTTTTGATTTTTCTCTATGCACGAATGGCATTGAGTAAATATTCACTCGAAGCTTTTCTAAATTGAGAAACTCCACTCTGTATTTTTTTCCAATCAATATCAAAAGCCTGCTTACTATCCATATCCAATACCAATCTATCCATCAGTCCCAATCGGGTAAGTAAGGATGTAATTCGAGTATTCGTAGAAAGAGAAGCCTTTTTGTTGAAACGCTTGAACGTAAAGAAAGGACGGGAATAAATAATGCTGAATACTGTGCCATGGAAGGAATCCGTGCATACACATTCTGCATTCTTGACCAAATTCACGAAATCAGCAGGTGAAACATGCCAAGGAGCCATATCTACATAATACTCATCAGTGGCAATGTATTGATCTAGATGCAGCAAGGCAACAACCTTTAATCCTTTTTCATTTGCAAGTCTTCTTACAAAATCTCTTTGTTGCGGATTATTACCCATGAAGTAACAAAACACATATTTTTCCTTTATCAAAGGTTCGTTGCTGATTACTTCATTCCAACAATCCGCATCCAACAACAACGCAGGGTCGTTTACCAACTGTACGTCTCTTCCTGCAAGCTTTTTGATAATATCCTGTCCTGATGTTTCACGAGCACTCAGATAATTAATGCGCTTCAGGTAATGACTATATATCTTTGAATATTTTGCAGGAATACTTCCGATGCCAAAACTAGTAGCATAAGCTATCTTTTTAACATCTTGCGGTACCCAGTTCAAGGTATAATAATCTGCCATTATATTAGAAGGCAACCATAACTGATCACTTCCTACAACAACGGCATCATATTCATTTCTACTAGCCTTAGCCATATCCTCCCAAGATTCAAAAGCTCTACTTACCTTGAAATGGCTCTTGCAGAACTCATCAAATGCAGCATCTCTTTCCGCCATACCAGACTTCAACTTCTCATTTGATTTCTGCTTGAGTTTCTTTTCTATCAGCTTGCTCTTTTCTCTTACTATCGAAATATCGAAGATATTGCTCAAAAAGTAACGCCATTTGCGTTTGTTGATATCACCCTTCAAATTATCGAAGTTGATAGCATCAGAATCAATGCCATTTTTCGTAAGAAATCTTTGGGTAGCAAACGCTTGCAACATACCACCATAATCATGGTAGTCATAATTAATCGCTAATGCAACTTTCATATCTATCTTTTTAATTCTTACCTAATATTTTCTTCACGAATCTTTTGGATTCATTATATATTCCCAATCTGAAAGCAGTTTTGCGCAAGAAAGAATTGAGATGGACTTTGAATGTCGTAGGAAACCATTTATTGATGAATGCTGCAAATTCCATTACTTGGTAGTCCTTAAAGAAATCTGCTCGCTTTGGATTCATTGGAACAGATTTAACCATTGCTATTTCATCTGCAATAAAATAATCTAGATTTTTATATTCTTCCAATCTGACAGAATCCTTAATAGCATCCAATATGCTCATACCTTTACTGGTATGAACCAAGATGCGATTAGTACCATTATCATCAAAGTTCTTCGAAAACATCTTGACATCATAGCAATCCCAAATAGTAAAGTCTGAAACACGATAGCGTTTCTTAAACCTGCAATCATAACAAGATGGACGAACATTCATATCACTAAAGAAAGAGCGCATAAACTGGTCACTTTCTACACCTTTGTGATAATCAAGTTCAGGCTTTTCATTGAAAAGAGAAAATGATGTATAGTTATAGCATAATCTCTTTTCTCTGAATAGAATTTTATTAAACTTACCACCAATCTTACTATTCATGTAGGTTAAGTAATCCGCAAAGATTCCAGGACTAGGAATACCATAACACACAACATCAATCAAAAGAAGTTTATCGTATGGCTTGCGTAAGTAATGAACCAAACCTTCTATCTGGCATGGTGTACCGCTCATAGCCACCCATTTGCCTTCCTGTAGGTGTTTCTTGATTTCCTTAAAAGTATCTCCTATTTCACTCTGTACATACTTACTGTTACGAAACTTACCCAACTCATCCAAAGAGGTAGCAGCAGAATGCTTGACCTTAAAGTCTGAATAATCTACAGCTGCACCATAAACGATACCACCTTGATTAATCACCCATGAAGCAATAGCAGTAAAGGAGCCTCCGGATGTACTTTCCTGTCGAATGGATTCATCCTTTATTTGCAAAAGAAAACCATGTTGTTCTTTCTTCTTTTCAGCCTCAACATGGGCAACAGGACATACTTTCTCACATAAATGGCAGTCTATACAATGTTCAACATCAACATGAGGATAAAGGAAACCTTCTTCATCTTCAATCATTGAGATACAATGCTTTGGACATATATTCTCACATGCCCAACAGCCACAGCAAACCTTCTTATCTTTAATTTCTAACATGTCATTAGTAATTATAGAAATTAATCTTTAGCAAAGTTGCCTTAATCCAGGCTATTATCTGCAACGAAAGAAACATTTTCTTTTTAATAGCAAAAAAAGTAACTTTTCGCAATATATCTAAATTATGGGTACTAACTTTATTTATTGCTTCGAAAAAGATATCTTTATCTAAAACATCTTTTTTAAAATATCTTTTCTTATCCCAAAAGCTATCAGAATTTGAGGGTGAAAAATACGTATTCATAGCTACTGCAATAATGGCATAAACTATTCGTTCATAATAATATGGCTTATATTTTTCTGACTTTTCAAAATTCTCAATATCTTCCAACATAACCTCAAAACAATCAGCAATTTTCTGAGTATTCTGATAGTTTACTTTCTTCGATATAGATTTTGGATTTACAATATAATGATAAAAGCGATTATTCAAAAACAGTGCATTTTTTGCATGATAGAAACAACGCAATATAAACTCAACACCTTCTTCTCCTTGAGATAGTCTACAATCATGTTGCAAATTATACTTTTTTGCATATTTCATATTGATCATCTTACAAGGACATGTTGAAATACCCGAAGAATAATTAAGTGTACGAAGAGCTAAATCCTTGCATTCGCCATCTTTATAAATCTTATTATCTTCAAATTCATTGTAGGACCATTTACTGTTGACAGGTATCCCATTAAGATCTGTTGAATAAGTCCAAAAAACTAAATCAAGTTCCTGTATGCTATTTATCTTTTGAATTACATATTGTAACATATTTGGCTCTACCCAATCATCTCCATCAATATAAGTAATCCATTCTCCAACTGCATTATGGAAACCTACATTTCTAGCTGGTGCCAAACCTTTATTATCATGAATTGCCTTTATTCGTGAATCTTTTGATGCATATTCATCACAAATTGAAGGTGTTAAATCCTGACCACCAACTATCAAAAGCAATTCCCAATTTGAATAAGTTTGATTCAATATACTATCAATGCATTTTCTGATATAATTCTCTACATTATATGCAGGTACGACAATACTAATTAATGGTTGTTTCATTATCTTAAACATTTATTGATTTCATTTTACAAAATATCTTCTCAACTAGTTCAAACCCCATAAATGATATCAAGCATGCTATACGAGTTTTCTTTCTAGCTCTCTCATCCAGTAATACACTCCATCGAAGCTTTCGAATTTTTTCTTGGAAAGCCTTACGATACACATAACCCTTTGGCATTTGGAATAAAAGATGGAAAAGAAAGCTAACCGTACGGCAATTGTAACTCTTAATGATTGGCAATAATATATTTTTTTGCCGATCTATCATTTCCAACAATTTCAATCCGCTATCTAACTTTTGAAGTGAAAACGCTTTTCTTTCAATACTGTTGCTGCGTAAACGATAGAAATAACTCTGTTCTCCGTTAAAGACAACTTTATTTGCTTTTAATAAAAGCCGATAGGTTGTAGGAAAATCTTCAAAAAGAAGTCCCTTAGGATATCGTAAGCCATCAAACAAATTTGCCTTGTACATTTTTCCCCAAGCGCATGTATCATACAACTCTTGATAAAACATTGCCTCCACAGCTTTCAAACCAGAATCAAAGATAATATCTTTTTTCGGCTTCTTCTTAGGATAAGGGATGGTCCCATCAAAAAAATTACAGCTAGTATTGATAGCGACATTGGCTCCATACTTTACTATAAGTTTGTACAGTCCTTCTACATGAGTAGACGATATATAGTCATCACTATCTACACAAACCACATACTCACCTTTCATCATATCAAGAGCCTTATTCCGGGCATCAGCTAAGCCTTCATTATTTTTATGAATCACTTTAATACGATTATCATTTTTTGCATATTCATCACATATTTCACCACATCTATCTGGAGAACCATCATCTACTAACAAAATTTCTAAATTCATATATGTTTGGTTGATAATAGCATCAAGACATTTTGGGAGATATTGCTCCACTTTATATATAGGAACAATGATACTTATTAATGGTTGATAATACATTTTTACGAATTAAAGGTTTTGAAATTCCTTTTATTTGCACTACAATAAACACTAAAGTATATTGCAAGAGCATCTCTTTGAGTGTTATTTAACTATGCCCAGATTAAAAAATTAATTATTCTTTAATCTCATACGATAGAGAAATAATATCGCATTATATAAGCGATGTTTAAATAGGAAATATAACATTCCATATTTATGCGATTTTTTCCATGCACGTATTACACTTTGTTTATCACAAAATGGAAACCAAAATCCCATATTTCTTACCTCATTGAGAGCTTTTCGTTTCTCATTATTAGACAGACAACATCTTTCATTTGCATAAAAAGCACATCGAGGAGCAATATACTGACGTAGTAATTGATAAGTATAATCAAATTGATGAACTGCAATATCAATATCCAGTGCTTGCATCGTATTTATCATCTCCTTCATTAACATCCTCTTGACTTCTTGTGTATCAAGATTCCATTTAGTAGAAGTAGAAAAACCTCTTCGAATATAATGCTTGTAATAAATAACATCAATAGTAACAAAAGTATGAACTAAAGGTATTAAACGTTGCATGAGTTCAATATCCTCTCCACCATGTTTCAAATTTTCATTAAACCAAAGATTATTATCATAGAAAATTTCCTTTCGAATGAGAGAATCCCAAACACAATCCATTTCATCAGCATCTACCAAATTGAAATATTCTTTTGGGATATCCTCTTGATGATAAACACGATAAGGTAAACAACTCTGCTTTACTCTAACAAGTCTATCCCCTCTATATATATATTCTTTTTTACCTACTTTTACTAGGTCTGATTTATTATTCACTGCCTCTCTATAAGCATGTTCCAAATAACCAGGTACATACTCATCATCATGATCAGAGAATCCAATATATTCACCTCTAGCAATTTTCAAAGCTGCATTACGAGCATTACAAATACCTCCATTCCTCTGATGAATTACAACAACTCGTTTATCTTTCTTTGCATACTCATCACACTTCTCTGAGCTACCATCTGTAGAACCATCATCCACAAGAATCAATTCAATTTCTTTCAAACTCTGAGAAAGAATGCTATCCACAGCAGTTTGCAAATAATCGCCAGAATTATAAACTGGCATAATTACAGATACTTTTATCTTATTTTCCATATTTCACCCCTCCTTTATCTAATTGATTCAACTTCAGACATATCAACAATCTTCGTATTGATTCCCCATTTGTCTAATTTATAAGCCAATAAATCTCTATAATCTCTTTCGTGGGTTGACAATTGCCAAAATCGAAGGCTTTCCATAAAGTTTATTAAGAGACAACAATAATGATATGACAAGTGTTACTAATGGAACTATTTCCTTAGTAAAAATACTGTCATGTTTCATTAAACTAATAAGTCTTTTGTAGTCCGAACAATAACTTTAATTTATCTTTAAAGGAAGTAGGCAAGACGCCTTTAATTTCCTTCCAACAATAGAATTTAACCATACCCCAAAAAGTTCTTCTTCTAAAAACAACATCGGCACATAAAGCCTGCTGTCTCGCCCAATTACCTTGGTTTGAAATTCCATTTGGATCATTTATTGATATTGCTAAATTGAGTTTTTGAACCTGCTCTTGCGGTATACGAATAAAGAAAAGATAATCAGATATGATAATTTTCTTTGTTACGATATACATACCATGCTCCTTATGCAAATCACGTCGATAAATAACAGCTTGATGATTCACATCTCCTCTTTCCCATGATGTCACTCTTCGCAAAAGTTTGCCATTTTTCTGTCTTGATAAAGTGTCACCATATAAAAAAGTTATATTATCATTAATTGGATTTTCAAAAACGTTTGTCAATACCTGAGAATCTGCAAAAACATCCCCCGCATTCATCATGATAATCCATTCGCCAGAAGCCATCTTAACACCTTTATTCATGGCATCATAGATACCCTTATCTGGTTCACTTACCCATTTTGTAATGACATCAGCATTACTTCTTATAATCTCAGGAGTAGTATCTTTGCTACCACCATCTACGACTATATACTCATAATCATTAAAAACTTGCGCACGAACAGACTTTATGGTTTTTTCCAAATCACCTGCTACGTTAAAGCATATTGTTATTATTGAAATTTTCATTATTTTAATATTTTAGAAATTTTAAGCACTATACAATAAGTAAAAATCTCCACCCAACCAGTTCGCATAAGCAAAGCAATAGATGAGAATATACCAATAGAATTGACAAAATACATAAAATACCTAGAAAAGGATGTAAGGACAAAAATTGGTATAACCAAAGTTCCATTTCTGCATTTAGTCATTGTCCCCAAAAATAAGAAAACAATAAAATAGACTATTAGGGCAAATGGATAATAAAAATACCCCATAAGATATAAACCGATTCCTGTATCTCCTGCAACTTTTTGCCCAACATGATGCGTCTCATGAAAATACTGCTCTACAAACAAATCACCAGGAGATGTTCTTACAACTTTTGAAATTCCCAATGCATTTGTAATAAATGTAGGAATCCTAAAAGAAACAAAATCAGCAGCAAAATCGTGCATAGCAGGATTATTATATCCTAGTTTTGTAGCATAAAATATAGATGCATCTTGAACTCTCAAATTACAAAATCTATCAAGTAAGATGTTATCAACATAATACTCGCTCCATCCTAAATTGTTCGTACTATTCATACCCTGAAAAGCAGACAAATACTGATACATATCATGCAATTTCTCTTTATTGTTATAAAGTTCAATTATATTCGAAAAATTGTTTTTAGACCCTGAATTATGGCGGTTTAAAGCCATAGCTGCAAATAAATCAACAATAGGACCTGTTATTAAATAAATTCCAAAAGCTACAAGTATAGTTCGTTTAGTATTTAACAATTTGCGATTATTTACTACTGCAAAATATAAAAAGACCATACATATTGACAGTACAGGAAAAGCTATAAGAGATCTTCGAGTTGTTGCTACGGAAATAAACAGAACAATTAATAGGTACAAATAGATATTTCTTTTATTAGTATTTGAATAAGAGCCATAGAATTTACTAAAAATCATACATAATGGCATAATTGAGTAATCCTCTAGACCTTTCAACATTGCTTGTAAAGCTCCACCAGTTGCACCAGTTTGCATCTCTTCATAATCAATATCACCAACTTGTGTTGATATGTTATACAATAAAACCAAAAAACCTACAATCCCTAAAAACCAAATAGTATTATTGCTTGGAACACTATAATATCCTATTTTTTCAAAGAATCGACTTACAACATTAGACTGTTTAAACTTAGATAATGACCAATAATAAGCTAAAGTTATTGTAGAAATATTTAAAAACAAATTAGCCCAAGTCAGATAAGGATTCTCAAATTTAAAGGTTACAGGTTTTCCCTCTATTAAAGTAACTCCAATTGGCAGTATAAAATACATTATTACATATCCAAATATGGCCAATGAAGGTAAGCAAAAATTTACCAAGTTTTCTCTTTTTAAAACCCAATTCGTAAAAACAAACCAGCCATAAAAGAAGACCAAACAACCTACTAAGTTTTCTAAAGAAAACTGAAACAGACACTCAGCAATAGTGCATATTGTCAAGTATGTGTATCCAAATTTCTTTATGATTTGAATGTTATCTATCATAAATAAATATTTATTTAATGCAAGACTCATATATTTCCATTAATTGAATAGAGGATTCTGCCCAATTAAACATACCAGCTCGACTTAATCCTTTCCCTATCAATTCTTTTCTTTCTAAAGAAGAGAAGTTGTAAATCTCAGCCATCTGCTGAAAAAGGTTTGACTTTCCTTCAGTGGATTCAAAGTATATAGCAGCAGGTCCTGCTATTTCAGGAAAACAACTTTTTTTATTTAACAATACAGGACAGCCGCAGGAAAATGCCTCTAATATTGGCATTCCAAATCCTTCGTATAATGAAGGGTATATAAATGCTATTGCATAATGGTAAAGATTCAATAATTCTAAATCAGATGGTCTAATGAAGACCACATTATTTTCTAAACCTAAATCAGCAATCCATGTATTCTCAATAAGCGTAAATGGCTTTCCGGTACATACTAATTTTACTTGAGGAAATCGCTTATGAAATAAAGAGAAATCAAGCAATGTTTGATGAAAGTTTTTATAAGCATCACGCTGACCAACATAAAGAAAATATTCTCCATCAATTAACGGTAAGGAAAAGTTTTCAGTAACTTTTGGACCACCATGATATACCACATGAATTTTCTCTTCAGGAATATCCATAATACGGATAAGATCCTTTTTGGTATTCTCAGAAACAGCAATTACTGCTGCTGCCTTTTCGCAAAGGTCTTTTTTCCTTTTAGTTTCCGGATTCGGTTTTCTGAAATAATCAGGAAATATCTCCGGCATCATATCATGCACAGTTATAACAAACGGCTTATCACCTATATATGGCAGGAAATAATCGTCGAAAAACGTTGCGTGAAACACATCGTAATTATTATCTTTTATCTTACGAATAGATTCTTCTTTATTTAAAAACTCGGAACCTTTAATTAGGGACAAAGTATTAAGTAATTGATAAATCTTATGCTTTGCAATAAATGGAAAACGCTTAGCAAATATCTGAAAATCCATAGCCGGATGAATAAGACCTTCAACAAGTTTACTATCTATAAGATGAGTATTATTAGTTTGCTTGATTGCAATGTCTATATCCATATCTACTGGCCTATGCAACAACAATTCACAGAAGCATTTCGAAACACCTCCAAAATGTTGCATTGTAAACGCTTGATGGTCATATAAAACTTTCATATCAAATATAATTCTTCATAAATCTAGCTATTTCTATTTTAGCTTTGTTTTCAAAGTGTATATGATCTATATGATAATAGCTAAAATTCTTCATATAACTATTCACATCTGCAAAAATAACTTCTGCCCCCCCCATAAATAGATGCAACCTTACGACAGATTTCAGACTTAGCATTAGTTATAGAATTAATTCTATTATCAGGAGTTTCTTTCAGAAGTCCATATCTGTAAAGCATTCCTACACTGGGAAAATTTCTTACTATCTTAGTAATAAAAGGATTCTTCACACAATAGGACTCAAAAATCGATTCCACAATAATTTTATTAGAATATTGTGTTAAGAACTTAATTAAACTTTCAAACTCACTATAAAACTTAGCATAATCTTCTTCTTGATACCCTATTCCATCGACACCTACACGACCATGGTGACCTAACTGAACGAAGATAGCATCATACCTATATATGGTATCAGCGAAGAAAGTATCAATCAAATCAACAAACAACTTATCATTCAAGTTGGAGGAAGTTCCAATCATATCAACCGGACATGAAGTTAAACTTGCGAAAGTACTTCTCACCATCCTCATCGTAGAATCACCTATCAATAAATATCTCACACTAGTTTCAACATTAGCAGAGTCTATCCAGACATTACTCCACTCAATATCTTCTCTTTCGGTCAAACCATTAGAAATGGTATCAAGAAGTTCCTTATATTTATATTTCATTGAACACATAACGATTTTAATATAGAGTTCATCATTTCATAATAATTCAAAGACAACTGCTGACTTTTTTCTTTAACTGCCTTTATTGGGAAATTAAGAATTCCATCAATAATCGTTTCTGGCATAATCTGACATTTATTATTTTCAACCTTTGCAATATTCTTAGATACACCAAAAACATTCAAAATATGATACACCTTGCTTGAACCATCATCTTTTTTCTTTCCCAAAAAATTAGTTGTCCCCCATATATCTATACTAAAACAAGGAACGGCATTATGTAATGCAACAACTATCGGGTGCATATTATTACCTATATAACCATTAGAGTATTTTATTAAAGCATACCAATCTAAAGGATTTAGAGGTGTCATAATTTCAAACTCAAAAGGATGAACAAAGTTAATACCAAATTGGGTCGGCAAAGCAACACAATGTATCCCCTTTGATGAAAATCCGTTATTTAAAGCCTTAAGTTGGTCAAAAGAAAGAGATTGACCATGCAAACTGATTAAGACATATCTTGAAGGCAATGAAAATTTTTCTTCAACATACTGTTTGGTAGGAATTAACTCCCCAGCATTATTGTTAAAATTAAAAACTGGATCTGGGGTAACATGAATCTGATTTCTTATACGACCATCGGTGATATAATTCAACATATCTTTAGTCCATTCATCTCTGACAGAATAATAAGTAAAACGATTCAATGCTTCATTCATTCTAGATCTTACCTTTTCCGAGAAATGAGTATATTCAGAATTTTGAGAAGAAACAGACATAAGAGCCATCTTTATACTATCTTTTATACCTACTCCCCAGAATGGATTAGGAAAAGTTGTATCTGGCAATTTAGGGACAATATTAAGCAATCGTCTTGGATTAAATTTTATGCGGTCTTGTAACAAATGATGCTGCAACACCGCATCTGATCCAACAATAATAGCCTCTATTCCCCAAACACTTACTTGTTTATTTATTTCATCTGCATTATGGCAAATTACAGTTTGATTCTTTATAACCTTATCAACAAAACTAGCAAAGCAAGCAGTCTGAGGATTCAAACCAAACAAAGGAGTATATTTTTTATCCTTTTTCTCTGAATAATAATTGATAAATATTGGAAAATGGCCAGCTTTTTCAAGATACTTATAAGTTGAAAGCGCTTGCAAGGTAGCACCAAAATTTATCTCTCTATAAAACGATAATATTCCTATTTTCATTTTTTAAAAACATTAATGAATGATTTGATACCTTTTTTAACATTCACTTCAGCCTCTTCAATCTTTGATAATTCTGCAAGATTACATAATTTCTCCCATGCCTGACTCTGTCCTTCTGTTGAAATTATTATTTCAAAAAGGATTGGCTTAGAAGAAATCGCTGGGTCGATAAACTTTTTATAAGACTGCAAGAACTCATCCTTATTTGTTGCTTGCAAATATTCAAATCCTAAATCTTGGGCATAATGTTTTACCAATTCTTTAGATTGATTTGCAAAATGACCTCCAGCAGACATGAATAAAGATTTATCTACAGCATATTTTGGAGACATAAAATGCATAAATTCAGCACCCTTTCCATCATTAACAAGCATAACACGAACATTATTACGTATATGCCTATTTCCTAAAGCATTCAGATCATAAAAAAATGCCAAATCTCCTGTAAATAAGAAATACAACTTTTCTGGATGTACAAGCGACGCACCAATTAATGAAGAAGTACATCCATCAATACCGAATCCCCCAACATTACAATTACAGTTGATAGTTGAATCTAAATCAAAGAAATTCCATGATCTCAATGAGTTTAATATAGCAAAATGCATTGTACATTTTTTAGGCATTTTAGGCGCCAAAAAGTGTGCTATATAAATATGGCTAAGTGGGAGTTCTGGAATACGTGAATATAAATCTTTATATACATTGCTAATTCCATTATAACAACTTACATTATTAATATCCTTGGCGGTAATATAGTGATTGAAAAAATCTATCTCATGCATTTCAAATACATAGTCCAGTTTTCTAAATCGAATTTTAATCTCACCATCTTCGCTAACTCTCCAAACACTATTAGCATAAATCTTTTCAAACGTCAAATAGTCCCCAGACATTTCACCCAAATGAATTATAAGATCAAAATCACTTTCCTTATATGACTTATGTATCTGTGTGCCTATAAGTGAATATTTAACAGAATACTTTCCATGATAGCCGCTGGTATGATCACATAATACAACTCCATTATATTGTTCACAAAAATGTTCAATTGCCCCTTGCAATGTTACATCTATTTTTTTATGTGAGCCAATAAAAATACCAATTCTACCTTCTACTATTCTTGGAAAATCATCAGAATAATTTATGCGAAAAACAGGATGAACAAGTGGTAATGTAGGCGTCGTACAATCTTGAGTAATGCACTCAATATTTATATGAGATGGTCCACCTCCATGATGTGTCAAAGCAAGAATAGCTTTGTTAACCTTAAATTCACAATCCCACTTATCATTATCATCCTTAATAACCTGAAGATGAACACCTTCTGTTAAGATATCTGCAGGATATACATTTCTATTTGTAACTTGTGGATACAAATGTCCAAGATTGAAATTTGGTTTACTACAAGTTAAAACTAATATAGGAAGCTTGCGATAGAACGCCTCAGTTAAGGCAGACATATAATTTCTAGAAGCTGTCGCACCTGTACAACATATCATAACAGGTTCATTTGCTTCTTCTGCTAAACCGCATGCCATATATGCAGCAGAACGCTCGTCCACACAAGAATACATTTCAAAAAACGAATCACTCTGCATACTTATCACAAGAGCAGGATTAGTACCTCCTGGTGAAGCTACTATCTTTTTTATACCATGCTCTTTTAATAATGCAATAAGAATCTGTTGATTTAAATTATCTGTATACATAATTAATCAAATTAAACTACAATTATCTACAAATTGATATCAACAATGATACATTCCCAAACGAGCAAGAAAATATTTGATTTTCTGCTTTAACCCTGGAAATGCTGAAAGGGAAGTCCAATCTCCCGAAAGAGAGTCTAGTTTTGCCTCTGTTTCCCAATATAAACTTTTGAAAGTAGGCTGTTCAAGGAACTTAAGCAAACAATCAGATAAAGCAATTTTTGGATCAATAAAATTTGATGTATCTATAAACTTATTAATTTTTGAATTATCAAAAGTTCTATCATAAAGCCTATCATATATAATCTGCCATTTACCGGAATAATAATCACTCCATTTATCGACATAGATGATACTTGCTTTATGTCCACAGTATTGCTCAAGTATGGAAGTATAGACTTGTAAAAAATCAGCCCATTTATAACTTTTATTGTTTGTTATATGAAAGATTTCTCCCAAAGCCTCTTTTTTGCCTATTATTGCAGCAATACCTTTAGCTACATCATTTCCACATGTAAATGTAGTAGTTTTATTAGCTAAATCTTTGCTAAAAACTATTGGTTTATTATCAAGAACTCTCTTTAACCAATATTCTTTCTCAAGACATGACAATTGAAGCCTCGCATCACTAAATGTTATATAAGGGCGTATTATAGTCCAGTTTTTGAGACAACTACTAAGCAAAAGATTCTCCTGTCTTGCTTTAGATAGGGCATACTCATCTGTTGAAAGATATTCCTTATCAGGACATGAATCAAGTAAACGTGGTGAACTTTCCTTTAATGGAGTTTCACTATTGGCATAAACTCGTGACGAAGATAAATAGACATATTGATCAGTACATTTCAACAAAGTTTGAAAGCGATTAGCAAATTCATCAGTAGAATAAGACATAAAATCAATTATCGAAGACCAATGCCTCGATTCTAGAAGAGGAAATAAAAATGTGTCATCTTTTGCATTGCCACAAATATACGTAACATAATTACTACTATTTTTTTTTGAACGGCTAGTAACAACACAATTAATTTTACTTTTTGCAAAAATATCAACTAAGAATGTCCCCATCGCACCAGTTCCACCTAACATAAGAACTTCAATCATTGCATAATTTATTAGACATTAATCATTAAATATGTTTTATACATTTCTACGTAAAAACTTCTTTATTAAATATATAAAATATCGCTCATAACATTTACAAATCGGCCATCGAGCATTAAAAAACAATCTATCAAACTCATTATTTGGGGTTGTTGTTATTTTCTTATTAGTGAAAACATAATCTGCATCTAAATCTGTAGGCATCGTAAAAACAACATCTTTAGTATTGCCAGAACTATGTTCCCCTACAATACCTGCATTTTTTACCAAATGCTTAATCGGCATGACAAAATAACGATTCGTTTCAATACATGACATTCCCCACGCAAAATCCCAGCAATGAGTCTTATGCACAAACCTTTGCAAAGTTTTATAAAACAAGAATTGTGATAAGCTATGAGAATATAACCCCTTAAAGTGTTTTTTAAAAGCCTTATATGTCAAATCTTTAGGCTCGATATTAAAATCAACAGACTCAAATCTATCCTTCCATGTAGCCCAACCATAGACATTGCCTTTTCTGGAGATTATATGATCTTCATCATTTTTGGGTTTATACGTAGTATAATTATCACCAGATATAGCAAAAATTTTAGGATTATCTTTGTATATATCTAAAAAATGATCACAATATTGAAAGAAGCCTTTACTTGGGACACAATCATCTTCCAAAATAATAGCTGAATCTTCATTTTTGAAAATCCATTTTTTCGAACTCATTAAAGATGTATATACATCTACACATTCCTCGCGAAAAAAAGTATGCAAATCACACTCCCAATCAATTTCATCAATAAAACTACGAATCTGATTGTTTCTTTCGATTTCACCAGGAATTTCTGCTCGCCCTTTATTTGAATAAAAATACAATTTTGAAGGTTGAGCTTTCTTTATCTGTTCCCAAACTTGTCTAGCAGTCTCTACTCTGACAAAAGTTTCAAATAACACCGGATGATTTACCATTTTTAAGCCTTTACTTTTATTATATACTCTTTAAGCGACATCAAGTTTTTATCCTTTTCAGAGATAATCAGATTCTCGACGCCACCTATCTTCTCAAATGGCCAATCTATACCCATATCAGGATCATTATACATGATACCGGCATCTCCTTCACCATAAAATACTTCCCCACACTTGTAACTGACTACAGAATCCTCAAGTACAAGGTAACCATGACCAAAGAATTGTGGTACAAAAAGAGTCTTCTGGTTTTCACCTGTTAAATCAAATCCTTGCCACTTTCCAAATGTAGGCGAATCTGGTCGAAGATCGATAATCACATCATATACATGTCCACTAATACAACGCACAAGTTTAGCTTGTTGTTTTACAAGTTGAAAATGCATAGCACGAATCACGCCTTTTTTACTGATTGTATAGAATACCTCCTTCAGTTCATGGTTGATACCATTCTGCTTAAAAGTATCTATATTGTAATCCTTGACGAAGCCACCACGCTCGTCGGTTGCATAGAAAGGAGTAATTTCGTATGCTCCTTTCATTTCAAGCTCTTTGAAATCAAATTTCTGTATCATATCTATTAAAGGCTTTTGAGCCACTCTATTGTTTTATTTATACCATTATCAAAATCTGTAGATACATATTCACCGACAGCATCTACAAGATCATCATTACAGAACATATCCATAGAATACTTAATTCCATCATCTGGACGAATTCCAATACCTACCTTATCAGCATATCCAGCTAACTGACCTATACGAAGGAGATATTCCTTCAATTGGCGAGGTGAACCAGAACCGATGTAATAGAATGCTTTATTGGTCTCTTTTTCTCCTAGTCGATAGACTGCCTCAATCAAATCATCTACATAAATAAAATCATAAGGTTGGAGCGCAGGACCAAATGTCGCCTCATTACCAGCCATTAATTCACCCAGAGTATAACTTACAAGATTACCTGTCTTATTACCTACTCCATAGATATTAGAGAACTGCATCCATACAAATTGCTGCCCGATGTTCTTACAATAATCTTCCAAGATGAGATGACATGCATGCTTTGCGACACCATACATCATACCTCCTGATGTTTTCTCTAAATTAGGAAGACTAAATGTAGCATTCTCTGCAACAGTACCAGCACAGAGATACTTCTTTACATTTAACTTTTTACAGATATCGGCACAATCTATTGCCATTTGAATATTAGCAAGCTGAACTGAAGGATTTGCCTTGTCTGCTCCATTCACACCTTTCCAGGCAAGATGATAAAATGCATCATACTCTTCAACTGGGAGTTTCTCGACAAGGGAAACATCCACACAGGATTCAATTTTAGTAATGAGTTCACTCTCAGGAAGACGTTCTCCTTGGAACGTTATATCTACAGCTACAACCTTAATACCATTTGCAACCAACTTTTTTATGAGCGAACTACCTATAAAGCCATTACCGCCTGTTACAATTACATTCTTCATATTCATTAAACTTTTAAGAATTCCGAAATCTGTTTATCCATGCAAGCACGAACATCACCTCCTTCAAGCCAAATCTTGCTCCACTCTACAATCTTTTCCATTGCTTCATCAAGATTCCAACGAGGAGACCAGCCAAAGGTTGCCTTCAATTTAGAACAATCCAACTTCAAGAAGTTTGCTTCATGAGGTCCTCCATCATATTTATTCACCCATTTCATACCTTCTCCCCATTTGCTGACGAAAAGGTCCACAAGAGCTCCTGTCTGGAAGCAATCTACATCATCAGGACCTACATTATAATAGTCGGCATACTTTTTATCCTCATACTGCTTCATGGCAATCACAAGATAAGCATACAGAGGCTCCAAAACATGCTGATAAGGACGGGTAGAATAAGGATTTCTAACTACGATATCATCATGCTTTGCTGCTGCACGAATACAGTCAGGGATAATACGGTCATTTGCAAAATCACCACCTCCAATTACATTACCGGCTCTAGCAGTTGAAATCGGGATGATAGGAAGCCCATTGTTATCAGTAAAGAACGAACGCTTATATGAATGAGTGACAAGCTCTGAGCATGACTTTGAATTAGAGTAAGGATCATAGCCATCTAACTCTTCATTCTCACGATATCCCCAGTTCCACTCTTTATTGAGATATACTTTGTCTGTAGTTACATTAAGGAACGACTTCACGCAGTTGTTCTGACGTACACACTCCAAAATATTAACCGTACCCATGACATTTGTTTCATACGTATAAGCAGGATCCTTATAGGAATCACGAACTATAGGTTGTGCCGCGAGATGAAGAACAATCTCAGGCTGAGCTTCATCAAAGGCCTTTTTAAGTGCAGCCATATCACCAATATCACCAATAACAGAATGTACATCACCCTCAATATTAGCAATTTTAAAGAGAGACGGTTCTGTTGGTGCTTCTAAAGAATAACCAGTAACAATAGCTCCGGCATTTGCAAGCATCTTGCACATCCAGGAGCCTTTAAAACCCGTATGTCCCGTAAGGAATACTCGTTTTCCTTTATAGAAATCAAATATATTTTCCATTCTTATTAATTATATTTTTTACTTTGCGTAATCTGGAATTTCAGGAATGCTACGATCCCAACGTTTCCATGGAGCTTTATCTTCTGCAAGAAGTTTCTCAAGAAGAGACTTCTCACGAATATTGTCCATACACTGCCAGAAACCAGTGTGGACGTATGACATCAATTGACCTTGCTCTGCCAGCTTGACCAAAGCAGTCTTTTCAAAGACACAAGAGTCTCCACCTTCCAACAAATCAAAAACTTCTGGTTCAAGAACCATATAGCCAGCATTGATAGGAGAACCATCCAATGCACTCTTTTCGCGGAATGCACGGACAGCCTGGTCTTTGGTTATATCAAGAATTCCCTTGTCTTGCGCCATTTTGACAGCTGTAAGAGTTGCAAGTTTGCCATGACTCTTATGGAACTCTATAAGTTTATCAATTTCGACATCGCATACACCATCACCATAAGTCATGAGGAACGTTTCGTCTCCTACATATTTTTGTATACGCTTGATACGTCCACCAGTCATGGTATTATAACCAGTATCTACAACCGTGACCTTCCAAGGTTCCATATTGGTTTGATGCACTGTCATTTCGTTCTTACCATTACGATAATCAAAAGTAACGTCAGAATTATGCAAGAAGTAATTGGCAAACCAATCTTTGATATATTCCTGCTTATATCCTGCACAGATAATAAACTCGGTATGCCCATAATAAGCATACTCCTTCATAATATGCCATAGGATAGGCATACCGCCTATCTCAATCATTGGCTTTGGTTTGAACTGAGATTCCTCAGAGATGCGGGAACCAAACCCGCCTGCAAGAAGAACTACTTTCATTGTAATCTAACTTATTTTTTTAAAACCTTTTTGCGTTCATTATTTGTAAGTCCCAAGCAAAAACATACAATCAGAGACACAAACAATGTTATGATAAAACCAATCAAATGGTTTAACAAAGATCCATCAACTAAATATCTATATCCTATATAATATACAAACAAAGGAAACATTACTTTTATAGCAGGAATATAAACAATCTTGCAATATTCCGCAAAATTCATACTAGTCACCTTGCACACAATTAAGAACATAGCTACTATTTTAACTAAATCAGTTAACATAAATGCAACAACTATAAAATACGCAGGAAGACCTAAACGAAAACCACAAAAGGATATAGGTAAACCTAAAACCAACAAAGAACTTTGAATAATCTGATACCATTTTACCTTACCTGTTGCTTGAATAAGACCATCAATTCCCAAAGCTAATGATCTTACAAATAAACTTAATAAAACAGCTTTAGAAAAAGCTATTGTATTTTCAGGTATATTATGCAGCCATAATTTTAACAAAGTCTCTATCTCGATAAAGGCTGAAAAACAAAGAATTATCATAGACAGAATACTAAACTTTGTAATTTTAGAGACTATTTCAAATGTTCTTTTATAATTACCAGAACTATAACTTTGCGTTAACTGAGGATTTGCAGCTGTTCCAAGATTTGTAACCAGACCTATAATTTGTGATTCTATTTGTGCCGCTACAGCATAGGCACCATTGACGATCGTACCAAAAATATAATTAACCAACAAAGCTGCACCTTGATTTCTCGCAAGATATGCAAAGGCTCCTAAAGATGTGTAATTATTAAAATAAAGAATCTCCTTATATTTATTTATATCACGACAAAAATTCCACTTAACAGTTTCTTTAAAATACTTGTTACAATATATCTGATAACATATAAAGGAAATTGCAGAAATCACACAAACCCCAATAGCATAAAACCTTAAACAGTTACCAACATAGAATATTAATAAAACTACAAGAGGGATTTTAAAAAGCGTTGTAGAAAAATCGATTATTGCAATTGATTTAAATTTTTCAAATGCTGTCATAAGAGCTTGATATGGAACATTTATAATCCCAATAGCTGATATAGTCGTAGATATAAAATATATAAATTTAGCATCTCCTATCTTATTTACACTTACATTTAAAACATTATTAATATACCATAAGCCTATTGTTAAAGCTATCAAATAAGCCAATATAGCAAACCCAATATGTAATACAAGACAGACATTAAAAACCTTATTAACGTTACCTCCACTTTTTTTCCCCATCTCGATATTTATGAATCGTCTAGTCGTTGTTATCATTGCAGTACTTATAAAAGTTAACATTGTAACAATACCACCAACAACATTGTATAGACCATAATCTTCAACTCCTAAAGCTTGAAGGACATATCGAGTAGTAAACAATCCGATAAATGCAATTAATACCATTCTAACATAAATTATTATGGTATTAATTGCAATACGCTTGTTACTTGATTTTAACTGTTGCTCCATTATTCTTATCATTTGTTATCACCAGTTCCACTTATATCGGTTCTAGTAATACATATTCATCTTATTTACCAAATTCTTTAATTTTCTGTTCCTCTTTCAAAGAGCAAACAAGCAGTTGTCCGTGCTTCTCGGCTACGATATAGCCATCCAAGCCTTGAACTACCACCTTGCTCTCATCGGCTGCATGAACCACGCAGTTCTTGCATTCATACAAACGGATGTCCTTGCCTACCTTGGCATTGCCAGCCTCATCCTGTGGAAGCAAGGTTCGGAGACTGCCCCAGCTGCCTAAGTCGCTCCAACCAAACTCGGTTGGCAAGGTATAGATTTCCTTAGACTTCTCCATCACGGCATAGTCAATGCTTATCTTCTCGCAGGTTGGGAAGAGTTTGCCGACCACCTCTTTCTCCTGTTCGGTATAGAAAGAAGGTGCCATCTCGTCCATGATGCTGGCAAGCTGAGGCTGGAAGGTGTGGATTGCCTTGCTGATGGTATCAATGTTCCATACGAAGATTCCGGCATTCCAATAGTAATTGCCGGCGGCAAGGTATTGCTCAGCAGTCCCCAGGTTTGGCTTTTCCTTGAAAGCCTCAACCTTGTAGATTTCATCTACGGATGTTGGCTCTGCTGAGGCGATATAGCCATAGCCTGTTTCCGGGCGGCTTGGCTTGATACCGATAGTAACGATGGCGTTCTTATCGGAAGTATAGCTCAATGCCTTGCTGAGCACTCGCTGATACTCCGAGGTATTAATGACCAGGGCATCGGATGGTGTCACCACGATATTGGCATCAGGATGCTTCTTCTGGATCTTCCAGCAGGCATAAGCAATACATGGAGCGGTATTGCGAGCCTTCGGCTCTGCTAATATGTTATCTACTGGCATGTCAGGGATTTGCTCCTTGACAATGTTGATATATTTCTCGTTTGTCACTACCCACATGTTTTCGACAGGACAGATTGGCTTCAATCTATCTACTGTCAACTGAATGAGGGAACGGCCCACACCCGTCACATCAATGAACTGCTTTGGGTAATCGGGGGTTGACATTGGCCAGAATCGGCTACCTACGCCACCGGCCATAATTATGATTTGTATGTCGTTGTACATTATATCTTTTTTTAAGACTATAGGATTTAGCCTTTTGTGAAGATAACACGTATATACCATTATACCAGACTAACAAGAACAACGCATTATTTGTATAAATCCACGTTGATATCGAACGGACTATCGAAATCTTTCAGCATCGCATGCTTTGTATCTTTCTCCGAGAGATTGGCATGCTCTGTTGGAATCTTCCAGTCAATACCAAGAGTGTCATCGAGAATGCTGATACCTCCATCAGCTTCTGGATGATAGAACTCGTCACACTTGTATTGGAAGACTGCTGTTTCAGAAAGGACAGCGAAACCATGGGCAAAGCCCTTTGGAATGAAGAACTGGCGGTGATTGTCTTCTGTCAGTTCTACTGCCACGTGCTTTCCATAAGTAGGAGATCCTTTACGAATATCTACTGCTACATCGAGCACTCTGCCTTTTACACAACGTACCAACTTGCTTTGGGTATAAGGTGGACGCTGGAAGTGCAAGCCTCGCATCACGCCATAGCTGCTCATAGACTCGTTGTCTTGGCAGAAGTGAACACTGTGTCCCAGGATTGGGGCAACCTTCTCATCAATTTCTCGCTCGCTGAAGCTCTCGAAGAAGTAGCCACGAGCATCACGGAAGAGGCGGGGCTCTATAATGAGTACACCTTGTATATTTGTCTTTATTACTTCCATAAAAATATTTTTCTAAATTAAATGAATCGACTCTGCTATCACCATTTTACTCAACTCTGGAAGCATACGCTCTATCTTCTTGCATTTCACCTTATTATAATAGAAGTCCATATCATCCAAGAGGTCGTAGCATTGATCCTCTGGCATATCGCCACCATATCCTCCTGCTACGATAGCAATAGCTGCCAATCTACGGGCATCTTTGTCTATACGAAGGTCATATACTCCTTTTAATATGATAGGTAATGTCTCATACATGACATTGCAATAGTGCAGCAACTCAGGAAATTCATCGGATTCCGTGAGATAGGCACTTAGCATTTCCTCTTGATATTGACGGAGAAGCAGGAAGTACTTCTCTTTGGCAATATGTCCCCTGACGTTTTGTGTCATTACCCAAAACAGGGCATGAGAGAGGACTATTCTGTCCTCACTGGAATGATAATAGAAGAAGCTGTCTTCTGGCTTTCTATTCACATTCAGACGTTGCTCCATTTCTGCAAACATCTCCTTACGTATATCTCTTAATTCTTTTACTGCCATAAGTTTGTTTTGTTTATCTTTTCATATGATATGTCTTGACATAAAGCAACTGCGTATTCCTTACTATTCACTTGTTGCTATCGGATTGAAATGACATAATCTATCGTTTAATTACCCATTGTTTTTTCTTTGGATTATATTTCAACTTATCTCGATATACATCCAAAAGCATTAATGCAGAATCCAATTTTGGAGAGCTTATATTAGTAAAGACTTGATTACCTTTATAGCTATAGTTATATTGGATTTTATAATACTTCTCTGAATTTTTAAGCAAAAGATTTTTCACCCATAAACTATCTTCTGTTGCAGAAAGTCTTGAACCCAATTTATTATATTCATGAACCAATGAATTGTATTTCTCTGCAATTTTCTTCCAATCTCCAGCATTACGCTGACTAAGAGTATTATAGTCTTTTATCAAACTATCAGAAGATATTCGTTTTCCGTTTTTGTAAAATCTATCCTCATCCTTAATATATGCAACATCATGTATTGTCTGCAATTTTTCTACTTCAACTCTTGTTTTCTTTGAATCCTTTAAGACATAAGTCTCTTCGTTGTTTAAAGAATCATACTTAACATCAAAATATTCTTTTATCAGATTATTGCTATGGGACAATCTCTGAATCAAAGAATCACGTTGTTCTATCTGACTTTCGAGAGTTGAAATCTGTTCCGTTGCATCATAAAAAAGATAAAGAAGAGTCAATGATACTGCAACGAGCCACAATAAAGCCAATTTTAAAAGTCGATTATTGTTCATTAGACCCTCCTTTCTTAGAACTGTCATTTAATTTATCCTGCAATTCACGATTGATTGACTTTTGTTCCATTATCTGACTGTTGAAATCGATTTTCAAATCAGTAAGTTCCTTATTGTGTTTCTGGTTTAACAAGATTATCTCTTCCTTATGTTCCCTGTCTGCTGTCCATCTTCCAACAGCATAAGCGGCACCTAAAAGAGCTATAAGAAATGTAATAATTCCTACCCAGAAAGTAATATTTTCTTTATAAGAAGATGTCTTTTTATTTTGTGTTGGACGCATGACAGAAGGACAAATGAATACAAGTATTTCTCTTTAGTGAAAAATAATTGAACTTAATCATCATTATTGACAATATTAAAGCTGTCTTCAATCTTTTTTACTTGCAAGGAATTGATAAGACTGTCAAGTTCTTGCAATCTATTCTGATGATTATTCTTGAAAGTAGCAATACTGTTATAAATCTCTGCTGTCGCTTGATGACCATCAACATTTGTGCAATCTGTCAATATTGCAGGAATGAAAAGCATAAGCAAAGCTCCCATTTTGACGTTCGACTTAAAATCAATTCGTCCAGGACTATTTAGATTTATAGAAGCATCGATTCCGTTTACATCGTATTCTAGACTTTCAGACTGTATATACTCCTCAAACAATTGTAACATCAAATCACCAAACTTAAAGAGGTGACGAGCTTTGATTGTCTCGGATGTTAAAGCTATCACATAGTGTGACTCATCATTAATAACGAACTGGCTACAGATACATCTTTCTATGTATTCTTTATAGTCACCAACATCGCAAATTGCTTGATGGGAGGTGAACAACTTGTAAAAGAAAGGATCGAAATATCTTTTTTCAAGTTGCTTAATCCATTTCACCTTTCTTGTATAAACAAACTTTTCTGTAGTTTGCTTATTATCTGCAATAAAGTCTTCTTCAAAAAGACCTATACATATTTTGTTTGAATTCTCTGCTGGTATTATAACAACATCACCTTTGTGTATATCGTAAACAAACTTATATACTTGTGAAACTGCCACTGACAATGCACGCTCATCAGAATACAAACTATTGTTGAAATTAGCAGACTCCTTGATAGTTTGCTTTACTTTCTTTACAACTAAATCAGGCTTGTCGTATTCTTGATTAGCATCATACACAGCTTTATATGGTATGTCGTTTCTGTTAAGTGCAACATACCCTTTTTCTACGAACAAATCAAAATACGTACCAGAATTGGTTCGTACCATCCAATATCTACGCTGCAAATTTCCAGCTTTAACGGAATCCGCAAATTTCTCTATATTTTCTTGTAAAGTCATTTCTCTTTTATTTTAATATAGTAATACGTATATTTTTTATTGGCATCATTATATGCTAAAATTCCTATTTTATAAAAATAGCTATCTTTCTGTGAAGTAACAGGCAGAACAAAATGATTCTGTTTGTCCTTATATAGGTATACTTTGTTTTGTTCTTTTGTATCTACTATGTATATAGCTTTTGCTCTTTTTCTTAAATTAGGATCATATATTTTCAAGATAAATGATAAGTTGCTCTCATTAGACAAAGATAACTTTTGAATACACATTTCTTCATTCGTAACTTCATACTGTGCATATATATTCAAATTCTTGATCGTTATAGTATCATTCAACGATTCCACCAAAAATTTTGAATGGTTTATAATGTTACGTATTTTATGTAATCTACTATCTAAATCAATATTAGCAAATACTTTTTGCTCATTTATAGATAAAGCAATACTGTCGATTTGCTTTAACACTCTATCAGACTGACTTAAATATTCTAGCTTTTTATCAATTGCACTTATTGACTCTATACTATCAATTTCTGAATGTAACAAATCACAAAGAACAGAAATTTCCCTTTCACTTTTGTGAATTTCATTATCGGCAATATACCTCAGAGTCATAATACCCCCAACAAAAAGAGCGAAAGCCAAGACTGTCCATCTTTTCAAATTATGGAATACGTGAGTCTTAAACACAACCAATATAAAAAAGACTGCTAAAGATAATATTATAATAATAAACAAAATATTACTTGTCATCTTTGTCTTGTTTTTCGTCTTTGGATGTTGTATGAAGTATCGCTTGAATTGATGTCGTCCAAGTTAGTCCCACAAAAATACAAGCTTCCGTTGTTTGTGGCTTTGAAAGCAAGTATCCGAAAAATGTACCTATTATAATTATCAGAAAGAAATTCACTCTAAAATACCATTTGGCATTCTTGGAAGGAAAAAACTGTTGCAGAAATGGTATTGTTCCACTGAATCCTTTTGGCAAAAGGGAAAGCATAGCGGCAAAACCAGCCGTTGAAGCAATGATGGCAATTTTTACAAATAATTCTGACATATTTTAGTTATACATCGTAATTTACTCAAAATTGATATTTTGCTCTTCTGCCTCATTTACTCGATGATAATGAGGAAATTTGCGAACTCGTGTAATTACATACTTAACCTTTACTGTTCCATCAACTTCTTCCGTTTCAATTATCTGAATATCGCAAGTTATAAAATCACCTTTACTAAAGGCAATATCTCGATGTTCTATAAGTTGCAAGAAACCAAGGTCATTCATTTTCATTGCTCTGACCTTACCTTCATAACGAACTTTCCATTGTACAGACTTAGCTTCCAATGTTGGTGAAACAATTTGCAATCTGACGTTAGGCACATTACGAATCGTAACGTCATCTTCTACATCTGAAATAGTCTCAGCCAACAGCTCTTTATTGATTGTAACAGAAACAGTCCTGTCCTCTTCATCTTTATATTTCAGAGCAAGGCTTTGAATACTACTGGAATTAATGACTGTTGTAGCTATTTTATTTACGGAATCACGTGTCTGTTTGTTTTTGTATATGTCATCACGGGAAATTTCAACATCAGAATTTGGCAATGAAACATTCAGCGAGGGATGATCAGTAGTAAAATACCAAAGCAATAAACCTCCAACAAAACTCGACAGTGTAGGATAAATAAAGCGTTCTGAAAACTTCTCTACATTAAAAGGTATCTTAAAACTGCCTTGTTCCAAGCCAAGTACCTCTATAGAAACATTATCAAAACCACAAGAATACACCTTGTTCAAGGTATCATTCATAGAAATAGTCATTCCTTGAAAGCCTTGCAGAATAGGTACCAATTCTGCAATTGACACCCTGCTATTTTCTACGTTCAAGACTAATTCTATCTGCTCAGACTCTCTCATTGCTAAAAAAAAACAAAATGAATACCCTTAGATTTATTTCAATTTAGCCCTATCACTCCACCGTCTCCAAGAAGCCTCTGTCTATCTCAATGGTTGCACCGCTGATATACTTGATTTCATTGCCAATGGTGGCTTTCTTACCAGATAGACGTTGCACGTATGCTTCCAATCCTGCCATTTTGCCTTCGGTAATTCTTACTTTCTGTCCCTTACGTAAAGGACCTGAGCAAGGAGTGACAGGAAGGTCTGGATTTTCCACAAGGCTACGATAATCGTTCAGCTCTTTATCGCTGATGCGGTAAATTTCACGATAGCCTGGCATTGTGAGCATCTTATAGACATCGGGACGAAAACGGATGGTGTCGAGATGGTCGGGACTGACATGACAGAAGATAAAGGTGGTAAGGAGCACCTTCTCCTTTATCCTTCGTTTGTTGCTTCGCTTGTCTATGACCACCATTCTTTGCATAGGAACCCAATATTCAAACCAAATCTTATGTCTTTGGAAGTAAAGTTCAAGAGTTTTGCCTATGGTGTTCTCACAGTTGCACCTTACGACAGCGACATACCAACCTGCATCATCGGGCATTTTTGGCTCATTTTCATGTCCCAATGCCTCATTTTGGGGATTTTTAAGCACGGCTTCGCCGTCGTCCCCCATCTGAGGGGCCGAAGCCTGATTCTCTATTTTTGTCACGTCCATCTCTTAACTGAAATTAGTTCGTTTTCGATGTTGTTACTCTGTGTCTCTTCATAAGAGATACAGAAAACATTGCAAAAATACGAAAAAATATTGAGAATAAGGGAATTTGAGTATTAAAAAGTTTAAAGCATGAAACATTTTTCGGCAAATATTTAGTAATTCTTCTTGACACATTCTGATAAATCTTTAGTAATCAGATGATTAGCTATGTTTCTGTATCTCTTATGAAGAGACACAGAAAACAGGCATTCCGCATCATTTTTCTCATATTCCCATCATTTCTTCATTTTTTGAGTTGGTTCAAATTAGTTCAGAAAGCAGCTCTGCGTTGAGTTTGTCCACTTCTGAGGTCTGGATGGAGCGGAGATAGATTTGTGTGGTAGTCTCGGAATCATGTCCCAATGCCTCGCTGATGACAGAAATGGGTTGGTGATGGTCTCTTGCTGCTGTTGCCCAAGAATGGCGGGCAACATAGAGGGTGAGGTTTCCTTGGATACCTAACTGCTGTTTGAGTTTTTTGAGGTGGTAGGTGATGCGTGACTCGGCATTGTGATAGAGTTGGTAGTCGGGGTTTTCTTCATCGGAATTGTCATGAAGAAAAGGGAAGAGATAAGGTGAATTATCGGTGAGATGCTTATATTTATCTACCAACGCTTGCATCTGTGGTTCCCATTTGACGGTGATTCGTTGGTGCGTCTTGCTGCGGTTGTAATGGAGATAACCGTCTTGGAGGTCGGACTTTTTGAGATGTGCCAAGTCGATGAAAGAGATACCTCGGAGGTAGAAGCTCATCATGAAGGCATCCTTTGCCATGTCGCTGGATGGGGATTGCTGGAGGTCGAGTTGCTTGATTAGCTTGACTGTCTCGAAAGGGATGGCTCGTTTGCGTGTCTTGTCGATACCTGTATAGACTCGGCGGAATGGATATTGCTGCACTATCAGTTCTTGCTCTACCGCTCGGTTATAGACGGCTCGGAGGATTCGCATATAGAAGGAACTGGTATTGCGGCATACGTCCTGCTGCTTGAGGTATGCCTCGTAGGCTTCTATCATCGCTGCATCTATCTTGCGGAGAGACAAGTCTTTGTTCTGTCGGAATCGCATAAAACTGTTGAGGGTGGCTCGATAATGTTGCCATGTCTTGTGTTGTCCGTTCTTGTGAAGCTGGGTAATGATGTCTGTCATGAAGTTGACGAATGAATACTTGGAACGACTCTTGATACATTTGTTGTTTGCCATAATTGCTGTGATTTTTATTATTCGGGTTACACATTAAAATATAATAGGGACATCCTTGTCTCTTTTTGCGAAACAAAGATGTCCCTATATATAATAATGTATTAGAGTCGCATGGCTGCTGTACGTATCTCTGGTGACTTTTGGTTTTCTTGTGCCGTTTCTTCTTTTGGTATCTCCTGTGGTGGCGCAAGCTCCAACTGTATCTTTCCGTCCAATGCCGCCAGCTCCGTTTTCAAGCCTTTTAGTTCATCCTCCTTCTTCCATGTCTTGCCTGCGATTTCTCGAAGTTGCGGTATCTCAATTACTATCGAAACACCCCTATACCTTCTACACAATAATTGGAGTGATTCTAACAAATGAATTTCCATCAAAACATTCCCAATAGATTCCAACCCATCCAACAATAGCAAAGAATACTAATCCTACTGGACACCTCGCTTCCTTGTAAATTTCACGGATTGCTTTTCTGTCGATACTTGAGGATGTTGGATTATTCTCAGGATGAGTATGCCATTCACCAAAATAAACACGAGTACCATTAGATCGTTCAAACTCTTCGTTGATAAATTTATTTGCTTTTCCTGCATCACGGATACACGCATATTTAGAATTTGCGTTAGTAATCAATATAGGAGAGATTTTATTGATACGGCATACCCCATATGTTGTTATGCTACCTGTAAGTACCCCACAAGTTTCGTTCTTATTCAAAGTGGCCATGCTATGCAATTGCTCTAACACTTCCTCTGTCACTTCAAGGCTTATTGTTGGCATGGATAAATGTTTATCTGATTTTTCCTTACTTCTTCGTTTGTAAGAGCTATGCCTTTTTCCTTTGCTGTATTTATATTTCCTACCCATCTATAACACGTTGACAATGTTTTATTCTCTATTATTTCAGAAATTAGAGGATACATTGATGACAAAAATAGCATAACATCATTTCCCGAGTAATTAACATACGAACCGTTACACCCTGCGTCTCTTTTCTTCAGCAGTGCTGGTTTTTCATACTCCGTAGTTGCAATCATATTATACTTATAATTGCCTTTTGCATCAAAACAGTTTCTAAATGTCTTATAACCATCTGTCTCTGATACATATATAAGGTGTCCTGCTATTGCATAAGGTTCCAACCACAACACAAAAATCGGTCGTTTCAACTCGTTTTTTTCCAACTGTCTAACGAAATAATATTCAGCAGATAAGTTTCCTGTGCATAGAAACACAGCATTGCAATCAGTAACAATATTCGGATTTATGTCATACATATTCTTTCGACATACATTGATTTTCATCTCTGGCTTCACTGACAAAAAACTATTTTTGAGCGCATCAACCTTACTATAAAACACATCATTAATGCCAAGTATGTGTCGTCCTATATTGTCCACACTGAACATATCGTTGTCAACAAGAACAAACGACACATCATTGTATGCGTTTAGGAAAGTACACAAATTACTTCCGATACTTCCACAACCCATGACAGCAAATGTATAGTTAGCTTGCCATACGCCAGAAGTTCTTTCTTCAATTCTCGCTTTATTGTAAGCATATGCTGTAATTCGTGGCATTTTCTTGTTCCTATATTTCAAATCAAGCACCTTAGTAGGAGATACCTTGCCCGGTCTAAATCCATTCGGATTAGTGTTGATGTACCCCAAATGGTAACCGCCATAAAGATGGTTGTCTGATAGAGGAAACAACATATTAAGTTGTGAATATTTGAGTACAAAACTACGGATTGCTTCCTTCTCTTCTTTATTTGCAAGATTTAAAAATTCTCCATAACTCATATTGTAAGGAGGCTTGGACGCAACTTTCACGGATGGCATAAACAAAACCTTTTCTGTACATCCACATTGCACAAACCACCTTTTTACATTATTCATATCCTCGTCTGCTACAATCATTTTCACTCCCATTGCATTGGTGACAATGTTCAGCAAACATATATTTTTAGGTTGTCCATACACTATATATCTTGTATCAACAGATTTTTCTTCATTGTATGGCAAAATCCAATAATTGGCAATTTCTTCTATGAAATCACATTCATTCTGCTTGTTTACCCCACACTCTATCAATTTCTTTGCTTGTCTGATACAGCTTTTTAGCATTTGCAATGGAACTGTTGCGTCAATAATGGAATCATCCTCAAACAAACACAATTTTCGGTTCTCATAATCTATATGAGGGAAATAGTCATATCGCTTATCCAAGAAATAAATGTCAGGAATTTCGTATGGAAAATTGTCTGATAGCCCTATATGCAATTCTATTTCAGTTGCCCTTTGTGAAATATCTATTTCCGTAACAAGTCGCCAGCAAACTGCATATTTGTTATTTTCCCCATTGGGTATATTGGGAATTACTTCAACGAAGTCCTCCTTAAGGACTTCGTTGAATACCATATCAAGAATATCATTCATAATTATGCAAATCGACTATTATTGGTTAACACTCCTGTACTTTCCTGCTTTTGTGCATCTTCGTCCTCATCTTTTGCGGTACTACAACAGAATCGGCTTCCGAAATGTTTCTGCCACTTAAGACAGGCATCATGTGGATTCTTGCAATTGATAGCACGTACAGCATCTTCTTTGAAAGATTTAAGTTCTTCCAAGAACTCTTTCTTTCTCTTCTCACTATATCCTTCAAACAAATCATCATACGGCTCAGTTGGTCTAATACATTTGAAACCACCTTCTGCACTTAATGCGTCATACATTTTGACAAGGACATCTCGCATTTGAACATCTTCTCTGTTATCATCATCTGGTTCTGCAAAATGCTCTGTAGCAAGCATTGTAAGGATACAACCAGTTGGCATTTTTTTATCAGTCTCATCCTTTATATTATCGCACCATGCTTTCAGATACCTTACAATTCTTTTCAGATTCACCTTGTTGGCACACTCATCGTTAAACCACTCCCTTAGCCCTTTAGGGTCAGACTCAATCCATGGAGTTTTTCTATGTGACAACTGTGGGGACTCACCTGTTACCATAAAGTAACAAGGCAAATCTACGTGATGACCATCAGCATACAGTACAGTCACACAGGGGGCATTGTCCTCCGCACCTTTTGACGTATGATCTTTTACCGCCTCGTATATTTCCGTATGATACCATTCTAAGTCTTTTTTATCAGACTCATCACCGACAAAGTATATACCATCATCCAAATCATATGCGCCCAACCCGTCCTCATCTTTTATCGGATTAAGAATCGTATTCATTGCAAAAGATCCTTGCCAACAGAATTTTGGCTGAATGTAATCATCATGATTGTCCTTGAAATACTTTCTAATCTTCTCTCTCAGTGCATCACGGTTTTGACGTAATGTCTTCTTGCGGCTTTCAGTCGCTTTAATGGCATCATGAAATGCCTTGAATTGTTCATTATTATTTGCCATATGCTTATAAATTTATTATTTTTTTTGTTTTGAAAAATGCTTTCACTTCATCTCTATCTTTATTGCAAGCTCCAGTTGACTTTCCTTTGGACATAAGGATATCCAACGCTCTACTTGAAGCATTGTCCATAGAAATTATTTGCTCTTGGTTGCCTGAAAGTTTCTCGTTTTCAATTCGGACAATATTCAAGTCAAAATTGAGAGCACCACTCTTGCTAAGTTTTTCAAGAAACACCATTTCATTCTTTTCTTGTCCATGAGAATAACAATCAAAAAGAGTTTCTCGCCACTTGAAGAATGACAGCCGCTTTTTTCTTGGACTCCAACCATAGTTTTTGTCGCAACTACTTATCGACAGAATATCCACTCCGTCAAACATCCCTTTGTTAGCCCATTTAAACAAATACTCCGTTAGTCCTACTAGTATGGGATTATTAGCATAGACACCACCGTCAATATAATTCGTCTTATTGACATTATGTATAGGAAGATATGTTGGTGCTGCTGATGTGGCCAATGCTACGTCAACATAAGTTTTGTCGCTATCCTGATTGAGACACCCATAATCACGTTTGAAAATTCTAGGTTTTCCATCAGTAAGATTATAAGCAGGAATGCACAGTAGATTTTTACTCTCAGAAATAGTTTTATTCCCGAAAACAGATATCAAGGCACTTTTCAAAGCCTTCTGTGAGTACTTTGATCTTAGCAAAGCTTGTCTGATACCTAGAATAACATTACCTAACACCCCAAGGCTCTTCCAATTAGAGCGGAATATTTTTGGACCACAATCTTGATAAAAGCCAACTATTTTTTGCATTGGAATTCCAGCAGAAATGCCTAATGCTATGATACCTCCTGTAGAAGTACCACAAATTAAATCAAAATAATCAGATAGGCATACGTTGTGTGCTTTTTCAATTTCCGCAAGCACTTGTGAAGAATAGAGCCCCTTTATTCCACCTCCATCTACGCATAAAATTTTAAAATGCTGTTTTTCCTCCATTTTATATATTCCCTGCCTTTTCAGGGGTTCTTAAATTATTGTTTCTATTTTCGATATTTACAACAAATGTGCCAGAAACGAAAATAAATCACCGAAAGCTATGTTTTTTATTTTAGTATTTGTTTTTTCCTATTTTATCAAAGCACTATAAGTACATTTAATAAAACGACGTGCTATTTGCGCCAATTTGTCAACTATCAGTTCTGACAGTAAATGCATTTATATGACATAATGACATATTTTTTGCAAAATTAGCATATAGAATCCCACAAACAGGCTTATTTATTTGGTGTTTTGGCATATTTTTAGTAACTTTGCAGCCGAAAATACATTATTATATAAGCATGAAACAAACAATATGATACAAGAAATAAGAATAAAGAACTTCTTATCGTTTAGAGACGAGGTTGTTCTTAACTTTGAGGCCACAAAAGACAATACTTTTGAGGATTGCCAAGTAGTGAGCGTTACCCCAAAAGTGCGTCTTTTGCGTTTTGCGCTGATTTATGGAGCAAATGCAAGCGGAAAATCCAACCTGCTGTCTGCATTTGATTTTTTGCGTGATTTCTGGTTCGACATAAAAACAAACATAGATGAAGAAACTGGAGCTATTCCTTTTTTGCTTGATACAGATACGCCAAATGAACCATCTGAATTCAATGTTATTTTCTATCTTGGCGAAAAGAAATATTGGTATCAACTGATTTTGGATAGCAAAAAAGTTATTAAGGAAGAATTGTATGCATACAATTCTGTACAACCATCGCTTGTATTCAGCCGAAACTTAGAGGGAACACAGTCTGTAGTCAAACTAAACTCAAATCTCGTAAAGGCAAGTGGTGCTATCATTGAACAATTGAATCTCAAATGCTTGCCAAACATGTCTTTGTTCGCTGCGCGAAATCAGGTAAATTGTTCTCTTGCATACATTGACGATGTACGTGATTGGATGAGAAACAATTTGATGCCAACGATTACACCCAATACTAATATGTTTGAGTATGCAGGAGATAAGATGGATAAAGAAAAGGAAATGAAAAGCTATATCCTTGACTTCATCCGCAAAGCAGATTTTAACATCACTGATGTTTTCTCACAACGTGAGACATTGCCATTGCCAAGTTTTATAAGAAGTTCTATAGCTGAAAACAAAGACATTCCAGCAAAAGAAAAAGAGAAACTTTTAGCAGAGAATTCATATGAAAGATTAAAAACGGACTTTCAGCACACTGTAAGAAACAAAAGAGGAGTGGAAACATACACTTTGCCTAACAAACTTCAGAGTGCAGGTACCCGACGTACATTTGGCATCGAAGCAGCTATATATGAAGCTCTCCAAAATGAAAGCGCATTGCCTGTGGACGAAATAGAATCTTCACTTCACCCAGAGTTGGTTGAATTTGTCATCCAAAAATTCTTGTCTGAAAAAGACAACAGAAGTCAGTTGATAGTTACCTCACATTATGACCCGCTTCTCAATACTGTTGACGATCTTATTCGTAAAGATATGGTATGGTTTACGGACAAAGAGGAAGATGGACATACTAAACTATACTCCTTGACTGACTTCCGTGGACTTGGGAGAATTTCATCATTTCAAAAGTCATACAGAAACGGTGTTTTTGGGGCATTACCAAACATTCACGAGTAACGATTATGGCAAGAAGAACGGCAACAATCAAGAAAAATCAAGAAAGGGCAGTCATTATAGGAGCAGGTATCACAGAAAAATGGTATTTCTCTCATATGCAGACTCTTTATGGTTTAAAAGTGAAAATTAGACCAAGATATTTCGGCAATGAAAATATCAACACATTAGAGAAACTCATCAAGCAAGTTCTTGACAATGAGGGATTGGCTATTGTGGTATTTGATACCGATGTCTCAACTTGGAATGAAAGTGAAAAGAAAAAGTTATCAGCATTAAGAAAGAAATACTCAAAAAATAAACGAGTAATACTTTGTGATAGCTTACCTTCTATCGAATTTTGGTTCTTGATACACTTTATCAACACAAATAGGTATTTTGGAACTTCGAAGGCTGTTATTGGAGAACTTAAAAAGTTTATTCCAAACTTTGACAAAAGCGAATCATTTCTTTCTAATAAGAAATGGGTTGATGATATGTGTAAAGATGGAAAACTAAGTGATGCCTATGCAAGAGCCAAACAACTTGGCTTAGAAGGCGAATCATACAGTAATCTTTGGAAAGCTTTTGATTATTTGGGTATTTGCTTCACAAAAGAAAATTTAGAATAAAGAATTTTTATGTAAAATCAGTCCGAAATAGACTATATATACTTGGTCTAAGTGCTTTTGTTATTGCCTTTATGCCCGCATCATTATAGAATACAATTGGAACACCTTTGCCTCTTTTTTTTGAGAAACAAAGATGTTCCAATGTATTAGAGTCGCACGGTTGTTCGGATTTCTGGCTTTTTTTGAATTTCTTGTGCCGTTTCTTCCTTGCCATCCTTATCGATAGGCGGCGCAAGCTCCAACTGTATCTTTCTGTCCAATGCCGCCAGTTCCGTTTTCAAGCCTTTCAACTCGTCCTCCTTCTTCCATGTCTTGCCTGCGATTTCCAGAAGTTGCGGTATTTCCTTTTCCAAAGCCTTGCATCTTGAATCATACTGCTCAATGTAGCTTGGTATCTTCTGTAAGGCATTCAGAAAGTTGTTTGCCGCTGCTATCGGGTCCGACTTGGCAATGTGACCGAAGTTGTACTGGTACTTGTAATTGCCCTCGACAAAAAAGCGGTTGTCAACAAATGGAAGACCATTCTCGAAACTTGTCTCGCTGACAATCTTGACTGGGAATCCGTAGATTTCTCCAATCCGCTTGTATTGTCCGCCAGTTGTCTCTTTCTCCGCCAACATTTGCAGATGCTTTCCTATAACCTCTAAGTTCGTGGACTCCACACCATCAAGAGTGATGAGGTTGAGGATGTTGCCGTCCTTGTCTTTCTTGGCTTTGCCCATAAACTTGCCGTAGTCCTCGGTCATTCCCTTGAGAGAGGCTTTGTTGTTACCCAGTTCTGACGTCTTTGACTGCAATTTTGTTTCTGAGTCACGCTTACCCTTGTTAAACGATTTGCGCTCACCCTCCAGAGAAGCAACCTTCTTCTCCAGCTTCGCCTTGTCAAGCAAGTCGGTATTTCCGGAGAGAATAGCCATATACTCTGAAAAATTCATGCCCGATTTCTCGTCCATCGCTCCCTCGTCAATGGTTCTCGCTCCCAAGGCTCCGCTTTTCAACTGTGAAATGAATGTCTGCTTGCAGTGCAGGAGGTTGAACTTGTACGAGTCAAGCGACTTTTCCACCGCATAGATGATGACATCAACCTTATTGTCGGCATACAGTTTGGCAATCTCGTTGCCTGCACGCACCCCTCGACCGTCACGCTGTGCCAAGTCTGACGGCCGCCACGGTGTATCCAAATGATGGATAGCCACACACCGTTTTTGTGCGTTTACACCTGTACCCAACA
>ENA-OYXC01000131-OYXC01000131.1-human-gut-metagenome-genome-assembly--contig:-NODE-131-length-39893-cov-5.827301_pt1 | contig 39893 bp, 25 predicted proteins | sample MGYA00244214_ERZ653415 | MGnify/ENA primary metagenome ERZ653415 (study PRJEB26926, sample SAMN06165016) | human gut metagenome | biome: ENVO:00009003; feature: ENVO:2100002; material: ENVO:00002003... | reverse complement strand
CGGACGCGATGTGGCAGGCGCTCGGCAAGGCCGGTTTCGGCCGGGATCCGAAGCACCCGGACATGGTGCTGGAGCCCGGCTGCGGAACCGGCAACTTCATCCGCAGCACTCCGGCCGGATCCTCCTACGCGTTCACCGGCATCGAGGCCGACCCGATTAGCGCCGGCATCGCACGCTACCTGTGCCCGGACGACGACATCATCAACAACAGGATGGAACGGACCGGCCTGCCCACGGACGCGTTCGACCTCGCGATAGGCAACGTGCCATACAGCGACGCGATCAGGATCGACGGCACCGTCATCCACGACTGGTTCATCCGGCACAGTCTCGACACGGTCCGCCCCGGCGGCCTCGTCGCCGTGCTCACCAGCCGGTACACGCTCGACAAGAACACGTCGAACATGCGCCGCGAACTCTCCCGCAGGGCCGAACTCGTCGCCGCATGCCGTCTGCCCAGGGAGACGTTCGGCAGACAGGCCGGCACCGAAGTGGTCTCCGACATCCTGATCCTGCGCAAACGCGACGAGCCGTTGGCCGACACGGCCGCCGAATGGGAGGACACCACCGAATTCCGGGACGGCGTCACCGCCAACAGACTGTTCGTCGACCATCCCGAATACGTCGCCGGAACCATGACCATCGGCTCGGGACCATTCGGCCCGCAGATCGACGTCACCGGAACCAGCGACATCACCCAATTGGGCGGACAGGTCGAACGCATCCTCACCAGCCAGCTCGAAGAGTACGGCATCGACCTGCACGACGGACTCGGCGAACGCGTCAACGAGCCGATCGTCGCTCCCGACAGGACCGTGCAAAAGGCCATGCGGTACACGGTCGACGGCAACGACCACATCTGGTACGGCGACATGGACGGACAGCTCGTTCCCGCGCACTCCCGCGTCAAAAAGGGCGGGGACGCGCGCATGGCCGCCATGCTGCGCCTACGCGACCGGACGGAACGCCTGCTCGCCATCGAACGAGACCCGGACGCCACCGACACCGCCGTGGACCAAGGCATCAGGGACCTCGATGGGGAGTACGACCGGTTCGTCGCATCCTACGGCAGGCTCAATTCCAAAGAGAACCTGCGCGTGTTCGACCCGAACAACTCCGATCCGAGCCTCAACCAGCTCTACAGTTTGGAGAAGATCGGCCCCAACGGGTTCGAAGCCAAAGGAGACATGCTTTCCAAGAGGGTCGTCACGCCGGTGCCTCCGATGCCCGAACACGTGGATGAACCCGTCGACGCGATGGCCGTCAGCCTCGACCGTGTGGGACATGTGGATCTCGACCTCATCGGACGACTGCTCGACACCCGGGACGACATCGAAACCATTGAAAAACTCGGCGACCTCATCGTTATGGATCCGGACACCGGGATGCCGTTGCCCGCGGACGAATACCTGTCCGGCGACGTGGGAGGAAAACTCGACCACGTCGACGGACTGCTCCGGGACCTGGTCGACCAGCCCGAACATGCGCGCGTGAGGGAATGGCTCGCCGACAACGGGCTCGAGGACGTGGCACCGCCCGTGTCCGTCGAACGATGCCGGACGGAACTCACCCAAACCGGGGCATGGCAGAGCGCCACCGACCCGATCCACGCGAACAAGTCCGTGGTCGAAGCCCCCTGGTTCTCCAACGTGCTCAAAGAACACGGACACGGCCAGCAGAGGGCCTTCGCCGCCATGTTCCTGGATGGCTGCAAGCCCGGCGTGGAACTGCTCGGGAAAAACTGGAACGCGCAACAACCCACGGGCAACGACCTGTTCGACACGGTCTTCGACAACGGCTGGTCAAGCGATGACGAAGGAGCGTCCAACAGTGCCATGCGCATGCTGTACAAGGCCGTTTCGGCCGATCCCGAGGCCATCGACGACAAGGTCATCGCCACGATCCTCAACGCCGGCAGCTTCAAACGAGGTCCGGTATGCGACGCGTTGAGAAAAATCACCGATCCAAGCCTGTGGGAGGTGGAGGACCACGGCTACTACAAGGAAACCAAGTGCGATTTCCTCGCCTTGGCCAAGGACCTGCGCGCCCATCCGGAAACCTGCGAATACCTGTACGCGATGGACGTGGACCGGTTGAACCATCCGACCATCGAGAAACGGTACGGACGCTACAATTCATGGGACCAGAAGACGTTCAAACCATTGGACGAGATGGTCGACATGGAAGGCCTGGAACAGTGGAGAAGCCGCCGGAACGCATGGATGGACTCCCATCCGGCCGAACCTGCGGACACGGACCGTCTCAAGAGCCTGCAATCCCTGCACGAACGACTCGCGCGATCGCTGCCCGCGCGACTCACCCACGACGACATCACCGCGAAACTCGGCTCGGCGTGGATCCCGACCGGAGTGATCCGCGACTTCATGATCGACACATTCGACCTCGGCCAACAGCCCAACATCACCGACGGCGGCATGCGGAGCCTTACGGTCAGCCATGACGAGACGACCGGCAACTGGCAGGTCAACGCGTCGCTCGGATCGAAACTCGACGAGGAAACCATCCGGAAATACGGTCTGGGCACCGGAGCGGGACGCAACCCGTTCGAGGTCGTGTCCGGAGCGCTCAACGCGACCACCAGCAACCTCACCAAACCCGACCCGAACGACCCGACCGGGAAGAGAAGGATCCGCGACCCGCAGGACACCGCGCTGCTGTACCAGAAGCGCCACACCGTCGAACAGGCGTTCGCGGAATGGGTGTGGACCGACCCGGACCGCACCCGCATGCTGGAGAACGTGTACAACGAACGGTTCAACCGCATCCACCCGCGCGAATACGACGGCTCCTATCTCACATTCCCCGGCATCAGCGCCGACATCGACCTGTATCCTCACCAGCGCAAGGCCGTCGCGAGGATCCTGCAATCCGAGGAGGGCACACTCGTCGCGCACGTCGTGGGAGCGGGCAAGACCTTCACCGGCGTGGCCGCCTGCCACGAGGCGAAACGACTCGGCCGGGCCACCAAGCCGATGATCGTCGTACCGAACCATCTGACCGAACAATGGGCGAAGGACTATCTGACGCTCTACCCGGACGCGAACATCCTGTCCATGACGGAGGCCGACGGCACCGGCAAGGGCGCGGCACGCTTCTGGGCCAAAGTCGCCGCCGGCGACTGGGACGCGGTCATCGTCCGGCAGGACACGTTCCAACGCATGCACGTCAGTCCCGAACGCCGTGAGAAGTATTTCGAACGGCGTAAGGCGGAGATGCTCGACAGCATCGAGACCGCGAAGTCGGACGGCAACGACTTCTCCGCGAAGAAGCTGAAGGACGAGATCGGCAAAATGGAGAAGAACCTCGGCAAAACCGTCAAACAGGCCGAGAAGGACCGCATGCGCGTCGACGGCAAACTCCAGGCGCTGCGCGACAGCGGGGAAAGCAAGGAGTGGATCGACTTCGAGGACCTCGGCGTGGACATGCTGTTCGTCGACGAAGCCCACCAATACAAGAACCTCGCCATCGCCACCACGATCAGCGTGCCCGGCGTGGACGTCGCGGCCGCGCAGAAATGCGAGGACCTGTTCGACAAGTGCGAGTACCTGCGCGAGGCAGGACATGGAAGCAACATCGTGTTCGCGACCGGCACGCCGGTATCCAACTCCATGGCCGAGTTGTACAACATGCAACGCTACCTCGCTCCCGACCTGCTCAAGGCGCAGGGCGTGGAGGCGTTCACCAGCTGGGCCAACACGTACGGCAGCATCGTCGAAAGCGTCGAAGTCAAGCCGGAAGGCAGCGGATACCAGATCAAGCAACGGTTCGCGAAATTCCATAACCTTCCCGAGCTGATGAGCACGTTCCACGACTACGCGGACCTGCTGACCGCCGACCAGCTCGACCTCGACGTGCCGGACTGCGAGGTGGTGTCCGTCGCGGTCGAAGCCACCGAAGCGCAGAAACAGGCCGTCGACGCGCTGGTGGAACGGGCCGAACTGGTGCGCGACGGAGCCGTTGACCCGTCGGACGATAACATGCTCAACATCACGAACGACGGCAGGAAAGTCAGTCTCGATCCGAAACTGCTCGACGTGTCCGATCCGGACATCCAACCCATGGAAGGCGGCAAGGTGCAGGTCTGCGCCGAGAAGATCCACGAGATCTGGCGGGAGCATGCCGAGGAGAAGGCCACACAGCTCGTGTTCTGCGACTCGTCGACCACGGCGTCCGGCAAGTGGAACATCCAATCCGATCTGAAACGGCGGCTCGTCGACCTGGGAATTCCGGCAGACGAGATCATGTTCGCCGCGCAGGAAAAGGATCCGCAGAGGAAACAGGCCCTGTTCGAAAAGGTCCGCAAGGGCGAGGTGCGCGTGCTCATCGGTTCGACCGGCACCCTGGGCACCGGTACGAACGTGCAGGACAGGCTCTTCGCCATCCACGACCTCGACTGTCCATGGAAGCCCGCCGAACTCGAACAACGCCAGGGCCGTGTCCGCCGGCAGGGCAACATGTTCGACAACGTGCAGGACTACCGGTACGTCACCGTCGGCACATTCGACAGCTACATGTTCCAGACGGTCGAGCGCAAGGCCCGGTTCATCAGCCAGATCATGAGCTCCGGCTCGCCATCACGCGAAGCGTCCGACGTGGACGCCACGGTGCTCAGCCTCGCAGACATGAAGGCCATCGCCACAGGAGACCCGAACATCGCCAAACGTATGGAACTCGAGAACCAGCTCACCCAGATGAAACTGCTCAAACGCGCCCACGCCGACCAGCAGAGATCAATCCGGTTCAAAATCGACATGCAACTGCAGCCGACCGTGGACAATCTCGAAAGACTCCACGACGAGGCGTTGGACGACGAGCCGAAATTCCGCGAAGCCGTCGAGATCCGCGGCCAGCATCTCACCCGGGGAATATGCGGCCTCGATCTTGGCAACGGCCCGATCGCGGACCGCAAACAGGCCATCCACGACCTCGTCGGCATCGCGCGCGGGCTCGACCGCGGCGAAACGCGGGAAGTGGGCGAATACTGCGGTCTGACCGTCATGGTCGCTTCACGGAACATGGCCGTCAACGGCCTCAACGTGTTCCGCCCGTTCGTGGGATTGAAAGGCGAGCATGAGCATTGGGCCGGCACCAGCGCGCCGGACATCAACAACAGCGCCGACAGCGTCATCAGACAGCTCGACCGAATCATCTCCAACAACACCAACACCGCGCAAAGCCTCGGCGTCAAACTCGGCAATGCGAAAGCCAGCCTGGAAAGCGCGTGGAACGCGTTGAACCAGCCATGGGAAGGCCAGAAGGAGTACGACGACCTCACCGACCAGATCGCAAAAATGAACCTGGAAATCAAACACGGAAAGGGCCCGACGCCGGCCGAAGAGGACGGACAGGCCGATCTCGCCGAAGCCTCGTTCCACTTCGACGAGTCGCAGGAACCCCAGGTCGCGCGCGCGGCCGTGGAATCCGGCCCATCCGGGTCGGACTCTTTCCCCGCGACAGTGGAGACGACCGATGTTCCGATGCCCGATCCATGCGTCGATCCGTGCAACGGTGGCACAGGCATGTCGGGACTGTGCATGTGACGTCCGTTTGACCGACATCCAGAGAAGAAGGACCGGAAAGGGAGCCAATCCCTTCCGGTCCTTTTCCGATATCGGCATGCCCGCACGTGAACCGGATGGAACGAACAGAAAGGTATTTCCATCCAAAATGGCCGAAGCCGAGGAAATCCAATCACGGATAGAAACCATCAAAGACTTATCCGACCGTCTGGCCGAACAAGACCGGACGATCAAGGACCTGGAAGAGGAAATGCGGTCGGAGACGCCGGAACATCCATGGTCCTTCATGAAGATGCGCAGGCATAACCGGCTGCATGCGGAGATCGAAGACGAACGAACGTCGATGTCGCGTGACAGATACGATCTGAACCGTCTCACGGAACGGCTGTTCGAGGACGTCAACATCATCGCCGACAAGGCAACCTCCACCAACTCCCTGGAACTGATCCTCGACCTGGTCGAACAATCCCTGGACACCGATCCGGAGTACAGGGAAAACGTCAGGAAACAAGCCGGAGTGACCGATGGGATGTCATACATGCGTCTCGTTCCGCAAGACAATCCCAAAGGCATGCTGCCACCCACCCCATGGGGCAGGAAAGCCGCCGAGGAGGCATACCGGCAGCATCAGGTACGGCAGATCGACCAACGGTTGAGACTGCTGCGCACGCTCGCCACGGGAAGCTGCAAGGGCCATGACACCCCGGAAACGAACGACTATCTCGCCCTGATGGACTTCAACGTGGGGGACCAGGTGACCATGGGGCCGGGCTTGTCCACGACAGTCACCACCCCGCATTGGCTCGGGGGCGGGGGAATCCTCCTCGTCATCGAAGGCGCCTCCCACGGAGTGCCGATGGTCGGCAGCAGGGGAGACGTGCCCAACGAAAGCGAGGTGTTCCTCCCGGACCTACTGCACTGCACCGTTTTGGAGGAAACGACGGACGGCACCTATCTGGGCAAGAGGTTCGAACGAATCTACCGGCTCGGCGTCGATACGGAGAAAAACCCCGTTCCGAAACAGGAACTTCTGGAATTCCCCAGCATCCAATCGAATGTTCCATTGCCGGACCCGGCCATCGACCAGGACGCGACGGCGAACGGACCGGACAATCCAGGACTTGAACCATGAGAACAAACGAAACAAGCGGAAACCAACGTAAGGCATCCGATGGCAGGGAACTCAGAGAATTCTGGACCCGGGCGAAACGACACATGAGCCGGCGGGACTTCGAGAAACTCAGATCCGCCGCCATCATCCGCCAATAGGACCGCACAAGCGGAACCAACCAGACCGTTCCCTCTCTCCGGCGCCCATACGGGAGAAAGAGAGAGGGCAAGAAAAAAACACAATAGAAAGCAAAAAGGAGAAGAACATGGCCGAAACCGCACAGACCATGACCGAATTCACTTACGCGCCCGGCGAGAAGAACATCGTCGGAGACCGTTTCAGTCCGAGCGTGATCATCTTCTGGCTCAAAACCTCCATCGCCGCATCCAGCACGCGCGTGCAGTACAAGGCGCCGAACACCCTGTTCGGGCTGATCCCGCTCGGCGCGTCCACCAAGACCATCCCGTTGCGCAATATCGCCAGCGTCGACACGAACACGAGATTCAACCTCGGCAGCCTCGTCTGGGGTTTGATCTTCCTGTTCGTCGGCTTCGGCATGTTCAACTCCAACGCACTGGTCGCCATCGTATGTCTGCTCGTCGCCGTCGCGAACTTCGCGAACGTGATGAGCGCCACCCTGACCTTCCATGATCCATCCGGCGGGGCGAACGCCATCACCGTGAGCATCCTCGAGAAGGACAAGCTCATGAGCCTCGCCCAGGAGATCCAGACCCGCGTGTTCACGGACGCCGACCAGTTGCGTCATGAGGAAAGCATGCACATGGCCGAGAAGCAGTACACCGCGCAGACCAACAGCGTGCTCATCCAGCAGCAGATGCTCGCCAACCAGCAGGCGCAGGCCGCGCAACAGGCTCCGGCAGACGCCTCACGGCAGGAAAACGAGTAACCGTAAAAACGGAACATGGGTTGGGAAGGATGCTTCCCGACCCATCTGTATATCGGATAACGAAAACAGGCAATCCCGACAAAGACGTCGCGCGCATTCCGATATAGCAGCGAATACGACGAAGACCGCCACACCTGCATTATTGTATTCTCTGGGATACAATAATGGGCATGAGAATCCATCAGACCGAACAGCTCCGCAAGTAAGAAAAGCATAGGGAATACCCGAATCGACCATCAGGGAGAGGCAATGGTAGAGATTAGCCGCCGGAACCCCGGCGAATGCATCGAAGGCAAGGATGATGCCATTGCATACCTCAATGCTGCAGCGGAGACCGGTGATCCAACACTCTTGCAGGTTGCCATCGGAGATGTGGCCAAGGCGCGTGGCATGGGTCAGGTAGCCAAGGAGGCTGGCGTGGGCCGCGAGAGCCTGTACAAAAGCCTCGGAAAGGAAGGTAATCCGAGCTTCCGCACCATCGTCAAGGTCGTCAACGCACTCGGAGGCCGCATCGTCGTCGAATCCATGTCCACCGGTGCGAATGGGATCCGCATCAAAGGCAGCAAGGTTGGCCTATACAAGGCGAACGGCAAGGCATTGAAGACCACCGGAAGGGATGAATGATGAAGGATTTGATAGGACTCTGCTGTGGCTGTCTGATGGGCGTCGTCGTACCACTGCTCTTCTGCCGCTTGGCGAAACACTGGAACGTCCTTTCGGACATTGCCGCAGGTGAAATCCTCGCCTACACCAGTGAGGTCATCCCGTTCTGCTTCTGCCTTTTTGATTTTGCATACGGATTATTCAATTGGCTCATTTTCGGCTCGTTCCGTTTCCTCGACATCAAGATTCCCACCATGGCACTCAGGGTGTGCGCGGGTGGATTCCTCGCCATCCTTCCCGCAGCGGCTCTCATCGTGCGGGTTTTCCCGGAGGTTCGGAGTCCGGAAGGCGTGTGGCAGGGCCTTCTGCTTCTTGGACTACTGCCGTTGGCGGTGATACTGGCGCGTCTCGGCCAGTGGATTCCCGCTGTATTCGCATTCCTGGGATTCTGCGCGGTCTTCTACGTGATGGAGATAGCCTGCCCGCTGGTCGTCGAATCCACGTCTACCGGTGCGAATGGGATCCGCCGTGGGCCACTCGCTTAGGGATCATAGGGGAGACATCATGATTGATCACGTTAGAGCCAACAATAAAGCCTGCATCGTGAAAAGAAAAGGCGGCGGACTGCCCGACCGTGAGTTCGACAGTGTCAGAGACGCCGCCGACTGGTGTAGGGAGACGGGACGATCGAGGGCACGTCCCAAGCTCGTAATTGCGTCGATCGCCACAAGGGTGTTCTGCGGTTTCATTTGGACCGCCGAGCACGTTTCCTCCGATGATTCGGTCGACCGGGCGTTGATCTCCGGGAACGATGCCGCACTTCCGTCGTTGGAACGGGCCGATTCGGTATCCGCTTCCCATGACAAGACGCTTACGGTGCGTGACATCATAGACCGGACGTCGGAGGAGGTCGAAAAGGAGAAGCGGGATATCGCAGACCTCCAGCGGAAGCTGGAGGAAAGACAGTGGTTCCTGCAACAACTGGAGGATTACACGTCGCCACATGAATATGATTGAGACGATATCAAGCAGCCACACCGGAAAGAAGCCCCATATGGAACAAATACCATTCATTCGCAGGCCGAAAGACTGGCCATTCCCGATTCCCGAAATCACCGCCGAAGCCATCAACGACCTCGTCGACGCCATCAAACGCGGGGACCGCTATCTGGGCTCTCTATACGATGAGCTTGATGGCGCTACAAGAGAAATGGATAATCTGGACCAAGAAACACTTGTCCGTAATTATTACCTGCTGGAAGAGTGGGATCGGGATGATGGAAGATAGAATCCTTCATGATTGAAGGGGAAGAGCCTTTATGGGCATTATCGCGGGCGCTACCATGGTTTTTACAGCTACAATGAACCAATTTCAATACGGAGTATGAAAGGAACGGAAGCATGCCACGCAAATTGATCATGTGCAGGAACCATCCGGTCCTTGCGTTCGAATACGATCCCGAATCCGGCCGCGCGTGTTCCTCGGGCGAGGTCCTCGACCCCATGCGACTGCCCTTGGAATTCACCACGCACGGCAAGAGCGCGCTGTACGCCAAAAGAATCGACGAATGGTGGAAGTCCCGCGCCATTCCCTCCACGCGCGATGGTATCCGCCGTGTGCTCGAATCCCTCGGCGCAGCGTCTACTGGAGAGCTGCTCGACCGGACCTACGGGCTGAGCCTGTCGGACCAATACTGGGTCAGGCGCGAGGACGATCCGGTTGAATGGAAGGGCATCAACTTCTTCGATAATCCCTTCGACGAGGCGTTGGGCGAGATCCTGCTCACCTCGTATTCGTCATCCCATGACATCAGCCTCAACGCTCCCGACGTATCCACTGGCGGCGATCTGCCCAAACGCTGGACGATCGACAAGGCCACCGGCAGGAGACTGCTCGTCAAATCGGGACGCACGGGCCAGGAGCCCATGAACGAGGTCATCGCCTCGAAACTCTGCTCACGACTGGGCGTGCCGTCCGTCCGGTACTCCTTGGCGCGTAGCGGCAACCGTCTGGTATGCACTTGCGCGGACATGCTTTCCAACCATGAGGAACTGGTTTCCGCCTGGCAGGTGCTTCAATCCGTCAAAACCGTCAACGGCCTCAACACTCATGACCAGTGGATCCGCGCCGCCATCGGTTTCGGAGCCGACGGGCGGGCGGTGCGTGACGCCACGGACGATTGGCTCGTGGTCGATTACCTCATGCGCAACACCGACCGGCACTACAACAACTTCGGTCTGATCCGTGACGTCGAGACCCTTGTAGTCCGTCCGGCCCCGATCTACGATACGGGCGCGAGCCTGTGGAGCGGTGAGCTCGATGTGGACGGCCGAGACTGGTTCGCCAAGCCGTTCTACGCCGCGACCGGCAAGCCCTCGGCTTTGCGGCAGCTCAGACTGGTGGAGGACTGGAGCCGGTTCGACTTGGACGTCCTGTCGGATTGGCCGGACGAGTCGGTGCATGAATTGTCGCGCATGCGCATGTTCGCGCCCGAACGTCTCGACGCCATCAGGGACCAGCTCGCGAAGCGCGTCAAAATGATTCGCGGAATCAGGGATGGCAAGGTGCATCGTGTTCCTAGAGCGATACACGATACGACGAATCTTCCGGAACCGAATCCCGACGTTGATCCTGATGGAATTCATGGAATGGATGTACCTAATCTTGAAATATAGATTTTTATCTAAAAAAGACTTTCTCGACATGAGCAATGGTATCGACTAGTATGGAAGCACCGGTCGGGCACTGCAAACATGGCCAGGATCGGCGGGGTGGTCTCATTCCCATCCCCTGGCAAAGCGTCTGGGCCGGTGTCTTCGGACACCGGCCTTTTGCATTCCGTGGTCGTACAGACAATAAAAAGTTTGACTCACGGTAAAACATGCGCTTAAGCGTTGTGTGGAGATGTCCACGTCCCGAAAACGTCCGTTTTTGAAACGGATTTGTACGATGCTTCGGAGTCTTCACTTTGACGGTGAAAAGCGTCCCATAACTCGTTTCAAAATCAATGTCGCACAAGGTGAGCCGACTGACGAGTAATGGTACTATTGCACGCATGGCAAGCATGACATACGGGTATGCGAGGGTCAGCACCGGCGGCCAGACCACAGACCTGCAACGGGACGCACTCGAAAAAGCCGGTTGTAATCGAATCTTCATTGACGTGGCGTCCGGCGCGAAGGCCCACCGTCCCGAACTCGACCGCATGCTCGACCTGCTACGAGAAGGCGACACCGTCGTAGTCTGGAAACTTGACAGGCTCGGACGGTCCCTGCAGAACCTCGTAGAACTCATTAACAACTTCGACGCTAGGGGAGTGCAGTTCCGTTCACTGACCGAAGCAATTGATACAAGCACTCCAGGCGGCACTCTCATATTCAACATCTTCGGATCCTTGGCCCAGTTCGAACGCGACCTGATCCGCGAACGCACACGCGCAGGACTTGAAGCCGCAAGAGCGAGAGGTAGAACAGGCGGACGTCCCGCAAGTCTTGACGAAAAACAGATTAAGGAAGTGCGGCGCTTGTACGAATCCCGCTCGGTAACAGTAGACCAAATAGCCAAGATGATGAATGTTGGGCGGGCCACCATATATAGGTATCTGCAGAAGCAAAAATGATCTTAAGCGGAACTAGAAATGTCAAGACAGGATAATCAAACGTGCCGAAATGAAAAAAAACGGAAGTAAGACCATCCGCCGTTCTGCCATTCGAGCGGGTGAAACTGTGTTCTTCCGTTTTGGACACTGACGGGCACCGAAACACAAGTGGGGGAAGGGAAACGAACAGATGGCACATATCTCCGAATACGAGGTCGAGAACCTGTTCATCGATAGGCTCGAGAGCATCGGTTACGAGTTCGTCGAGCTGCGCGACTACCACGATGTCGTGGCCAACTTTCGCCGGCAGCTCGCGGCGTTCAACGCCGAGAAGCTGACCGAGGCGAAGGGCGAGGCGTCCTTCTCGGACGCCGAGTTCGGGCGCGTGATGATCCACGTCGACAACCACAGCGTCTACGAGTCCGCGAAGATCCTGCGCGACAAGTACGTGCTGCAGCTGGACAACGGGAAGTCCGTGTATCTGGATTTCTTCGGCTCCGACGTCGACCGCAACATCTATCAGGTGACGCATCAGGTCACGATGGACAAGGCGCACAAGGACGATGTCGTCTACAAAAACCGCTATGACGTGACGATCCTCATCAACGGCCTGCCGATCGTGCAGATCGAGCTGAAGCGCCCCGGCGTCGAGATCAACGAGGCCATCAACCAGATCAACCGGTACCGCAAGTTCTCGTTCAAGGGCCTGTTCCGCTACCTGCAGCTGTTCGTGGTGTCTAACTCCGTGCAGACGAAGTACTTCTGCAACGAGAACGAGATGGACGGCGGCTCGTACAACCCGATTCTGAAGAGCCTCGTGTTCTTCTGGACGGACGACAAGAACACGCGCATCAACAAGCTGGACGAATTCACGGCGGAGTTCCTGCGCCGCTCGACCATCACGGAGATGCTGGACAAGTACATGGTCATCAAGACCACGGAGCCCGTTCTGATGGTCATGCGCCCGTATCAGATCTACGCGGTGAAGGCCGCGAAGCGCCGTGTGCTGGATTCCAACCAGAACGGCTATGTCTTCGCGTGCACGGGTTCGGGCAAGACGCTGACGTCGTTCAAGCTGGCGCAGCTCCTGCGTGACGAGCCGCGCGTCGACAAGGTCATCTTCCTGATCGACCGCAAGGATCTGGACGACCAGACCGTGGACGAGTACAACTCATTCGAGAAGGACTGCGTGGACGGCTCCGACTCGACCGCCGTGCTGGTCAGGCAGCTGAAGCAGGACGACCGCAAGCTCATCGTGACGACGATCCAGAAGATGGCGAACGCCGTCAAGAGCAAGCGATACGAGTCGCTGATGGACTCGTATCGCGACAAGAAGGTCGTGTTCATCATCGACGAGTGCCATCGCAGCCAGTTCGGCAAGATGCACGGCGACATCGAGCGCCACTTCCGCAACGCGAACTACATCGGGTTCACGGGCACGCCCATCTTCGAGGCGAACCGCGGCAAGGACGGCAGGACGACCGCCGACGTGTTCTACGCGGGAACCAAGCTGGACGCCTGCCTGCACCGCTACATGATCAAGGACGCGATCGCCGACGGCAACGTGCTGCGGTTCTCGGTCGAGTACCAGCGCACGATCTTCGCCAAGCAGGTCGCGGCGGCCGGCATCGACCCCGAGCAGATGGACGACCCCGACTACTGCCGTCGCCATAATCTCGACTTGGAGTCGCTGTACCACGACGACGAGCGCATCCGCCTGGTGGCGGCGGACATCTTCGAGCACCACGAGCAGCACGTCCATCCGCAGGGCAAGGACGTGTACACGGCGCTGTTCGCGGTTGACACCATCAAGACGCTGGGCAAGTACTACGACGCGTTCAAGGAGCTGAACGAGGCGCGCGACGCCGACAAGCGCTACCGCGTGGCCGCGATCTTCACGTATCAGGCCAACGAGGACATGGACGAGGGCGGCGACGAGCACTCGCAGGAGCTGCTGGAACGCTGCATGAACGACTACAACGAGATGTTCGGCACGGCGTTCGGGCTCGATTCCTTCGACGCATACCGCAAGGACATCACGCGCCGCATGAAGCAGAAGGACCTGCCGCAGGTCGACATCCTGCTGGTGGTCAACATGATGCTGACGGGATTCGACGCGAAGCCGCTGAACACCCTCTATCTGGACAAGAACCTCATCTGGCACACGCTGGTGCAGGCGTATAGCCGCACGAACCGCGTGGACAAGGTGACGAAGCAGTTCGGCCAGATCGTCTCCTACCGCAACATCAAGCGGGCGCAGGACGATGCCCTGCGGCTGTTCTCCGGTGACGGCGACCCGAACGAGTACCTGCTCGAGAGCTACGAGTACTACCTGAGCAGATGGATAGACCAGGTACCGGTGCTGCGCAAGGTCACGCAGACCGTGGACGACGCCGGGCAGCTTCAGAGCGAGGACGACATCCGTCATTTCATCCTCGCGTTCCGATCGCTCTCCGGCACGCTCGCGACGCTGAAGACGTTCGGCAAGTTCGAGTGGGCGGATCTGGCCGTGGCGCTCGACGAGGAGGAGTACGAGGGCTTCAAGAGCTGGTACCTCTACTACCACGACGAGGCGGGCAAGCCCGAACCGAAGGTCCCCGTGCCCGTCGACGTGGATTTCGACGTCGAGCTGGTCCGCACCGACCGCATCAACGTGATGTACATCCTGAACCTGCTGAAGTCGGCACACGAGGCCAACAAGGGCAAGGGCGTGGACACGGCCGACCTCGAGCGCGACGTCGACCTCGTCATGCGCGAGATCGAGCGCTCGGACAACGACGTGCTCCGCGCGAAGAAGGACGTCATGGAGGCGTTCATCCGCACGCGCTTCTACGACCTGCCGGAGGACGCCGACGTGCAGCAGGCTTACGAGCAGTTCGAGCGCGAGAGCATGCAGGCCGAGATTGAGGAGTTCGCCCACGCGAACGGCCTCGAGGCGAAGGATGTGCAGGACATCCTCTCGGAGTACACCTTCGGCGGGAACGTCTCCGAGGAGGGCATCCGCAGGAAGCTCGCGGCCTACCGCATGGGATTACTGAAGATCACGAAGATGACGAGAGCCATCAAGGAGTTCGTCATCGACACGTACAACCGCTATAGGGCGGAAGGAGAGTAAACGACATGATCGATTCAGCCAAGTATCAGGCGCAGGCGAGCGAGCTGTCCCAGAAGCTCTGGGCCATCGCGAACGATCTGCGCGGGAACATGGATTCCACCAAGTTCCGCAACTACATTCTCGGGACGATTTTCTACAGCTACCTGTCCGAGCGCACCGAGGAGTACATGCAAGAGATCCTGAAGGAGGACAGCCTGACCTACGAGCAGGCGTTCGCCGATGCCGACTACCGCCCCATCGTCGAGCAGTGGTCCATCGAGCACCTGGGCTACATCATCAAGCCCGAGAACCTGTTCCGCGAGCTGGTCCGCAAGATCGTCCGCCCCGAGAACGACGCCGACAAGTTCAGCGTCGAGGACTACGAGCGCGCGGTGAACGAGCTGACGGGCTCCACGATGGGTCAGGCGTCCGAGGCGGCGTTCTCCGGCCTGTTCAACGACATGAAGCTGCAGGACCCCGACCTGGGTGACACCGTGGCCGACCGCACGGCGCTCATCGCGAAGGTCATCGTGAAGATCGGCGAGATCGACTTCAAGCTGTCCGATTCGCAGTTCGACGTGCTGGGCACGGCGTACATGATCCTCATCGGGCTGTTCGCCTCGGACGCCGGCAAGAAGAGCGGCGAGTTCTTCACACCGACGGGGCCATCGAAGCTGGTCGCGACGCTAGCGACTGTCGGTCTGGACGAGGCGAAGACGGTGGGCGACTGCACGTGCGGCTCGGCGTCCATGCTGCTCGAGGTGCAGAAGCACCTCACGACGGGACGCGTGGGGCACTTCTACGGGCAGGAGAACAACGCCACCACGTACAACCTCGCGCGCATGAACATGCTGATGCACGGCGTGGATTACCAGAACTTCGACATCTACAAGGGCGATACGCTGCGCGAGGACAGGTACGGCGACGTGAAGATGACGGTGCAGGTCTGCAACCCGCCCTACTCGCTGAAGTACGACGGCAACCCCGCCCTGCTGGACGATCCGAGGTATTCGGGCGCAGGCAAGCTGCCGCCGAAGTCCCACGCCGACTACGCCTTCGTCGAGCACATGATCTACCACATGGACGATGACGACGGACGCGTGGCCGTCCTGCTGCCCCACGGCGTGCTGTTCCGCGGCGGTGCCGAGGAGGTCATCCGCAAGTACATCGTCCGCGACCTGAACCGTCTCGACGCCGTGATCGGCCTCGCACCAAACCTGTTCCACGGCACGGGCATCCCCGTGTGCCTGCTGGTGCTGAAGTCCAAGCGCAACGGCAACAGCGGCAACGTGCTGTTCATCGACGCGAGCAAGGAGTTCACGCCCGGCAAGAACCAGAACACGCTCGATGACGAGCACATCGCGAAGATCGTGGACGCCTACACGAGGCGCGAGGACATCGAGAAGTTCGCCCACGTGGCGGACATGGCCGAGATCGAGGCGAACGATTGGAACCTCAACATCCCACGCTACGTGGATACGTACGAGGAGGAAGAAACTGTCGACCTCGAGGCCGTGCGGGACGACATCAAGCGCATCGAGGGCGAGAAGAAGACCGCCGTCAACAAGGCGGAGTCAATGCTGCGCCAGCTGGGGCTGTGAGAGAAGAGGCCGATATGGATGTACAGGGATTGCAGCTGTTCGATAGCAATTGCAACCATCCCCTGAACCAGATCCCGCTGGACGGCCAGAAATGGCTGCTCGCCGAAACGATGCATCAGTTCCGCGAGTTCCCCATGTGTCGCGGCGGGTTCAATGAGGAGAGGCTGAGGTTCTACGATGGCGTTTTGGGTGGCTTGATTCGCATGCGAGATTGCGCCATCGAACACGGTCTGATGGGGCAGATTTCAGGTCTTGCCGATTTCACGTCCCATTGGGAGTATCGCGGGGACATCTATCGTGTGATCGATAAGGCAATGGTGTTTCCGAAGAACGGCGAACCGTATTACCGCATGCCGGCCATCAAGTGGCACGGGATGGTCGCGTCATGGAGCAGCTCCTTCGATTTCACGACGAACTTCAACCATATGGATGCGGATTCGAAGTACACGATCATCCATGCGAATACGGGCGATAGCGCCGGAATCGACGCGAACAAGTTCTCCGAGTATCTCGGCTGCTATAACCCGTACACAGCGAGCGAAAACGAAGTGATTTTCCCCATGAAGAAGGAGTTCGTCGTAAAAATCTACAAGAACACGACGCCGAGTGAGTTCAAGGCGTTGATGGAAAACGAGGTGAAGGGATGATGATCGAACCGAAGCTGAGGTTCAAGGCCGACGACGGGTCCGATTTCCCTGATTGGGAAGAGAAGACGCTGGGGGATGTGTGCGAGTACGGCGCTTGGCGAGGCGTTGGATCTCATTACATTGGCACTGAGAACATGCTGAAGGACTTTAGCGGCGTCGCTATTGACCCTAGCGCGGAAGGCACGGGCTCGCTATATTTCGAGGGCGACACGTTGATGTCGAACATCCGTCCATATCTCAAAAAGGCTTGGACGGCCGATTGCGATGGCGTTTGCAGTACGGATGTGCTTGTATTCCATCCAACGAATGTTGAGGACGATTATCTGCACTTCGTGATTGCGTCCGATACTTTCGTGGCGTATGTCATGAGCGCGGCCAAAGGTTCCAAAATGCCACGAGGAGATAAGGCGCACATCATGAAAATGCCGTTGTGCCTTCCCTCTCTTCCCGAACAGCGTAAGATCGCCGACTGCCTGTCGTCCCTCGACGACGTTATCGCCAAGGCGAAGGCCGAGCTGGCGAAATGGCAGGAACTGAAGAAGGGTCTGCTGCAGCAGATGTTTGTTTAAATTCAGCCAAGTCTTTTTTTGCCATATCACTTTGAATGCTTTCAAAGCAGAACCCATAGTCAGCAATGCATGATAGATGAAAGGTGCCGTGGCCATATGGCACCCATCCGTGGCCACGGCGCGTGGGCTTATTTCGACACGACGTGCCTATTCGATTCGATGATGTCCATGTCGGTGACGATGACGATGTAGTAGTTCTGTCCAGACATGTCATGCCATTCGCAGGGACGTCCGATGAATTCGACCGTCTCGCCGCCCTTCAACGATTCCAGTTCCTTGCGGATTCGACCGGTCGACGGCATGAGGGAGACGAAACGTGCCTCGTCGCCCTCGAACCAGCAGGCGCGGACGGTTTTGATGCGTCTACCCCCGGTGAGATTAAGCGTGGAACGTGGGCAGACGGGCGGAATCTTCACCCTGCCGATCTGCGGGCACACTCCGATGCCGCCGTTCCGTGGCAGTAGCGCTTTCCAAGAGCGGTTGTTCGTGGTGGACATGTTCCTACTCCTTGTCTTCCTTGAGGGTTCCCTGCGGTTGGCCGAACACTTTCTCCCGGTTCGTTGGATCGAGGTTGGTCGCGCAGCCGCTCATCGCCGTGGTCAGATTCTGCTGGGCTTTGGTCAAAGCGTTGTAATCATCCGACTTGGAGTCCACGAGTTGTCTTGCGGTCTCGTACGCGGCTTTGAGATCGCCGCAGCCTTGCGTGCCGGACAGGTTGTCCTGTTTGATGGTGGCGACCTCGCGCACGGTGTTGTCCAATCCGGACGAGAGGTCGTCTCGTCTCGCCTCGATACCGGCCTGCATGGCTTGCGGATACCATTCGCGTGCGAGGCTGCGGATCGTGTCGATGTCCTTCTGCTGTCCGATCGCGTCGTACAGGTCCGTCGCTTCGGCGAGGTCCTGCCGGTTGTGCCGGTACAGCAGGTTGCCGAGCGTGTCGACGTTCGAGTTCTCCGGCGCGTTCAACAGGTCGCGCACGTCGTCGGCGATCTGTTCCGCGTCGCCGATGAACATGGATTGTGCCTGCTGTTGCAGGGTGCCGGACGGTTTCGTCGTCTTCTTTTTCTTGTTCTGTTTGTGGGATCGTGTCTGCGCGGATTGGCTGGATTGCGGCGTGGACGTCGTGGACGTCTGCTGTTTCCATGGGTTGGCGACCAGGACCATGACGGTGATGGCGATGATGGCGATCGCGCACCAGACGGCCGCCTGCTTCTTCGATTCGGGCGTGGACGCCTGACGGTGTTTGTTCTTTCCCATTGTGTGCTCCTTTCCCGTTTGTCAGAGGCTTGAGTCGTTGCTCGGCAGACTGTTGTCGTTGGTTTCCGGTGGCACGTACCATCCGCCGGAGTTGCCGTTGGATGTTCCGCCATTGTTGTTGTTCGTGGTTCCTCCGCCGTTGCCTTGCGGCACGCTGGTGGAGCCTGAGCCGGAAGAGCCGGAGGAGCGGCGGTATTGCGGCGTCGGCGCGGGCATCGTCTGCTGTTGCTGTTGCGGGGCTTGCTGTTGGGCTTGCGCCTGCGCTTCGGCCTGCCGTTTGGCTTCCTCGTCGGCTTTGGCTTTCGCGTCCAACGCCTGGGAGAGGTTCCCGCGCGCCTTGTCGAGCTTGGATGCCATGTCGTTCCACGTGTTGACGGTGGTTTTCGCATCGAGCTTGCGGGCCTGGCCGATCAGCTTGTCCAATGTGGTCTTCGCGGCGCGGGTCGCATCATCCGATGGTTTCGCGTCCGTCGACGTTTTCACGGCCTTGTCCAACGCGTCCCGGCATTTCCTCCTCGCGTCCATCAACGGCTTGGCTTTGACGAGCCGGTCGACCTTGCCGGCCAGTGTGCGGGTTCGTTTCGTGGCCTTGTCGGCCTTGGTGGAGAGCCGTTCGGACTCGCTGATGGACAGGCCGGCGCGTTCGGATCGGATGAGTTTGCCGTTCGATGCGACGAGGTCACGTAGCGTGTCCACGTCCTTATCGTCCACGCCGGCCTTGTCTGCATTGCCGACCGTGGTTTTCGCTTTGCCGTTGCATGCGGCCAGTTGGCTCATGGACGCTTGCACGCGCTCATAGGCGGTTTTCTCCTTGACGGCCGTCGAGTGGGAGCCCGCCAGGGCGAGGATGATGAGCAGCATGATGGCGGCGCCCGCGATGATCAGACCGCGTTTGACCCAGGTCATGGCCTTCGAGTCGCCGGAGGGCGAGTCGGGGTCGGCCACGTCCTCCAACGCCTCTTCCGGAAGGATGGTCGTTTCGGATTCGGGTTCCGGTCCGATCACGGTGGTTTCGGCTGGACTCCCATCCGGCGTTTCCGGGTCGGGCGGGTCGATCACGGTGGTCGGAGCCTCCAATCCGGCCGGTGGGATGGGCTCATCCGTTTGGGTCATGTCGGGCACGATGAGCATGGGCTGTTCGGGCTCGTGTCCGGGTTTGGCCGGCGGTGGCGGGGGAGTGGGCTGTTCAGGCTCGTGCTCGGTTGGAATGTTCTTCCGGCCGCGGCGTTTGCGTGGCTTGCGTTCCTGCCTGGCGGGCTTGTCGTCCTCCTGCGTGTCTTCCTGCAGGGAGTCGATCCATGCGAGGTCGTCACGCAGCGAGTCCGACGGCGTCAACTGGTCGAACAGGCTGGGCTGTTCGCTGCTCATCGTCCGTCCTTTCCACGTTCGAACACGTCGTCGAGCTGGTCGAGCATACGGTCGCAATGGTCGAATACGTTGGCTGGATCACCGTCCACAAGCCGGTTCAACCGTTCGGTCAGATCGTCCTGCATGTCGATGGAGCATGGCTGGTAGGCGTCGTCGAACTGGCTGCTTCCGTATTCGCGGAGGATGCTCCGTCCCTGGTCGATGAGATCGGCGAGGGCGCGGCGGTCTTCGTCCGTCATGGGCATGGAGCGTTCCTGGTCGCGCGTGAGTCTGACGGCGGCCGTGACAGCACGGTCGAGCCGGTCACGGCTCGACCGTTCACGGGTCGTGTAGTCCAGGAGGGCGCGGCGAATCCGTTCCTCGTCATTCCTTGCGGCGGCCAGATGCTCCGGCTTGTGGTCCATGGCATAGTTGCCGCGCAGGCCTTCCAATCCGGCGCGCCACTTGTCGACCTGGTCGGACAATGCCTTGTCGTCCCGATCATCCTCGTCATCGACGCGGGTGGGTGTCATCAGATCGCATACCGCGTCCAATCCCTCGGACGCGTTCGTGAACCGCCAGGACGGTTCGAAGCCGGGCTCTCCGGTCCAACCGCCGTCGCGTTCGAACCAATGCCTGTACTCGTCGCATCGCGCCTGTTCGCGTTTGCGGTCGTCCGCCGTGGACAGGTGGTGCTTGTGGTCCGCGTTGGACGTGTCGGCCGAGGACAGGTATCCCTTGACGCGTTCCAACGACGAGTGGATCAATGATTGCAATGTCGGCGCGTACAGGCCGCCGTTCGGGCTCGCGACGATCATGTCCATGTAGCATTTGAGTGAGTAGACCTCCTGGACCACGTCGTCGTGGCGGATCCAACAGGATGGCAGGGTGCGCGCCCAATCCGTGTAATGCGTGGTGAGGAACCGGCCCATGCGTATGGTGTGCAGCATCATCAGATCGATGTCCATGCGCGTGGGGGAGCCGGTCAGGTCCAACGGGCGGGCCTCGACCATGGTGGCGAGGGAGTTCTGCGGGAGTTTGGCCCACAGGCCGGGACCATGCTCCGGCTCGTTGAGCGGGGCCATGGTGATCTGCGTGAGCAGCTGGTCCAGGTTGCGCGCCATGGAGGACGGCAGGTCCTTGCCGGTCAGCTCCTTGTATTTGCCGTTCACGGCGGCGGTCAACTGTTCGTACGCGTGCTCGCATTGCTCCCTGACGGACAGTTCGCCACGCTGCCTGTTCACCATGTCGTCGAACATGGCCTTGACTTCCTCCTGGAAGTCGCGTTCCATGTCGTCGGTCCAGAACGACGGCCGTTCCAAACCGTCCGTCACGCCACCCGGGGTGGACGGCCCATGCTCCGGCTCGTCCCGTCCCGTGGAGTCGTCCATGACCGTATCCGGTTCCCCGGGCTTGTCGGCCTCGTCCGGCGGGGTGAATTCCGTCGGCGTGGACGCGGGGGAGACCATCTCGTCGAAGAACTTGTCCACGGCGTCGTCGCTCATGCGGTCGCTCCTTCCGTCTCATGCCATGCCTGGCCCGCGGAGGGACGCAGGTCCTCCAACCCCTCGCGCCACCAGTCGCGGTCGTGGAACATGATCATGTGCACCAGGGCGGGCGCCTGGCCCAATGGTTCCACGAGCGCGTAGCCGACGGGCAGGAGGCTCAGTTCCTGCTGGGTGACGGATTCCTCACGTTCGTGGCGAGTGGTCAGACCGCCCAACGGCCCCTGGCCCGGATTCCAGCTTGATTCGCGGCGTGTGCGGTGGTGCGTGCCGATCTGGCTGATCCACCATTTCAACGTCTCGTCGTCGGACACGCCCTTGAGCATGATCCGATGGCAGTTCTCCCACACGGTCTGCTCCACGGCCTTGCCGTACCCGTCCTTCTCGTCGGCCATCTGCTGGCGGGACTGTTCCACGATGATCAGCTGGTAGCCGTTGCCGCCGCCCTGGGTGATGGCGTTGCGCAGGCCGGGCCATTTCTCGATGTTCGACAGTTCGTCGAGCACGAACCGTGCAGGGGGCTCGATCTTGCCGCGCGAGCCGGAGGCCTTGTCGAACGCGAGGTCCTGGCATGCCTCCTGGAACGTGTCGAGCAGGAGGCTCACGAAGATGCCCGCGTTGCCGGCCACTCCGCCGTCACGGCGTGGCTTGGACAGCACGTACACGGTGTCGCCGCGCAGGACCATGCGTTTCGGGTCGATCAGTCTCGGGTCGGAGGGGCTCAGGTTCATGCGGGCCCTCACGTTCGGGTCGGCGAGGATGCTGAACGCGTTCTTCACGCCGAACCACTCGCTGCCTTTCTGACGGGGATCGACGTGCGGCAGCGCGTTCAATGTCGCGGCCCAACGGTCCATCTCGCGTTCCGGCGTGTACTTGCGGATCAGGTCGGCGGCCTCCTGCGCGGCCTCCGGCGACAGGCTCCAACGGTAGCAGTCGTTGATGGTGCGGTCCGCGATGGCCGCCGCGTACAGCATGGCCTGCACGTACATGGTGGCGCTCACGCCCCACTCCTGGTTGTTGGAGCCGCTTCCCATGCCGCCGATCGCGACCATGGTCTGCGCGCGGCGCATCGCGACGGCCGGATCGTCGCAACCCTGCAATGGCGTCCAACGCATGTTGTGCCGCGTGTCCGGATCGTTCTCCGCGACGCCTTCGGGATCGAAGATGTGCGTGGTGCCCGCGCCACGGCCACCGTATTCGGCCCCGTTCTTACGATCCTTCACACCGCATTCGCGCAGGTAGCGGGTCGTTTTGATGATGTCGCCTCGCGTGGAGGTCGCGAGCACGAAGCCGGGAGCCTCGACCACGCTGGGGATGACGACGCTGACGGTCTTGCCGGAACGGGTAGGACCCAACACGTAGATGTGCCGTTCGGAACCCAGCCACACCTCCATGTTCCACGAATCGCCCACATACCATGCCGCATGCCATGGGCGCGGACGAATGGCGCCCGGCTTGCGGTAACGGAAATCCTCAAGCATGCGCGGCAGGACGGAGGGAAGCACGTCACGGTTGACGGCGCGTGGACCGTAATCCGCGGCGATCTGACGCCAGGTGGCGACGCCGGGACGTGTGGACAGCCAGTCCGCGGCCCTTTCGCCGGAATCACGGTACGCGTCCCAGAAGATCCACAAAACCATGACCAGCATGAACGCGATGGCGAACACTGGCAGGGTGAGCAGCGTCCACGCGAGCATGCCGCCTTTGACGAGCAGGAACATGATCATGGAGAGGATCAGCGCGAACACGCACACCATCGCGCCGGCACGGACCACGAGATGGCTTTCCTCGTCGGACAGGCGTTCCAACAGATGCGTGTGCCGGCTCAGCCATACGCCCGTCTTGGACGATTCAAACCTTTTCCACACGTCCATGACCTTGCGGCGGTTGTCCGCGTTCAGTTCCTCACGGTCATACGAGCCGTCATTCCAATATCGGGCCATACCATTCCTCCTTCGCGATTGTTTTTCCCTGGAAGGGCTTGTCTCACGACGCTTTTCGCAGGCTCGACGTGTCGAACACGTCCGCCCACATGGGTCCGGCGATGGGAAGGATCATGCGTGGATGCTCGTGTCCGATGCGCCAGATGCCGTAGCCTTGGGCCAGGCGTGGTATCTGTTCGAGTTCGTCCTCGCTCAAGTCGGGGATGAGACGGTTCAGCAGGGGGATGTTCTCGCCACCCTGGCGGTAGATGATCTTCGTCTCCATCAGATTCATCAGCTGTTCGACCTTGCCGCGCAGGCCGGAGCCGGCGGTGAACACCTGGGTCATGTCGGCAACGCCATGCACGATCAGCCAGGTCGCGCAACCCCAATGGCCCGCGGACCGTTGGCGCGTCTGCAACGAGTCGACCAGTTGCGGGTTCGACAGCAGGTCCCACGCCTCCTCGCACACGATGATGCGACGCAGTCCGTCACGCGCCTGCAACAGCCGGTCGATCCACGAGCTGACCGCCGCGGTGTACACGCGTTTCAACGTGGGATCCTGGAACACGGGACCGGACGTGTCGAACACGATGATCGGCGCGGTCGGATCCAACGTGATGGTCGACTCCTTGTCGAACATGCCGCTCATCGTGCCGTCATCGACCATGGGGGAGAACACGCGGGCCGCCTCGCTGGCCTTCTCACGCGCCAGATCACGGTAATGCTCGAAGCCGTGGATATGCGAGTATATGGAATCCACCCAATCCCAGTCGGACAGTCGTTTGACCGCGGCCTGCAACGTCATCGGACCGATACCGTACGAGGCGATGAGCTGGTCGATCAGGGACAGCATGTCCTTGTCCAACGGGAATGGACGGTCCGGTTCCCTCACCGCCTCCGCCAACGCCATCATGGCGCTTTTCCTGCCGGCCAGGACCTCCTGGCGCAACGCGCGCTTGTCCTCCTCGGATTTGAGGTGGGACATGTCGGGCATGGCGAACGGGTTCAGATAGTTGCCTTTGCCGGGGGAGATGACCTGCCCGCCGGGAATGGCCCGCGCGATGGCCTTCCATTCGCCCTGCCGGTCGGATTGGACGATGATGTTGCGTCCGAAACCGATCTCGCGCACGGCGATCGTCTTCGCGCAATAGCTTTTGCCCTGGCCGCGCAGGCCGCTGAAGAACAGGTCGGGACTGGTGGTCATGTGCGCGTCGTACGTACCCCAGCAGTCGAATTGGAACAGTTCGCGGGAAAGCGCGTCGATGCCGATCGGCGGACCCGGGATCAGCTGCGCGCCGGAACCGGCCACGAAAGTGGTGAGCACTCCCGCCCGTCCCGTGCTGGTCTGATGCCATGGGATCAGGGGACGTTCGTTGAAATCGCGGGTGATCATGTCCAACGGGCTCGCGGAACCCAACGGGAGCATGCCTTCCTCGTCACGCTGCCGCGCCTTGTACAGGCTCTTCGTCTGGCTGACCTGCTTCGACACCATCGAATACAGGCGTCCGCGAGCCGATTCGACCGCGCCGCGGTCGGAACGCGAATACCGGTGTTCCGGCACGCGCACCGACCGGCCGGCGCCGTCACGCACGCGCATGAGCCAGTCGAGTTCGGGAATGGACAGTCTGGTCGGCGCGGGAACGAAACCCACCACGCCGACGCCACGCCGCGCGGGACGGCCGAGCCTGTGCCCATCGTCCTCCAACATCGGCACGAACGGATCGGCCCCATCGCCGTCCGGTTCCATGCCATCTGCTTCCGAACCGTCGTATTCGTCTTCATCGTCGACGGACATTCCCACCTCTTTTGAAAAGACGGAAGATGGGCGGGAGGAATCCCGTGGATACGGAACCATCCCACCCATCATGGATGTGAGCCGGTCCGACGTCACACGTTGTATCCGGCATGGGCCATCAGCATGCCCGCCACGACCATCAGCACGAAGCAGACGACGGCGAGCACGATGAACAGGACGGCCTTGCCTTGACGGGTCTTACGGCTCATGGCGAGAACCTTTTCCTTGGTCTTGCGGCCAACGAAGGTGCTTTTCTGTTTGACGGCCATGTACACGAACGCCTCATACAGGCATGAGGCGGCGACGACCATCAGGACCAGGATGCAAAGGGTTGCAGCCATATGGATTCCTCCCTAGTTAGGACATGTCCCGGAATCGGCCGGCCATGCGACCGTACGGTTCCGCACAATCCACATGACACGCGGACGATATCAGACAGGGGGATTCGCAGAACCCTTGCCATTGGACACTCCACCGGCATGGTGGAGCTCTTCCATATGCCGGTCGGCCCGCGCCGACACGACGCACATGCTCCAAACCGTCAGCAGGTCCAAAAGCCAGAAGACGGCGATGATGATCACGCCCACCGTTTCCTCCTCGCACAGGATCGTCGTTTTTCCTATGCCGTTCTTTCCACACGCACCCCGTCCGATACCATCATGGGGGTTCACGAGTGGGAGTGCGAGAGACCGATGGGGAAGGATGCCGGAAGCTTCCGTCCGCCGAATGCGTGGAATACCCCTAGGACAGGCTGATGTCGGGGCCGGATGGTCCGGTGGCGTCTGGAATATTGGACGGGTCCGGCGGTTGGAGTCCTGGGGACAGATCGTCCAATCCATGGGTGGGATGCAAACCGATCATGTGGGGCGCGGCGACGTCCCTTTGATGTCTGATGATCGGGAGCCGGCCACGCAGCAGGCCCGTGATCCGGTCGATGAGCATGGGGGAGAGGCGCTGGTTGGTGGAAAGCTGTTCGTGGACGATGTCGGGCACGTCGTCCAGAACACTGAGATCGTACCTGTCCCAATCGTCGATGAGGGACAATTGCCAGTACGCGTTGTCCTCCTCTCCCCATTGGTCGGTCCAGAACGGTTTCGTCCGGTAGTCCCCGTTGTCCATGGCGTCGGGATCCATGCCGTTCCACAGGCTCGCTCCGCTGTCGTAGATCGGGGCGGGACGGATGGCGAAGGATTCCACGTCCCTGATCAGACCGAAATTGTTGTAATGCCGGTCCGTGTTGCGTAGCAGGAAGTCGAGGAACAGGAAATCATCCGTGGCGTGCATGATCGCGTCACGGTCGATGCCGAGCCGTTGGCAGGCCTCCACCCAGATGTCGCGGCGTTCCCGGTATCCTCCCTTCCGGAAGATCCGCATGATCTGTCCGGCGGGAATGAGCTCCTCCGTATCCGAAAGCATTTCGTCGCATGCCGACACCCTGGCCCCGTTGATCCTGCCCACACGGTATTCGACATGGTCGATGCCAAGCAGGCGGGCCGTTTTCCACGCTATCCGTTCGTTGTCGGGCTCCTGGCCGGACCGTCCCGCCTTGATGAGGGTCCTGACGCCGTCGTCACGGATGATCCACCGTTTGGGCAGGTCTCCGGCGCTGGTCACGTCCGGCGTGTTCACGTCGCCGATACGGGATGAGTCGCCGGTGAACAACGCCTTGCCGAGCCGTTCGTCGAAATCGTTGTGGAAGAAGTTGAGGTCCTCCCAACGTAGCGTGTCCATGCCGGCGGGACGGATCCAGTACTGGTCGGACAGGCTCAATCCCATGGAACGGTCGAGCAGTTCTTTTCCGGAGGGGATGCCCGTGGCCATGAGCAGCGTGCGCAGGCCGTCCCTTGTGGCGGGGATTCCCCGGGACCGCCACCATGCGGTCACCGAATCACTGTCGGGTCGGGGCTGTCCATCCACGTACATGCCGACCGGTACGCGGCTCGGATCGAACACGTCACCCACTTCGAGGATGAGACCCGCGTTCGATGAGTACGCGAATTCCAGTACCGGATGGTTCCGGCACATTAGGACACGGTTCATTTCAAATAGCATCGGACCCCGCGATTATGGTGGATGGATTCATTGCTTCCCGTTTCCCATGGTAGCAACGTGGATGTCCTTCGTTCATGTGGACGTTCCAGGGGAAACGGACGGCCGGAACAGGTTCGGGAAACCCTTATATGGGTTTCCGTCGTCCTGTTCCGGCCGTCTGTAGGATGGTATCGGATGTTCGGTTATGTTCGGGATGCGGTCTCGCTGGCTTGCTCATGCTGGAAGCCGTCAAGACCTGCGAAGAGGGTCAGACCAGGCCGATGCCGGGATCGTCCGGCCGTGCATCGTCCGGAACATCGGCCGGATCCGGCGGTTGGACATCCTGGCCCGGAGCATCCATGGCGATGGAGCCGTCCGTGGTTTTCGGATCATGACGGAGCCGTTCGACAAGGTCGATGAACGTGCGTTCCTCCTGTTCCACGCAGTCGAACAGGATGGAGCAGAACGGTTCGGGATCACCGTCGACCTGCCAGGATTCGAGACCCCGGGCGTAAACACGTCCGGCGTCATGCTTGATCGCCACGGGACGGTATCCGTTCTCCAACAGCATGAGGTTGAGCAGTTGCCGGCCGGTCCTGCCGTTGCCGTCCATGAATGGATGGATGTTTTCGAACATCGTATGGAACGCCGCGGCCTTGAGCAACGGGTGCGCGTCGCTTCCGTTCAGCCCGTCGATCAGGGCTTGCAGGTCGTCATGGATCTCCAACGGGTCGGCGGTCTTGACGCGGGTCGCGGTGATTCTCGCCAGATATCCGTAAGGACGGAACGTGCCGCGTGCGAACGGCTGCAGGTCCAATGCGGTCACCTCGTGGATCCTTTGGATCAGTTCCGGGTCGAGTTCACGTCTTTCGGAGGCGTATTCGCGGACGTAGGCCATGCCGTCGGCGACGCCGCGCGCCGCGAACACGAAACGTGCCGGGGAATCCGAGGGCACGAATTCGCCTTCCAATACAAGGGATGTGTCCTGAAGAGTCAGGGTCGATCCTTCGATGGCGTTTGAATTGTAGGTGTATCTCACGAGCCAGTCGCGGTCGTAATCGGATAATGCCATGGTTTCGACGCCATCCAACGGTTCCAGTGAGAGGGCGTGGGCGCGCAGGGTGTCGATGAGGTCCAGTCGGGTGGTGATTTCCGGAATCCGTTCAAGTTTGGCGAGGATGCCGGGCATGTCGTCGATATGTTGACGCAGTTGCGTGTTGGGCATGGTTTCTCCTTCTTTGGCTTATTTTACCGAACCGTGGTGGATCTGGGTCCTGAGAGAGAAACGGCCGGAACAGGGTCGGGAAACCGTCATGTGGGTTTCCGTCGTCCTGTTCCGGCCGCCTGTTTGTTTGGAGGGGGAATTGGGTCAGCGCATGCCGTGGCGTGCGGTCACGTCCATGCGGCGGCGTTTCAGGTCGAGCGTGGCGGCGCCCATGCCGGCGAACGCGACGACGGCGAGGATGATGCCGTTCGTGTCCGCGCCGGTGGATGCCATGACCTTGTCGGCCTTGGCGGCCGCTTCGACCGTGGCCTGCTGGGCGGCGTTCAGACTGGTCTGGCCGGCATTGTCGTCATGCTTCGGGTTGGCGGCCTGCTGGGCCGTCTTGAGCGCTGCCTTCGCGGTCTCGTAGTCGCTCTTGGCCTGGGCTTCGACCGTCTGGGCCTGCTTGAGGTCGGCCTGCGCCTTGGCGAGGATCGTCTTGGCCTGGTCGAGCGCGTCCTGTGCTTCCTTGACCTTGGCCTGCGCGGTCTTGACGGCTTCCGTGTCCTTCGCGTCGCTCTTGGCCTTGGCGAGGCGTGCCTGCGCGTCGGTCAACGCCTGCTGCGCGTTCCTGACCGCGGTTTCGGCGTCCGTTTCGGCCTGCTTGGCCTTGTCGGCCTCGTTCCTGGCGGCGTCGTATGCCTGGGTCTTCGCGTCCAGGTCGGCCTGCGCGGCGGCGAGGGCCTGGGTCCTGGCCGCGAGGTCCGTCTTGGCGTTTTCGAGGTCCTTGACCTGTTGGGCGGCCTTGTCGCTTTCCTTCTTGGCCTGCTCGTACGCGGTCTGGGCTTGGGCGAGTTCGTCCTGCGCGGTCTGCTTGGCCTGCTGGGCCTGGTCGGCTTCGCTCTTGGCCTGGTCGTATGCGGTCTGGGCCTTGGCGAGGGCGTTCTTCGCGTCGGTCAGCACGTCGAGACGCGTGTCGGCGGCGGTCTTGTCCTGTTCGGCCTGCTTGACGTCCGTGTTGGCCTTGTCGAGCGCGGCCTGGGCTTGGGTGAGACGCGTCTGCGCCTGCTCGTCGGCGGATTTCGCCTGGTCGTACGCGGTCTGCTTGGTCTGGCGGTCGGTTTCGGCGGTGGTGAGGCTGGCCTGCGCCTGCTCGTCGGCGGATTTCGCCTGCTCGTACGCGGTCTGCGTTTCTGCGGCCTTGCGGGTCGCGTCGGCGAGCAGCTGCGTGGTGCGTGCGGATTCGTCTTGCGTGTCCTGCAGGTAGGAGGTGGCCTTGTCGAGCGTGAGGACGGCGGACGCGTGGGCCGTGTTGGCCTTGTCGAGCGCGGTCTTGGCGGCCTCGACCTGCTTCAACGCGTCCTCGTACGTGGATTGCGCGGATTTGATCTGGTTGACGTACGCTTCGACCTTCGCGCGGTACACGCTGGCATCGAACGTGGTGTCGTTCGCGTTGTAGGAGTTCCAGTCGTTATAGAACTCCTGGGAGGATGCGCCGTATCCGTAATCGCCGGTGTCGTAGCCGCTGTAGGCCATGCCAGTGACGCTGTATTCCGGGTCGATGATGTTGAGGTAGTGGCCGACCTTGTAGTACAGGTCCGGATACTTCGAGAACACGTCGTACGGGGACAGGTCCGCGAGGTCCGGATAGTCGCCGGACTTGAGGGCGGCGTCGTAGATCGCTTTCTCGTTCGTGTACCAGCCGATGTACGGGTCCCAGTCCGAAGTTCCCCATGCGAGGTTCTCGCCGACGTTGTCGTACTGGTAGTTGTGGTTGTGGTGTTCCTCACCGGGCTGTGCGGCGTAGTTGGCCTGGACCATGGCCATGGCCAAAGCGGTCTCGGACACCTTCAACGGTTCCAGGCCGTTCTCCTCGCGCAGCCTGTTGCACTCGTCGATCATGTCGAGGGCCTTGAGCAGGTTGTCGAGGCTGGTCGCGTCGTCCTTCGCGCCGATGTGCGTGTATTCCAGGTACTGGGACACGCTGTCGTCGGTCAGATACTTGTACGCCTGTTCGGCCTTGTTGGTCTTGAACCATCCGGCCGCGCCCTCGGCCTGCGCCTTCGCGGCCTCGTCCGCGGCCTGCTTCGCGGCGTCCGCGGCGGCCTGCGCCTTGTCGTACGCGTCCTTCGCGGCCGCATACTCGTCCTTGGTCCTGTCGGCCTGCGCCTGCGCGTCCTTCGCGGCCTGTTCGGCCTTGTCGAGCGCGGCCTGCGCCTTGTCGTTGGCGGTTTGGGCGTCCTTCACGGCCTTCGCGTCCGTGTTCTTCGCGTCGGCGGCCTTGTCCAGGGCGGCGGAGGTCTTGTCGGCCTTTTCCTGGGCGGCGTCCTTCATGTCGTTCGCCTTGTCGAGCGCGGCCTTCGCCTGGTCGGCCTGGGTGCGGGTCTTGTCGGCCTCGGATTTCGCGGTGGCCTCGGCGACGGTGGCCTGGGCCTGCGCGGTCTTAGCGTCCTTCACGGCCTGGTCGGCCTGCTTGGCCTTGTCCTGCGCCTCCTGGATCTTGGCGGGATCGTTCGCGTCGCCCGCGATGCGGGTGGCCTCGTCGAGCAGGCTCTTCGCCTGGTCGGCCTTCTGCTGGGCCTGCTGCGCGGCGGCGGATGCCTGGTCGGCCTTCGTCTGGGCTTTGCCGAGCGCGTCCTGCTTCGCGGCGGTGGTCTGGTCGAGCTTGGTCTTGTCGGTCGAGTCGACCTTCCGCTGCGCGTCCTTCACGGCCTGGTCGGCCTGTTCCTTGGCCTTGGCGGCGTCGTCACGGATGGACTGGCTGTCGTTCATGGCCTTCTTGATGGTCTCGGCGTTCTTCGCGCTCTGGTCGGCCTTGTCCTTCGCGGCGGTGAGGCTGTCGTGGGCCTTGTCGAGGTTGGTCTGGGCCTGGTTGACGCCCGTCTGGGCGGCGGCCACGTTCGGATCGTTGTTGATGGTGGTCTCGACCTGCTGTTGCGCCTGCTGCACGTTCTGTTGGGCCTGCTGCACGCCGGTCTGGGCCTGCTGGACCTGCTGCTGGGCCTGCTGGGTGCCGGCCGTGGCCTGGTCGAGGCTGGTCTTCGCGTCCGTGACGGCCTGCTGGGCCGCGGCGACCTGGTCCTGCTGGGGCTGCGTGGTCGGCTGGGCCGCGGCCTGCTCGACGGCCTGCTGGGCCTGTTCGACCGGGGTGGTCGCGGTCTCGTCGGCCATTGCCGGCGCGGCGATGGTGCCCGCGACGGCCACGGATGCGACGGCCGTTGCGAAAGCCTTCTTGTTCATAATTCTCCCTCCAATGCCATGCCCCGTATCGGGGTCGTGGCTCCAATGGAAACATCCCTGCGACGTTTCCGACAACCATTCCACGTGCCCCCAATCCGATATCGGCGCCATCGGCGTGTCGCGGTCGCGGAGGCATATGGCGCGCATACCCACCAGTCTACCCCCGCATGAGGCGGTGCCGGCGTGTGGGCGTCTACCGTTTCATGCCGTGGCGTCCGTACGGGCGGACGCGTGGCCTGGACTCGACCATCGCCACGGGCATGCCCGCGAGCAATGCCACACCGGACACGAGCAGCGGGCGCGTGTCACGGCCGGTGGTCCTGGGCGCGTCCTCGGGATAGGGCGCGTCGTCCGGCATGCTCACGCGTTCGCCCGTGACGAGCAGCCGATACGTGTTAAGGAAGATCGGAGTGCACGTCACCAACGTGACCAGGTCCCGTCCCCGTTCGATCTGGAGACTTTTCAGATCGTCCGGGTCGACCTTGCGGATGCGTGTGACCTTGTAGGCGAGGGTCTGCGCGGCGACCCGCACATAGAACACGTCGCCCTTGCGTAGTTCGTTGAGCCGCGTGAACAGGGCCTTGTCCGCGACGCCGGTGTGCCCGGTGATCACCGAATGGGTGTTTTTGCCGCCGACCGGCAGCGAGGTGCCGTGCAGGTGGCCGAGCCCGTTGTCCAAAGCGTACGAGTCGGCTCCATGGCGGACGGGCAGGTCCACGCCGATCGACGGGATCTCGACCGACGCCATGATCCCGTCGCCGAAGTCCAGCAGGTTCTGGTATTCCTTGTCCGATTTGAATCCGAAGTCGCCGTCGATGGTGCCGTCGTCCTCCAACCGTTCGCCGATGACCTGCGCGTGGTCCGTGAGTTTCCTGTTGTACGCGCGTGCCTTGGCGACCATGCGCGCGTATTTTTCAGCGGAACGGTCCTCCTTGGCGGCCAATGCCGCGCTTTGCGCGGCCCTGCGGGACGCGCCGGACTGTTCCACGCCTATCCACGCGAACACGCCGACCCCGAGGAGAAGGCAGACGGCCGTGAACGCGGCCAGCATACGGAACACGCGCGCCATATGCCGTTTCCGCAGCAGTCGGGACCGTCGTTCGCGACGCGTGTCATACACGTGGTCGCCCTCGACGATCCAATCCCAATCCATACGACTTACAGAAGCACTCATGTCAACACCACCGGAGGAACAACGGATATCGGCTGGGAAAAGGGAAAGGCACCCGGCCGGCCCCAGTTCAGGGGATCGTTCCGGATGCCTTCACTCATCTGGCGGGGTTCGTCCGTCACTGCTCACCACGCATGCGGCGTGTGAGCATGACCGTGGACCCGATGCCCACCACGAGCAAGCCCATGCCGGCCGCGACAAGCACCGGCAGGCCTACGCCACCGGTCTCGGTGATGACCGTGTGGTACGGAGCCCAGATCGCGTACAAGGTCACGTCCTTGTCCTGCAGCGGGACTTGGCCGCCATCCTTATACGTCGTGCCTTTGCCGTCCTTCTGGGTGTTCCAATACTTGAAATAGTATCCGTCGCGTTTGAACGACTTCGACGTGTCGGACGGGACCGTCACGTCCGAATACTGCCATCCGGTCGTGTTCGCATGCGAACCGGTGCCGCCGTTCGCGTTGTAGATCACGTTGGCCTGCAACCGCTGCCAGTGCGCGTACACGGTCACGCTGCCCGTCAACGGCCTGGTCCAGTCGTACAGGCCCGCATTGTCCTGCGGTCCCGTGTACCAGCCGAGGAACCTGTAGCCGCGGATCTTCGTCGTGTCGCCAGACTGCCAGCCGGAGCCGTCCGTGGCGGCCGTGTTGTACGTCACGGATACGGACGCCGGGGTGGACGGCATCTGGCCCGACCAGGTGGATGGCTTGTTCGTGTCGTAGGTGAGGACCGGGTTGCCGACCCACACCGCGTACACGGTCATGCCGCCCTCGACCATCGTGACCTGGGCCTGCGCCTGGGTCGCGTTCCGGTCCTGGTTCCAACCCAGCTGGGTGTGGCCCGGACGCGACAGCATGCTGGAATCCCAGCAGTCGTCGTCCTTCGCCATGGTCGCCAACGTGATCCGCTGGCCGGCCGGATAGTAGACCTGGCAGCCGGACACCACGTCCGTGCTCGTGTCGATGGTCTTGACGGTCACGCTGCCGTCCTCATGCGTGGTGGTGCGCTGCACGAGGTCCGACACCTTGCCGTCGGTCTCCGATTTCGCGGGCTGAGTGGTGTTAGCGGCCGTGTCGGACGGGATGGAACCGGTGGCATCCTGCGCGTTCTTGTCGTAGGTGAGACGGTAGGCGATGGTCGAATCGACCGGTTGGAAGCCGGACCCGCGGGCCTGTCCCGAGGCGACCGACCAGCGGACGCGGAAGGACGAGCCGGTGAATGTGGCGCCGACGTAATGCTTCATTCCATGCGCGTCGGCATTGTTCTCGTTCTCATCCGTGGCGCCGGCCCAGCCGTTCGTGCCGAACCGGGCGAGATGTGCGTCGGAGCGCACGTACGCGCCATCGAAACCGTCAAGCAGCTGCACGCCCTCGAACTTGAGGTCGGATTGCGCGTCCCAACCGTCGAGGTCGTTGAAGCCGGTCACGCCCTTGAACGTGTCGGGCACCTTCTCGCCGGTGTCCGCGTACGTGAACTCGACGGTCCACGAGCAGCCCACGCGTTTCGACGTGTCGACCTTGCCCATGGCCTGTTCGACCTTCGCGGGCAGGCTGGAATAGCCGGAACCGTAGGCCGTGTTGATCCAGAATCTTCCGTCTCCGACGATGTTCCCGTGCCCGTCGAACCTGTACAGTTCGCTGACGCTGCCGCCGTTCCAGTCCTTCAAACGCATGGTCATGCTGATCTGGTGGGTCCTGCCGGACGGGTCGGTCCAGTCGCCCACGGACGGGATGGTCAACGAGGCGCCCGCCTTCAACGGCCACATGCCCTGGGACGAGGAGTCCGTGGACTTGTACCACGCGCCGTTCTCGAACTCGACCTGCGAGAGCCTCGTGTCGGTGGTGTTGAGCACGAACTGGCGGTAGTCGCCGGGGACATCATCCGTTTCGAGGTCATGCACCGTCAGGCCGGAAGCGGTTTTGTCCGCCACCGTCCTCACCGTTCCGGCGGTCTTGGCATTGGCGGGCTGGACGGTGTTCTCCTTGCCGTATTGGCTGGAGGGCACGCTGCCGGTCGCGTCCTGCGCGTTCTTGTCGTAGGAGAGCTTGTAGGCGAGCTTGAACTGCACGTCGTCGATCAGATTGCCGGAGATGCCGTCGATGGAACCCAACGCCTTGAACGTGAACCTGCTGACGTTCCGACCGGCGGGAACCACGACCGAACCCTGGAACGTGTCCCACGAGCCGAGCCAGCCATCCGTGTTCGGAGCGTTCACCGTGGTGGACTTCTCACCCAGCCTGTTGCCTCGGTCGGACGCGATGCGGGTCATCTCGACCGGCTGCTCATGACCGGGCGCTCCGACGAGGATCTGGATCTTCTCGTTGGAGTCGACGGTGCCGTTACGATGCGCGTAACGGAGTTTCACGGTGTACACGGTCGGAGAGTCGTGCGCGGTGTCGATGTCCTGGTACAGGTACGTGTTGGCCTGCGATGCGGTGATCTCGGCGTACATGTTGTCGTTCGCGCGGCTGCGCTGGATCTCGACGATGCCGCCGCGCCCGTCGACCCTGGTGTCGGTCTGGTTGGATTTCCAGCCGAACTTGTTCGCGTCGAACCCGTTGAGGTGCACCCAGTGCTTGGACGCCTCGCCCTTGCCGTTGAGGCCGCCGCTGATCTCCACGTCGCCGTGCGCCGGGTCGACGTTGGCAAAGTTGTACTTCTCGCTCATCCTGGACTGGCCGACGATGTTCCGCCAATCATGGTCGAAATCACCGTTCATGAGCTGCTTCGGCAGGCCGTTGGCAGCGTATTCCGCCACATCGTCATCCGCCGCGAGACGCACGCTGCCATTGGTCTTCGACTTGGCCTGCTTGGTGGCCCCGGCTGTCTCGTCGGAGGGCACACTGCCGTTGGCGTCGGTCGCGTTCTTGTCGTAAGAGAGCCTGTACGCCTTGTCGAACACGATGTCATCCAATAGGTTGCCTAAATTGTATGCCTTCGCGTCAACGCTCTTGAATGTGAACGACGTCACATCGGAAGTGGCGACATAGACGCCTTCATAAGTGGCCCACTGTCCGTCATGGTTCCGTGACGAATAAGGTGTGCCCTGACCATCCTTAATCTCCATCTCGTTCGACGCGTGGGTCGAAACGGTCGTGGATGCCGTGGACTCCCCGGTGGCGTCGAGCCTGTTCTGGGATTCGACGCGGGTCATCCTCACCGGCTGCTCGTTTCCGGCCGGCCCGACCAGGACCTGCATCTTATCCAAATAATCGCGGCTTAAACTGGCATGTTTCAACCGCACTTTGTATAGGGTGCCGGGCGTGGTGTGAATGTACTGACGAATGCTGGTATGCGCCTGATATGCGCACAGTTCGGCGTACATGTTGCCGGTACGCGAGTCCCGCTGGAGCTCGACCTCGTTTGTATGCCATTGCGAGGACTCATTCTGGACTCGGGCGACCTCGGTGGAATCCCAGGCGAATTTGTCCGGATCGAAGGTCGACGGGAGGGAGACCCATCGAGGTTGGGGTGCGAAGACCATCCTGTCCTTGCGGCTGACGCCCCACCAATTGCCCTTCTCGTTCAGGACGTTGGCTCCCGGATATTCGAAATCACCATTGACGAGGTGGTCCGGCAGGCTGGCGTTGGTATCCGCGACGGTCTTGACGGTTCCGCTGGTCTTGGTCTTGGCGGGCTGGGTGGTGTTCTCCTTGCCGCGCTGGTTCGACGGAACCTCGCCGGCGGCATCCGAAGAATTCTTGTCGTAGGTGAGCGGATACGCGGTCAGATACGGCATGTACACGCCGACAGCGATGGCGCTGCCCCAACCGTCCCAATGCTGGTTCACCTGTCCGAACGAGACCTTGAACCGGGAGGCCTGCTTCGCTCCGACCACGGCGGAGCCCTTGGAATCCTTGTTCGCGTCGTCGGTTGCGCCCTTCGGACCGCCGGCCAACGTCACGTGGGTGGTGCCGTAACCGGTGTTCGCCTTCGAATACGATTGGTTCGGATCGCCGCTGCCGATCATGCCGAGTTTCTCCAACGTCTTGTCGGATTCGATGTCGGTCTGCTCGTACACGTCGTGTCCTTGGAGGACGCCGCCGCTCATGACCTCCGCGTCGCCGAATGCGAGACGGAAGTCCTTCAGCACGTTCACGCCGGTGTCGGTCCGGTCTGCGGAAGGCGTGATGTTGGAGAACGTGACGGAGGCTGCCGGATCCTGCCTGCCCATCCTGCCGCTGAATGCGAGGGCGGTGTTGCCTGTGAGCTTATACGCGGAGGTTAGCCGGCTCCACTTGCTGTCGGTGAAGTCCTTCGCGGCCAACGCCGCGTTGTCGGTATGTGTGATGGTCGCGTCCGCGTCGATATGCCCACCGGGCACGTTGATGCGCACCGGTATCGGTTCGCCGGTCCGGCTCAATGGAAGGTTTGACCAGTCAATCCAGCAGAAATTGTCCGCGTATGGTCCGGTGGCGCCTTCGCCGGATTGCCTGCAGTCGAGGACCGTGCGTCCGCCCGTATCGTCGGCCGTGGCCGTGACGGCGCCCGTCGTGCCGGCCGTCGCAGTGGTCGTGCCCACCACGTTGGCCGTGCCGGACAAGCCGGCGCCCAACGTGGCCGCGGACACGAGACCGGCGAGAAGTCTTGTAAGGAATCCCATTTCCCTCATCCTTTGTGATTCATATGTGAGTTCCGTATTTGAGGAAGACTGGGATCGTGTGGCTGACAGGAGAAAAGGCCGCACGATCCCGGCTCCTGGATCCCCGGACCTTCGCTTTCGAGGCCGGGGACGATTCGGAAAAATCAGGCGATGGCCGGACCGTCGCCCAGGTTCTCGTGGCGGACTCGGTAGGCGGCGAAGCCGGACGCGGTGGCCACGAGGATGATCGCGAACGCGCCGACCAGCATGACGCCCATGGTGGTCGCGCCGGTCTGCGGCAGCTGGGTGATGTTGTCGATGTTCTTCACCACGGCGGTCGGGGTGGTGGTCTTGCCGTCCGCGTTGTTGACCGTGCCGGTCAGTCCCGGCTGGTCCTTGCCGGTGATGGTCACGTGCCCGTCATCGGTGATCTTGAGGGTGAAGCTCGGCTTGACGAAGCTGAAGTAGCCGGTCGGCACCTGGGTCTCCTTCACGGTGTACGTGCCGGCGCCCAGACGGGTGAAGTTGATCACGCCGGACGCGTTCGTGGAGAATTCGGTGGCTTTGGACTCATCCGTGGTGAACGTCCACTGGTTCGAACCCGTGTTCCACACGTACCACTGGTTCAGGCTGTCGTTGTGGAGCTTGAACTTGGCGCCCTGGATGACCTTGTTGCCGTCGGCCGCGCTGATCTTCTTCAGATTCACGTCGTAGGTCGGGACCGGGGTCTCATCGGTGCCCGGCCCCGGGGTCGGCACGTCCGGCGGGACCACGTTGGGCAGCCAGTTCGAGGTAATCAGGATCTGGTTGAGGCCCTGGTTGGCCTTGGACGCGTTGACGACCTTGCCCTGGTAGGTCACGGTCACCTGCTTGCCCTGGTAGGTGTCCACGAAGCTCTGCAGGCTGGTGACCTTGAAGCCGGTGCCGTCGGAATTGCCGACCTTGTCCTTGCCGATGGTGCCGAACTGGTTGGTCACGTCCGTGCCGGACGACGTGGTCGCGTGGAACGAACCGTCCACGTATACGATGCCGGTCATGTGGTCCTCGAGGGTGATGGTGTCCACGGCCAGCTTGTTCGGCACGGTGAACGTGGCCTTGAAGTCACGGGTCTCGCCGTTGGTCGCGGCCGCGGAATCCTTCCACGTGCCGTCCACGCTCTTGATCTTCTTGTCGATCTTGGTGACGTTGGTCTTGATCTGGGTGGAACCGAGGGTCTGGCCGTTGCTCATCCTGACGCTGCCGCCGATCGTGGTGGACACGAGGATCGGGATTCCCTGGGCGTCGACGACGAGATAATAGCCCTCCGGCAGGGTCAGGTTCAGACTGCCCGTGGCGGAGGTCTGGTTGGTCTTCACGGCCGCCACCTTGCTGGACGCGGCGGTGGACTGCAGGGTGCCGGCGACCTTGCGCAGCGTGTCCGAATTGGTCTTCAACCGCAGGAGTTGTTCGGCGGCGTTACGGCCTTCGGACGTGTTGTAGGTCACACCGTTCTTGTTCAACGCGGCCTTGACCCACGCGTCGGTCGTGGCGTCCGGGGATGAGGCGCTCACGCTCTTCACGTTCGCGCCGTCCTTGACGACGTCGTTGTATCCAGCGACCTTGTACACGGTGAAGCTGTGTCCGGCGAGGGTGCTGCCGTCGCCCGCGTTCAAAGCGAGCGTGCCGTCCGCGGCGAACGCCGAACCCGGGACGAACAACGCGGCCAACGCGGCGGCGGTCGCGCACGCGGCTGAGATCTTCTTCATATCCATACTGGATGTCTCCTTTGATAGGGATTCTTCTGTTTTCTGCACGGACGGCTCACGCTGCCGTGGAAGTCCGATATCGTCGGCGTCCGCTTTCGGATCGCCGGCCGGTTGCCGGATCTCTCAACCATTCCCACGTGCACATGGCCGTATGAGCGCAGATATTCGAACGGGTGGCACCCCAATAAGATGGATGGGGGCGTGGGCCGTTCTTTCGGACGAGCCACGCCGGCCTTGTACGGCATCCACGGTCCGGGAAAGGAAAAGGGCGGGATGTTGGAGAATCCTCCAACATCCCGCCCTTGGCGTCACTCATGCCGTATGGCGGATCCGAACGGTCATCGGATCATTTGGCGGCATGCACGCCGTGCTTGACGGTCGAGGTCCTGCGACGTGCGCCCAAGAGGGTCACGCCGACAC
>ENA-OYXC01000127-OYXC01000127.1-human-gut-metagenome-genome-assembly--contig:-NODE-127-length-40582-cov-29.086041_pt1 | contig 40582 bp, 26 predicted proteins | sample MGYA00244214_ERZ653415 | MGnify/ENA primary metagenome ERZ653415 (study PRJEB26926, sample SAMN06165016) | human gut metagenome | biome: ENVO:00009003; feature: ENVO:2100002; material: ENVO:00002003... | reverse complement strand
CGGTAAGTTTATAATGCGACAATCAATTATTTTAATTGGTGGCGGGGCATCCTCAGGGGTGCCCCGTTTTTCTTTCAAATGATAATTATTCTTAATTATTGATGCTTTAGTAGCTGATTTTCAGCAGTATTTCTTATCTTTGTTCCGAAAATCTGTGCAACTGCACAAAAAATCGGAATACAATGATTATAACTCGGCAGAAATATTTGGATATGTTGGTGGCTGGTCAAGGTAATGGACTAGTAAAAATAGTAACTGGTGGAAGAAGATGTGGAAAGTCCTTTTTGCTGTTCCAAATCTTTCATCAGTACCTTTTGCAGCATGGGGTAGATGAAGGGCATCTGATAGAAAAGCAATGAAGCCTGTTTCGAAGGACATCGAAACAGGCTTCATTTATTTATTCTAGAATTCAGCGTTCTTTGGTGTACGTGGGAATGGAATCACGTCGCGGATATTCTGCATACCGGTTACGAAGAGAATCAGACGCTCGAAACCGAGACCGAAACCTGCGTGTGGGCATGAACCATACTTACGGGTATCGAGATACCAGTTCATATCCTTCATAGGGATGTTGCGAGCCTCAATCTCACCCATCAGTTTGTCATAGCTCTCCTCACGGACAGAACCACCGATAATCTCACCAATCTGTGGGAACAGTACGTCGGTACCCTGAACGGTCTGACCGCTCTTGCCACCGAAACCACTCTCCTCCTCGTCTATCTTCATATAGAATGCCTTGATAGCCTTAGGATAGTTGGTCATGATAACCGGGCGCTTGAAGTGCTCCTCTACGAGGAAACGCTCATGCTCTGAAGCCAGGTCATCACCCCACTCGCATGGGAACTCAAACTTCTTACCGTTGGCAATAGCCTCCTGAAGGATGCGGATACCCTCGGTATATGGAAGATGAACGAAGTCGGAATTCAATACGCCTTCCAGACGGGCAATCAGACCCTTGTCAATCATCTTGTTCAAGAAAGCAAGATCGTCCTTGCAATGCTCCAGTGCCCAACGGATACAATACTTGATGAAGTCTTCCTCCAACTCCATCAAACCGTCCATATCCAAGAAAGCAACCTCTGGCTCTACCATCCAGAACTCAGCCAGGTGGCGAGGAGTATTACTGTTCTCTGCACGGAAGGTTGGACCGAAGGTATAGATGGCGCCGAGTGCTGTAGCACCGAGCTCACCCTCCAACTGACCGGAAACGGTCAATGAAGTCTGCTTGCCGAAGAAATCATCAGAATAGTCAATCTTGCCATCCTCGGTCTTCTTCAGGTTGTAGAGATTCTTGGTAGTTACCTGGAACATCTGACCAGCACCCTCACAGTCGCTGGCTGTGATGAGCGGAGTATTGAAATAGAAATATCCATGTTCATGGAAGTAAGTGTGGATAGCCATTGCCATGTTATGGCGGATACGCATTATGGCACCAAAGGTATTGGTACGGAGACGGAGGTGAGCATACTGACGCATGTATTCGAAGCTCTGTCCCTTCTTCTGCATAGGATAGTCGCTGCCGCAGAGACCGTAAATCTCGATGCTCTCGCACTGGATCTCAACACTCTGTCCGGCACCCTGGCTTTCTACCAGCGTACCTACGGCGCTGATACAAGCACCGGTAGTAATCTGACGGAGCTGATTCTCATCGACCTTTGATGGGTCGACTACTATCTGAATATTATTAATAGTAGAACCATCGTTAAGAGCGATAAAATCGACTGCTTTGCTACTACGATGGGTACGAACCCATCCCTTGACATTCACGATTGAGCCGTAGGCTGTACTCTTGAGCAAGTCTACAACTTTAGTTCTTTTTACTTTTTCCATTGTTAATTAATAGGTTAAAAAGGAGACTAAACAGATAGTCTCCTTTCTTATTATATCTTATTATCCTTATTCAAAAGCACCCATGCGGAGCATGTCTACCTCCTTCTCAGTAAGGAAGCGCCAGTCACCGCGACGGAGATTTTTCTTAGTCAAACCTGCGAACTGTACACGGTCGAGCTTGGTAACACGATAGCCGAGGCTCTCGAAGATACGGCGCACGATACGGTTCTTGCCACTATGAATCTCGATGCCAACCTGTGCCTTGTCGCGATCATCAGCATACTCTACAGCATCTGCCTTGATCTCACCATCTTCCAAGGTGATACCCTCACGGATCTGATCCATATCGTGAGCAGTCAGATTCTTATCGAGGTGAACGTGATAAACCTTCTTCTTCAGGAACTTAGGGTGAGTAAGCTTAGAAGCCAGGTCACCATCGTTGGTCAAGAGAAGTACACCTGTTGTATTACGGTCGAGACGGCCTACAGGATAGATACGCTCAGGACAAACATCCTTTACGAGGTCCATCACAGTCTTGCGCTGCTGAGGATCATCGCTGGTTGTAACATAATCCTTTGGCTTGTTGAGCAATACGTATACCTTCTTCTCCAAAGTTACAGGAGCGTCGTGGAACTTCACCTCATCGGTACGAAGGATCTTGGTACCCAACTCAGTAACTACCTCCCCATTGACAGTTACCAGACCAGCCTGGATGAACTCATCAGCCTCACGGCGAGAGCATACACCAGCATTGGCGAGGAACTTGTTCAAGCGCAATGGCTCTGTTGGGTCGATGTTTTCCTCCTTATATTCGATACGCTTCTTCATGCTATACTTAGCATTTGGATCGTAACCAGGAGTGTGCTGACGGAAACCGCCACCACGGTTGTTGCCATAGCCACCACCCTGTGGACGGCCATAACCGCCACGGTTGTTGCCATAACCACCCTGCTGAGGACGACCATAGCCACCACCACGGTTGTTGCCATAGCCGCCACCCTGGGGACGACCATAACCACCACGGTTGTTGCCATAACCACCCTGCTGAGAACGAGACTGGTAGCCGCCCTGCTGGCGTGGCTGATAGCCACCCTGCTGACGAGGCTGATAACCACCCTGCTCATCATTATTGTTGTAACGAGGACGATAGCCACCCTGCTGAGGACGAGACTGATAGCCTCCCTGCTGACGTGGCTGGTAGCCACCACGGTTGCTGTTACCATAACCACCACGGCTCTGATAGCTGCTGCGCTGTGGACGCTCGCTGCTGCCTGTACTCTGCAAGCCAGCACCGAAACCTTCAGGACGGAAACCGCCTTCGCTGTTACTGCTACTTCTGTCGCTGCTGTATGCGCGATGTGAATTGATACGAGGACGCTGTGTGCGACCTACTGGTCGATAACTCTTCTGATAACCACCTGCTGGGTTGTAGCCCTCACGGGTTCTCTCATTCTCAGAAGACTGATCTTGAGGTTTGTTTTCAAATTCTGAATCCATTTTCTTAAAATACTTAATAGCCTCACGGCTGGGTTAATAAATCTAATTTTTACTTTTATATATATGTACTAAAACTACAAAATTCCTTTGTGCATATTAGATACCTGTATAATTGCTTGGTGTGATTGCCATCAGTTCTGCCTTAACACTATCACTCACATTCAATCCCTGGATAAACTCATGAATAGTTTCCTCAGTCATGTGCTGATTGGTACGTGTCAACGCCTTCAATGCCTCGTAAGGATGTGGATATGCCTCACGGCGAAGAATAGTCTGGATAGCCTCAGCTACAACTGCCCATGTATTATTCAAATCTTCCTGCAGTTTCTCCTCGTGAAGAATCAGTTTACGCAAGCCCTTCAATGTACTCTGGATAGCAATGACGCTATGACCGAGAGGCACACCGATATTACGGAGTACGGTACTGTCAGTAAGGTCGCGCTGCAAGCGGCTAACCGGAAGTTTCTGTGCCAGGAACTGAAGAATGGCATTGGCTATGCCCAGGTTACCTTCACTGTTCTCATAATCGATAGGATTCACCTTGTGAGGCATCGCACTTGAGCCTACCTCACCTGCCTTGATCTTCTGCTTGAAGTAATCCATAGAGATATACATCCAGAAGTCACGGTCTAAGTCGATGATAATGGTGTTGATACGACGGATGGCGTCAAAGATAGCGCCAAGGTAGTCATAGTTACTGATCTGTGTGGTATACTGCTCGCGTTCCAAACCGAGTTTTTCGCTGACGAACTTGTTACCAAATACTTTCCAGTCATACTGTGGATAAGCTACATGGTGAGCATTGTAGTTACCGGTAGCACCACCGAACTTAGCTGTAATCTTGCAAGCCTTGAGCGAATTAAGCTGCTCGGTAAGACGGTAAACATAAACCATGATTTCCTTGCCCAGGCGGGTAGGTGAAGCAGGCTGTCCGTGAGTCTTAGCCAACATAGGCACATCCTTCCACTCATCAGCATAAGTCTGGAGCTGTGCAATCAGCTCTTCAACCTGCGGATTGAAGCACTCTTCCAAAGCCTCTTTTACAGAGAGAGGCACACTTGTGTTGTTGATATCCTGAGATGTCAAACCAAAATGGATAAACTCCTTGTAAGCATCCAAGCCTCCGATCTTATCGAATTCTTCCTTGATAAAATACTCTACAGCCTTTACATCGTGATTGGTAATCTTCTCGATGTCTTTTACGCGCTGTGCTTCATTTTCGTCAAAATTACGATAAATGTCACGCAGACGTTCGAACAGCGACTTGTCGAAAGAAGCAAGCTGTGGCAAAGGTAACTCGCATAGAGTAATGAAGTATTCAATCTCTACGCGTACACGATAACGAATGAGAGCATACTCTGAGAAGTAGTTAGCGAGCTGCTCTGTTTTTCCCCTATAACGACCATCAATTGGTGATATGGCAGTCAATAAATCTAAATTCATAACAATACGTATTATATATAGGGTGCAAAATTAATGAATTATCGTGAGAAAACAGAGAAAATAGTGATAAATAAATTTAAAAGCATAAAAAAAGTCTCTCAACATTTGTTGAGAGACCTTCACCATTGTGGGCGTTGACGGATTCGAACCGCCGACCCTCTGCTTGTAAGGCAGATGCTCTAAACCAGCTGAGCTAAACGCCCTTGCTTCACAATTGCTTTGTTCTTGAAAGCGAGTGCAAAGGTATGGCATTTTTTTGTAACCACCAAATGTTTGATGAAAAAACTTCTTGTTTTAACATCCTATAACTAAAAATGGTGTGTTCGAGATTTTCGTTTTACAGCAGTTTTACATCCCTCAAATTGCCGCAGCGTGGCAAGGTTGTTTGCCTGCTGCGGCAACATTGTTGTACATGCTAAGCAAACAATGTTGCCACGCCGTGGCAATTTGAGGGTTGTTTTGGGCAGATGTGCTGATGGGTTTGTCTGCCTGTTTTTTTAGTTGCGCTTCTGCGTTATACCGCCGTTCTTGGTGAGTGTGAGTGTGGCCTTCTGCAGTCCGCGCGAGTTGTGCTCGAAGATGAGGTTGGGGTTGAAGCGGCGTCCTTTGAATATTGTTTCAAAGTGCAGGTGTTCGGTTGTGGCGCGTCCGGTGCGTCCGGTCAGACCGATAACCTGTCCGGCTTTCACCTTGTCGCCCACCTTCACGAGGTTCTTATGTTGGTGGGAGTAGAGCGTCTCGAGTCCGTTGGCGTGCTTGATGACGATGCACAGGCCGTAGCCGTAGTGGGTTGCTGAGCGTGTCACTACGCCGTCGAAGGCAGCCACGATTTCGTCCTTCGGCTTCGTCTTTAGGTCTACTCCGCTGTGGCGGCGTCTGCCTCCGTATGGGCTTATTACCTTTGCGCCAGGCAGCGGGTATGCCCACGTGCCCTTCTTCATCTCTTCGAGGTTCCACTTGTAGGTCGATTGTTTGGTGAAGACGTCCTCGGTGGTGAAGTTCTTGCTATCGTCGAAGTCTACCTTCTCGCCAATGGTCGACACGTTTATGTAGTTGTACTGCTTCTCGCAGAGCAGTATGTGGCGGTGGAGTCGGTGACTGCCGAGGCCCACAACGGCGGTGGGGTTGATGCGTTTGCCGTCGATCATGATAGAGAAGTCGCAGTAGAACTTGCCACCGCGCTGTCCGACGATGGCTATGGTCTGTCCGGCACGCACGTGTTGTCCCACCTCTACCACGTTCTCGGCGTTGTTGGCGTAGACGGTTTCGAGTCCGTTGCGGTGGCGTATCACGATGACGTAACCAGTGTCGGGATGTTTGCGTGAGAGGCGCACTGTGCCTTCGAACATTGCCTTCACGGCATCGCCGTCCTTGGTGGTTATCTCCACTACGTTGTTCTTGCGCAGCGTCGCCTTGCCCACGGGCAGTGGGAAGGAGTATTCGTTCGGCTTCAGTGCATCGAGGTCGATGTTGAAGGCGTTAGAACGACTGAAGAGTCCGGGTGTGGATATGCTTATCTGCTGCTGTTCGGCAGCGGTGAACTGATGTTTGACGGGGGTTGCCGACACGAGTGTGAGTGTGGCTATGGCTAATAGTAGGTTCTTTATTCGCATTATAGTTATTTTGGTCTATAGTATGATGCCCGTGTAGATGCGTCCCGACTCGGTGCCAAGGCGGCGTGCCGAGAAGTAGTTGTCTACGTTGTCGTACGTGCAGATGTTGCTTTCGTTGATGTTCTCTGGGGCCACACCTGCAATTTCGAGCAGCTGTCGGTTAGCGAGTATAAGGTCGATGTGCCACTTCTTCTCAAACAATTTGGAGGGGTCGGTGGCATCTGCGTTGCGCTTTATCTCCTGCTTTGCGAGTGTTGTCATATCGAAGCCTGCAGCTTCAAAGGCGGCGTACACCTCGTCGCCCACCTCGAAGTTCTTCTGCGAAATGCCTGGGCCGATAACCGCCTTCAGCTTCTTCGCGTCGGTCTTGTAAGCCACGCCCATGTCAGCAATCGCCTTGCTCACGATGCGTGCCTGTGTGCCGCGCCATCCGGCGTGTATGGCTGCCGTAGCGCGGTGCTCTTCGTCGTAGAGCAGCACTGGGATACAGTCGGCTGTCGACACTCCGATGCACACGCCCTCCACGTTGGTGAGCAGCGCGTCGACACCTTCGAGCAGCATCTGGCGTATGCGTTCGGGCAGGGCGCAGAACTCCTCGCCGATGATGCGTGTCTCGGTGCCGTGGGTCTGGTGGGGCAGTATGATGTGGTCGGGGCTGATGCCAAGTTCCGCAGCTAAAAGGCTGCGGTTGGCAGCCACGTGTTCGGGCTTGTCGCCACAGTAGGGGTTGATGTTCAGCGAGGCGTGGTTGCCCTCGCTGGTTCCGCCGTGGCGTGTGGTAGAGAATGCACACACGCCATCGGCTATATTATAATATGTAAGGCGCAGCGCAGAGTTACTCATTGTCTGCCTCCTCTTCGTATTCAAAGTCGTCGAGGTCTTCCACGTCGTCAACGTACTCGATGTCGTCGTCGTCGATGTAGATAATCTCGTCCTCGCCCTCCGCTTCCAGCTCAGCCATGAAGCGTGTCATATCCTTGTCGCGGTGTACGAGGGTGTCCTCGGCGGTGATGGTCTGCAGCTTGTTGCTCTCCGAGTTGAGCTCCTTCCACAGGGTGTCCTTCAGCTCCTGTAAGCCTAAACCGCTTACAGAAGAGATGAACACCACGGGTAGGTCGTCGGGCAGCGTCTCGCGCAGCATGTCCATGAGCTCCTCGTCGAGCAGGTCGCACTTCGTCACGGCGAGTACGCGGTGCTTGTCGAGCATCTCCGGGTTGAACTTCTCAAGCTCGTTCTTTAGCAGTTCGTACTCGCGTTTGATGTCGTCGGTGTCGCCTGGCACCATGAAGAGCAGCAACGAGTTGCGCTCGATGTGGCGCAGGAAGCGCAGACCGAGTCCCTTGCCTTCGCTCGCTCCCTCGATGATGCCCGGGATGTCTGCCATGACGAACGACTTGTGATCGCGGTAGTCGACGATGCCGAGCGACGGTTCGAGCGTGGTGAACGGGTAGTTGGCAATCTTCGGGCGTGCGCTCGACACGGCTGAGAGCAATGTCGACTTGCCGGCGTTGGGCAGACCCACCAGACCTACGTCGGCGAGCAGCTTCAGCTCGAGAATGATTGTCATCTCCTCCATCGGTTCGCCCGGCTGTGCGTAGCGCGGACACTGGTTGGTAGCCGAACGGAACTGGAAGTTGCCGAGTCCGCCTCTGCCGCCCTTGAGCAGCAGCACCTCCTGTCCGTCGTGCATCACGTCGCACACGTACTTACCCGTCTCGGCGTTGTACACCACCGTACCGCAGGGCACGTCGATGTATATGTCCTTGCCGTCTTTGCCGTGACATTTGTCGCGACCGCCGTTGCCGCCGTGCTCAGCGAAGACGTGGCGCTGAAACTTCAGGTGGAGCAGTGTCCAGTAGTTGTGGTTGCCACGCAGGTAGATGCTACCGCCGTGACCGCCGTCGCCACCGTCGGGTCCGCCGTTCGGGTTGTACTTCACGTGTCGGAGGTGCATGGAGCCTCTGCCGCCCTTGCCCGAGCGACAATATATCTTTACATAGTCTACGAAATTAGATTCTGCCATTGTCTGTATTTATGCTTTATTGATGAATAAAAGGACAACTATCAATCAATCAATCGATTGACAACTTGCAAAGTTACTGAAAGTCTTGCACATAAAAAAACTGCTTGCAAGTTTTTTTTTGTCGAGACGCATCGTAACTTATCAAAAGTTACTGAAAATATTGCAGATTACGGCATTGACACACCCTCTTATTATTTCTTAGCTACATATCGCAGAGCATACACAAGCACGAATGCGAAGCCTGCAAGCGGTATGAAGAACGGCAGCGTGAAGTTGTCGGTAGAGTCGGCGATGATGCCCATCAAGAGAAATCCGCAACCGCCTACTGGTGTCATCATCAGTATCGACGAAGCACTCTTGGTGAGTCCGCCGAGTCCGCGCAAGGTCATGGCGAAGATTGTGGGGAACATGATAGCCTCGAAAAAGTAGTTGGCGATGAGTGCCAGCACCGATATGTCGCGACCGAGATTGAGCAGCAGGATGGTTATGCACACCACGGTGCCGAGGGCACACACGGCGAGATACTTCTCGGCAGCGATGTTGCTCATCACAGCCGCACCGATGAAGCGTGCCAGCATGAATACGCCCAAGCCGATGGTGAGGATAGTGGAGCCTGTAGAGGCTTTCATCCAGTTCTGACCCGTCACGAAGTTGATGAAGTAGGAGTTGATGGATATCTCTGCCACCTCGTAGGCAAGCAGTGCGAGCAGTCCGAACACGAACCAACGGTTGCGGAAGAGCATCTTCAGGTTGTGCGCGCCCTGCTTGGTGTCGCCGTCGTTCTCGTGCACTATCTCAGGCAGTTGTACGCGTGCGAAGACCACGGCTATGAGCAGCACGAACGCGCCCATGATGGTGTAAGGTATCACGGCATCGCCGCCTGCGCTGCCGTCGGCACCCTGAAAGAGGAAGCTGCCTACGACGAGTGTGGCGAACATGGAGCCTACGCCGTTGAACGACTGCGAGAAGTTGAGTCGTGATGTGGCTGTTTCTTTGGGTCCAAGCTCTGTAACATATGGGTTGGCAGATGTCTCAAGGAATACCAGTCCGCAACCGATGATGAACAGTGCTACAAGATAGGCGTAGAACGTGCCCAACATCGAGCAGGGGATGAATGCCAATGAGCCCAATCCGAACAGGAGGAGTCCGCTTACCACGCCACGGCGGTAGCCCTGGCGGTTAATGAACAGTCCGGCGGGGATAGCCATGAGGAAGTAACCCAGATAGGTGGTCACCTGTATGAGAGCCGACTGTGTGATACTGATGTCGAGCGCATTCTGGAAATGCTTGTTGAGCACATCGAGAATAGCGCGTGCGAAACCCCACATGAAGAAGAGTGAGGTGATGAGGATGAACGGCACAGCATACTGCTTGCTGCTCAAAGATGCTTGATTTTGTTTCATGCGTGCAAAGTTACTGCAAACCGAAGACAATACAAAATATGCTCGCATATTTTATTGTTGAGGTGCAGCGTAACTTATTTAAAGTTACTGCAAACTTTTGATAAGTTACGATGCGTCTCGACAAAAAAAATCTGCAAGCAGTTTTTTTATGTGCAAGACTTTCAGTAACTTTGCACCTAATTATAAATATTGTACCCTATGAGCGTGATAAAAATAAAGGACAAGACCTTCAAGGTGTCAATCCCCGAAGCTGAGATTCTTCAAAAAGTAAAGGTCGTAGCCGATCGTATCAACAAGGACATGGCAGGCAAGAACCCATTGCTGCTCGCCATGCTTAACGGATCGTTCGTGTTCGCTGCCGACCTCATGCGTATGATTAATGTGCCGTGCGAGATATCGTTCGTCAAGATGTCGTCGTACGAGGGCACTGCGTCTACCGGAAAGGTGAAGCAGCTCATCGGTTTGAACGATGATATCAAGGGCCGCACCGTGATCATCGTTGAGGACATCATCGAGTCGGGACTCACTATGCAGACTCTTCTCGAGCAACTCAAGGAGAAGGAGCCGGAGTCGGTGCACATTTGCACTCTGCTGCTCAAGCCGGAGTGTCTGAAGGTGCCTCTCGACACAGAGTATGTAGCCATCGAGATACCAAACGACTTCATCCTCGGCTACGGACTCGACTACGACCAGCAGGGACGCAACCTGCGCGATATCTATACAGTGGTGGAGTAGGAGTAAACAATAACATTACATAATAAAGAATTCAGATGAAAAACATCGTAATTTTCGGTGCTCCTGGTTCAGGCAAGGGCACTCAGAGCGACCTGATGATTGAGAAGTATGGTTTCAACCACATCTCTACAGGCGACGTTCTCCGCAACGAGATCAAGAACGGAACAGAACTTGGCAAGACTGCCAAGGGTTTTATCGACAACGGACAGCTCATCCCCGACGAGTTGATGGTAAACATCCTCGCAAGTGTGTATGACAGCTTCGGCAAGGAGCACAAGGGCGTAATCTTCGACGGTTTCCCGCGCACAATCCCGCAGGCTGAGGCCCTGAAGAAGATGCTCGCAGAGCGCGGACACAAGGTGGCTGCTATGATTGAGCTCGACGTTCCGGAGGACGAGCTGATGACTCGTCTCGTGAAGCGCGGTCAGGAGAGCGGTCGCTCTGACGACAACGCAGAGACAATAAAGAAACGCCTCGACGTTTATCACAACCAGACCGCTCCGCTCATCGAGTGGTACAAGGGCGAAGGCATTCACCACCACATCAACGGACTCGGCGAGTTGCCACGCATCTTCGGTGATATCTGCAGCGTGATTGACGCGCTCTAAATTCTCAACTCTCAATTATAAAAAAAATGTCCTCGAAAGTTGGTTGCAACTTTCGAGGACATTTTTTATTCGTTGCTTTCGATGAACACAGTATTGTCCATTTCGTCGAGCGACTTCTTCTTCTTGTTCTCCTTCGCTCCGGCTTTCAGAAGACTTTTTGCAGCGGTGATGATGCTTCTGCCGCTTTCCGCTGTCGACACCTTCAGCTTCGTCATCTTCTCCATTGTGTTGTTCATGCTCGTTTCCACGTCGATGAAGCGCATACCGAAGTCCTGCACGCGCTCCACTACGACGTTCGCTGCGTCCATCATCGCCTGCTGATTGCTCAGCTGTCGCACCTGTGTCCACATCATCTCTAATACACGCAGGTTCATGTACATGGTCTGCGGACCGAGAATCATCACGCCCTCGTCGTAAGCCTCGCGCCAGAGCGTGCTGTCGTTGAGCAGCGCAAGGTTCAATGCGCCCTCTATAGGCACGTACATGATGGCGAAGTTGAGGCGGTTGTATCCGTCGGGCAGATATTTCGTGTACTCCTTGCGTGCCAGTCGCTTCACCTGCGCACGCACGCTTGCCACGTGTGCTTTCAGGTATTCCGACTTCTCAGGTGTGCCCTCCTCGGCGTTCATGTATCGCTCGTAGTCGGTGAGCGACATCTTCGAGTCGACCACTACGTGGCGGTTGTTCGGGAAGTGGAGGATGAAGTCGGGCACGAGTCCACGACCGTCGTCGCCCTTTGCCTGCTTGCCCGCCTTGTCGCGCAGCGTTTCCTGCGTGTCAAACTGCTCGCCCTCCTTCAGTTCGAGGTCTTCAAGCAGCTGCTTCAGCTTCAGCTCGCCGAAGTTGCCCTGCACCTTCACCTCACCCGTTAGCGCACGTGTCAGTCGGTCGGCAGTCTCGCCTAAGGCTGCGCTCTTCTCCATGTTCACCTTTATCGTGGCATCAAGGCGTGTGAGTGCTTCGCTCTGCTGCTCCTTCGACTTGTCGAAAGCCTCCTTCATACTCTTCAGACTCTGTGTCAGCGGATCGATTATCTTTGACACCTGCTCCTTGTTGCGTTCGCCCAACTCCTCCTGACGTCGCTTCAGAATTTCCTCCGATGTGGTCTGCATCTGCTCGCGGATGAGCTTCATCTGGCTCTGCATCTGCTCGCGGTTAATCTCGCGGAGTGCTTCTATCTGCTTCTCCTGCGCCTCTTTTGCTTGCTGCAGTTGCTTCTCCTGTGTCTCCTTTACCTGTTTGAGCTGCGCCTCGTGCGCCTCTTTCAGTTCGGCAATTTGTTTGCTGTGCGCTTCTTTCAGCTCTTCTGTTTGTTGGTTGTGCATGTCTTTCAGCTCCGATATTCTCTTGCTGTAAGAGTACACTACTACGCCAATTATGATGGCTGCTACTATTGCTATTATTATGCTTTCTATCATTGTGTTTTAAAATGTTATTATGTAGCTGATTTTTACATACGTTACAAATATACATAATTTAATTGGTTTATAGTGTTTTACGTTGTCTTTATTTTGCTAAAATGCACAAAACGAGTACTTTTACTTTGCTAAAATGCACAAAATAAATGCTTTTACTTTGCTAAAATGTACAAAGCGAGTACTTATACTTTGCTAAAATGCATAGTATTTTCGGTTCTGTGGACTTGCTGTTGGGGAAAGAAAAGCCCGAAGTCTCAGTTCTACGGGGCTTCGGGCTGGTTGGTGAGGTGTTGAGGTGTTGGCGAGTCGCCTCTAAGGGGGTGCACTTGTCTCAAGTGCACCAACGTATTATATGGTGTTGAGATGTTGAGGTGTTGAGATGGTGTTACAGGAAGGCGATAGTCAGACCAGCCATCACGATGCTCACCATCGACATGAGTTTGATGAGGATGTTCAGCGAAGGTCCTGAGGTGTCCTTGAACGGGTCGCCCACGGTGTCGCCCACGATAGTCGCTTTGTGATTTTCGCTGCCCTTACCTTCGAAGTGGCCTTCCTCTATCATCTTCTTCGCGTTGTCCCATGCTCCGCCCGAGTTGGACATGAACACGGCGAGGGTGAAGCCTGCTGCCAAGCCGCCTGTGAGCAGACCGAGCACGCCAGCCACGCCGAGCACCAAGCCTACGACGATAGGTATGATGATGGCAAGCAGCGACGGGATGAGCATCTCGCGCTGTGCGCTGCGTGTGCTTATCTCCACGCAACGGCCGTAGTCGGGTGTCGCTTTGCCTTCGAGTATGCCCTTTATCTCGCGGAACTGACGGCGCACTTCCTGCACCATCGACTCAGCAGCACGTCCTACTGCGTCCATCGTTAGTCCGCAGAACAGGAAGGCAGCCATGGCTCCGAGGAATGCTCCTACGAGCACCTTCGGATTGATGAGGTTCACCTGGAAGAACTCGATGAAGTCGATAGTTGTGGCGTTGGTCGGGTCGAAGAGGTTGCCGGCTGCGTCAAAGTATTGCTTGCCGTTCTCCACGGCGCGTACCATGGCTATTTTTATCTCCTCAATGTAAGAGGCGAGGAGGGCTAAAGCCGTGAGCGCAGCCGAGCCGATGGCGAAGCCCTTGCCCGTAGCTGCGGTGGTGTTGCCTAAGGCGTCGAGCGCATCTGTGCGTTCGCGTATCTCCTTGCCCAGTCCGCTCATCTCTGCATTGCCGCCGGCGTTGTCGGCGATTGGTCCATAGGCATCGGTGGCGAGAGTGATGCCGAGCGTCGAGAGCATACCCACGGCAGCTATGCCGATGCCGTAAAGACCGGTGCTGATCGACTTCGCTGAGAGCGACATATCGAAGCCGTTGGCGCAAAGGTAGCTGAGCATGATGGCTACGGAGATGGTCACGACGGGTATCATCGTCGATATCATGCCCGTTCCGATGCCTTTTATGATAACCGTTGCAGGACCAGTCTGCGAAGCCTCCGCAATCTTCTGCGTCGGTGCGTAGCTATGCGATGTGTAGTATTCGGTGGCTTGACCGATGACCACGCCTGCCACTAATCCGCTGATAACGGAGAACGAGAGTCCGAGCCAGTTCTCGATGCCGAGCATATATAATATAATAAAGGTGGCAACGGCGATGAGTGCTGCGCTGACGTTGGTGCCGAGGCCGAGCGAGTGGAGCAGTTCCTTCATTGTTGCGCCCTCCTTGGTGCGCACGAGGAAGATGCCGATGAGCGAGAGGAAGATGCCGATAGCCGCAATCACCATTGGTGCGATGACGGCACGCAGCTGCATGTCTGCGTTCATGGCGAACGCCGTTGCGCCGAGGGCAGCCGTTGAGAGTATCGAGCCGCAGTAGCTCTCGTAGAGGTCGGCGCCCATGCCAGCCACATCGCCCACGTTGTCGCCCACGTTGTCGGCGATGGTGGCAGGGTTGCGTGGGTCGTCCTCGGGTATGTTCGCCTCTACCTTACCCACAAGGTCGGCTCCCACGTCGGCAGCCTTTGTGTATATGCCACCGCCTACGCGAGCAAAGAGAGCCTGCGTCGAAGCACCCATGCCGAAGGTGAGCATAGTGGTGGTGATGGTGACGAGGGCTGTAGCCTCTCCGTCGTAGAAGGCGTTGAGAGCGACGAACCAGATGGCGATATCGAGCAGTCCGAGACCCACGACGACGAGTCCCATCACCGCACCGCTACGGAAGGCTATCTTCAAGCCCTTGTCGAGTCCCGTGCGTGCGCCGTTGGCAGTGCGTGCGGAAGCGTAGGTGGCGGTCTTCATGCCGAAGAAGCCTGCCAAGCCGGAGAACAGACCGCCGGTGAGGAAAGCGAACGGCACCCACGGGTTCTGCACCTTCAGCACGTAAGCCATGAACGAGAAGACGATGGCGAGCACTACGAACACCATTGTCACAACCTTATATTGCTGCTTGAGGTAAGCCATTGCGCCTTTGCGTACATGCTCGGCAATCTCTTTCATTCGGTCTGTTCCTTCGTCCTCCTTCATCATCGAACGGAAGAAGAACCATGCCATTCCCAATGCTACAACACTGGCTATCGGGATCAGCCAAAATACTGAGGGGATGTTGTTCATAACGTTTTATTTATTAGGTTGATAATGGATATTAGTGGTTGGTCGTTGCATAACGATTGCGCATCGTTGCTTTACGGTTGTTATTTCTGTAAAAGATTTTGCAAATATATGAAATAAAACAACACGAATGGGAGAAATGCAGAGTTTTTTGTTAAAAATATTCTGCTATGTATATAAAAATAAAAGGAGGGTGAGTCAAAACTCAATTAATGCGGGCTGAAAGCCCAATAATCACATAGCCCAGGGCAGCGCCCTGGGTATTGAGTGTATATATTGAGTAGTGCGCCCTGTAAGGGCAATACCTTAATAATTAGGCTTTTGCCCTTACAGGGCGTAGGGGTCGTGTGGGTTCCTTTTACCCAGGGCGCTGCCCTGGGCTATGTGCTTCTGCCCCTTCGGGGCGTGCTATTTATGAGTTTTGACACACCACCATTAACAACAGAAATACAAATCATTACAACTATTTGCAATGGCTACGGCAGGAACTGAAAGTCAGCGGCGCGTAGCGGAAAGCTAATGCCGTAGCCTCCTACGATGCTTAGCCCTAAGAGCTGTGCTGATTTCTATAGTCTTAGAGAATGAATTTGTAGACATGTGTCTGCTTGCCTGTTTCTATGCGCAGCACGTACACGCCGGGCTTGAGTGTTGGGATGTTGAGACGGTGTGATGGTGAGGTGGTGATTAGCTCGCCGCTCACGTTGTAGAGGCTTGCGCTCTTGATGCCTTCGCCGGTGACAACAATCTGCGAGCCCTCGCGACTCACGCTTACGGTAGGAGCCGCAGCCGACTCAATGTTGGTTGGTATGTCGTTGGTGAGTGTGAGCAGGTCGCCCTCGCGCTTGATGTATGTTGCTGGTGCGTCGGCTACCTTCAGCTCCATGTCTTCGCCGTTCTTTGTGCCCATCATCATCACCTTATATATATGTCCGTCCTCGAACGGCACGTTGCCCTTGCGCAGCCAGTAGCTGTAGAGCGGAATGTCGAAGGCAGAAGACACTGTAACGTCGTCGTCGATGCCGTTGACAGCCACCTGCTCGCAGCACTCCACGTCCTCGCACATCATCTTCACGTGACCCTCGTATGAGAGTTTCTCGTTAGTGCGCAGCAGAACGCCGATTTTGAACAGTCCGCTCTGCGACATATCGAGTACGCCCGACTCCACCTTCTGCTCCGAGTTGTCGCTGAAGAACACCTCCACCTTTGCCATGAGCGGCTTCTCCTCAGCTTTCACTACTTCGATGTAAGCTGCATCCTTGTCGTGTATGTTGTTGATAGGGTAGAAGTCGGTTTCCTCCTGGTCGCGTGTCGCCTCGAGCTTCACCTCGTAGCGTGCTGGGGCGAGGTCGGTGGGTATCGAGAGTTTAACGGGTATCTCCATCTCGGTGAAGCCCTCAATCTCCGTCAGCTGGTCGACGCGTGTGTTTAGCACCACCTGCTTAGCCTCGTCGAGCAGCTGCACGCGCAGATAGCAGTCGCGTGGCACACCGTTGAGGTTCTTCAGGTTGAAGTAGGCGTATATGCTTTCGCCCTGCTCCGCACTGGCAGAGAGGCGTGGCTGGTTCATGAGTTGGAAGACGACATCCTCCGCAGAGCAGATCTCGGAGATGCGTCCCTTGCCGTCGGTGAGCTCCACTTCAATTGTCGGAGCCTTCTTCATGCGCAGGAAGTCACCCCATGTTCCGTCTTCGCCCATAGCTGCGCATACGGGCACGAGGCGGTAGTAGCCGTTTGCAAGTCCGTCGAAGCTAACCTTTGTATAGAGTGTGTGCACCATGAGGTTGTCGGTGCCCATGCTGCCACCGTAGTCGCCGAAGATGCGCTGCGTAAATCCGCCTGTGGCGTGGTCGTCCGAGTAAGCCACGCTCTTGAAGTTGCCCTCAGCGTCGTATATAGCCACGCCCACGTCGCCCTTGAACGCCTTGCCCTTGTTCACGAACGAGGTCATCTCTATGGTCTGCTCCTTGTGTGCGTCGAACGCCTTGTCTGCGGCATCCTTCATCGTGAACGTGCCGCCCTCGTTGAACATCAGCTGCGGCATGTTCTCCATCAGTCCGGGGTCTATTGCCGGATACTTGCCGTTGTTCGGGTGGGCGAGTATGGCGGTGATGGCGCGGTTGAACGCGAGAGGTTTGTTGCCGAACTCGTCGCCCGTCTCCTGCAGGCTGAGGTTGGTGAGCGAGAAGTAGGCGTCGCCTCCACCGTCCCATCCGAAGTTCATGTGGAAGAGTCCGTTCTCGTCGAAGCCGTCGGTAACCCAGGCGTGGCCCGAGCTTGAGCCGGCAGGGCGGCCCTCCAGGTAGACGGGGCAGCCGTTGAGCAGCTCCTCGCGTAGTATCTCGGAGAAGCGTGTTGCGCCCTCCATGGCCTTCGTCACGTAAGCAGCCGTGTAGTCGAAGTGCTTCTGCAGTGCGTTGTATGCGTTCACGCCCTGTGTGCCGCTGAGTGCCGGAGTGTACTGCATGAACGATGCCACGCCGAAGTCTCTCATCAGCAGAGCCACAGCTGCTCGCTGCTCCTTCGTGGGCTGCACGGGATAGCGGTAGTCGTCGAGCATATTGTCCCAATCGTAGTGCGACTGAGAGAAGTCGACGTACACGTCGTCGTCATAGGCAGCCACCTTGTAGCCGTTTTCGCCCTTGCCCTGTGCAGGCCAGCGGTGGTAGTACATTATCTGCGCCATAGCCGTAGCCACGCAGCCCGTGTAGGGATAGCCGCAGAGCTCGTTGTACGGCTCGGACTGTCCCCACTTGCTCTTGATCAGCGGTGTGACGGTCTTGGTGAACAGTCCTGTGCGTGCAGGAGCGTGTGCTACGACTGTTCCCTCCTTCAGTGCCTGGTAGCCCTGCTTGTAGCCTTCGAGCAACAACCTAACGCAGGGGTTAGCGTTGAGCGTGTCGAGGGTGTGCTCTTTGCTGTATGCGAGCACTTCGCCCATAGCGTCGTCGCCTGCAACGATGACGAAGCCGCGGCCGTCGGCAGCGTTGAAGAGATGGTAAGGTGAGGGGGTGAGATGTTGAGATGTTGAGGTGTTAGCTGGGGCTTTCAGAGCGTTGTCGTGTGGGAGTGTGATGTACTTTTTTGCGATCTGCGCCGCCTTCTGCGGATTGATGTTCTTACCTTGCGCGGTTTGCGTGAGGGTAGCAAACAGGCACATGATTACCGATAATACGGTGCTGATTTGTTTCGGATTATGTTTCCTTTTCATTAGTAATGTTATTGTTGTTGTATGAGGTTGCAAAGTTACTCACTCTTTTTCAAACAGATATGCGTTTGAGCAGTAATAATTGTTAAACACCATATACGGATACGTTTTTTTTGCGTATCTTTGCAGCAGTATCTTTGTTGATACGTACATACAAAAATTATATACTATGCTATATTTGTTACAGTTTGCATGTCTGATATTAATGCTTATCAGCGCATTCTTCATTGCCGTCACGCGTATTCACGTAAGATGGACAAATCGGCGGTACGAGTATTCGCGCTGGATGATATCCTCGGCGTTGCTTTTGATGGCAGCACACTTCTTCCTGCAGATGCACTATGGCTTCCGCGCCACGAGCACATACTTAGGTGCTGTTATCAACATAATGGTTTATCAGCCTTGCTTCACGCTTTTCGCGATGGCTATCTACAACGTTGAGGCTACCCACACCAAGCGCCGTAAGATGAACCTTATCTGCGCCGCCGTATACGCCGCCATGCTTGCCGCCTTCGCTGTGGGCTACAGCTTTAGCGGTTCCCTGAACATTGGCGCATGGCTTTACGTGATGCTTGCTCTCTTTTTGGGCAATATTCTCTACTGCATATACATGATAGTAATAGAGATGAACAAGCGGAAGAAGCTCCTTGAGACGATGACAGCCACCGACATGCGCCCTTTCACGCGATATGCTTATGCCTGCCTTACGCTGCTCTTTATCACAGCCACCATCATCCCGTTTGCCATCCTTTCCACTAAGTCGCTATATATAATAGGTCCCTTCGGACTCGTAGCCACGCTCTTCTTCATCGTCAATTTTGTGGCGCTCGGCTTCAATTATGTTCCAACTGAAGAACTGTTGGATAAGGAAAGAGGCAACAATCTGACCGCCGATGCTGTCAACGCTGAAAGCGAGGAAGAGTCTGTCAAGTGTGACGTGCAGCAGTCTGCGCCTGAGACCGGCAGTGAACAAACCTCCAAACAGCTACCTACCTCACGAATTGCCTTCATCCGGTCTGCCCTCGACCATTGGTGTGCCGACTTAGGCTATAAGGACTGCACAGTCAATATGCTGACATTGTCAAATTTGCTCGAAATCAACAAAACCGAGCTGTCGCAATACTTCAGCCAGTGTCAGAACACAACGTTCCGAATTTGGCTTGGCGAGATACGCTTCAATGCTGCCAAAAAGATGATGATGGAAAATCCTGACTTCAGCAACGACATCATCTCCTCCGAATGTGGCTTCTCCTCACGCTCCTATCTATACAGAGTGTTTAAGGAGAAAGAGGGATGCACGCCTATCGCCTGGCGAGACAAGCAAGCATGATAGCCCGTTAAGATACACACTGTTAAGGTGTCTACTTCATACGAAGTGGACACCTTTTTTGTTGGAAGTAGACATAGCGACGCAGCAATCAGACACTTAATTTTAATAAAAAAGTCTAATTTTGTAATGTGAAACGAAATCACATAATATAAATTAATCAATAACTCTAAAACATCATTAAAATGAAAAGAAGAAGACTTCAGCAACCTCCTCCTTATCTGGACAGGCGGTTTGCAGGCAATTCTGTTTCTACGCGGCGTTCCATGCGAACGTCTGCAGGAAGATTCATGCAGTTCTTCCTTTGTGTCGTGATGCTGATGGCGTTCTCAGTGCAGAAGGCGTCGGCAGACGATTGGAACAATGCTTGGATTAAGCAACGGTTCAATCCGGTTAATGCTACTCTTGAACTTGATATCCGCGTATATCAAGATTGGGGTGCCAGCGGTGATGGTCATTGCGGATTCTGCCGCGAAGATGGTTATCTCACTGTGAATGTAGCAGGTAAGGAAATCAAACTTAGAGGACCCGAAGATGAATGGACGAGTCTTGATGTCGGTGGCGACCAAGTTACCGGAATCGATTACAAGTATGTTCAATGGCTGGGCAAATCGACAGATCCGACCAATGGTAAGAAAGCATATTATTTAAGACTTATCATTCCTTTGAAGCAAGTCAATTCGAGCGAGAGCGTTACATACACTGGTAAATGGTGGCGTAGAGGACGCAGCGATAATAATGTTACCCATACGGTTAACATAAAAACAGATTATGGTTGTACGAAAACCGTGATAACCGGTGGCAGATATTACGTGTTGAACAGAACTCCTGGATATATCATCTTTTTTAAGAAAGACGGAAAGGCTTCCGACTATTCCATTGATAGCTACGGTTCTTTCGTCTTATGTAACTCGGCGGGAGAGGAAATAAGCGGAATAGGTTCGGTCAGTGCAAGCAATACAAGCGGTTCGTTCTTCGTTCCGACTGACAAGATGAGCCTTGACAACTTCTCCGACTATAAGGTGAAGCAGAAGTATACGCCAAGCTATAACAAACAGGTGACATACTCTACGCTCAGTGACAGCCACACGCGCCCTGCCTATCCGCAGGTGAAGGAAATCAGCGCCGACTATAATCAGGTGACGCGCAAGGCGAAGGTGAACTGGAATCTCAGTGCGGCTCCGACGCAGAACTGCATTGAGGACAATATGGTGCTCACTATCAAGAGTACGGACAAGGCTACAAATGCTGTGGAGACAACCACACAGAATATCCAGTATATGGCTGGTAAGACAGCATACAGCTATGAGTTTGACGTGCCTTTAGGCAAGAGCCTGAATTATGAATTCAGCATTAAGCGTTCGCATACAGGCAACTCTGACGTGTGGAACAACGCTTTCAGTAAGCATACTTCTCTATCGGCTTCTGCAAAGCACAGCAATGTTACGGCAGGTTCTGTACATGCCGTACTGGACGAGGAAGCCAAGACTGCCACTATCACTTGGCAGACAGAGGGCGACATCTGGAGTTCGGGCACCAAAGCGGTGATTACACGTATCAACGTAACAACCAACACTACCGACAACATCGAGCTGTCGAAGGAAGAATTCCTCAGCGGCAAGTATGTTGACGACATGATAATGATATGCAACGAATATCGTTACCGCCTTACGGTGAAGCCTACCGAGGCTTACGGCACTCTGCCTACGGTGGCTGCGCCTGAGTCAATCATGCCCACAAGCATAGGCAATCTTGTTGCGTTTACAGCCGGCAAGGGCTACTACTCAGACCGTGTAGAACTGGCGTGGAGCAGCAAGGGCAACTTTGAGCGCTTTGTCATCAACCGCAAGGAGCATGGCGCTCCTGATACAGACTATAAGCAGATAGCCGTTACTGAGGGCAACGAGGCTCAGAACGACTACTACTACAACGACGTTAATGCTATACCTGGCATCGTATACGATTATAGCATACGCGGACAGGTGATGTGTTCGGGCAAACTGATTGAGAGCGATGAGAAACTTACTGACGTTGGTTTCCGCACACCTACGGGCGACATCTACGGACGCGTGACGTTCGAGAGCGGACAGGCTGTGTCGGGCGCAAAGGTTAGCGCTGAGCCAACGGAAGGTTCGGGCGTTCCGGGCAAGTCGTACGTGTTCACCGGTGCGTCTAATCTTACCGTCGACAACGACCAGCTTCTGAATGACGCCACGCAAGCAGTTACGCTTCAGGCATGGGTGAGAGCAGCCAAGGAAGGCACCATCATCGAGAAGCCGGGCATGTACAAGTTGGCGTATAACGGCAAGAAGATTGAGTTCACAGCTGGCACTCAGACGCTGAAGACTCCGAAGAAGCTCAGCGAATACGTTTCTTCTGACCAGTTCGTGCATCTCTCAGCCGTGGCAAACGACACACACCTATATATATATGTAAACGGACTGGCTGTGGCAGAAGCCGAGCGTACGGCTCAGATTACGGGCAACAACAACAATGTGGTGATGGGCGAAGGCTTCGAAGGAGCCATCGACGAGGTGCGTCTGTGGAACAAGGCGCTCAATGCTGACACCATCGCAAGCGACTACAACCGCTACCTCGTAGGTAATGAGGACGGTCTGCAGGCTTACTACACCTTCGACTATTCGGTTGACGACGCCTTCTACGACATCTCGTACAAGGGCACTAAGTACAACATGAACCATGGTGTGGCTACGAATGTTACGACCAGTTCGAAAGACATTCCTACTTCCGCACAGCTCGGCTACAGCAGCTACACAGCTAAAGACGGTTCTTATCAGATTCGTTCGCTGCCCTACACCGGCAACGGAACTACGTATATGATTGTGCCGACACTCGGCATACATCAGTTTGCGTCGGCTAAGGAGCTGCGCCTCATCAACTCGCAGGCTCAGAGCCACACCGTGAACTTCACGGACAAGTCGTCGTTCAACATCTCGGGTAAGGTGATGTACAAGGGTGGCAACGTGCCCGTAGAGGGAGTGTCGTTCGCCGTTGACGGCGTAACCGTTATGGACGGTAAGAGCAACATTGTGAAGACCGACGCTCACGGACAGTTCACCATAAGCGTACCCGTAGGACAGCACGAGGTGAAGGCAGTGCTCGCCAACCATACGTTTGAGAACGGCGGCAAGCTGACCAACAGCGACGGCACCGACCGCAACTATCAGGACGACGACAACGGATTCGAAATCTTTGACGTTACAACCGTACGTTACATCGGACGTGTTGCCGGCGGCACCAAGCAGGAAGCGTTCCCCGTGGGCCACTCGCTCTCGAAGAACAACCTCGCTGACGACGTACGCATCGAGCTTACATATCAGAATGATGCCTACCAAATGACCGCCACTAAGCACGAGGAAACCCTCAACCACTTCAAGGGTGTATATGCCAAGAAGCAGTACGACAACCGCGTGGTGTACGAGGGCAACAAGATTACGATTTATCCTAATGCCGAGACGGGTGAGTTCTTTGCCGACCTCATTCCTGAGAAGTATAAGATTAATGTAGTGGTGCCTGGCCATGACAACATCCTGGGCAGTGGCGAAGACCTCAACCTGAGCAACGAGTTTGCAAAGCAGAGCGAGGTGAATGCTTATGTCGACTCTATCTCTACGCAGGGCAAGTTTGTCAATTGCAGCGACACCGTATATTACAACAAGAAGCAGCAGTTCATCAAGCGCTACACTCCGTCAATCATCGTGAAGGAGAAGGTGAAGGGTAAGCTTCAGGATTTCTTCGGAAAGGAAGAACTCAGCATCTCTACACTCGATCAGACAAAGACCATAAAGGTTAAGACCTACGATCCTGACAATGCTGCACAGCCTTACACACTCGGCGTGCCGGTGTATGAGCAGGGACAATACGTCACTTATCACATCACCACAGCGGAGGTGTACGAATATAAGGATAAGGACGGCAGACGTAAGGATGGCGTTAAGGAAGACATCGTGCCAACGCCTGAGGCTAAGCTGTCATTCAGTAGAGGCGACATTGCGTACGGAACGCAAGAAGACATCACTACCGACGAGAAGGGTGAGGCAGAATGAACATTCCAGGTGAACAATCCGGAAATGACCTCGGCCCTGCGCTCTGCCGCTATGGATATGACCTACAGCGAAAACAGCGAAAGCACATCTTCTACAACAATCAACTGGAAGGGTGGCTTTGATGGCAAGGGCAACACTAAGGCTATCGTAATTGGTGCAAAGACTTTAGGTTCGGACTTCGTTACGAACGGACCGGACAAGGTGCTCTTCGTGCTGCGCGACCCGCCGGGAAGCAACTCGTATGCTTATCTTGAGAAGGGCGTGACAGTTACTTCTACAAGTACGTATGAGGGAAATGTCACTAACGAGGGAGTATTGAACAACGAGGCAAAGGTTGGTGCCAAGGTCATCACCTTCACAGGTCTTGGTGCCGGAGTGGTGAACGAGAACGATGTGAAGAACGAATTCTCATTCGGCGCTTCTCACAGTGAGACAATCGGTGGTACTGACTCTGACACTAAGACGATGACCACTACCACACGCTTCGAGACAAGTAGCGACCCGCAGTATGTGGGAAGCGACGGCGACCTCTTCGTAGGCTATTCTACTAATATCGGCGTGGGCAAGACCGAAAACATCGCCGTTACTACACGTGAGATGTATCTCGCCAATCCTTCAGAATACGAACTGTTCGGCAGTGTTACTCCTGAAAGCAACGAGTATCTGCTTGTGAAGACTACTGGTCTGGGACTTTCGCAGAAGTATGGCACTATGTTCACCTATCCGCAGGTACACATTGAGCAGGTACTGTTGCCTAAACTTGAGGATGTACGCAACAAGTTGCTGCATCAGCAGGCTGAAGGTGTAGACTTCCAGGCTATGGCTAACAACACCAAGAAGCCTGTTTACGTTTCTAAGCTTGCTGTAGACGATCCTAACTTCGGCAAGAGCAACAACGACAAGGTGTTTAAGGGTGCCAATGCCAACACCCCGACAGACGGACCGAGTTACAAGATTTACGCTCCTGCAGGACAGCCGTTGAAGGAGGATACTATCATGTTCCTCAATCAGTCGATTGACAACTGGAAGATGCAGCTTCGCAACAACGAGGAGCAGAAAGTGAAGGCAGAACTCATGCAGAACCATTCGTTCCAGGGTGGTGCTTCTTATGAATACTCTGAGGAGTATGAGGTTGGACGTTCGGAGACTCAACGCTTCTCTATCTTGATTGGCGCACAGTTCACCAACAACTTCGGATGGACACTCAACGGCACTGGTATGGTGCTCACTGTAGACGAGAGCTTTACCACTGAACACGGCGGCGAGTTCTCTACAGAGGAGACGGCACGCCACTGCAAGGGTTACGTGCTTGCGGAGGAGGGCTCTGACTACCTCTCTGTAGACGTTTGCCGCGAGGCAGGATATAAGGATGGCGACCAGTACATCAAGTACAAGGATATGAAGAATGAGGAGGGACAGACTTTCTCTACGTTCATCTTCAAGACCCGTGGCGGTGCTACGTCGTGTCCTTACGAGGGCGAATACAAGACCAAGTATTACGAGCCGGGACAGCACGTGATAAATGAGGCTACTGTTCAGATGGAGGTGCCGGAGGTGACGGTGGAGAAGGACTTCGTAGAGAATGTTCCTTCGGGCAAGTCGGCTTACTTCACGCTGTATCTGCGCAACAACTCGGAGTCGCAGGACGACAACTGGTATAACCTCGTAATCGACGACAGCAGCAATCCGAACGGAGCACAGCTGCTCATCGACGGTGCACCGATCGGCAACGGCAGAGCATTGCTCGTGCCGGCAGGCGGTACGCTTACGAAGACGTTAGAGGTGCGCAAGGGTTCGGTGATGAACTATGACAACCTCAGACTGATGTTGCAGTCGCAGTGTCAGTGTGACCCGACTGACTTCCAGGGCGACATCTACGACGACGTGACGTTCAGCGTACACTTCACGCCCTCGGCTACGGACGTGAGTCTGAAGAAGCCGACGGACAACTGGACGTACAACACGAAGTTGCCTACGACGGAGGTGAACGGTGTGCAGAAGCATTACATGGACGTGGTGATTGACGGCTTCGACGTGAACTATGACAACTTCCATCGCATCATGCTGCAGTATAAGCCGTCGTCGGGCAGCGACAACGACTGGACGACGCTCATGAGCTACTATAACGACCAGACTCTCTACGACCAGGCTGTGAAGAACGGCATGAACGCGGAGATGATAAAGGCGGCAGACGCGGGCTGCATCAAGTATCGCTGGTTCATGGACGACCAGCAGGATCAGCGTTACGACCTGCGCACGGTGGGTACGAGCATGATCAACAATGAGGAGGTTTATAACTATTCTGCCGTACACAGCGGCATCAAGGATATGTATAACCCGCGCCTCTTCGGTAGCGCACAGCCGGCGAACGGCGTGCTCACCGTGAACGACGAGGTGATGCTGACGTTCAACGAGCCGATAGCCGACGGACTGCTGACTGACAACAACTTCTCGGTAACGGGCATCCGTAACGGCGCACAGACTGACCATAGCGTAAGCGTGCGTCTGGACGGCAAGAACGACGAACTTGTGTCGGAATTCCAACGCAACTGGAGCGGCAAGAATCTCACCATAGAGATGTGGACACTTGCCGACGAGGCACAGGACGCCGTGCTCTTCAGCCAGGGCAACGCCAACAGCTCAATAGAACTTGCAACGACGAGCGACAACCGCTTGAAGGTGAAGGTAGCTGACAAGACTATCGTCAGCGACAAGGCGTTCGACTACGAGCAGGGCACATGGGCACACGTGGCTCTCGTATATAACAATGAGGGCAACGTGTCGGCTTACTATAACTACGAGCAGCTTATCAGCGCAGCTGAGGTGGGCGAGTATAATGGCGAGGGTGCTTATGTGTTTGGAGCCAGCGTGGACGGAAGCGGACACTTCGCAGGCAAGATGCACGGCGCACGTATCTGGGACAAGGTGATGACACCGGCACGTCTGCAGACCAACTCGCTGACGATGCTCTCCGGAGCCGAAAGCAATCTCATCGCTTACTATCCGATGTCGGAGGCTAAGGGCAGTGTTCTTGCCGACAAGGCACACGGCGCTAACCTTGAGATGCGAGGCGGCGAATGGGCTAATCCAGAAGGACGCGCAGCAGCGTTCAACGGTAAGGACCAGTATCTGAAGCTCTCTTCGGGCAGTTCGTGTGTCGTAGACAGCAGCATGGACTACACCATCGAGACTTGGTTTAAGGCTGACGAGGCTCAGCAGACAGCCACCATCATCTCCAACGGACGTGGCGACGGTGAGGAAATGGGCGGTTCGCTCAATCTCTTCGCTCTCAATCTGGAGGAGGGCAGACTGGTATTCCATAACAATGGAGTGCGTGTGGCATGTGACGGCAGCTTCGCAGACAACGACTGGCACCACGTGGCAGTGGCTGTAAACCGCACGAGCGGACGCGGTCAGATCTATGTGGACGGCAAGCTGAACACTTACTTCGAGGCGGCTGACCTCGGTGGCATAGCAGCGGCTTACATCCATCTCGGCGCACGTGTATGGACACCGGTGGACAACCTACAGCAGGAGAAGGCAGACAACTTCTTCAAGGGCGAGATTGACGAGGTGCGTGTATGGAACCTCTATAAGAGCGAGGCGCTCGTGGAGAACGGCAACAGCAACCGACTCGACGGCACCGAGAAGGGACTCTTGGCTTACTATCCGTTCGAGACATACATCGAGTGGCAGGGCGTGAAGGAACTCCAGTTCTCTCTTATGGACCAGAAGCAGCAGGCTGACCCGACACAGAAGGTGCCTGACGCTGTGGCTGTAGGAGGCGACGTAGAGACTAAGGCTTCTGCTCCTGTCAAGGCAAAGGGACCTGAGAGCAAGCTGCTCTACGACTTCGTGGTGAACAACGACGCGCTCATCATCAACCTGAAGGAGCCTTACGAGCGTATAGAGAAGACCATCGTGAAGTTCACGGTGGACGGCGTGCGCGACAAGAACGGCAACGAGATTCTCTCGCCGATAACGTGGAGCGCATACATCGACCGCAACCAGCTGAAGTGGAGCGACAACGCTCTCACCGTAGTGAAGAAGCTCAACGAGGAGAAGACGATCAAGGTGAAGGCACTCAACAAGGGCGGCTCGATAGAGCACTTCACCATCGAGAACCTTCCTTCATGGCTGGAGGCAGAACCCGCAAGCGGCACTATCGACCCGACTTCGTCTGCCGACATCGTTCTGACCATCGACCCGAGTCTGAACATCGGTACGTACGACGAGACTCTTTATCTGCGTGGCGACAACAACGTGGTGGAGGCTCTGCAGCTCACCGTTAAGGTGGAAGGCGAGAAACCTGAGTGGACGGTCAATCCGGCTGACTTCAAGTATAATATGTCTGTCTTCGGCAAGCTGTATATTAATAAGGTATACTCTTCCGACGACGAGGATATGCTCGCTGCGTTCAGCGGCGGAAAGTGCGTAGGCGTTTGCAATAACCGCTACTACAAGCAGAACGATATGTATTACGCCATGCTCACGGTATACTCTAACGATGTCAATGGCTCCGACCTTGAGTTCCGCATCTGGGACGCAAGCACAGGACAGACTTACATCGCACAGAGCGAGAAGCCTATAAGCTTCGAGAACAACGCCGTAGTGGGCAGCCCGTCACAGCCAGTGCTGTTCACAGCTAAGGACTATCGAGTGCAGAACATCACGCTGAACGAGGGATGGACGTGGATATCGACGAACATCGCATCCGACAAGCTCTCTGACCTCAACAAGCTTCTTGCCGACGGCAAGTGGACATCAGACGACCAGGTGAAGAGCGAGCAGTACGGCTTCGCATCATGGACAAAGCGCAACGGATGGGTGGGACAGCTCACCGAAATTGATAATGACCAGATGTATCTCGTACACAGTTCGGCACCTCAGAACTTGCATATCTCAGGACCGGCGGTTGACCCGACATCGCACAAGCTCACCATCCGTGGAGCCAAGGAGGACGGCACACCGCGCTGGAACTACATCTCTTATCTGCCTTCGGACAACTTCACGCTCAAGGAGGCTCTCGCCGGCTACGACGCTAAGGAGGGCGACATCGTGAAGTCGCAGACACAGATGGCGATGTACAGCGGCAATCTGGGATGGATCGGTAGTCTTACATACATGGAGAACGGCAAGGGCTATATGCTCCAGCGCCAGTCGCAGGACGACGCTCAGCTGCAGTATCCGTCGAAGACTTCCGTAGGACGCAAGGCTAAGGCTGCTATGGCAGCTGCCAAGAACGCTGACGGCACAAACGCTTACTTCCCGTATTCAGCCAATATGACGGCTGTAGTGGAGGTGGAAGGCGTAAGTCTGCAGCAAGGCGACCGCCTCGTAAGCTACGTAGGGGGCGAGCCGCGCGGTTATGCCGAGGGTATAGAGTTGCCCGACGGCAGAACCATCTTCATGCTCGCCGTGGGTGGCGACAAGCCAGAGGCTGTGGACGTGACGATAGAGCGCGGCGGCAACATCATCGCCAAGGCACCGAGCGTCATCAGCTATGCTGCCAACAGCAATGTCGGCACCATCAACGAGCCGATGCACATCAGCTTCCTCGGCACAGAAGGCGGACTATATGTATATCCGTCTCCGTTCTACTCGCAGCTGAAGATACGCGCCATGGTAGACCGCGATGCCTACGCTGATGTCTACGTGACAGACATGAGCGGTAAGCGAGTCGTAGCATGGAACGACTGCAACGTTGGCGGCAATGTGGACATCACATGGAACGCCGGCAACACGGTTCCGGCTGGTGTGTATGTCGTCAGCATCACCGTAGACGGCAACGTCTACTCGATGAAAGCTATCAAGAAATAATATTAACAGAAAATCTATATGAAATATATAAAGTATTCATTGATTGCCGCATTGGGTTTCCTCTTCGTGCAATGCACGGAGGAAGGCGACAAGACTTATCCCCAGCAACCCGCTCCCCAGTGGAGCGTGGTTGAGGAGGACTTCGTAAGCGAGGCTCCGGCGTGGCAGGGGGCGGACAACGCCCCTGCTTCCGCCCCGGGGTGGAGAGCCGACTTCACTGGCAATGCCTCGGTGCCGTCGTGGACCGATCCTGACAAGAGTGTCTATCCGATGAGCATGACCGCCGTGGTGCGTCTCAGCCCCGTTCTCGAAACCCTTGCCGCCGACGGCGACATGATGGCAGCCTTCATTGGCGGCGAGTGTCGCGGTGTGGCTAAGAAGGTGATGAACGACGGCGTGCGCCTCTTCTTCCTTCATGTCAAGGCACCGTCGAGCGAGAGCGGCGATGTGGAGTTCCGCTATTACAGTGCAGCTGCGAAGCGCGTCTACGTTTCCGTGGCATCAGACGTAAAGTATGAGGTGGATAAGATTTACGGCACAGCCGAGAATCCTGCTTTCCCCGACTTCGAGCAGTCAGGTCCCTTCCCCGTACCTACCAAGGTATGGGTGAAGGTGGACAAGGCACAGCTGCCGTTCACAGTAGCCGCTGGCGATGAGCTTCAGGCTTTCGTCGGCGACGAGTGCCGCGGCATAAAGCACGTAGAGAGCGAGGCGGATATGCTCTACTGCTATGACATCCTTGGACGTGCAGAGGGCGAGCAGGTGACGTATCGCTATTACAGCGCAGAGAAGAAGCAGGTGTTCGTTTCCGAGCAGTCTTTCGTTATCGGCAAGCGCGGTTCGGTGGTTGGTTCTGAGGACCAGCCGCAGACTCTCAGCTTCGTGCCGCAAGGCAGCATGACCGCTTATCTCACCCTTGACGCCGTTACAGGCAGCTATGCCGACAAGAGCGGCGACAAGCTGGCGGCGTTCATAGGCAATGTTTGCGCCGGCATGGGCGAAGTAGTGGGCGAGCAGGACGGCAGACCCGTATATAAGATGGTGGTAAATGGTGTCAGCTCACAGTCAGCGGCTGTGGACATACGCTATTACAGCCATCGCAACAACTACGTGTTCACGGCACCTGCATGTCTCATGTTTGCCGACGGCAAGGTGGAGGCTTCGCCAGAGCAGCCGCTCACTGTGCCTCTCGTTGTCGAAGGCAAGCATCCGCTCAAGATGACGGCTTGCGTGGCATTGCCTCAGAACATTGTACGTCAGGCAACGGCGGACGACGTGATGGCTGCTTTCGTGGGCACTGAGTGTCGCGGCATGGCAAAGGCGGAGCAGGCAGAGAACGGCGAGTATGTCTTCCGCATGGAGATAAACGGCAGCATGGGAGCGGAGGAACCTGTGACACTGAAGTATTACTCAACACGCAACAAGTATCTCTATCAGGCTCCCTCGGTGTTCACCTTTGCCAGTGGCGCAAGCTATGGCACAGTCAGCGAGCCTCGCGTTCCTTCTTTCGTCATTGTTGAATAAGCTAAAAACTGTCTGTATATATGAATAAGAAAACTATAATAAGCTTGGTGCTGGGGTGCATATCTGTGCTCCCGGCATCAGCACAGAACGGATGGTTTGTTGAGGCAGGCGGAGGTGTGCAGACTATCTTCTCGAGCGATGCCAGCAAGCTGGATTTCGGCAAGCGCCTCACTCCGTCATACACTATTGGCGTGGGCAAGTGGATCACTCCGGCTTACGCCCTTCGTCTGCAGATTGGCGGATATTCGCTCAACGGCATGTCCACATCGGAAGGACTCTATCTGCGTGACCCTCAGACCGACGGTTCCGTATATGGTCCTCACGACCCTGTAATAGATAATGTGACGGTCCGCCCTGACGGCACCTATCGTCATTATCTGCGTTACGTCAACGCTCATGCCGACTTCATGGTGAGCCTCTCGCGTCTGCTCTTTCACAATCAAAGCAAGTTTGACGTGCTTCCTGCTGTAGGATTTGGCTACGCTCACGCCTTCGCCTATCGCGGCACGGCGAACACCAACTCGCTCACAGCTAACTTCTCTGTCGCTGCCAAGTACAGCGTGCTGAAGTGTATGGATGTCAACCTTGAGATTGCTTCGGCTCTCATGCCCGACCATTTCGACGGTCGCATCGCAGGCAAGAAGTATGAGCCGACGTTGGGTGCAACACTCGGACTCACTTATCGCTTCAATGCTTCTAAGCCATACGTCAGGAAGGAGCGCAGTAAGAAGCATCGTCGTGAAGCCGTGGTCGACACGGTGTATATGGTGGAGAGGGTAGTGGAGCGTCCCGTCTATAAGGACCGCATCGTGGAGAAACCGGTGGTGAAGAAGCAGGAAGCGTTCCGTCTTGCCTCTATTAGCTTTGCTTACGCTTCTGCCAAGCCAGCGAAGAAGCAGGACATAGTGTTTGAGAACATCGTCGAATATCTCAAGCAGCACCCTTCTGCTCGCATCCGTTTGGACGGTTATGCCGACAAAGCCACAGGCAAGGCACGAACAAATCTGATGCTATCTATTCGCCGCACCGACAGCGTGCGTAATATCCTCATAGAGCGTTACGGCATCGCTCCCTCACGCATCGATGCCCAAGGTATCGGCTGCAATGCGCAGCCGTATGAGAAGAACGAGCATAATCGTGTGGTGATTGTTACGGCACTGCCCGAGTGATGTGTGTTTTGTAAAAAGAAAATTCCGTAGTAGATAATAATGCAAGAGAGTGTGTGTTTATTACATACTCTCTTGCTCATATATGTATAATGTCTTATTTTCCCAAAGACTTGAACATCTTGGTGACGCACTTTTTCTTCTGCTCCATGTTTGGGTGAACATAGAGATTAAGGGTTGTTGTGATGTTGGCATGACCGAGTAGTACGCTTACTGTCTTGTAGTCGCAGTTGCTTTCAATGCAGCGTGTCGCAAAGCTGTGGCGCAGTCCGTGATACTTTAGTCGAGGAACGTCAAGACGCGCCATCAACCGATGATAATAGTTGCGATAGGTACGTGGCTCTGTGGGCTTTTCTTCGTTGGTCAGCACATAGAAGTCTGTGTTTACCACCTTTTTCAGTGGTTTCACCATCGCCAGCAGTTCCTTGTTCATCGGTATCTCACGGCATGAGTTCTTGGTCTTGGGTGTGTTGATGACCAACTCTGTGTACTTGCGTTCGCCCTCCACAATGTAGATGCGTTCAATGGTGCGGTTCACGGTGATAGTACCATTATCGGTATTGATGTCCGACCATTTCAAACCGCAAATCTCTCCGATACGCAAGCCTGTGGTCAGACTGATATAGATACCAAGGTTGCGGAATGTGAAGTGCTGTTTGATGAAATCGAGGATCTTTTTATGGTGTGCCACCGTCAGCACCTCAATATCCTTGTTGATCTCTGTTGTGGGGTACTTGATGTCCCACTCGCAATAGTTCATCCATTCGTTCTTTACTCCGAACTTCATTACCATTTTCAGGACAATCAGGATATCCTTCACCGTCTTAATGCTGAGACCGCCATTGAGTTTCTGCAAAACGAACTCCTGCACAAGTTTCTCACTCAGAGCCTCACAATCGCCAAACGATGGCAGAATGTGGTTCTCCAAAACTAACACATAAGCAGCGTATGTGGACTGCTTAACGTAGCGTTGCTTGTCACTTTTCCAAGCCAACGCAATTTCTCTAATTGTTTTTGTTGTCATTGTAATCCTTAATTTAGAAGGTGTACATATATAATTAGAGATAATAGACCTCTGATGTCCCAAATCTTAGATTTAAGGAGTTTCAGGGGGAGTGGGAGAAAACTAAGTTTGGTGATATTGCAACAGGTTTTGACTATGGCATGAATGCTGCTGCAAAAAACTATGATGGTGTAAACAAATATATTCGTATCACGGATATAGACGAAGCATCATCCACCTACACAGATAAGGACATTGTTTCTCCAGATGGTGTTTTAACAGATAACTATCTTGTGAATAATCGTGATATATTGTTGGCAAGAACAGGAGCGAGTACTGGCAAATCTTATTTGTATAAAAAATCAGATGGAAAATTGTATTATGCAGGTTTTTTGATTAGAGCGAATGTGACGACACATGACCCTTATTTTGTATTCTCTCAATTACACACCCATCGATATTGGAGATGGGTGTCTATTATGTCAGCACGTTCTGGACAACCAGGCATAAATTCACAAGAATATTCCTCATTTCCAATTTACACAACATCTATCGAGGAAGAAAGTAAAATAGCGAAACTATTATCTCTTCTTGATGAGCGTATCGCCACTCAAAACAAAATCATTGACAAGTTGCAGTCCCTAATCAGAGGAATTGCACAGAAGATAGTTCACAGCAACAAGACTAATGTTCGTTTGTCTGAGTGCGTAGAATGCAGTTCTTCCACCTTACAAGAAAGTGATGTTTGTGAACATGGTGCATATCCAGTTTATGGAGCAAATGGCATCGTTGGCTACCTCGACAATTATAATACAGAGGGTGAAGCCGTTTATATTATCAAAGATGGTTCTGGTGTAGGAACCGTTTCCTACGTTACAGGCAAATGTTCTGCAACAGGAACTTTGAATACATTACAAGCAAAAGAAGGCTATTCACTTCAATACCTTTACTATCTGCTGAAAGTATTCAACTTTGAACCTTATAAGACAGGTATGGCTATACCTCACATATATTTCAAGGATTATGGCAAAGCCAAGGTATTTTGCCCATCATATACAGAACAACTCCAATATGCTCGGTTGTTGTCTGCAATAGATAACAAACTGTCGATAGAACAGAATATTCTGACAAAGCTTAGTTTGCAGAAGCAATACTTGCTCCGTCAGATGTTTATATAAACATTTGGCGAAGCAGATACTGCTTTTGTGTTTCAAACATATTTCTTTGTTTCACAACAGATTCCATTCGTAATGATAATGCAGAAAAAGCATGGGCTATTGTTCTGACTATTTGCATAGTAGGCAAAACGAATTCTTGATTTTGCGTTTCTGCAATATAATGTCTTTTATGCTCATCTGTTGATAAATCAAGATACTTCAAAAACTCAAATGTATAACGTAAAATTTCTTTATTCTTTGCCGTTAGAATTTTGATGGCAGATGATTTGACCTTAAAAGGAAAATCAACATATTTACAATCAAGAGTGAAATCATCAAATATGATGCAATCGCCCTTGTCATATATTCCGTCAGTTTCTGATGTATAACCCAAGACAAAGGCTTTGTTTGCAGTTAATACAGGATTTCCTTCTGCTGTATATTCTGTATCTTCAACAATATATGGTTGCGGCTGCCCATAGCTAAGAACTTCGCCAACCATTGCGTTAACCCCAACACTTTTTCTAAATTTTCCAAACACATCATTTCTAATTCCTCTGATTAAGGATTTTGAAGCTCGTAGGTCTGCGATTATTGAAATTGAATATACGCCTAATACAAAAAACACTTCGCCTATAGGCGATGTCATTGAGCAGATTTCTAAGCGTAATAAAAACAATGCGATTCAAAACGTTTTGTCGGTTAGCAATCGTCAAGGTTTCATAAAGCAGAGTGATCAATTTGAAAATAGGAATGTTGCAAGCGAAGATACTTCTAACTACAAAATCGTAGAACAGAACGACTTTGCCTTTAATCCTGCACGAATAAACGTTGGTTCTATTGCTCGCCTGACAACTTTTGAAAAGGGCATCGTTAGTCCTATGTATGTTTGCTTCCGAACCCAAGAAAACGTAGCACCTGAATACATTGATTACTTTTTTGAATCGAAGCATTTTTATTGTGAAATACAAAAGAGATTAGAGGGAAGTGTTAGACAATGCTTGTCTTTTGAAGGATTATGTAATATCCCCCTTTCTATTCCCTCTTTTGAAATACAGCAACGAATAGGAAAGCGCATATTTACATTGGGGCAAAAGATAAAAATGGAAACAGATTTATTAGAACTATTGAACAAGCAAAAGCAGTATCTACTCCGCCAGATGTTTATATAAACATTTGGCGAAGCAGGTGTTGCTTCTGTTTCAATAAACATGAGGCATACATTTCTTCATTTTCGATTTTATTCTCAAACACCTTAATGGTTCTCACGATATGGCGTTGTTGTTCTTTTGTCGGAATAACAATTTTCATGTCAAACCACTCGTCTACATTTATTGAACGCCCATCTCGAATACCATAAGTAACGATAACGAGTGACTTGATAAATTGTCGTGAAGTGAAATAATATGATAGATATCCGTATTCCAATAAGTCTTTAGGGCGCATAATTGTATATGCAGGACTACACACACCTACTATATCTGAAAAGGCAAAGCCTCCTTGGAATGAGCGCAAATGAATTACATAATCACCGTTTCTTACGATTTTATAAGTATTGATGTTGCTCCGTTCAAACTTAATATCTAAGTTCAAATCTTCCCTACTTACCATTCCTCTTTCTTGACTTGCTGAAAGAACGTTTGAAAACTCTAATCGGTTGTTTCGTTCATTGATAATCTCAAAAAGTTGTCTGTACGAATATTCTTTCCCTTGGATTTCAGAGTACAACTTTTCAATAATCGCAGACTTTAGCTTCTTCAAGTCCTCAATGATTTTGTTTTGAGTAGAGATGCGCTCGTCAAGAAGCATCAGTAATTTAGAAATCTTGATTTGCTCTTTCTTGTCTTTTGGTACATAATGGTATGTATGAAAGAAATCTTGTACTGCAACATTGAGAAGTCCATGATTACGTGCACCTTCAACTGCAATTTCTGAAATACCTTTATGCCATTTGGGTGATTCAAAATATTGCAGTATAAAATCAGATACAACATTGTCTTGTGGAGCAAAACAAATATAAAGAGAAGACAAAGCTCCTTGATCGTAGTTGTCAAGTCTTTTTATTGCACCCCACGGATAATCAGACGAGTAGCTTTTATTATAGGCAAATTCACCTTTCTTTAACAGGTAATAGTTTGATAAATCTGTACTTGCTACAACCTTGTTGAAAAATGTTATCTGGTCAACTAACCCATATTGGGCAGAAATTGTAAGAGGAAGTCTTGATTGATTGCTTTTGTTTTTACGCATTACACGTTCCGTGAAAGCATCCAATCTCATCTTCTCCCACTCTCCCTGAAACTCAGGAAATCTGAGATTTGGGACATTGAGTTTCTTATGTTTGTTATTTATTGTCGTTATCATTTTTAATCCTTAATTTAAGTTCACCAATCATGGCTCAGTTACATGCCAGTTACATGGTAGTTATATGCTTTATGTCCCATTATAAAGGGGTTTGAGCTTACTTTGATGCTTTTTTGAGCCTTTCAGTTACATGCCAGTTACATGGTAGTTACATGACTTATGCCCAATACGGGATATAGTTATGCCTATTGCTACCCTCTGAGTTTTCTTCCTTTATCAGCTTAGCTTCCAAGGTATCTTTGATTATCCTTGATGCCATTGGGTAGTTTTTGTCTTCAATACCCAAACGAGCACGAAGAGATTGATTATTCATCTTCTCGTTTGAAACGTATTTTAGGCAAGCGTGTTGGTAACAGGCTCTTACTCGCTCTGACTTATCCAAGTCTGCGAATTTTCGATAAGAAAATACTGTCGCAGTGGTTCGGGTTTCTTGAAGTTGGAAGCGGACAGGTGGCAACTGATATAACTCCACATAGAAGATAGTTTTATCCATCCCACTGCCTTTCTCCTCACAAATACCCATTCTACGCATGATGTCAGCAAGAGAATCGTTCCTTGACTGATATTCGTCTATGAAACGTTCTATGCTGATAAGTGGTTGTCCTGGATTAGAGAACTCAATACGATCAGAATAGATTTCTATCATAGGAAAGCCCTGCTCCGCAAAATCTTAATGGATAATCATGTTTGCGGTCAACTCACGAATGGCTATTTCTGGGTACATACGAGCATCTTTTCTTAGAGCCAAGCCTATCTCTTCATTAGCAGGAAGTTGGCTGTTTATCCATGCAACCATTTCTTCAAAGCCTATGGCGTAGCCCTTATCGAAAGTTTGTTCACGAATTGTTTCAATCTTGCTTTTGCCTTTATAGACAATTACTCTGACCATTTTACGTTTCAGTCCATCGAAATCAGAAAGATGCTTGGCAAACAGGATAGCTCCAAGTTCGGTGATGCTGTAGCCAACCTCATCTTTTACAATAAGGTTTTCAGACAAGAATCTGTCCAAGATGCCATTAGTATCTTGTGGAAGTGGCAAATGCATCATGTAAAAGTAGGTCTCTGCACTAAGATAAGAGAAAACATCCTGTCCAGATAAGCCTTTCTTCAAGACAATCTTTTCCAAAGGTTTATGACCTCCTTTCCAAATCTTAGCCTCTTTTGCAGGGAAATCCTTCAACTTGCGAGTAATCGTGCCAACTCTGATGTATGCCTCATGTAAGAAACTTACCGGGCGATTAGTTGTGGCAGGAATCTTAAATATACAGACATGACCTTTCTCCTCATAATCGAAATCGTCAATAATCTCGAAGTCAATACGAGGATTCAAACGAGTTGACAACCAAGATTCAAGTTCTTCATTGCCAACCATTTTCTGCTTGCCATATAGGTCGGTGCCAATTATATCATGGCTTTCATCATCAACACCAAATACAATATAGCCAAATGGCATGTTGCACAAATATGCACTATTAGACAAGGCTGAGATTCTTTCACCAATCTCCTCCTTTGAATGAAAATTGTGCTTGAACTCCAGCCATTCCGTTTCTTTAGGCTTGGCAGTTAGGGCATCTATCAATTTCTTGAAATCTATATATTCCATACGACTATTCTTTTACAGGTTCAAGCAACAGCACCAATTCTGACTCGGCTATGTCGCATTTCTCAAACAAGAAGCGTAAACAACGAAGTTTACTTCTATTATCCATTGAAGTCCACAAGTATTTTTGTGGAGCAATCATTGTACAGTATCTTGTATCTGCTTGCTTGGCAGACCAGAAGAAACCTTCGGCATCATAGAGCGTATCTACGATGTCTGTGTATCGCTCCATCACAAGTTTTACAACTTGCAGAAGCATCCCTTTCCAGGTAGTTTCATTGTACTCATTGCCAAACAAACGGAAACCTTTAAGATTTCTATTTGTTGGAGAGAATGTTTCTTCGTCCAAAGAGGCTTCGTCCACTGGTTTTGGCAATGGCTTGAATGTTGTTTGTGGTAATGGATAAAGTCGCAAGAATGTTGCAACTATCTCATTGCATCGGTTCTGTAACTCCGTTTCAGTCCATTTGTTACACAAGGTAACACTTTTCGTCAAACGATACTTTGAGTTCTTATATCCAGGGTAAATTTCTTTTCCTATGGTTTTACCATCACGCTTTATCTCAAAAGCCTTATTACTTAACTCACTGTTGATACCTGTCAAAGTCAAGTTTGCAAATGTATGAAGATACTTGTCTTGTATTTCCTCAAAGTTGTCTCCAAGCATCGCTTTCCAATCACCATTGAGCGTTTGAGGCATGATATGCTCAATAGTGGCATCCTTCTTTTTCATGTCGGTTGCCACATCGTTATATTCACCATGCACAGAGTTCTCCAATCGTTCAAAGAGGAAAATCTGGAATGGCTTCAACATGTGATAAGCGTCACGTGTTTTGATTGACTCCACGAATTTCATATCTCTTGGCAATTGATAGTTACCATCACGACGCATGATGTGGTAAGTCAATATGTCAGAATATGAGTTACCAAGTTCAACATTAGCAGTACTATATTCCTCTATGCTTTTCAAAACATCTTTATGCAAAGCGCAGAAAACCTGAGTAAGAGCATTACCAGGCATATTGCACACGATACGTCTTGCCAAATAGTTTTCTACCAAATCAATCACCTTGAATATCTCATCTTCTGAAAGATTGTTGGCAGAGGCATATTTCAAAAATTGTATAAAGAATACATTAGTCACATCTGTTTCTATATTACAGATGTGGCGCATCTTTTCTGAAAGTTTTGCCGTAGATAGCTTTGCCTCTGTCACTTGCTGATAGTAGTGCGCATAATCAAGCATCTTGACTAATTCTTCCTTTCGGTCATGTCCGTCCATATACTTTTTCCATTCGTAGTAGATGTTTGACTGACGGACAGGACGCTGTAACTGTTGCTGAATGGTGAGATAGTCACGCAAGAACTTTGTTGGTTGGTTCTCGGTTGCCTGTTCTATCTTTTGCCAGTAGTTTTTGAAACACATATGCTGCTCCTCTGGTATCAAAGACATCAAGAGATAGTTGCGTATCTTGTCTGCTTCAGTAAGAGCCAAGCCTGTAGAGTTCAGACTTTCGAAGATAAGCTGGGCATCATCATCACTATCTAACTCTATTGATATGATTTGCAATCGTTCTATTGCATCAAGCAATTGGTCGAAAGAGAGTGCTTGCGGTTTTCTCGTCAACAATTCATAGAAATGGCGATAGTTGCGAGTAACCTTAGAATCTTCATCAAAAGAATCTTCTTCATTGAATATCTTATCGTAAGCGATACGGTCATTCTCTATGGGAACTAACTTGATTTTACGCTCAGAGTTACAGAACTTAGCTTTTAAGAAGACTTCGTATGCTTCGTCTATTTTTGACTCTTCGCTAATCTCAATAGCACCAGCTTTCACAGCTTTTATACCTGCCAACAAAAGAAGTGAAATGGTGGTCAAACGCTGTTGACCATCAATCACCAATCTATTGTAGCTGCTATCCGCAGATGATGTAACAATAGAGCCAAAGAAATGCGAACATCTGTTTGAACGGCTTAGTTTTACCAAGTCACTAAACAATTGGTCACAGTTGTCAATCAACCAATCGTAATTACGCTGATACACAGGTATTACAAATTGTATTTTATGACCTTCTATAAATTCATGTAATGGTTTTGCGTAACCTTTCATTGTCAGTTTTTTTTTGTTTATTCAACCAATCCCAACTCTTTCAGATAGCCTTCAATCTCCTTGTCAAGGTCGGCTCGTT
>ENA-OYXC01000124-OYXC01000124.1-human-gut-metagenome-genome-assembly--contig:-NODE-124-length-40749-cov-12.632133_pt1 | contig 40749 bp, 25 predicted proteins | sample MGYA00244214_ERZ653415 | MGnify/ENA primary metagenome ERZ653415 (study PRJEB26926, sample SAMN06165016) | human gut metagenome | biome: ENVO:00009003; feature: ENVO:2100002; material: ENVO:00002003... | reverse complement strand
AAATTCAGCAGCGAAGTTACTTCTTTCTAATTTAAGCCCTAATTTGAGTGCTTACTGCTTACATATTTAGTGTATTAGAATCTTATTAAAATAGACCGATCAATCTTTGAATTAATTGAAGCACTGTCTTTTGTGAGATTTTTTAGGGTACGACTATTAAATTGTATAACTTAGCTATATCATTTAAATGACTGTAATGTTCATAGTTTACATCATCAAGATCAAATAACCATATAGTCTCTTTTTAAAGGGTGTTTGATTAAACTATTCCGATTTTAACTGAATACAGATGTTATTCCGATTTATTGATTCCTCATTTCTTTTGCCATATATTCTAAGATATCAGCAAGTATTGCGGCATCATCAATTTGCTGGCAGAGCCTGCTTGCCTCTGGTTCAGGATACCTCTGCCGTATATCAGTCTTTAGAAGAAGTTTCAACATTTCCTTATCAAAGGCTTTCTGTAAGTCAAAAATTTGCGTTCATTCATCATAGTGTGCGTATAAAAACTTTATAAATTCTACGTTATCTATGTAGCAAAACGATTGCGGAGCTCGGAATTTTGAATCAATACTTAAAGGATCAAGTGGGTGTATATATGAATCAAATTTTGAGATTTCTATACCAAAAGCCACATCGTGATTCTGGAAATAATCATCATATTTATTTTTAGATATACATCCGCATTTCGAATACATATCCCATATAGAGTTAGGAGTACCTTTTTCTATGTGTCTTATGGCAAAACTACCCAATACCCTCTTAACCGGAGAGGACGAATAAACAAAAGCTCGCTCCACGGTATCTGAAAACACACGTTTACGAAACTCCACCTGTTTACGTCTTTCAAGTATAGCCGAGGCATACTCTGGTTTTATTGATATTAAAACATATTTATGCTGATAAGGGACATTAAAAAAATACTCATAGCTACCTCTCCTATACAAAGACTTAATTTTATCCTTAAGTACAAACCCATGCTTTTTCAAGAATGGAGCAAACTCCTTCATGTGAATGCCAGAAACCGTTATTAATGGGTAGGCATCTTCCAAAATCTCAATAGATTTTCTGAGTAAATATGAACCTATACCTTGGTGCTTGTAAGGTTTATCAACACGGAGGGTACATATTTTTCTTTCATTATCAGTTTTCTTTAATATAGAAACACCTTTTATATCAAATATATTATTACCACTACATAGAATAATAAACCGTTGGTCTGTAAACATTAATTCCTGAAAGACCTTCTCTAGCCATTCTATAAAGAAAGGGTATTCGATAGCCAAGTCAGATAAGAATAGCTTCAATTTATAAAGAAGACTATCTGCCAATGTTACATTTATTCCCTTTTTAAGTATATGATAATTCATTATTAATCTATTTTGTACTACTTCTTAAACATAAATACAGTATGAAACATAATACTATAATCAATGTACCCCAAACCAACTGTTTATATTCACCTAGACACGAAAGCCAAGAATCTATTAATGTGACAAATGCAGAGGCAATAAAACCCAACAACATCACTATTAGTACATATAATATCAGACGTTTAATTTGACAATCCGAAAATTCTGTCTTGAAGAATAGTGTAAAGTCCGTTATTGGGCGACTATCTGGAATATATTTAATTTTTGTTTCTTCTGGATTTGAAGTATCCACTTTTTTAATTCCCATTTTAAATTCCTTCTTACATTTCCAATGATGAGCTATATTTTCTGAAACGAACTCTATTTTATCACCAAGATATGAATGCCATCTGTCATTCTCTAATAAACGTTTGTCTAACTTTATTGAACTTCCATTTTCAACACTTTCTTCAGAATCTGCCATATAAAAGAAATGCACTTTGCTAAAATTTGGTAATTTAAAGCCATTAAACTCAACAAGTTCTTTCTTTTTCTTTGACAATTCTCTTACATCATTTAAACGAATATCGAACATATAAGTACTCGAAAACGCAGATTGCAGCCAATCATTTGACACCTTTTTCTTTTTAGCAAAAGAACCAAAAGACTTTAACATGATGCGAAATCTTACAAAGAGTCGATAATCCTTAAACGATGCAGTATTAAAATTAGAATTAATTGTTATTGTTATTTGTGTGACATTAGCTTGTTCATCATAAATGAACTCCTCTAAATTTTCTTTAGAAAGTTCATACATTAATAAATTTATATTCTTACCATCAATTTTATAGTAACTCTTAGATGGTTCTGATGTACTCTTTAAATCTTCATTGAATACGGTACACAACAAATCTGCATCCAATGATAGACATCGAGCTAAATCGTGAAAATCAGATTCGTTAGCTTTAAAGGGAAGCAACAATACTAGTTTCTTAGTACATAAAGGGCATATTATACCAAAATCGATGGCCCTAAACCGTCTCTTTTGGGGGAAAGTTAAGCTTTTGACATCTGAATTCCAAAGATTTATTTGAAATTCAAAATCCTCATCAGAATTGTTAATGGCAGTTTCTGCTGATTTTACTTCCATTTGGTGATGAGGACATTGTTTGCAATAATCCCTATCATTATCATTCTTCCAAAATACTCCTATACTTTTCATCATTAAATTTATTATCTATTCGAAATCACTATCTTTAAATAATAAAGGCATCGCCTCCTCGATCTTCTTACGTTTATAACGTTTTGTCTCGTGAAGTATGTGATTGCCATCATCCCATGATGTGATATTAGACACTTCGCTTTCTTTATTAGATTTAACATGTTTACCCAAAGCATCATATACCGTTTTAGTGATTATTTTTAAATTACAAGTAAGAGATGTTCCTGTTGTAAATCTAACTTCTTTAGCATAAACTTGTTTCAAAAATTCCTTATCGACTATTGTGAATTTTATTTCGTTCCCGTTAAATATGCCTTTCCATTTTGCTTGACTACTTTTTAATAATACTGGGGAAACCACCAACACCGAAGTACCTAAATATTCATGTGTTGCTGTATTAGTACAGCCCTTAACTATTTGAGTATAGAAATCTGCTTTATTAATTATTGCTTCTGTTTTTTTCGCCTCAGGTTTATCTTTACCATAAGAAGAACATGACACTTTTGTAACATGAGGTTCTTTATCTAATTCTGTATAATAATTATTTTTTGAAGTTAATATTTTAGGATCTCCCTTGATTAAAAACTGTATATCTTCATCTGAAAAATTACCCTCTTTAATTTTGCTCAATAATTCAGCACGATTCAACTGAATTTGCGATTCGTCTAGGGAGGGTGATACACCAATAAAATGACTTATTAATGCTCCACAAAGTAATAAGAATAAATCTTTTACTGTTTTGTTTTTGAGAATAATTTTAAATTTGTCAATAACTCCACCTTCTTCTAATGCAGAGACATCTATTTGGATATCCTCATTAAATAGTTCTCCAAGATGATTTAAGGCATCGAGTATACAAGCCTCACACTTATTATGAATAGAGGCATCCATTTCGTGACGCTGATCATTATCCATAAAATAGTGCAAGTCAATGCCTATTGTTAGTGTCTGATCCTCCATAAATATTAGTTGCTGGTTTTTCACGTTTTATTCATACTTAAGATTGAAACGCATACGGACACTTCTTTACCTCTGAACCAGTCTTGTCGTCTGGCTCAGGAACGTTGGTGCCGTTTGGAGAAGCGAGGTCTTCGTTGGCGATAGAAGAAGGTCCGTACCATTTGGTTTCATAAATTCTTTTCTATTTTATGTCGTTGGCTGCAAACATACGTAATGGTTGCAATCGTATAGGTGGTGAAAATGATGTGTTTCCTGACTATACCCTTGGCTATGTTAGCTAATCACAAGTTATTCATATGCTCATCAAAATCCTTGCAACATATATAATCATGCTGGATGTAGATTTCAGTATTGAGTGTTTGGCGGGATTTTGTGATGCATTCAGAATAGGTGACTGTTGATGTAGATGCGAGGGCATTGAGATTGTAGCAGAAATTATCTATACCGTTTTTATTGACATCAATGTCGGTGACAAGTAAAAAGACGATGGGCATGTCGGAAAATTTATCTGTTTGACAAATAGAATCAACTTCATGGTTAATATAGTGTCTGAAAGTTACTGTTTTCACTCTGCCACCTCAAAATCTTCCTGGTGCACGCCTCTGAGTGCGACGGCGCGGCCGGCGAAGTCGAAGACGAGTTGGCGGTTGCGGTCGATGCGGATGATGTAGCCTTCGTAGTCTTTGAAGGGACCGGTGAGGACGCGGAGCTTCACGTGGTCTTTGGCGAACTTCTCGATGGGGGCGTTGAGGAGAGTGACTTGCTCGGGGTGGGCTTTCAGTACGTTCATAAAGGGCTGCATGATGGTGTCGCGTATGGAGGCTGGACGCCCGTGACAACGGTCGTTTACTAAGTGGTACTGAGGAAAATATTGTGATAGGAACTTCTGGATGCTCTTCACGGTGCCTTGCAGAAAGACGAGGCCGCTGATGGTGGGCTTCACGATTTTCTTAACACCGCGTTGTGTCTCCGCATTTTTGTAGGCGTAGCTGGTGGCTTGGTGTATGAAGAAAGGTTGTTTAGTGGGGTGGGTGTTGTCGGCGTTGTATGCTTCAAGCCACTTCTGAAACGACTTTACTGCCATGTGATGTATGAACAGATAGCTCCAGGAGGTGGGCTGCTGAGCAACATCTTCATAATAGCTACTGTGTTTCGGTATGGGTATAGTTTCTACTCTCGGCGCCGATGGTTTGTCAGCCCCGATTATGTGAATGCCCTTTGGTAAGCGTTGGCTTACACTGGCTATAGAAGGTGAATCTAAGCAATCCTGCGTCATCTTCGCCGTCTACTTTATGTCCTTGCACATCGCCATAGGTGGCGATAGCAAAAGCATAGTCATTACTAATTGCATGCAAAAAAATATATTAGTAAGTCATATCTCAAAAGTTGCAAGAACTTTTATGAAATTCACACCTTGTGTTTGTTCTCCGTTAGGAGAGATATTTCTGCAAAGATAAGGGTTTTATTTGAATTATACACCTTATTTATAAAAAATATTCCGTCTGCTGCCAATATTCGTCGACTCTGGTTGTTGTGTGTCTAAGTGTTGTTGGGCAATCTGTTCTATGCACCATGCGAATGCTTCCGCTGTGCGCTCTGCTTCGGCACCGAAGTGTCCGCCTTCGTGCCAGCGCAGGGTGACGGCGGTGGGGGAGAGTTGCTGGCAGAGTAGGGCGTGCTCTGCACGCACGCAGTCGCCGATGCGCTTCATGCGCTGGTTGCGACAGTGCTCTTCGCGGTCGCCGAGGGAGAGGTGAATAGGTGTTGTAGTGGTGATATGTTGAGGTGTTGAGTTTTGAGTTTTGCGTTCGGCTCGAAGAGACGCTTGCCAGAGCAAGAATTTTGAGTTTTGAATTGTTGCTTGTGGCGATAGGATGGGATGCGCAGCGGCATATTCGCCCCAACCGTTAATCCAGAGCGAAGGTGAAGCTGCAGCTACGGCGGCGAAGACATCGGTGTTGCGTGCAGCCCAAAGGGCGAAGAGTCCGCCGAGCGAGTAGCCGCCGATGATACAGGGCAGTGTGCCGAAACGCTCGCGAAGCCATGGCAGTAGGGTGTGCTCAATGAAGCGCAGCGTGTCGGGGGCGTGCCTGCCCACCTCTGCGTCGCGCGACACGGCATCGTCAGCCCACGGCATGAGCGCACGCGCCCACTCAACGCAGTCGAAGAAGACCATGGCGAAGCCTGTGGGGCTCGCCTGTGCAATAAGGTTGACCTCGCGTCGCACACCGTCGTTCTTTTCCTCGTGGCGTGCCGACGGCTGTATGAGCAGCACATGTGGGTCGCCCACGATGAAGAGCTTGCAGGGTGTTTGGATGTTGTGTTCTTCTGTGAAGATGGTGTTTGTGTTGGACATATGGTTGGAGTTTTTATGGATTTGCAAAGTTAGTGTTTTTGTTGGATATATGGCTGCTTTTGATGGGTAAAATTAAAAGGGTGGGTGGTTGGTGGTTTGGTTGGGTGTTTGTTTGGTTGGTTGGTGGTTGATTGCTTGGTTGGTGCAGCGGAGACCGCTGCACCCCCTATGAGGGCTGCGTGGATATGGCAAGATGCCATATCCTCCTACGGGCGGCGGACGGAATCTGATCGGGTGGCGGACGGAATCTGATTGGGTGGCGAACGGAATCTGATTTGGTGGCGGACGGAATCTGATTGGGTGGCGGACGCGCAACGATGACAAAACATGTGGTGAAGAGCGACCAAACTGCGCCTGTATCTACAATAAACCGCACTAACACATTCAACAAACTGCGCCTGTATCTGCAACAAACTGCGCCTGTATATATAATAAATTGCGGAAAGGTACGTTATTAATAAACGTTAAGCACTTTGAGGGCTTAATGCTGACAACAAAACAATGAATAAAACGTACTGAGAAATGATTGATTACATAAAGGGCGAACTGGCAGAACTCACTCCGGCGCAGGCCATTGTTGAGGCTTACGGCGTGGGTTATGCGCTGAATATTTCGCTGAATACATACGAGGCGATACAGGGCAAGCAGAGCGTGAAACTGTTTGTGCACGAGGCACTTGTCACTGGCGGTCGCGACGATAGTTACACATTCTTTGGCTTCGCTTCGAAGCAGGAGCGCGACCTCTACCGTCTGCTCATCACCGTGTCGGGTGTGGGAGCCAACACGGCGCGTATGATTCTCTCGTCGGCATCGCCGTCGGAGCTCTGCAATGCCATCTCTACGAGCAATGAGCGCGTGTTGAAGAGTGTGAAGGGCATCGGTCTGAAGACCGCGCAGCGCATCATAGTCGACCTGAAGGACAAGATTCTCTCGCTGGGTATAGCGCAGGAGGTGTCTGCCGGCACGGCTGCCGACAGCACAATACCCGTCGACGTGCGCGACGAGGCGGTGGCTGCGCTCACCATGCTCGGCTTCTCGCCTGCGCCAACGGCTAAGGTGGTTACGGCGATACTCACCGACGATGCTACGCTGCCCGTTGAGCAGGTGGTGAAGTTGGCGTTGAAGCAGATTAAGTAAATAAGTTGGTGGCTGCGTGGCTACGGCAGGAATGCCGTAGCCTCCTATAAATAAGCTGATTTTGAATTTTACAAATATTATAAACCGATTTTTAAAGTGTAGGCTGCAGGAGCTTCGCTCGCTCGGCACGGCTCGCGTGTTTGTCGTCGTAATGGTTATGGCGGCGGTGGCATCGTATGCCATCACGCAGACACCGCAACGACCGCAGCGCAAGCTCTCCGTGCGCAAGACGCGCGACGCGGCTCCGCAGCGCGATACCAATGCTGATGCCAATGCCGACCGCCCCGACACGCTCGCTATCAAGGCGCAGCCGAAGCTCGAGAACGAGGACTCGATACCCGACTCGCTGCTGCATCCGCGCTGGAAGATACAGCGCACGCTGCCCATAACGCTCGACGACCTCGACCAGAATGCTGCCGACCTGAAGCGTCCCGACAACCTGAAGCAGGACGTGGTGTACAACGACTCGCTCGACCGCTACATCATCGGCTCGAAGATATCCGACTCGTACATCAACGCCCCGTTTATGATGACGCAGGAGGAGTATCGCAAGTGGAGCGAGCGACGCATGATGAACCAGTTCTTCCGCAAGAAGAACGACGAGATATACCAGGCTAAGGGCAAGGAGAAGTTCGACTTCACCGACATGCACTTCGACCTCGGACCGGCTGAGAAAATATTCGGACCGGGCGGTGTGCGCATCAAGACGCAGGGAACTGCCGAGCTGAAGTTCGGTGCCACGATGAAGAGCATCGACAACCCGTCGCTGCCCGTGCGCAACCGCAAGACCACCACGATGGACTTCGACGAGAAGATAAACGTTAGTCTGAACGGTCGTGTGGGCGACAAGGTGAACATGAACCTCAACTACAACACCGATGCTACGTTCGACTTCGACGCGCAGAGCCTCAAGTTGAAGTACGACGGCAAGGAGGACGAGATTGTGAAGCTCATCGAGGCTGGCAACGTGTCGTTCCCATCCAACTCGTCGCTCGTGCGCGGAGCTTCCTCGCTCTTCGGTCTGCGCACCGACCTGCAGTTTGGTAAGCTCAAGCTGCAGCTCGTAGCCTCGCAGAAGAAGTCGTCGTCGAAGTCGGTGTCGTCGAAGGGCGGCAAGCAGTTCACACCGTTCGAGATAGACGCAGCCAACTACGAGGAGAACCGTCACTTCTTCCTTGCACAGTACTTCCACGACCGCTACGACGAGTCGATGCGCTCGCTGCCCAACCTTACATCGGGCATCACTATCAACCGCGTGGAGGTGTGGGTGACGAACAAGTCGGGCGTAACGTCGAACACACGTAACATCATCGCCCTCACCGACTTGGGCGAGAACAATCGCGTGTCGAACAATCTGTGGGGCATCACGGGTCAGCCCGTGCCTGCCAATGCTGCCAACTCGGAGTATGCAGCCATGACATCGCAGTACGCCGCCGCACGCGACATCGACCAGACGTCGACCGTGCTCGACGGAATAGCCGGTTTCGTGGGCGGATCCGACTACGAGAAGCTGGAGCGTGCGCGCCTGCTCAACTCGTCGGAGTACACCGTGAACAAGGCTTTAGGCTACATCTCGCTGAAGACATCGCTGCAGACCGACCAGGTGCTCGCCGTGGCTTACGAGTACACATACGGCGGCGTGACATACCAGGTGGGCGAGTTCGCCTCGGACATCACCGACTCGAACAAGGCACTCTACGTGAAGGCACTGAAAAACACCAGCAACAACCCACATCAGGGCAACTGGGGCTTGATGATGAAGAACGTGTACTACCTCGCATCGTCGGTGGAGAAGGAGAAGTTCCGCTTGGATGTGAAGTTCCAGAGCGACACCGCCGGTGTCTACCTCACATACATACCCGAGCCACAGGTGAAGAACCAGACCCTCATAAAGTTCCTCGGAGCCGACCGACTCGACAATAACAACAAGGCTCACCCCAACGGCTACTTCGACTACGTGGAGGGCTACACCGTTACGAACGGACGCGTGTTTTTCCCCGTTGCCGAACCGTTCGGCAGCTATATGTACGAGACACTTCTGAAGAATGGCGTGTCGGCAGAGCAGGCTGCGAAGTATGCCTTCACCGAGCTGTACGACTCTACGAAAATCGTGGCTAAGCAGATAGCCGAGAAGGACAAGTACGTGCTCATGGGACAGTTCCGCGGCACATCGGCTAACGTCATCTCGCTCGGCGCATACAACATTCCGCAAGGCTCGGTGGTAGTTACGGCAGGTGGTGTCACGCTCGCCGAAGGCACCGACTACTCGGTCGACTACTCGGGTGGCGAGGTGACCATCCTCAACCAGAGCATCATCGATGCCGGCACCGCCGTGAACGTGTCGCTCGAAAGCAACACCGACTACGGACAGGAGCGCAAGACGATGTTCGGCATGAACTGGGAGTACGACTTCTCGAAGGACTTCCAGCTCTCGGGTACGTTCCAACACCTCTCCGAACAGGCTCTCACCAACAAGGTGAACATGGGCTCAGAGCCGCTCAACAACACCATCTGGGGCTTGAACATCAACTGGAAGAAGCAGAGCCAGTGGCTCACGAACATGCTCGACAAGCTGCCCTTTCTGCATCTGACACAACCTTCGAGCATCTCGTTCTCGGGCGAGTTCGCGCAACTCATAGCCGGACAGAGCAGCGGCACGCAGGACAACGCCTCGTACATCGACGACTTCGAGAACACAAAGAACACCATCGACGTGTCTACACCTACGTCGTGGATAATCTCGTCGGTGCCGTCGATGTTCCCCGAGTCGGGCGACAAGTCTACGCTGCGCTCGGGCTTCAACCGCTCGCGCCTGGCGTGGTACACCATCGACCCGCTCTTCACACGCCGCTCTTCGTCGCTCACGCCGAGCCACATCAAGAGCGACCTCGACCAGCTGTCTAACCACTACGTGCGCGAGTTCTATGTGAGCGAGCTATTCCCAGCCCGCGACCAGAGCGCATACAACGGCAACTCGTCGATGCTCAACATCCTTAACCTCGCTTACTATCCGAACGAGCGCGGTCCGTACAACTTCGACCCCGACCTCAACTACGACGGCACACTCAACAATCCGCAGAAGCGTTGGGGCGGTATGATGCGTAAGCTCGACACCAACGACTTCGAGGCTGCCAACATCGAGTACATCGAGTTCTGGATGCTCGACCCGTTCATCTATACACGCGAGCAGGGCGTGGCTGCCGACTACGGCGGCGACTTCTACATCAACCTCGGCGAGATGAGCGAGGACATTCTGCGCGACGGCAAGAAGTTCTACGAGAGCGGAATGCCCGTAGACGGCTCGCAGAACTTCACCACTACGCAGTGGGGTAAGGTGCCCAATCAGGCTACCGTCGTGTACGCCTTCGCAACATCGAAGGGCTCGCGTGCGCTGCAGGACGTGGGCTTCAACGGACTCAACGACGAGGAGGAGCAGAAGTGGGAGAGCTATCAAGACTTCCTGCGCGAGGTGCAGGGCAAGGTGAACCCTGCTGTGTGGGACTCAATCTGGGCAGACCCGGCAGGCGACAACTACCACTACTTCCGCGGTTCCGACTACGACAAGATGAAGGCGCCCATCCTGCGCCGCTACAAGTACATAAACAACCCACAGGGCAACTCGCCCGACAACGACTCGCGCACCGAGAGCTACGACACATCGTACAAGTCGACACCCGACGTTGAGGATATCAACCAGGACTACACGCTCAACGAGTACGAGAAGTTCTTCCAGTATCGCGTGTCTATCCGCCCCGAAGACCTCGAGGTGGGCAAGAACTACATCGTAGACAAGCGCGAGGACACCCACCAGTTGCGCAACAACAAGACAGAGACCGTCAACTGGTACCAGTTCCGCATCCCACTGCGCGAGTACGAGAAGAAGTTCGGCGCAATCAACGACTTCACATCTATGCGCTTCATGCGTATGTTCCTCACTGGCTTCAAGCATCCTATCGTGCTGCGCTTCGGCACACTCGACCTCGTGCGTGGCGAGTGGCGCGTTTACGAGCAGAACCTCGACAACTCGGCTTCAACATCGGGCAAGCTCGTGGTGAGTGCCGTGAACATCGAGGAGAACAACGACAAGCAGCCCGTCAACTATATCCTGCCGCCTGGCATCAAGCGCGGACAGGACCCCACGCAGCCACAGCTCGTTGAGAACAACGAGCAGGCACTCTCGATGAGCGTCACCACGCTCGGCACCGGCGAGGCGAAGGCGGTGTACAAGAACACATCGCTCGACCTCAGACAGTACAAACGCCTGCAGATGTTCGTGCATGCCAATGCTTTCCAGCCCAACCAGACTAACCTTGAGGACGGACAGCTGTCGGTGTTCATACGTCTCGGTTCCGACTACAAGAGCAACTTCTACGAGTACGAGATACCGCTGAAGCTGACCGAGCCAGGCAAGTACGGACGCTTCTCGGTTACCGACGCCCGCACCGTATGGCCCGAGGAGAACATGCTCGACATAGCTCTCTCTAAGCTCACTGGCTTGAAGAAGGAACGCAACAAGGCGAAGGCGCACGGACAGGCTTCGTTCAACCGACTCTACTCGGCGTACGACCCCGACCAGCCTAAGAACCGTATCTCGGTGATGGGTAATCCGACGCTGGGCGAGGTGAAGACAATGGTCATCGGTGTGCGCAACAACTCGGGCGAGGTGAAGAGTGGTGAGGTCTGGGTGAACGAACTCCGACTGAAGGAATTCAACAACTCGGGCGGTTGGGCTGCACAGGGCACGCTCAACCTGCAACTCTCCGACCTCGGCACCGTCAACGTGCAGGGCAAATACAGCTCGGCAGGTTTCGGCGGACTGGAGGAGGGCGTGGCACAGCGTTCTACTGACAACTACTCCAACTACACCGTTACGGCAAACGTAGAGCTCGGCAAGTTCTTCCCCGACAAGGCGAAGGTGACGGCACCGCTCTACTACTCGGTGACTAAGGAGAAGACATCGCCAAAGTATAATCCGCTTGACACCGACATGGAGCTCGACGACGCTCTCGAAGCGGCTGGCTCTAAGCACGAGCGCGACTCGATTGAGAGTCTCGCCGTGACGAAAGTGACGCAGACCAACTTCTCGCTGTCGAACGTGCGTGTCGGCATACAGAACAAGCGCCACCCGATGCCTTACGACCCAGCAAACTTCTCGTTCTCGTACAGTCATAGCCATAGCTACACCACAGGTGAGACGACTATCTACGAGCGCGAGGACAACTGGCGCGGTGCATTCAACTATTCGTGGTCGCCGGTGTACAAGGCATGGGAGCCATTCAAGAAGATAAAGAAACGCTCAAAATGGCTCGATTTGCCGAAGAAGTTCGGACTGAACTGGCTGCCGCAGAATGTGGCGTTCAACACAGACATCACACGCAACTACTATGAGCTGCAGGAGCGCGACATGGAGTCGACCGAGAACCAGAAGCTGCCGCTCACGTTCTCGTCACAGTTCCTGTGGAACCGCGAGTTCAACCTGCGTTGGGACCTCACGAAGAACTTACACATGAACTTCCAGAGTGCCACAAACGCAGAGATTGAGGAACCGTACACACCGGTGAACAAAGACCTCTATCCCGACAGCTATCAGGCATGGAAGGACTCCGTGTGGACATCCATCAAGCATTTAGGCAGACCGCTGAAGTACAACCAATCGTTCCAGGCATCGTATAAGGTGCCTATCAACCTCATTCCGGTGTTCGACTGGCTCACAGCCGACGGCTCGTACAACGCTACATACAACTGGATGCGCGGTTCGGACCTTGAGGACGGCACGTCGCTCGGTAACACTATCGCCAACAACCGACAGATAAACCTCAACAGCCAGTGGAACCTGGAGAAGCTCTACAACCATGTTCCGTTCCTGAAGAAGGTGAACGACCGCTTCAAGAAAGACAACTCGGCAGCCAATCGCAAGAAGGCAGAGGAGGCGCGAAGGAAGAAACGTGAGGAGGCTAAGAAGAAGCGTGAGGAAGACGCAAAGGGTGGCGACCTCAAATCGAAGAAGAAGCCTGCGCTGGCAAAAGATCTCAACCCACGCGACCTGCTGAGCAAAAAGAAGAAGGGCTTTGAGAAGGAAATCACTCTCATGCCAGACACTACTATAAAGGTGAACCACGGTAAGCGCACGAAGCGCATCATCGTAAGCGGACGCACGGAGGCAGGCAGAGTGTTCGAACTGAAGTACAAGCGTGTCGACGACAACAATATCTTGATATTGAACAAGGTAGACTCGGCTACGAAGATAAAGGTGTCGGTTCAGGCAAAGGAACCACTTGAAAACCAGAAGTGGTATCGTGCAGCGCAGAGCGTGGCACGTTTGATGATGATGGTGCGCAACGTGAGCATCAGCTATCGCAACCAGTACTCGATGTCGATACCAGGCTTCAAGCCGATGGTTGGTAATATGTTCGGACAGGGTTCGGGCTACGGTCCGCTGTCGCCAGGCTTAGACTTTGCGTTCGGCTTCGTGGGCGACTCGTATATAGACAAGGCACGCGAGAACGGTTGGCTGATGGTGGCTGACTCGCTTGCTACGCCGGCTGCTACCAATCAGACCGAAGACCTGCAGCTAAGAGCAACGCTTGAGCCTGTGCGCAACTTGAAGATTGACCTCACGGCGTCGCGCGCCAAGACAACGGCACGCCAGGTGCAGTATATGTATGCCGGCAACCCGACCACTGAGAGCGGTACGTTCACCATGACAACGCTCTCGCTGCGCAGTGCGTTCGAGGGCTCGGGCAGCGCAAAGAACGGCTACAAGTCGGCATCGTTTGAACGCTTCTGCAACTCGCTCGAAGGCTTCCGTCAGCGTGTCGAGGCGCGGTATGCCGGTGCGATATATCCTGCCGGCTCGCCGCTCGCAGGCAAGAAGTTCGACGCTGCCAACGGCGGAGTGAACAAGTACAGCTCCGATGTGATGGTGCCGGCGTTCCTCGCAGCCTACACCAATATGGGCTCGCAGATGTCTATCTTCCCAACGTTGGCTCACCTGCTGCCCAACTGGTCGATAAAGTACAGCGGCCTGTCGAAGCTGCCGTGGTTCCGCGACGTGTTCAAGAGTGTCAACATCAACCACTCGTACAAGAGCGTGTACGCCGTAGGCTCCTACTCGTCGTACAGCACGTTCATGGAGTACATGGGCGGACTCGGCTTCATCACCGATGCAACCACCGGTATGCCGATACCTAACTCTATGTACAACGTGTCGACAGTGAGCATCAACGAGTCGTTCTCGCCACTGCTTGGCGTGGACGTGACGCTGAACAACAACATGACCATTAAGGCGGAGTATCGCAAGACACGCGTGCTGAGTCTGAGTATGACATCGGTACAGGTGAACGAGTCGTCTTCGAACGACTGGGTGATTGGGGCCGGCTACACCATCAACAACTTCCGACTCTTCGGAGGTGGTGGCAGCAACAAGCATCGCCGCGTGAAGTCGAAGAACGCCAACAATAATAACAATAGTTCGTCGAACCGCTCGCGCTCGACCGGTGGTGTAAACAACGACTTGAGGTTGCGTCTTGACCTCAGTCTGCGCAAGCAGGCATCGATAAGTCGCGACATCGCCACGATGACTTCGTCGGCTAACAGCGGCAACACTGCGTTTAAGCTCGCGTTCTCTGCCGACTACACTGTGTCGCGACTGCTCACCATGAGCTTCTACTACGACCGACAGACCAACACACCGCTGCTCTCGTCGAGCTCGTATCCGACAACGACGCAGGACTTCGGATTGAGCATGAAGTTCTCATTGACAAGATAGTGTAAAAGTTGAGAGTTGAAAATTTTCTACTCTCAACTTTAATTTATATCTTTGCATAAAATAGGCTGCACCTCAGCATAACGAATATTACCCTATAAATATAGCGATGAAAGAATTTAAGGACATAAAGATAGCTGTAGCCGGCACTGGTTATGTCGGACTAAGCATTGCAACACTGCTCGCACAGCACCATCACGTCACAGCCGTTGATGTTGTACCCGAGAAGGTGGAGAAACTGAATAAGCGCATCTCGCCGATACAGGACGAGTACATCGAGAAGTATCTGGCAGAGAAACCGCTCGACCTCGTGGCTACTCTCGACGGCAAGGCAGCGTATAAGGATGCCGACTTCGTGGTGATAGCCGCTCCTACCAACTACGACCCCGTGAAGAACTACTTCGACACGACGCACGTAGAGGAGGTTATCGACCTCGTGCTCGAAGTGAACCCCGACGCAGTGATGGTCATCAAGAGTACAATACCAGTGGGTTACACACGCAACCTTTACTTGAAGTATGCTGCGAAGGGCGTGAAGCAGTTCAACCTGCTCTTCTCGCCCGAGTTCCTGCGCGAGAGCAAGGCTCTCTACGACAATCTCTATCCGAGCCGCATCATCGTAGGCTACCCGAAGCTGATTGATGGCGAGGGCTACGCAGAGGAGAACGAAGCAATCCGTACCGTCACCGACGTGGAGCGCATGAAGGAGGCTGCAAAGACCTTCGCTGCATTGTTGCAGGAAGGCGCTCTGAAGGAGAACATCGACACGCTCTTCATGGGCATGAAGGAGGCAGAGGCGGTGAAGCTCTTCGCCAATACCTATCTGGCACTGCGCGTGAGCTACTTCAACGAGCTCGATACATACGCCGAGATGAAGGGACTCGACACAAAGGCAATCATCGACGGCGTAGGTCTCGACCCACGCATCGGCACCCACTATAACAACCCATCGTTCGGCTACGGCGGCTACTGTCTGCCGAAGGACACGAAGCAGCTGCTTGCCAACTACGCCGACGTACCAGAGAACCTCATCGAGGCAATTGTAGAGAGCAACCGCACACGCAAGGACTACATCGCCGACGCTGTGCTGCGCAAGGCAGGATGGTACGGCTATAGCGAGAACAACCAGTACGGCGCAGAAGTGAACGCCTGTGTGATCGGCGTGTACCGACTCACCATGAAGTCGAACTCCGACAACTTCCGCCAGTCGGCTATACAGGGCATCATGAAGCGCATCAAGGCGAAGGGTGCAGAGGTGATAATCTACGAGCCGACACTCGAAGACGGCACAACATTCTTCGGCAGCCGTGTGGTGAACAACCTCGAAGCGTTCAAGGCGCAGAGCCACGCCATCATCGCCAACCGCTACGACGAGTGTTTGGATGATGTGATGGATAAGGTGTACACACGCGACATCTTCCGCCGCGACTAAATAGGAAAATCCCTACCTGCGAATATGGTTTTTCACTTGCAGGTAGGGATTTCTTTTTATAATTTTGCAAGCGTAAGTAAGACGTATATCGTTCGGCTTACGCTAAACAAAAAGTGAAACATTTAAAATATCGAATATTATGAAACGCTTCAGCTCTTTCCTAACACTCCTGATTATGGCAGCACTGCCATTCACATTCACCAGTTGTGACGATGATTGGTACGATGGTTACGATTGGTACGACAAGCCATACTATGATGCTACAGAGAACGCCATAGCTCTCGCGCAGACACTCAACGGCACATGGACCGGAACTATAATCAACGAGTACACCAACGACAACGGCATACGTCAGCAGACACAATGCAGTGCCGACTTCACCTTCGTACAGTATCGCTACGATGCCATCAACGGCACGGGCTACGAGACCGATTACGACGGCACGGGTCGTAAGCAGACGTTGTCCTTCAAGTGGTATGTCGACTATCGCACTGGCAATGTTTATGTAGAGTACACTGAAAGCGGCTACCGCTTCCTGCTCGATGCCAACGGCAACAGCAAGTACTCTGGCTTCTCGCTCGACAACAGTCGCTTCGACGGAGTGATGGAGGGTGTGAACAATAACGAGTTCGTCTTCTTCGATCTCTATCGTGTTCGTGGCTACAGCGCACCGCACAAGCTGAAGAGTGCCGACTCTACTGCTACCGTTAGCTTCGGCAAGGGCGAAGGCAAGCAGTTTGAAATAAGCGATGCACCAGTGATGCTGCGCAGAAGATAATATAATAATACAGTTTTTACACTCAATCTTTGTCATCCGCATCGACCGACGCAGACACTCGTATCGGTCGATGCGGATGCTCGTATCGGTCGACGCGGATGCCCGTAACGGTCGGTGTGGATGCCATGTCTCAGCCTTTTATTATTCTTTACATTCTGTTCTTCTGACTGTCTCCTGCCCCCGTACCCTTATACTTGCTTCTCGTAGTATTGAACTTGTAGCGGACTGTCAATGATATCTTGCTTGTCGAGAACTCATCGAAGACAGTTTCCTTCAGTTTGCCGTATTTTCCAATGATATGACTGTCGTTCGTGCCGAACACGTCGCTGACATAAAGTTGCAGCGTCAGGCAGTCTTTCAGAAAACCTTTGTATATAGACAAGTCGGTGTTGAACATCGGTTTGTAGATATAATGGTTCTCCTCATATCCCTTTGTGATGTAAGTCATCATAACGGAGAACATCGCCCATTTCGTATCGAATGTGTTGTTGAATCGGAACATCGCCACCGGCTTGTTAAGATACTGTCCGTCTCTTGTCTGCAACTCGAACCATTGCTTCTCGACCATTGCCGACAGCATAGGATGCCAGATGTCGAAGGTGGGCTGCAAGTTGAGCGTAGAAGTCACATTATTGTACGATTTGCCGTTTATCATCCTCATCAATCCGATGGTGGCATTGTCCTTATACATCTCCACAGTCTGATAAATAGGATCGGATACATGTTCATAAGTCAGGTTGAACGTAAGCCATTTGTAGGCAAGGTCGTAACTTGTATTTCTTGAAATCTCTGAGACAAGAAACGGGTTACCGGTCTCGTATGTATAGTGATTGCTATACTGCACGCCGCTTCTTAATACCCAGTAGTTAGGTCGGTTGATGTCGGCTGCATAGCTCAGCTGCATCTGTACATTGCCGATTGGCATCGAAAGGCTGAGAGACGGAAACCACTCGCCGTAAGCCTTGCTTTGCTCCGCCATATACTTACCATTGTCATAATATTTGAAGTCCACATTCTCGTATCTCAAACCCGCTTCCATGTTCAGCTTGCCGAAGTCGCGATTATAGGTTACGAACGCAGAAGCCATGCCTTCCTTTATGCGGTCTATTACATTGTCGGCAAGAGTGTTCGGGATTATGGCGTAGTTGGTATTGCGGTTTGTGAACGAATACTCGCCTCCTACCGACAAATCACCACCAAAAAGCGGATAGGAGAGCACCATTTTGGAAGCTATCAAGCGGTTGTATTTTGAAGTGGTACTGCTTACAAGTTGGTTTTGTATTTCCGAGTTTACCTCCTGATAATGCTCATCTATATTGTTTTTATTGTTTCCTTTAGACCAAAACCAGTCGGTATTGAAGTCAATACCCAACTTTCCTATCTTGCCTACATAATAAACATTGCTTGACCAGTTGCTGTTCTGCCCAAACTCCGATCTGATAGAAGTGTTGATCTCCGTCAATTCTTCATCTCTCAGCACAGATCCTTCCGTCTTTCCGTCTGTTTGCAGTTTAGGATTGCGCAAGAAACTAATACTTGCTCCCAACGAATTGTTGTCGTCAAACTGATAACTGGCATTCAAGCGAGAACTAAAAGTCTCGGTTTTGTTCTTCCAACGTGTTCTGTCCTGTTGGTTCAATGTCTTGTCGAGATAGGTCATCTGCTGCAAGTCCTTTTCGTCTGGCGACGATTGTTTTGAGCTATAGGCGTAAGCGCCAAGCTCCAATCCGTTTCTGCGATAGTACAAATTCAGACGGGCATATCCTCCCGTGTTCTTTTTCTCGTCGTACGATCCTTCCGTCGTAGCGTCAAATCCGAATCCATCGCCTTGTATCTTCTTTGTGGTGATACGTATAACAGCCTTAGTGCTTGCAGCATAACGAGCACCTGGGTTGGCGATTACCTCCACCGACTTGATGTTGTCTGAACTCAAACGGTCGAGTTCACTTCTGTCCCTCATCTGCCGTCCGTTGATGTAGATGATAGGCTCGCCACGTCCAAACACCTTGATATTGCCGTTTTGTGCAGACACGTTAGGTATGCGGTCGAGCAGATGCTCCATTGTTCCTGCCTTTTCAAGAACAGACCCAGCAACGGTTGTTGTCATTCCGCCATTCTTAAGTATGGTCTTAGGCAGCGACGACTTCACCACCACTTCTCCAAGCACCTTGCTGTCTGCCACCATCTTTATCACACCGGCATTCTCGCCTGCACAATCCTTCCATGCAGTCTTGTATCCTACAGATGTAACCTTTATTATTCCATTGTTGCAAGCCGAATTGATGGCAAAATGTCCATCCTCACCGCTTACAACACCTTTCACGAAAGCAGAATCCTGTCTGTTCAAAAGCACTACATTGGCAAATGCCAAAGGTTCGCCCTTCTCATCAACAATCTTTCCCTTTATATCCTGTGCCATCATCGGTGTGATAGCCGAGAAGCATAGAAACGTTATAAGCGTTCTCTTATTCATAGTTTCTATTTTCTATTTCGCTGGGGGCAAAAGTAAAAAAAAAGCCAGAAAAGCAAGCGGTTGTATAGAATTTTTTGGAAGAAAAGGGTGGATAATTAGCTCAAGATCTTTTTTTAGTGTATTTATGCAGTGTATAGACTGCATGTTTTAGGCGATTTATGCAGTGTATGGACTGCATATTCCCAGGAATGTTAGAAACAATAAATAAAATGATAGACGAAATCTAAAAGTGAAAAACAAATTGATAAAATTCGGTCAAGCAAATGGCAATCATCGTTTGCCTTTGCTTGACCGATTTTTATTGTTATAGAACTATAGTGTGACGTCTTTCACGTTGTTCTTTTTATAGTATCCATACAATGCAATGGAGGCTATCATCAGAATTGCGATATAGATACAGTTCTTTAAAGTTACGGTGTCTTTCACGTTTGCTGCAACATAAAAAGGTACTGCAATGAAGAATACTCGAGACAACATATGTGCTATGTTAGAGAAATAAGCCTTCTTGAACATCGTAAGCCTAATTGTCTCATCAATACCTTCGTACTTTTTTATGAAGGCTTGCTCCTTAAGCTCATAATCAAGACTATAGTGTCTGCCTATACCGAACCAAATAAGTGCCCATGCAATGAAGAATGTTGCAGAAATGAAGCCACCTGTTTCTTCGTCCAAAAGACAGCTGAAAGGTGTATCGGTTATGGTTAGGTAAGAACCAAACAAAACAACAAGGAAGATAATCCATACTCCCATGGATACCATTCCGTTCTTAATGTGTCTATCCATATCGTGTCGTTTTAATGGTATTTACTTCTTCATAAGTGATACGGCGAAGCCGCCGCCGCGTGCCTGCTTAACCTTCAGCACGTCGCCCTTCTTCACGGTGCGGTGCAAGATGGTGTAAGCCTTCGGGTTCTTCTCGTAGTCGGCGTTCTTGCCGTCCTGGTAGATGGCGCAGTCGTACTTGGCGCCAGCGTCGAGGAAGTCAAGCTTCACGGTAGTCTGACGGGCGTTGTTTGTCTTTCCGCCCACGAACCAGTTGTCCGTGCCCTTAGCCTTGCGAGCCACGGTGATATACTCCGCTGGTTCTGCCTCCAGGTATTTCGAATCGTCCCAGTCGCAAGCCACGTCGCGTATGAACTGGAAGGCGTCATCGTACTTCTCGTAGTGTTCGGGCAGGTCGGCTGCCATCTGCAGCGGCGAGTACATCACGAGGTAGAGTGCGAGCTGTCCGCAGAGCGTGGTGTGCACGTACGACGGGTTGTCGCTCCATTCTTTCAGACGAGTCTCGAAGATGCCCGGCGTGTAGTCCATCGGTCCGCCCTGCAGGCGTGTGAAGGGCAGCATGACGGTGTGGTAGGGCACCGAACCGCCGAACGCCTCGTACTCTGTGCCACGTGCCGACTCGTTGCCTACGAGATTAGGCCATGTGCGACAGATGCCGGTGGGGCGTGTTGCCTCGTGAGCGTTCACCATGATGTGGTGCTTGGCTGCGGTCTCGATGACGCGCTGATAGTGGTTGTTCATCAGCTGCGAGTAGTGGTACTCGCCGCGCGGGATGATGTCGCCCACGTAGCCTGTCTTCACAGCATCGTAGCCATACTTGTTCATAAGGTTGAACGCATCCTCAAGGTGTCGCTCGTAGTTGAGTGCTGACGAAGATGTCTCGTGGTGCATCATCAGACGCACGCCCTTCGAGTGAGCATATTCGTTGAGATATTTGATGTCAAAGTCGGGGTAGGGTGTCACGAAGTCGAACACGTCGAGCTTCTGATGACCGAACCAGTCCTCCCAGCCCTCGTTCCATCCCTCGACGAGCACCTCCTGCAAGCCGTTCTTGGCTGCGAAGTCGATGTAGCGCTTCACCTCGGCTGTGGTGGCACCGTGCTTGCCGTTGGGTCGGCACTTCGAGTAGTCGGTCTCGCCGAGACGCACCGAAGGCAGGTCGTCGGTGTACGCCCATGTCTTTGTGCCAACGATCATGTTCCACCACACACCGCAGTATTTCGTTGGGTGAATCCACGATGTGTCCTTAATCTTGCACGGCTCGTTGAGGTTCAGCGTGAGCTTCTTCGAGAGCATGTCGCGTGCGTCGTCGCTCACGAGCACCGTGCGCCACGGCGTGTTGAACGGAGTCTGTATAAAGCCCTTGCGTCCTACGGCGTCGGGCGTGAGCCACGACTCGAACGTGAGCGTCTTCTCGTCGAGGTTGAGGTGCATCGTCGGATAGTCGAGACACGCCGCCTCGTGTATGTTGATGTAGAGTCCGTCCTTGGTCTTCAGCTGCAGCGATGTCTGCACGCCCGTGTCGGAGAACACCGTCGTAGACGAGTTGGCCTTGTACGCCTCGCGGTTCTTGCTGATCACCTCGCGTATGCCCGTAAGCGGTGTAATCTGATACTCGTACTCCTGCGTGTCGTAGTCGCCCGGAATCCAGTAGGCGGTGTGGTCGTCGGTCATGGCAAACTGCGTGTGTTCCTCTTTTATCACGAAGTAGTTGAGGTCCTGTTGCTGCGGGAACTCGTAACGCAAGCCCATGCCGTAGTCGTAGACGCGGAAGCGCAGGCGGATGTTGCGGTTGCTCGACGGTTGGTTGAGGCTTACCTCAAGCTCGTTGTAGTTGTTGCGAATGGTCTTTGTCTCGCCCCATACCGGTGTCCATGTCTCGTCGAACGATGATGTCTTCGATGCTGTTTCCTTGAAACCGTCCATCAGGTCGGTCTCCTCCATGCCCTTCGACGCGTGCTTGTCGCGAGCAAGCTCCAGTCCGAGGTGCGAGGGGTTAATCACCTTCTTGCCCTTGTAGCTCATTTCGTACGTAGGACGTCCGTTGTCCGTGAGCGAAAAGGTCAGGCTCACGTTGCCGTCGGGCGAAGCGACGGTCTGTGCCGATGCCATGGCTGGCACCAAAGCAAGCACAGCCAAAATGTCTTTCGTTTTCATATCAAAGATGTTTATATTGTTATTCTTTAGGCTTTTATGTGTTGCAAAGTTAAAAATCTTATGGATAATAACGCGGGTGTATACCTATTAATATATGTAATGTGTGTATGAAAACGTTTGCAACGTGTGTGTATAAACGAAAAAATCGGGTGTCTCACGACATCCGATTTTCAAAAACAAACTACTTAAAAACTAATCTACTAAAACAAATCAAAATATCTTATATGCGAAATTATGCGTTATAGTTCTTATTACGATGGCAAAATTACGAATAAATACAATTCGTTCCAAATCTTTTTCTACTTTTTTTGCTTGATTTAGAGCAAGAAGTGACGATTTGGAAGAATTGTGTTATTAAATGTAACAAAAGTGTTAGTGTGTAGGCGTGTGTGTAAACGTTTGCTTAGAAACGCGTCATAAATTCCACTACAATCTTGTCTCTTTCCGAGCGATGAGCTATGCCGCCGTCGCGATAGAAATACTTCTCGTAGTTGAGACGTATGTCGCTGACGAACGGCTTCTTCAGACTCAGCGTCACGCCGCCGGTCAATCGCGAGCGCTGATAGTCGTTCACGATGAGTTTGCCCTCCGTGTTCGCCTTGCCGTCGGCGTATCGAGTGCCGTCGCTGTGGTCGCTCATGTAGTCGTAGCGCACGAGCGGCGTGACGTATCTTATCAGTCCCTTCCTCACCTTTATGTCGTAGCTCACGAACGAATTGAAGGCGTGTACGGCTTTGAATGCGTCGTCGGCATAATGCTTGTAGAGATATTCCGCTTCGATGTGCCACCCCTTCTGATGCCAGTTGGCTCCGGCATCGTACATCATGATGTCCGTAGCGTCGGGCTTTATCTTCTGCGTGCTCAGCGTGAGGTTGAAGCCGTGAGGCATGAGCAGCTGCGCTTTTGCAGAGAAGTTGACGTTCTTTGTCCAGAAGTCCTTCTGGTTGGTCAGTCCGGAGCCGTTGAAGAGTCCGGCTTCGAGCACTATCGGGAAGCCCACGTTGAACGTATAGCCCAATGCGGCACCCACGTCGCGCACGTTGCCCACTTGCTTTGCTATGAACGAGCGGTTGGCGAAGTACTGCTGGTGGGGCGAGCGATGGGCATCGATGGTGAACGGCACGCGCATCTGTCCGATGGTGAACTGCATCGTCTGCCAGGGTTTCAGGCGTGTGTAGGCATCGAGCATCTTTATCTTGCCCTCGTCGCAGAGGTCAATCTCAGCCTTATAATATATAATAGGTGAGAGCACTCCGTCGATACTCACTCGAGCGTTGCGCACCTCGAAGCGGTGTTCGCCCTCCTCGGTCTGCAGTTCGTACTTTGAGCGTATTGTTCCGTGGACGTTGATTGAAGCTTTTGCCTTTGCCTTTGCTTCGGGTTCGCTTTTCTGCGCGGTCTCCTGTGCCATTGTTGTTGTGGCAGCAAGACACAGCAGAGCTGTTGTTATTGATGTCTTCATTGTTTGTTTATTATTTCTGGGTGCAAAGGTCATCATTCGGTTTTGTCACTACGTGTCAAGGGTGTTACGATGTTGTTACATTTTATTTTGTAAGATTTGTGTAGCAAAGTGTTTTGTAAATAAATATATTTGTGTACTTTTGCAATATAAATCGTTACAAAAACGATTTTTAAACCATAAATAATGTAACAACTATGAACAGAAAAACAATTCTGACATCAGCCATTCTCGCTCTGCTTGCAGTGGGTCAGGGTCATGCCGACAACAGTTTTGTCGTGAAAGACTCGAACACGGGCAAAAAGCAGATGGAGGCAAAGCTGAGCACAGTAAGTCGTATCTGCTTCAAGGACGGCAAGATGGAAGTAAGGTTCGCCGACAAAACCACACGCGAACTTGCGTTCACCAACTCTACCGTGCTGTACTTCGAAGGCGAACCGACGAGCGTAACGCAGGTCGTAGGCGGAGCCGAAGGCTTGCAAGTGATGTATCAGGGTGGCTTTGTATCGGCTACCGGACTCATCAGTCCTGCCCATGCTGCCATTTACAACATCAGCGGACAGCGCGCCATGAGCCTCAAGGCTTGGGACGGCACACCGGTCAGCACCGATGCGCTCAGCAGCGGTGTGTATATTCTGAAAGTAAACAACAAGTCAATTAAATTTGTAAAGAAATGAAGAAATTTTTCTCTATAGCGGCACTCGCATTAGCGATGTCAACAGGCGTACAGGCTCAGACCGACGTAGTACCCAACCGTATGATTGTCAGCTCGAAAGTTGACAGCAAGGCATATGCAGTAGAACACGTAGACAGCATCTATTTCGCACGCAAAGAGGGCGAGGTAAAGGCAAATGTAGAATTCCTCTCTTATGAGAAGAACGAGGACGAGGGCGACATCGTGTACGTAAAGGTGACACGTACTGACCCAAAAAGTACTTTCAAGATTGACGTTCTGCCTACAAACACCGCAAAGCGGTACGACGATATCACCTTCGCACGCTACTTCGAGCAACAGTCTACTTCTCAGAAACTCACAGAAGACTTTGCACAGGGCAAGCTCTCCGGCTTCGCACGTGAGTTCACAGCCAACACTCCGTACACCGTTGTGACCCTTGCTTACGACGAGTATGGCGTGCCGTGCCAGGTGTCTCGCGCTAACTTCACCACTCCGAAGGTGCCTACAGTGGGCACTCCGTCTGTGAAATACACTATCGACGAGACCACATCAAACAGCTTCACACTCACCGTTACTCCTAACAAGGACTGCGAGGAGTTCTACTGGTGTATGTTCGAGAAGGGTAAGGCACAGGAGCAGTTTGAGCAGTGGGGACCGATGATGGGCTTTTCCAACATTGAGGCTATGATAAAGCAGTTCAGCGGCAAACCTTACTCTGATGAGGCTACAAACACATGGAACGAACTTGCTCCTGCTACCGACTATGAGGTAGCAGTATTGCCAGTTGACGTTGAGGGCAACTTCGGCGATCTCGTCTACATCTACGTAACGACAAAGGCACAGGGTGGCGACGGCGTTGCTCAGGTAGACGTAACCGTAGGTAAGTATGAGAATGTAAATGGTTCATATGTGCAGACCGTAACCTTCACACCGAACGACCAGACTCTCCTCTTCCGCGACCTTATCTGTCTTAAGAGTGCATACGAGAAGAACGGTGGCGACAAGGGGTTTACCGAATACCTCAAGGAGGATAATTCTCAGGATCCGAACTGGAACCAGTATGGTGTAGACAGCTATTCTTTCGAGGCAACTCCTAACACTGCCTACTACGCTCTTGCTCTCGCAAAGAACGCTAAGGGCGAGTGGGGTCCGTTCACAAAGCACGAGTTCACAACAGGTGCAGCTCCTTCTGGCGTAGCTCCTGCTAAGGTTGTATCGCTCCCGAAGCGCGTTGCTGCGAAGAAGGCAGCCAAGCGCACAGCCGTAGTGCCGGTTAAGCGTAGCCTTCAGCTTGTGAAGTAACATTCAAGAGATTACAGCCTGTTTTTTAAGAATAAGGTTGATACCAAATATTACCACGCTGCGGAAACGATGTTGCCGTAGCGTGGTAACAACTTTGCCGCAGCACGCTAACAACTTTGCCGTAGCGTGGTAACAACTTTGCCGCAGCGCGGTAACAACTTTGCCGTAGCGCGGCAATAATGTAGCATTAATTTTACCTATTGTTTTCTCCAATAAATACAGCTCTGCACCGCCCCTCTGGTTAGCAGGAAAGTGAGAAACGCCAACCATAAAGCATGGTTTTGCCACTCGCTGCGTAGCGACAGGTACACACCGAAGAAGACGAGCATAGCCGCAGCCGTTGCTGCGAACATGCCACGTGTGTTTGTTGTACCAATGAAAACACCGTCCCAGATAAATGCCGCCAAACCACAGATGGGTATCAGCACAGCCCACGGCGCATATTCGGCTGAGGCTGCTACTACCTCAATATCGTCAGTGAGTAGCCGTAGAAATCCTGTTCCGCCCACCGCATACACCATTGTGTAAGCTACAGTTAGTGCGAAACCCCAACCAAATAGTCGGCGCACCGTTCGGCTGAATTCCACATGATTGCCTGCTCCGTAATGCTTTCCGCACAACGCTTCACCCGCAAAAGCGAAGCCATCCATCACGTACGAATAGAGCGTGAAGAGCTGCATGAGCAGTGTGTTCACCGCCAAGACCACTGCGCCCTGCGCTGCACCTGCCGAGAGGAAGTAGAAGTTGACTGTCACGAGGCATAGTGTGCGCAGGAAGATGTCGCGGTTCACGCTGAAGAAGTGCCCCATTGCCGTGCCCTCCATTATCCTTTGCCACTGCACATGGCGCAAGATGCGCTTGCCATAGGTCGTAGCCCACAGTGTGATACTGACGAGCAGACCAGCATATTGGGCTACGAGCGTGCCTAATGCGATGCCCTCCACCTTCATACCGAACCCATATACGAACGTGCAACTGGCTGCGATGTTCACCACGTTCTGCATTATGGAGATGAACATTGGCAGACGCGTGTTCTGCATACCGATGTACCACCCCGTCAGACTGTAAAGGCAGAGCATTGCCGGAGCACCCCACACACAGATGCGGAAATAGTGCCATGCCTCGGTGTTAATCTCTGCGGATGCCCCGACAAGAGCGAGAGCGACTGAGCCAAGCGGTTTTTGTAAGATGATGATGAACGCAGCCACCGCCATTGCCACCACTATGGAGCGTGCGAGCGTTGTTGCCACGTCGTTCATGTCGCGTCTGCCGAGTGCCTGCGAGGTCATTCCGCTTGTACCCATGCGCAGAAAACCGAACACCCAGTAGACCACGTTGAATATCATAGAGCCGACAGCCACCGCTCCGATGTACACGGCGTTGCCCAAATGTCCCGACACCGCCATATCGGCGAGCCCCAATAGAGGTACGGTGATGTTAGCCACAATCGATGGTAGGGCTATGCTGAGTATGCGTTTGTCTATGTTCTGCATCTTTGTTGTTCTTATTTGGTTACCTTGAAAGTCCGCCACAATTTATCGCCACGTATTTCGAGCGGCATAGGTATGTTGTCGGTGAAAAGTTGGCCCGTGCCAAGTCCTTGCGGCATGGTTATGCTTTCGCCATAGATATCGGCAGCAAACTGTGCTATTGCGTTCAGTCCTACGTTGCTCTCCAACGCACTTGTTATCCACGAGCCGATGCCGCGCTTGCCAGCGAGTGCTATCCATTCGCGCGAACCGTACATTCCGCCGTGCAGCGACGGCTTCAGTATTATATAATGTGGGCGGATACGGTCGAGCAACTCTTCCTTTTCCGTTTTATCATTCACGCCAATCAGCTCCTCGTCGAGTGCAATTGGTATCGGCGTAGCCTTGCATAGTGTAGCCATCTCCTCCCATTGGTGCTGGCGTATTGGCTGTTCAATGGAATGGATGTCATATTGCGCAAGCTGTTCGAGACGTTGGAGTGCACAGTCGGCTGTAAATCCGCCGTTGGCATCCACCCTGAGTTCAATCTGTTCTTTTGTGAATGCGCTGCGTATGTGGCGCACAAGGTCGAGTTCGCGGTCGAAGTCGATAGCACCAATCTTCAGCTTTACGCATCTGAATCCGGCACGCATCTTCTCCTCCAGGCGTTGCAGCATCTCGTCGTAGTTGCCCATCCACACCAGTCCGTTGATAGGTATTCCTGTTTCGCCACGTGCGAAGCTGTTGTCGAACAGCACGCCCGTTCCGCCACGCTTGAGGTCGAGTAGAGCTGTTTCAAGTCCGAACAGCACAGAGGGGTAGGGGCGCAATGTGTCATAATCGATGCTGCCCTTTGCTTCAACCATGTTGCATAGCTCTTTTAGTCGCTCCTCGTAGTTGGGTGTAGCGTCGCAGCTAAGGTCGGGTAGCGGAGCGCATTCGCCCACACCAAGTATGTCGGGATGTGCGTTGTCGGTAGCCGTGACGAACCACGACTGACGTGTGGTGTACACTCCGCGCGATGTGCCGGCAGGTTGCTTGAAGTGGAGCGTGCGCGGAGCGATGCTTAGTTTTATGCTCATGTTCTATGATTGTTAGTTTTTTCCGGATATTACTTCGTCCATCTTGATGTCGTGCTCCTCACACTCAATGCTTTCCACGAGTTGGAAATCGAAGCAGATGCCAATCTTGTAGGCACAGCCGAGCTGTGGCAGCAGTCGATCGTAGTAGCCCTTGCCGCGTCCCATGCGGTTGAGTTGGCGGTCGAACGCCACGCCAGGGATTACGGCGAGGTCAATCTGTGCATAGTCGCTGAACACTTCGCCCACGGGTTCCATGATGTTGTAAGCACCTTGTTCGAGGCTCTGCGGACCGGTGTAGCAGCGCAGTTCCATTGTTCCCTCGCCTGTTACGCGAGGCAGCAGTACGCGCTTGCCGCTTGCCAGCAGCGCATCGACGAGCGTATGTGTGTACACCTCGTCGGGCAGCGAGTAGTAGAGCATTACGGTGCGAGCATCCTTCAGTCGCTGGTGTGCGAGCAGACGCATAACTACAACAAACGACAGTTCGCTGAGCTGCTGGCTCGTGAACTGTCGTTTGCGGTTCTTTATCTCCTTGCGGAGTTCTGATTTTTTCATATAAACTGAAGTTTGATTTAGTTGAGAGTTGAGATATGTACTCAACTCTCAACTTTATTTCTTGATACCTGGCTTCTTCGGGAATGCCTCGTTGTTCTTGAACACGCTGAGAGCCTTCTCTATCGTCGGGTCATCGAGATTGATGTATGCCGTCCAAGCTTGGTCGTCCATGATGTTGTATATGATGCGCGAGTTGATGAACTTCTCGAGCAACTTATGCGACTTGCGTATCATCAGGTTGCGGCGCTTCAGTCCGTTCTTGTCGGCGTATGTCGCGAACTGCTCCACCGTGTTCTGCTGCACGAGATACTTCGACAGCGACATCATATTGACGAAGGTGTTCAGCTTCGGGCGGTTGTTGTCGGTGTAGGTGAAGGCGAACTGCAGTATGAGTCCCGACATGGCAGCCTGCTTGTAGTAGCTTGTCATACCGAGCGTGTCCTCTGGCACGAAGATGTCGGGCGTAATGCCACCACCGCCGTACACCGTACGTCCGATTCCGGTGTGGTAAGCCGGTCCCTGATGCTTTATGCTATCCTGCGAGAAGAACTCGCCGTGCTCGTATCGTGTCACGATATCGCTTTCGTAGTCCTTGGTGTCGCCCGCGGTGAACGGCTTCTGTATGCAACGACCCGACGGGGTGTAGTAGCGTGCTATGGTGAGGCGTATCATCGAGCCGTCGGGGAAACCGAGCTGCTGCTGTACCAATCCTTTGCCGAACGAGCGTCGTCCGATGATTGTGCCGCGGTCGTTGTCCTGTATGGCTCCGGCGAAGATCTCCGATGCCGATGCCGACCCCTCGTTGATGAGCACGCAGAGTGGCAGTTTCTGATACGAACCGTGGCCGTCTGAACGGAAGTCTTGACGTGGCGACTTGCGTCCCTCCATGTACACGATGAGCTTGTTCTTCGGCAGGAACTCGTTAGCCATCTGCACCGCCGAGTTCATGTATCCGCCCGTGTTGTCGCGCAAGTCGATAACTAAGCTCTTGAAGTTCTCCTGCGAGAGCTGAGCCAGTGCGATGAGCATTTCTGGATAGGTGGTCTCGCCGAAACTTCTCACCTTGATGTAGCCCGTGTTCTTGTCAAGCATGTATGCAGCAGTGATGCTCTTCTGCGGTATGTCGCCGCGAGTGATGGTGAAGTATTTCACCTTCTTTTGTCCGTAGCGCACCACGCCGAGCTTCACTTTCGTGTCTTTCGGACCCTTCAGTCGGCGCATAGCCTCCTCGTTGGTCACTATCTTGCCCACGAACGGCTTGCCATCGACACTCACAATCTTGTCGCCGGCGAGTATGCCAGCACGTTGTGCCGGTCCGTTCTTCACCACGTTCTGCACGCGTATGGTGTCCTGTCGTATGGTGAACTCGATGCCTACGCCCGAGAACGAGCCTTTCAAGTCGTCAGCCACCGCCTGCGCATCCTTAGCCGAGATATAGACGGAGTGAGGGTCGAGGTCGGCAAGAATCTGCGGTATGGCAACGTCGACAAGCGAGTCGATGTCTACTTTGTCCACGTACTGGTCGTTGATGATGTGCAGCAAGTTGGACAATCGGTTAGAACCCGAGTTGATGATATTTAGTCGATTGCCAGAGAAATGGTTTGCGTAGAATGTGCCAATGAGTATGCCCACAATCACGCAGAGTGCCATTATCAACGGCATGAACCTATTTTGTTTCTTTGTGTTCATAATCGTCTGGATTGAGATAAGTTACTTCTATATTGGCGCGTCGGAGCAAGTCGATGCCGTCGGTAAGGCGGTACTGTTCGGCATATATCACGCGCTTTATGCCAGCCTGAATGATGAGCTTTGCGCACTCGATGCAAGGCGATGCGGTTACGTAGAGTGTTGCGCCTTCGCTGTTGTTGGAGCTGCGTGCCAGTTTGGTTATGGCGTTCGCTTCGGCGTGCAGCACGTAGGGTTTAGTGGTGTTCGTCTCGTCCTCGCATACGTTCTCAAACCCACTCGGTGTGCCGTTGTAGCCGTCGCTGATTATCATCTTCTCCTTCACGACCAGTGCTCCCACCTTGCGACGTTGACAGTAGCTGTTCTCCGCCCAGATGCGTGCCATGCGCAGATAGCGCAGGTCGAGGTTGAGCTGCTTGCTCTCGTTTGTTTCGTTTGTTGGCATAATGATATGTTGTTTGTATTTGCTTGTTGCCAGAGGCAGCGTGTGCGTCCTTGCTATCTCTTGATACCGTTGCGTTCGAGCAGGGCATCGATGGTTGGCTCCTGTCCGCGGAAACGTTTGTAGAGCGTCATCGGGTGCTCGGTGCCACCCTTCGAGAGTATATTGTCGCGGAAGCTCTGTGCCGTCTTTTGGTCGAAGATGCCGTTCTTCTTGAACACGCTGAATGCATCGGCATCGAGCACCTCTGCCCATTTGTAGCTGTAGTAGCCGGCAGCGTATCCGCCCGCCATGATGTGCGAGAACTGTGTTGTCATACAGGTGTCGGGCAGCTGTTTCGTCACCATGGCTTTCTCCCATGCCTTCTTCTCGAACGGAATGATGTCGGCTGCGAACTCCTCCTTCTGTGTGTAGTAAGCCATATCGAGCAGTCCGAAGCTCACCTGGCGCAGACAGGCGTAAGCCGCCATGAAGTTGCGCGAGCGCACGATGCGTTCGATGAGGTCGTCGGGCATCGGTTCGCCCGTCTTGTAGTGGAAGGCGAACGTGCGCAGAAATTCCTTTTCGACAGAATAGTTCTCCATAAACTGCGAGGGTAGCTCTACGAAGTCCCACCACACGTTGGTGCCGCTCAAACTCTCGAAGCGTGTGTTGGCGAACATGCCGTGCAGCGAGTGGCCGAACTCGTGCAGGAAGGTCTCCACCTCGCCTAAGGTGAGCAGTGCCGGCTTCTCGTCGGTGGGCTTCGTGAGGTTCATCACCACGCTCACGTGCGGACGCACGTTCACTCCCTTGCGGTCTATCCACTGCCCCTGAAACTCTGTCATCCAAGCACCGCCCTGCTTGCCCTTGCGTGGGTGGAAGTCGGCGTAGAACACAGCGAGGAACGAGGCGTCCTTGTCGAACACCTCGTAAGCCTTCACGTCGGGATGGTACACCTGGATGTCCTTGTTTTCCTTGAATGTGATGCCGTACAGACGCGTTGCCAAACCGAACACGCCGTCGATTACCTTCGACAGTTCGAAGTAGGGGCGCAGCATCTCGGCATCGAGGTTGTACTCGCGCATCTGCAGCTTGTGCGAGTAGAAGCTGAAGTCCCACGGCTCCATCACGAAGTCGTCGCCCTCGGTCTGCTTCGCCTCGCGCTCCAGCGCCTTCACCTCCTCAACGGCTGTGGGTCGGTATGCGTCGATGAGGTCGTTGAGCAGTTTGTACACGTTCTTGGCGTTTGATGCCATGCGATGTACGAGCACGTAGTCGGCGTATGTTTCGTAGCCCAACAGCTGCGCTATCTCGCGGCGTAGGTTGATGAGTCGCTTGCATATCTCGAGGTTGTTCTCCGTGTTGTCGTGTGTGCCCTCTGTGTTGCGCGCCATATAGAGTTGGCGGCGCAGCTCGCGCTGAGTGGAGTAGGTCATAAAGGGCGAGTAGCTCGGATAGTCGAGTGTGAAAAGCCAGCCCTCCTTGTCTGCTTCCTTTGCAGCTAAAGCAGCCGCTTCACGCGCCGTCTCGGGCAGTCCGTCAAGCTGTGCCTCGTCGGTTATGTGCAGCGTGAACGCCTTGTTCTCTTTCAGCAGGTTCTGTGAGAACTGCAGCGAGAGTAGGCTTGCCTCCTCCGTGAGGTTGCGCAGACGTTCCTTACCTTCGTCGTCGAGCAACGCACCGCTACGCACGAATCCGTCGTAGCAGTTGTCGAGCAGCATTTGCTCCTCGGCTGTCAACTCTCGATGGTTTTCGTACACGTATTTGATGCGCTCGAAGAGACGCTTGTTAAGCTTCACGTCGTTGGCGTGCTTTGTGAGTATTGGACTCATCTTCTGCGCCAAAGCGTCGAGTTCGTCGCAGGTCTCAGCACTGAGCATACACGAGAATACGGTCGACACGCGCGAGAGCAGGTCGTAGTAATTCTCGCCGTTCTCGTTGTCGACACGCACGATGGTGTTCTCAAAAGTGGGAGCTTCGGGGTCGTTCACGAGCTTCTCTATCTCCTCGTCGTCGCGGCGTATGCCCTCAAGAAAAGCCTCCTCGTAGTCGCCTATCTCGATGCGGTTGAACGGAACGGTGTCGTGTGGGGTGTTATAAGGTTCAAAAAACGGATTCTTGCGTTCCGTTTGTGTCGTGTTATTCTCTAACATACTAAATTCAAAAATGTGTGATATATCACTGCAAATTTACAGAAAATATCACACATGCGTTTCGTCCTTAGGGTTTTTAACTTATATTATAATCGTGTGAAACAGCCCTTTACTCAACGTTCATGTTTGTGGTCGATGCTGTTCACGTTTTATGAAGCCTTACCGTATTCGTATATACTATCACTTGCAAGGTCTATCTCATCATTCCAATAGACGCATGTACGGCTTGAGTCTAAACGGGCTTGCTTGAATAGTCCGTATACATCTACTAATGCACGAAACGAAGGAATAGTCTTGATATCATCCTTTACATCGTACAGCACTTTATATCCATCATCGAATTCCACGAAGAGGAAATAATCGTCGAGAACTGACATTTTTTTTATCCTTGGTATCATAATGGTGGAAGTTTTGTTATTACTTGTTTGTCCCACATCTCCTGAAGTTCTTCAGAATGCAGTGAGAGCCATTCTGTTACTAACTCTTGAGCCTTCTTTGGAAGGTCACCTTCAAACATTTCAAATGTCTTTATATTGAAAAGACCAATATACTCGTTGTATATGGCATGTATATGTGAGGGTTCGTGTTCTTTGGGTTTAAAGAACATTTTGATGATTATTCCATAGAATCTTACTATTTCTGGCATGGCTTGTATTATTTTAAGTTTATATATTACAAAAATAAGCATAATTATTTGAACTGCCAAACAAATCTATCGGTTTAACTTTTGTTGGAGCATTATGCTTGCTAACCTGTTGGATATTAATAAAAAGCCTAAAAAACGCGCGCGTTCTTTCTTAATGTGCAGAAATAAGTGTAATTTTGTAAGTTGAAAACAATTATTATAATGATAATGAAGCGATTACTATTTATTTTTACAGCATTAATCATGTGTGTTACAAGCATGTCGGCAGCTGCGAAACTGTCGATAAAAGACATCACAAGTGGTAAGTTTGCGGCTAAAACCGTAAATGGTATAAACCCCATTGAAGGCACAGACACCTACGCACGCATCAGCGACGACGGCAAGCGTGTGGAGAGCTACTCGTTCAAGACGGGCAAGAAGATAGCTACGCTCTTCGACGTGAACAACACGATGGGGCAGAAGATAAAGGACTTCGATGGATATATCCTTTCGCCCGACGGCACACGTATGCTCATACAGACAGAGACGGAGCGCATATATCGCCGCTCGTTCCGCGCTACATACTACATCTACACCATTGCTTCGCACAAGTTGGCACGCCTCTCTGACGGCGACAAGCAGCAGGTGCCAGTGTGGTCGTCGGACGGACTGCAGGTGGCTTTCGTGCGCGATAATAACATCTTCGTCGTAAAGTTGCTCTACGACAATGCAGAGATACAGGTGACGAAGGACGGCAAGCGCAACGAGGTGATAAATGGTTTGCCCGACTGGGTGAACGAGGAGGAGTTTGGTTTCAACCGTGCGCTCACATTCAACGCCGACGGCACGATGATTTGTTGGCTGCGCTACGACGAAAAGCGCGTGAAGACATACTCGTTGCAGATGTACAAGGGAATGGATCCGGAGAAGACGGAGAATGCTCTCTATCCCGGCTATTACGAGTACAAGTACCCGAAGGCGGGCGAGGACAACAGTCTCATGTCGGCATGGAGCTACGACATCAAGTCGCACAAGATTTCAAAGCTGCAAGTGCCGCTCGATGCTGACGGCTACATGCCGCGCATAAAGATGACCGACGACCCAGCGCGTGTGGTGGTATACACCATGAACCGCCACCAGGACGAGCTCTGCCTCTACAGTGTGAACCCGCGCAGCACCGTGGCGCAGCTCATCGTGAAGGAGTCGGTGCCTAAGTACGTGAAGGAGGAAGCCATGGAGGGCGTGAAGTTCGTAGGTAACAACATACTGCTGCCGAGCGACCGCTCGGGCTACATGAAGCTATACGTCTACAGCATGAACGGACAGTTGCTGCGCACTATTGGCGACGGCAACTACGATATCACTGCTGTCTATGGTTACGATGCTAAGACGGGCGATGTCTACTATCAGGCGGCTGCGCTCGGAGCAGCCGATCGTCAGGTGTTCGTCACACACAAGAACGGCAAGACAGTGCGCCTCACCAACCAAAAGGGATGGAACTCGGCACTCTTCTCGGGCGACTATCAGTACTTCATCAATACATGGAGCGACTATAATACACCTTATATATATACAACACGCACACGTGAGGGTAAGGTCATTTCCACTCTTCAGGACAACGCAGCACTGAAAAAACTCACTGCCGAATATGGTTTCTGCAAGCGCGAGCCGTTCGAGTTCACCACTTCCGAGGGCGTGAAGCTGAACGGATGGATGCTGAAGCCGCAGAACTTCGACCCCTCAAAGCGTTATCCTGTCATCATGCACCAGTACAGCGGACCGGGCAGCCAGATGGTTAAGGACGAATGGAGCGCAGGCTCTATGGGCTCGGGCGGTGCATTCGACTCTTATCTTGCGCAGCAGGGCTTCATCTGCGTATGCGTTGACGGACGCGGAACTGGCGGACGCGGAGCCGAGTTCGAGAAGTGCACATATCTGAACATCGGCGACCTCGAGTCGAAAGATCAAGTTGAGGCTGCACTCTACCTCGGCACACTGCCTTACGTAGACAAGAACCGCATAGGCATCTGGGGCTGGAGCTACGGTGGATTTAACACGCTGATGAGTATGTCGGAGGGTCGCGAGGTGTTCCGCGCTGGTGTAGCTATCGCGCCACCTACCAACTGGAAGTTCTACGACTCCGTCTATACCGAGCGATACATGCGCACACCAAAGGAGAACCCCGACGGATATGCCACCAACCCGATAGAGCGTGCGGCTAAGCTGCACGGTGCGCTGCTCATTTGCCACGGCACAGCCGATGACAACGTACATCCGCAGAACGCATACGAGTACTCGGAGGCTCTCGTACAGGCTGACAAGGACTTCCGCGAACTCTACTACACCAACCGCAACCACAGCATCTACGGAGGCAACACACGCAACCATTTGCTCAGACAGGTGGCACAGTTCTTCCAAACCGAATTGAAGTAACAATCAGGTGGTGCAGTTGTCTCAACTGCACCATCTCTTCCCCAAAACCGCAAAACAAAATAAACATAATAATAATGAATATCAAACAACTTATTTCCACTGCGGCACTTGCTACTCTCGCATTCGTGCCCAGTCAGACAAATGCCCAACAGGTACCTCTCGGACGAGAGCTATGGGGCAATGTCGTACACAGCAATCGCTGGCAAGACGGCGATAAGGAGTACGGCTTCTATTCGTTCGGCGTATCAAAGTCAATCGACGTGAACGAGATGTTCACCGACGGTAATATGTACGCCAATGCAAGTGGTGCGCTGGTAGGCGACCGCCTCGACGTGATAAAATTCGACCGCTCTACGGGTTCTATGTTGCACTATAAGTATAGCGTTTCAACTGGCGAGTGTGTCGACATGACATATCTTACCGACTACTTCTTGTGGGCTACCGAGACTGCTGTGTCGGCAGACGGCAAGGTGTATGGTGCGTTCTTCACTGGAGATGCTGAGAGCGTAGAGCTTGGTATTGCCGACTATGCCAACAACACACGTAGCTCCATCGGCACGCTGAACCGCTACTATGTGGCTATGGGTATCACAAAGGATAATAAACTCTATGGTATCGGCGACAACGGCAACCTCTACAAGATAGATGTAAACACCGCAAAGGAAACTCTCGTAGGCTCCACGGGTGTCATTGTGAGCGATGCTACCACACAGTTTAATGTGCAGAGTGGCGAAATCGACCACGAGACAGGCATCTTCTACTGGGCTTGTACAGACGTGAAGGGTAAGTCGGCACTCTACACCGTAGACCTTACAACGGGTAAGGCAACGAAGATTGGCGACTTCATGCACAACGAGCAGATAGCGATGCTCTCAATCCCTAATGAGACAGTGAAGGGCACAGCTCCAGCACTTGCTTCAAACATGAGCCTTGCGTTCAACAAGGCTTCGCTCACGGGTAATGTCAATTTCACTGCGCCTACAACAACATACGCAGGCGGTAAGCTCACCGGCTCGCTCAACTATGTGGTAAGCGTAGACGGCAATGAGGCAACGAATGGCACAGTCAACGCTGGCGAGAAGGTAAGTGCATCGGTAACAACAAAGCGTGGCATCCATTCTATTTCTGTCATCTGCTCTAACTCGTCAGGTAACGGACCGAAGGCATATGTCAACGGCTTCATAGGCGACGACACGCCACTCAAGCCTGCAAACGTGAAGGCTACAGTGAATGTAACAACGGGTAAGGTACAGCTCTCATGGGATGCTGTTACGAAGGGTATCAACAATGGATATGTAGGCGATATTACATACAACGTAGTGCGCTATCCTGACAAGAAAGCTATCGCAACAGCTACAACTGTTACGTCTCTAAACGACAACCTGCCTAATGGCGATTTCACTGGATACTACTATACTGTGCAGGCTGTGAGCGGAACTCGTAAAAGCGAAGCGGTGAAGTCGAACAGCGTTTCGTTTGGCAAGCCGGTTGAACCACCATATACATTGACTATCACTAACGAAAACTCTGTCAATGTATGCACAATTCTCGACGCAAACAACGACGGTGTTACATGGAAGTATCTGCAGAACGACGGATCTAATCTTCCGGCAATAGAGATTTCTAATGGAGAAGTGACACACGACGACTGGCTTATTCTGCCTGCACTTAGCTTGAAGGCTGGTGTGCTCTACAATCTCACCTATCGTCTCGCAACAATGGGTCAGAACTATCCAGAGTTGCTCGAAGTGAAGTATGGCTCTGAGCCTACAGCTGCTGCTATGGTTCACGAGATTGCGGCGAAGAAAGAGTATTCAAATCAGGAGTTCTCTACCATTAAGAATGAACTGGTAGTGGATAAGGATCAGGTGGTTTACATCGGTTTCCACTGCGTAAGTAATCCTGACTGGTGCTACCAACTCATACTCAAGGACTTTGCTGTTGTTGGCAACTCGCTGAAGGCTCCGGATGCTGTCACCGAGATATCAACAACCGCAGCTACCGACGGATCGCTCAAGGTGCGCGTTGACTTCACGGCTCCGTCGAAGGCTATCGATGGCAGCAAGCTCGACCCCAATTCTGAACTTGATGTGCGCATCATGCGCGATGGCGAGGAGATACAGTCGATGGCTGCTATTGCGCCAGGTGAGAAGTGTTACTATATCGACAATTACGCTAAGGAAGGATACAACAACTACAGCATCATTGTGAACAATGAGCACGGAGTAGGTCGCGAGAGTAAGTCGGTTGAGGCTTACGTAGGCGAGGACTATCCTGCAAAGGTTGAGAACATAAAGGCTTCTGTTGGCGATAAGGGCATCACACTTTCTTGGGATCCCGTCACTAAGGGTGAGCATGGTGGTGTAATGCCTAATGATCCTATCTCCTATAAAGTTTACCAAATAAACGAGAGTGGCACTGGTGTCGACTTGGATCTGATTGATGAGGTAAAGACGACAACGGTTAATATAGACTATGATGTTAATACCGGCGATCAGGATATGATCAACTATGCTCTTAGTGCTTCTAACTCAATTGGTGAGGGTCCGCGCGCAATGTCGCCAGGCATCATCGTGGGTAAGCCGTACGAGCTGCCGTTCGAGGAGCACTTCAAGGGTGGTGCTCTTGATAACAAGATGTGGTTTATCACAGAGCTGAGCAGCGAGGAGTCGACATTCAGCCTCATGCAGGGCTTCTCTGCTGACGGCGACGGTGGTTGTGCCGGATATGTAGCGGCTTCTGCTGACGATAGCGCGCTGCTCGGTTCGGGTAAGATTTCGCTCAAGGGTGCTACTAACCCGATACTCGTATTCTCTACAAAGTCGACATTGGCTGAGGCTAAGGGTAAGGTGGTGGTCTACATCCGCAAGCCCGACCTCTCTGAGAAGCAACTCTGCGTTGTCGACTATAGCAAGCTCGACAACTCGGCTAAGGAGTGGCGCACTACGTCTGTCACTATTCCGGCTGAATACAAGTCGCTGCCTTATGTGATGTTCACATTCGTGGCTTCGGCTGACAAGGGCGAGAGTGTCTACTTCGACCAGATTTACGTTCGCGACGTAGTGGCTAAGGATATGCGTGCTACAATCTCTGTTCCGTCAAAGGTACGCAAGGGCGACAATGTAACAGCGCGTGTAATGGTTACCAATATGGGTAGTACGACTGTTGATAAATACACCGTTAACCTCTATGTCGGTGACAAGCAGGTTGCGACAAAGAACGTAACAACGAGTCTCGCTCCTTATGCTTCGCAGACAGAGGAACTTACATACAAGACTTCGGTTGTTGATCCGTCACCACTGAAGCTGAAGGCTGAGGTGGTTATCGATGGTGAGGCAACACCTGAGGACAATGAGGATGCTGCAGAGGTAGCTCTCACTGCTTCTACTCTGACTGCGCCGGAGAGCGTTACCGCTTCTACTGCCGATGAGAAGAACGTGGTTGTAGAGTGGACTAAGGTGGACGAATCGTCGGAGCGTGTTACTGAAAACTTCGAGACATACGCAGCATGGAGCATGGATTACTTTGGCGATTGGACTTCTAATTACGTAGAGAAGGGTATCGCTAAGGGTCCGTTCAGCAAGTCTTATCCGCATCCTAACGAGAATAAACGCTTCGCTTATACGCTCGTAGAACCGAACACTTGGCTTAATGCAGAGATTCTCGACAAGTATGCATGCTTGAAGCCTCACTCTGGTACGCACTACTTAGCTTCGTTCTATAGTGTTGAGAACTCTCAGTTCATCCCTGCTGACAATTGGCTTATTTCGCCTGCTCTGCCTGGCGAAGCGCAGACTATCAGTTTCTGGGCTAACAACTTCAATTCGCAGGGCACTAAGTACACGGAGAACTTCGAGGTGCTCTACTCTACATCGGGTATAGCTCTCGACGACTTCAAGTCTACAGGCAAGAAGTTTGAGGCTACTACCGGCGAGTGGAAGGAGTACACGGTTAATCTGCCTGAGGGCGCAACCTACTTCGCTATCCACAACAACACTGCCGACACGTATATGTTTATGCTCGACGATGTTACATACACTGCTGGTTGCGGTAAGGTGCTCGGCTACAACGTTTATCGCGACGGCAAGCTGCTGAAGCGCATCGAACCGAACGCCGAGCTTCGTATCACCGACAATGCTCCGAGCGGCAAGCATACCTACGCTGTGTCTACAATCTATGCCGGTGGCGAGTCGGAGGCTACAAAGTCGGCTGTTGTTACTGCTATTGATGGCGTGAGTGTGGATAACGGCACATTCGATGTCTACACCGTCGATGGCAAGCGCATAGCTAAGGGCGTTACCTCGCTCGACGGCATAGCACGTGGCTTCTACATCGTGAACGGCAAGAAGGTCGTTCGCAAGTAAAGCCCCTCCCAACCCTCCCCGTCGGGGAGGGCTTAGTTTGCCTTAAAGAGGCTTAGGAAGGTTTAAAGAGGCATAGGAAGGCCTAAAGAGGCTTAGTTCGGCTTAG
>ENA-OYXC01000122-OYXC01000122.1-human-gut-metagenome-genome-assembly--contig:-NODE-122-length-41331-cov-11.020908_pt1 | contig 41331 bp, 37 predicted proteins | sample MGYA00244214_ERZ653415 | MGnify/ENA primary metagenome ERZ653415 (study PRJEB26926, sample SAMN06165016) | human gut metagenome | biome: ENVO:00009003; feature: ENVO:2100002; material: ENVO:00002003... | reverse complement strand
ACACAAGGCTATTCGTCGGCAGCGTCAGATGTGTATAAGAGACAGATATATAAATAGAGTGTTGAAAATTGGTCTTAAAGGTCAAATGTATGATGTGCTTATAATATTTATAAACTCAGCAGTTATGGGGCTTATTGTTTTTGGATTGACGTTCCTGCCTGTCTTTGAAACAGTAAAACTATTATTGGGTATAATTGTTGGTTGCATATATTATTATATATCTTCCAAATATTTTTTTAAAGATACTTTAGATAATGTATTAACTCTAATAAAAACAAGATAAACATGTTAAATTTCAAACAGAAAATACTCCATGTATTAATGCGGACATTTTGTAAAAAGTCCGACATTACATTTGAAGAACAATTTTTAAAAGAGAGTCTGTATTTTTGGAAAATAACGAGGAAGTATAATGCTTCTATTCGTACAGATGAAGATATAACAAAAATGCAGTATACCTTGCTGCGTGAAAATCATGTGATTGAAAAAGGCCTGTCTATGCGAACACCTAGAAAGGGGTTCGGTCAGAAAAAAGTTTTTGCATTGTTACATCGTTTGGATAAATATTGCGATTTATATGGAGAAAAAGACAAGGAGTTTTTAAGATATCCTTTAGCTACAATCAAATATTACATTCGCTATACAGAAGAGAATGGAGTATCAATCCCAGAAATAAAGTCATTATACAATGCACTTGAAACAAAGGCTAATATAGGTACTATTGAAGCCCATGCTGGTGTAATGGAGACCTCAAAAGATAGTATATTATCGCTTTGCCAAGGCGATTTCCGTTCTTTACTTTATTCCAGGCATTCAATACGATACTTTAGTAAAGAACAGGTTCCACAAAAGACAATAGTAGAAGCTCTTGAATTAGCGCAACGAACACCATCTGCTTGTAATCGTCAAGGATGGAAGACCCATGTTTTCAAAGGGGAACAAAGTGTAAAACTGGTAAAATGGCAAGCAGGAGCAAGAGGTTTTGAGGAAGAATGTAATTATTCAATTCTTGTTACAGCTAATCTAAAAGCTTTTTTATGGCATGAAGTTCATCAAGCTTATATTGATGGCGGATTGTATGCAATGAATCTAATTAATGCCCTCCATTTCTTAGGCTTGGGTACGATTCCTTTGTCTTGCGGTTTTGAGCATGAGAAATTGCAAAAATTATTAGATTTCAACATTCCTGAGAACGAAGTTCCTATTGTCCTAATCGTATTTGGTAAGATGGTGGACAAGTTTAATGTTGCAGTTTCTTCAAGGAAGGAGATAACTAAAACTAATACATTTCATTAAAGACTTAATCATATGAAATATTATTTTCCAATACACCTTGATGGAGGAAACAGAGGGTGTGAGGCAATAGCAAAAGGCACGGCAATGTTGCTTGGTACTGATGTTGAAGATAACATAGGCCTGTGCCGAGATGTCCCATTGGATACAAAATTAGGTGTCAACAAATTTGTAACGCTTCAAGAAGAAAATAACCTTTCTTTTTTGCAGAAAGTTGAAAGGTTTCTTGAGGTACACCTGACAAAAGACATCCATAAACAAGGAAATGTGATGCAAAAATATGACTATATAAATTTCTTTAAACAGATTAAAGAAGGCGATGTCATGATATCAACAGGTGGAGATATGATGTGTTATGGAAACAATCAGGTTATATACACCAATAACACTCTTCACGAAAGAGGCATTAAAACAATATTATGGGGGTGCTCTATGGGTCCAGAGAATCTTACCCCAGAAAAAGAAGAGACGCTACATAAATTTTCTCTCATCTATGCTCGCGAATCTTTGTCTTTCGATTTTTTTCGTAAAATAGGATTAAAAAATGTATGTCTCCTTCCAGATCCAGCTTTTGTTTTGAAACCAGAGGAATGTGCTTTACCAACATGTTTTGAGACGTCTGATGTTATAGGCATAAACCTTAGCAATTATGTGTTAGGCGACTTTTCTCTTGATACTCCATTTGGAAAAGAAATTCAAGATATGTTTAACTATATCTTGAAGAATACCAATCTTCATGTTCTTCTTATTCCTCACGTTACATGGTCGGAACAAGATGATCGAAAAGTTGCTAAAATGGTATATAACAAATATAAAGAAACAGAGCGTTTCTCTGTCCTTGATGTTGACCAGCTAAATTATTGTCAGATAAGAAATGTCATTGGAGAATGTAAGTTCTTTATTGGTGGACGTACACATGCCGTTATATCAGCATATTCGATGTGTGTGCCATCAATAGCTCTTGGCTATTCTATTAAATCGAAAGGAATAGCAAAAGACTTAGGATTGTCTGAGAAACTAGTTGTTGATAGTAAGAGAATTCAAAAAGGAGAATTGGTATCATCTTTTGAATGGCTTATTAACAATGAGAAACAGATTAAAAATCATATAACAGATATTATGCCTTCATACATTCAAAGCACTTATAATATTCGTAATGTATTGAAATCTATAATATAAACTGTTTCCTGCTTCAAGAAAAACATCCAAATTTGATTATTGATAAATACTAAACCAAGTATGTCTAGAAAAAATAAATTAATTGCTTTATATCTTCCTCAGTATCATCCCACACCACGCAATGACAAGTGGTGGGGAAAAGGTTTTACAGAGTGGACAAACGTTGGAAAGGCTAAGCCGTTATATCCTGGTCACTATCAACCACATGTGCCTGCAGACCTTGGATATTATGATCTGCGGTTACCCGAAACACGCAAAGCACAAGCCGACATGGCTCGTGAATATGGTGTGTATGGCTTTTGCTATTATCACTATTGGTTTGAAGATGGATTTGAAGAACTTGAACGTCCCTTCTATGAGGTTGTGGAATCAGGTGAACCTGACTTCCCTTTCTGTCTATGTTGGGCCAATGAGTCTTGGTACTCTAAATTTTGGAACCTTGACGGCACAGTAGGAGGAAAAAAATGTCTTGCAGAACAAAAGTATCTTGGTCGCGAAGACAATGAAAAACATTTCTACAAGTTGTTAAAGGCTTTCAAAGATCATCGCTATATCAAGCATGACGGAAAACTGCTGTTCGTCATATATAAACCTCTTGAATTTATTGGTTTACATGAGTTTATGGAACAATGGCAAGAGTTGGCTAAAGAAAACGGATTGCCTATGTTCAACTTTATGGGGGTGTCTTTAGACGTAAAAGCAGAATATGATGCTATTAGAGCTTTGGGTATCAAGGACATTATAACAACAGACACGGTTACTAACATGGAACGCAACAGGAGTTTATGTGATAGAATCAAGTTGAAATTGTATCGAAAGATTCATCGTAAAGCACCAACAATCATAGACTACAACAAATATTATCCCTATCTAACAAGCCTGTGTGAAGAATATCCCGAACTCATTCCGTCCATCTTTCCTAATTGGGATCATTCACCTCGAAGTGGCAGTGGAGCAACAGTATTAGAGAATGCTACTCCTGAGAATTTTGAGAAACATGTAAAACTCGTTTCATCAATTCTTAACAAAAAAAATGAGAAAGAAAGTCTATGCTTTTTAAAATCATGGAACGAATGGGGAGAGGGCAATTATGTGGAGCCAGACCTTCGCTATGGTCTTGGTTTCTTGGAAATTATAAAGAAATACTTCAAATAAGGCATTATGCTTGCTGAATTAAAAGATAGATAATAAAAGCAAATATATGAAAGTTATAATTTTTGGAAATAATCTTCAGAATACACTTGGTCTTATTCGTAGTGTAGGAATGAAGGGATATGAAGTGATACTTCTGCTAGAACCAATAAAAAAAAGCGACTGCTATGTCAGACATAGTAAATATATTAGCAAGATTCATTATTTAAAATCAGCTCAAGAAGGTATAGATGTTCTATTAGGAGAATATGGAAATGAATCAGAAAAACCTGTTATCCTTTGTGGAAGCGATCCAACAATCTGCATGTTGGATTCTCACTATGAACAGCTACAAGACAGATTTTATATTTTCAATGCTGGCGAACAAGGTAAGATAAACTGGTTTTTAGATAAAATAAACACCTTTCCTATTGCTAAAGAAAGTGGATTGTCTGTTATAAAGACATGGTTGGTTACTGATATCCATAATGTTCCAGAGGACATTACTTTTCCGTGCTTAACAAAGGGCAATAATAGTACAGGCAGTACTAAAAATGACATGTTCGTTTGTCAAAACCGCGAAGAACTCCTATCTTGTTTACACGAAGGCGTTGAATATCTGATTCAAGAATATATACAAAAAGAATATGAATTAGACATTGTAGGATTGTCATATAATCACGGAAAAAATGTTTTTGTTCCTGCTGTGTGTAGAAAGATTCGTGATGATATTCATCGGCAATCTGTATATATCCGTTTAGATGACATAAGAGAATATGCAAATTTCGACACAAATATAATTGATCGATTTCTCGAAAAAATAGGCTATGAAGGAATTTTCAGTATTGAGGTCATCTTTAGCAAGGGTAAGTATTATTTTCTAGAAATAAACATGCGCAACGATGGTTGTGGATGGCTCTATACGGCAGGAGGTATTAATTATCCATATCTGTGGATTAAATATTGTGAGGGAAAGTTAACACAAGATACTCTTGATGGTACAAAACTGACAAATCATCTTTATCTAATGCATGAAGATGATACATATAATATGCTTGAGGGTAAAGTTAAATTTCTGCAATGGCTTAAAGATTTTCATCGAGCTAAGGCATTCTTCATTGCAAACAGCAAGGACCCCATGCCATTCGTTGTATCAACACTAATTCATGCTCGTCAGTTTGGTAAAATGATTCTGCGCAAAGTATTCCATTTGAATATAAAGTAAATATAAATGAAGGTATTATTCGTTGTATCAGACTCAACAGCTCATGGAGGAACGGAGATTCTAACGTTCAATCTCATGCGTGAATTGCAGAATTTAGGCATAGATTGTTATCTCATTTCGCGTTATATCTATAATGGAGAAAACTCTCATGTTTTAAACATGACTCCAACACAGTTTTCACGCTATCATCGATTGCTCAATAATCCACTGAACAAATTGCTTGGCAATAAGCTATCCGATAACTTTTTAAAGAAGGTTATTCGTAAGATTGCATATAAAGTGCAGGTTGATTGGATTATAAACCACACCTATGACCTGTGTTCAGCTATTCCCACAGATGGATCTTGGAAAACGGCTCAAGTGTTTCATTGGAGTGTTGTTGGTTATGAAAACAACTTGAAATCTGTAATTCATAACAAGTCTTTTATCCCTCGCACACTATCAATGGTGTTATTAAAAGCGAATATAAAAAAATGGCATAGAAGCATTTCACATTTTGACAATTTGATTTGTCTTACAAATGCAGCACTGTCTGAAATTCAAAACGTATTTCATTTGTCTGCACATAATAAGATTGCTCTAATACCTGATCCGTTAATGCAATCACAGGAAAGCACAGAGATTAGTTCGTTGAATAATAAAACAATTGTATATGTAGGCAGACTTTCTCATGAAAAAGGCGTTATGAGGCTTCTGCGTATATGGAAACACTTATCGACCCAACTTGTTGATTACACTCTAACAATTTATGGAGATGGATACATGCAAGATGAGATGAAGCGGTTTATCCAGTCGAATGATCTTCCTCGTATAGAACTTAAAGGTTTCTCGTCAGATTTAAAGAATATATATACACATGCCGATCTTTGTCTTATGACCTCTGATACGGAGGGGTTTGGCATGGTACTGATTGAAGCTATGTACTATGGCGTACCATGTATTAGTTTCGACTGTCCAATCTCACCAAAAGAAATTATTGCAGATGCTGGCTTGACTGTTAAATGCTTTGATGAAATCGCTTACGCCAATGTCGTAGTAGAATTACTAAAAAACAAGGAGAAAGTTAAGTATCTGCAACAAGCAGCCATAGATCGTGCAAAAGATTTTTACATAAATAAAGTAACCAAACTCTGGCAACAAATGCTTAATTCGAAAAATACATGAAACAACAAATCGTAAAACTTATAGCTGCGTTATTTTATTGGACAGGAGTTGACGCTCTCTTCTATTTTCTAAACCGGAAAGCAAAGCGTATCATCACATTTCATAATGTCATGCCAGAAAGACTGCTTCCACAAGGCAAGAGAATTGGCTTGACTGATACAGAAGAGTCGTTCACAATGAAGATACATGAGATAGGTAAGCATTTTCAGTTTACCACTGACATCAGCGACAACAAAGGAGCAACTATCACCTTCGATGATGGTTATCGTAACCAATATGAGGTGGCAGCTCCTTTAATGGAAAACGCAATGGGTGGTATAATTTTCGCTTGTGGTAAGCTTTATGACAACGCATCTCCATCAGATGCTCTTGTCGTAGATCTGCTTATGCATTGGATATGGCTTGTTCCTAATGGCGAATATGCCATTGACTACCATACAACTGTGGTCAGAAACATTGTTGTTGATAACACAAACAGAGATATGGTTTGGCAAAAAGCAATATGGCCTTCGTTTGTAAAAGACAACAAGACAAAAGGCTATGGTTTATTAAATGCTCTAAACTCTATCGTAACCATATCATCTTTGTTAGACAAATGTGATAAGGAATATCTACGCTTACGCCTTACTGGCTTTTCTTCAAGCGATATGGAAGCCATACGTAAAGCAGGATGGCTCGTGGGATGGCACACATACGAACATTTTCCTCTGAGTGCTCTTGACAAGGAAGAGAAACTTAAGGAGATTGATACTTTGGCTCCAACTGGTACAAAGGCGGTGCCTCTAAGCTATCCTTACGGAGAGATACAATCGGTGGATAATGAATGTCAAGAGATTGCAAGAAATGCGGGGTATCTGTGTGCTGTAAGCAATTTGCCTGACGCAAACGCAATGACAAGCATATTCTTCCTTCCGCGCATAACGCTATCAGACAATAAATACTTGCTACATTTCGAGCTTTCTGGCACCAAATATTTTATGAAGAATCGTTCTTTGATGCCCGTTTTCAAACTTGAATCAAAAAGATAGATTATGAACATTCAACTATCACGAAACGAAACTCTACAGTTTAATCGTGGTGTTGAATAAGCAAGCAATGTGATATCTGGTGCTACATTCTTAAAAAATGTCTTATAAAAACGGATTCTTAAAAATATAAAAATGAATAAAGTAAGACAATCCAATTTTGATTTGTTACGCATTGTCGCCATGTTTATGGTAATGATGCTTCATGTCAATTTTCTCGCATTGGGTAGACCCTCTGTTGAAGATGCAGGCTCCGCACCTTTAGCCACATTTACAAGAATACTGTTTGAGGTGATGAGTGTGGGGAGCGTTGATCTCTTTGTCCTTATCAGCGGATGGTTTGGGATTAAGGCTAATCGTAAAAGCCTTTTTACATTTATTTTCCAGGTCGTTTTTGTGTTCTATTGCATTTCGGCGATTTACTTGCTTGTAAACAAAGAAAATTCTTTAGAAGGTGGAAAAATTGTTGAGATTATAACATGTAGATCATGGTTCGTACAAGCTTATTTAGGACTTTATTTACTATCACCAGCACTCAATCTTTTGGTTGAGAAGTCAAAACATCTTCATAAAATGGTGCTGATTGGATGGTTGGCATTTGAGTTTGTTTACGACTTTGCAAGTCCAGATCCTCGCCTTTTTGATGGCGGCTATTCTACGCTCCACTTCGTTGCATTATATCTCTTGGCCCGTTACATCAAGCTTTATGGGTGCTCAAACATTTTGCGCAAATATGCAGGTTCGCTGTTTGTGTTGGTTTCGCTGTTTGTAACAGGTTGCATGTTCATGCTCATAAAAACAGGACATGGACTTTGCCATCTAAATTCATACACCAGTCCGTTTGTTATATTCTTAGCTTTCATGCTTCTTATAAAGACTGACAGCATACATATTCAGAACAACGTGATTAATCGTATCGGTGGAGCTTCGTTTGCAGTATATCTTTTCCATACTCACCCTCTTGTGTTAGGGACTTTTTTCCTTACATGGGCTAAAGACATTTATTGCAACTATTCAGGAATAGTTTATCTTATTATTATAACAGGCTATATGATTGCATGGTATATCGTATCTATACTTATCGACTACGCCCGCCAAGCAACATGGAATGCTTTTTACAACAAAACACATAAATTTTTATGCAAAGAGAGAATTGGATAGATTGGGCTAAAGCCCTTGGCATCTTACTCGTTGTGATGGGACACAGCGTATATGCCTCAAAAGACGTGACAAGCTTTATCTTTGTCATACATATGCCGCTTTTCTTTTTTGTAAGTGGATATTTGTTTAAGACATCGCGGTCTTGGTATGAGATATCAATAAGCAATGTGAAAACATTGCTGATACCTTATATTGGTTTCAACATTATCGGCTTCTTCTATTATCTTGCAATCTGTATTGCTAAAATGTGCATTTCGGGTGGGGTAGATTGGAATCTATACATAATAAACCAATTGTGGCGCACAACCTTTGGATTAGCAAACGGCATCTTTGTTGGTCCAACATGGTTCCTGCTTGCGCTTATATGGTGTAGATATTTGTGTAAGTTTGTTATGACATCATGGAAACATGCGTTTGTTGGCATAGTTCTGTGGGCTGTTCTGATGTATGTTCGTAGAGAGACGGGGGGGCAATATCCGTTCTCAATCGACTGTGGATTGGCAGGAGCCCTGTGGTTCATAGTTGGCATTCTCTTCAAGCGGTTTAAACAACTAATAACGATACCGAAAGTATTGTGGTGCATTATTATTGTGGTAGCTGGATGGCTATGTTGGGAAAACTATCTTCAGTATGGACAACCTAACTATATCGCAGCAAAACTTAATGGTGTGATGGGTGTTCTGGGAACAGCTGTGGGATTGGTAGCGTTCTTCGGTTTATGCAAACTGCTTAATGGCGTTAAGGTGCCATTTATTGTTGAGGTTTCAAAGGCATCAATCGTTGTGATGTGTCTTCACATGATGGCTATGCGCCCTCTGCAAGCTTTAACCCATTATCAGGGTGGAACAATAGGCACATTGCTCGGCGACTGTTTCCTTGTTGTTCTTCTCACATTGATTTATCCTTTAATAAAAAAATATGTTCCTGCACTGACAGGTAACAGATAATTTGTTTTTCACAATTAATTAAATGACGTGACAGAAAATAAGAAATTTTATATCTGCGTGACTCCTTTCTTCCCTTCACCCTCTCATTGGCAAGGCGCTTATGTTCTTGATCAGGTGAAGGCTATAAAACGTTTGTCTAGCTACAACGTGGTGGTGGTGAAAACTCTTACTTTTGGAGAGGAGCAACCCGACTATGTGATTGACGGCATAAAGGTACACACCATAAAGCCTCTGCTGATGCCTTCATACATTCTTAACGGACTGACCGAGAAGATCGTTGGACGCTTGTTTGTGCGTAGCTTGCGCCACATGGGCATCAATACAAAAGATGTGGCTGTAGTGCATTGCCATACAGCAAACCATGGAGCGTTTGGTTTCGGCGTTAAAAGAAGGAACAATCAAACTAAAGTGCTCATACAGTTTCATGACCTCGACCCCTATTGCTTGCGTAACGGCAAATGGGCAGACAAGAGATGGAACGTGCGCTACAGGGCAAGAAAAAGCGTGGAAGCCTTTAACCGTGCCGACATGCTGGTAAGCATAAGTAAGCCTGTGGAAGACAATCTGCTTGCTTTTCCGAAAGCAAGAAAGGCGGAGATATATAAAAGTTATCTTGACAGACTGGATTGTGTCAACGATTTTCCACACGTCAGACCAAAGGCTTCATGTATATTGAATAATGGAGTGGATACAAGCATATTCTTTAAACAAGATAGAGAGAACGATGGTGTGTTCCGAATAGGTTGTATTGCCAACTTTCAAGAGCTTAAGGATCATATAACGCTTCTAAAGGCTTTCGACATTCTTATTGGTAAAGGTTACTCTAACATGCGACTGTCGCTTCTTGGTAGTGGAGAAACAAGAACAATGTGTGAGACGTATGTAAAGGAGCATGGTTTGACGAAATATGTTGAATGGGTAAAAGAAATGACACATGACCATCTACCACATTATTATAACTCTCTCAACATTTTTGTGCTTCCAAGCATTTATGAAGGTTTTGGATGTGTCTACACGGAGGCTTACGCCTGTGGGGTTCCATTCATTGGAGTGAAAGAACAAGGTGCAGCAGAGTGTGTCGACCCTAATGAAGCCGACAAATGGCTTATAAAGCCCCATGATTTTGTGGGACTGGCAGGCAAGATTGAACAGTTCTATCTGCACCCTATAAAGCAACAGCTATGTAAGCCTTATGACATAAATGTGCTTGTTGCTGATTTTCTTAATAAAATAGAAGATTTGTAATTCGTATGAAAATTCTTATAAATTATCTCTACGCTCATTTTTGGTCATTGTCTTTCTTTTGTGCCTTTGTGTTCTTTGCAATGGATATGTCGGGCATCATGGGACCTATCGGTTATCAGCTTTATTATCCAATGTTAGGATTGACGGCAATCTATTGCTTAATGCATGGCAAAAAAATTGGTTGGGTGTTTGTGGCGTATCTTGGTGTGTGCTTCCTGAGTCATGTGTTTAACGACATTCCAAAATATTACAGAACAACGGAACGATTGATCGTGTTTGCAGGATTGCTCGTTAGTTTCTCAAACATTGTGAACAGCAGACGAATTGCTCTGATGCGCTTGCACCTGTTTCACACGTTCTGTATCTTGTCAACGGTTCTTGTCGTGGTAAACTATGTCATGTTTGCCACAGGACATATAAACAGTAGCCAAGCGTCTACTTATCAAAACGTTGGTCTTTACACAGGCTCAACAATGAATAACGAGATGGGTCTGTTGGGAGCCGTCTCAATTATGTTCATCATAGCTTTTTGTGGCAAGTATATAAAGATTTTTTCAAAAATCGAAAAGATCATAATGCTCGGATGTCTTGTATGTGCCATTTCCATGATGGGTATGGCTTCATCACGAATGGGTCTTATCTGTACTTTGCTTTCAGTGGTCTTCGTTCTCTACAAGCTGAACAGCAAGAATCCTAAAAAGTTGTTGGGCGCTGCCGTTCTGTTTGTGATTGGAATCTTTGTTGCGTCTTCACTCTTTGGCGACAAATTTAAATTTATGATGGCAAAAAATGCCAACCAGATTGAAAGTGCAGACGTAAGTTCGCGTGACGCCACATGGCCGTTCCGTATCATTGAGTTTAAGGAGAGCCCTGTCTACGGTGTGGGATTTGCAAGAATTAAATACGGTCTGGGTGCCGACATAGCAGAAGAGCTTGGAGGAACGATCGAGAGTGGATCCGGCTGGCTCTCTGTTCTTAGCCAGACCGGTTTGCTGGGTGCTGTCTGCATTTTGGTTATTGTTTTACCTAACATCGTTTATCTGTTCCGACACCGCAGCAACTCTTATTGTGCAGCCTGGTATTCGGGCATGTGTGTGATGTTTGTCATGCAGCCCATCAGTGAAGGTTATATCACGACGGTGGGTGCTGTGTTGTGCTGTCTGTTCTGGCTTAACTATAGTGTAATCGACTCGTTCCGTAAAGGGGTGTTGAAAGAAGAAGACCTTGACCTGTCTGTGTATGAACAGTCGAGGTGGTTTGACAGAAGATTGTTGAAAATTGGAAAAACAAATAAAAAGAAATGAGAATAGTTTTTTGGCAAAATTGTCTTAGTCCTCATCTTCTGCCTTTTATCGTCCACTTGATGGATGACGACAGGGTGGATGAAGTGGTGGTGTGTGCAGCAGAAGATGTGAGTACAGACCGTAAAGAAATGGGATGGAGCGTAGGTCAGTATGAGGGCCTTGACAGATGCAAGTTGTTTGTCAACCCTGACAATACGACCATTAACGCTTTGCTGAAAGAACGCGAAGAAGATAGCTGGCACTGGTTTTCTGGAATCAGAGCTTACGCCTTTGTCTTTAAGTGTTTGAAGATGAGTCTTCAATATAACTTGAATCGTGGAATGATTAGCGAACGTCCTAACACCTACGATTTTAAGCATAACAGGCCAAACGCCAAACCCTATTGGATTCATCGTCTGCGTTTCTGGATACAAGACCGCAAGTTTGCAAAACATATAAAAATGGTTTTCGCAATGGGACAAGAGGCGGTAAACTATTTCTCGTCTCTTGGCATGGGATGGAAGGTGCTGCCGTTCTGCTACTGCACAGAGCCCGCGAAAGCAGGGGCGAAGCCCTTTCAGGCTGACAGGCTACTGCAATACCTGTATTGTGGTAGCCTGTCTGCACGGAAAGATCCTTTGACTATCGCAAGGGCTCTTTCTCTGCTGAGCCACAAGTTTAAGGGTGGTGTAAAATTTATTGGCGATGGACCTATGCGTACAAAACTGGAAGAATATGTCGCCAATAATAATTTGAACGGTGTCATCGAATTGTTAGGCACCAAGCCACAAACGGAGGTCCCTTCATACATGCAACAGGCAGATGTGCTTATTCTGCCAAGCATTTATGATGGTTGGGGAGCTGTCGTCAACGAGGCTTTACAAGCAGGATGCTATGTGATATGTAGCGATGCTTGTGGAGCAAGCGACTTGTTAAAAAGCGAGAAACGCCTGGGAAGGGTGTTCCGTAGGGGCGATGCTGGCATGTTGGCAAGTTGCATGGAGTGGTGCAACGGCCATATTGATGAGATGCGTGCTGACAGGGCTTTTCGCACCAAATGGTGTGAAGAGCACATAAACGGTAAGGCTGTGGCTCACTATTTTGTTGGACATTTCACAGGTGACGACTCTTGTCGTTTGTGGTAAAAATATAGTAGACTTTTATAGAAATGATCATAAGGTTTATATTATGATAGTAATTCATTACATTCCTTCTATCGACCAAAACTTCGGCGGGGTGAGTTCGTATCTTCAACTGTTGGCTCATTCCTTGGGGAAGATGGTTGATCTGCATATCGTAACGCATCATTCGGACAAAGAATTGTGTCTTGACAACTGTACTATCCACTACATGGAATGTGGGCAACTGCAATGGTTTAAGGCAAAGAAACTGTTCTGCAGATTGCTTGACGAGATAAAGCCTGACATTGTGCATGTGAACAGCTGTTGGGCTCCATTATGCTCATTTACGGTCTTTTGGGCTAAAAAGCGAGGCATACCAACGGTTGTGTCTCCTCATGGCATGTTGGAGCCATGGGTGTTGGCCAAAAACCATTGGACGAAAAAGGTGCCTGCCCTGATTATGTATCAGAGACGTGCGCTACGCAAGGCTGACGCTTTGATCGCAACAGCTGAAAGTGAAAAAACGAACCTTCTGAAGCTTAACTATAATAATAAGGTGGAGGTTGTTCCTAACGGGGTAATTGTTGATGGTATAGAAATAAAGAAGACGTGGAAGCGTACACGCTCTTTGCTCTATATGGGGTTGTTACGACCAAACAAAGGTGCAGGTGTGCTTATCGATGCTCTATCGTTGATTAAAGACAAGTTGCATGGTTACAAGGTGATTATTGCTGGCCCAGACACAGAAGGGTATCTTTCCACATTAAAACGCATGTGTGATAGCTATGGTCTTAACGACATTGTTTCGTTTCCTGGTGGGGTCTTTGGTAAAGAGAAATGGACGCTCATGCAGCATGCCGATTTCTTTATCTTGCCTACGCTGAACGAAAATTTTGGCATTGTCATTGCTGAAGCTTATCTTTCTGGAACACCTGTCATAACTTGCAAAGGTGCGCCTTGGGCTTGCATCGACGAGCAATCTATTGGATGGTGGGTTGAAAGAACGCCTGAGAAGGTTGCACAAGCTATCGGTGAGGCTTTAGACTGTTCTGAGCAGACGATGGAGGAGAAAGGACGTCGCGGTCGTGAATATGTCATTCAACATTTTTCATCTGATAAGGTTGCTAAAGTGATGATGGAAAAATATACGCTGATTATCAAACAAGAAGTATATTAAAAGAGAGGTAAGGTTTTATAAAAACAATCATATCATTTATGAAAACACAAACAATAAAAGATCTGTTCAATCTACTGAAGACTGCTTTGTGGCAAGACAAACAATATGTCAAAAATATTGCAGATGTTGACTGGAACTGTTTGTATGACCTTGCTAAAGAACAATGTGTAGTGGCTTTAATAGCAGACTCGTTCATATTCCTGACACCAAAGCAATATGACAGTAAGGGAAGTATGAAATGGGCTTGCTATGTAATCAAACAGGAACGGGAAAACCGAATAATGAATGTCTCGGTGGGTAAGGTCTTCGGATTGCTAAAAGAAATGGGGCTCTCACCCATCTTAATGAAAGGTCAAGCGTTTGCTGCCAATTATCCTTTTCCTTTGCATCGTCAATGTGGCGATATAGATGTGTATTTCAAGAACCACAACGACTGTTATAAGGCTGTAGCTTGGGCTAAAAAGAAGGATAAGACTGCGGCTATATCGGATGATAATAAACGAGATAATCAGCATTTCTGCTTCACTTTGAACAGAAATATAATAGAGTTGCATTATCATTTGTGTCTTTTTGAAAATAGAACATTACAAAAGAGACTGCAAAGGATTATTGATGAAGAGTTTGATAATAATGAACCATGCTTTGTGGACATTGAAGGCGAACAGACAGAAACTGTGCCTCCTACTCTATCCGTACTTCACCAAATCATTCACATAAGCAAGCACCTATTAGCGGCAGGAATAGGTCTTAGACAGCTTTGCGATTTGGCTCTTTATTTAGACAAATATCATAGTGTAATAGATAAAGAAAAACTGAATACTTATCTTAATGAATTACAACTTGTAAACGTTACCGAAAGCATCGGCTACATATTAGTCAATAAACTTGGACTTAAAGCAGACCTATTGCCTTTTAAGATGAATAAGCAATATGCAGACTTTCTTCTTAATGAGGTTTTTAAAGGTGGAAACTTCGGAAGGAAGAATGTAACATATAGGGAAGGCAAAAACAGACTGCAACGCAAAATACTATCGGTCTTCTATTTTTATAAGCGTTGCCGAAAATACAAGCATCTGATGCCAATGGAGGCAAAGAGCTTTTTCTTGAATAAAATCAGCTTAAATATCAAGTTAATAACGAAACATCATTATTGATTTTTATGAACGACATACAGGTAAGACTTGCTGCCTTTGATGGTTCTGATTTCAACAAGGGGGCAGGATTTCTAAAGACTACGATATGGTATTTTGTGAACGCCCTTCTCGTGAGAGCTTCATGGAATCCTTTTATGGGTATTAAGATTACATTGCTTCGCATATTCGGGGCAAAGATAGGTAAAGGGTTGGTTATCAAGAACAATGTTATCATCAAGTCGCCTTGGAATTTGGTGGTGGGTGATGACTGTTGGTTGGGCGAGGATTGTTGGATAGACAATCTCGACAAGGTTGTCATAGGCAGTAATGTGTGTATATCGCAGGGTGCTATGCTGCTTACAGGCAATCATGATTATACCATATCTTCCATGCCTTATCGCAATGCGGCTATTCGTATTGAGGATGGCGCATGGATTGGCGCCAAGACAACGGTATGTCCAGGCGTAACTGTTCGTCGTAACGCAATACTTACTGTAGGCAGCGTGGCTACAAAGGATATGGAGGAAAACGCTATATACCAAGGTAATCCTGCGGTGAAGATAAGGGAAAGGAAAATAAAAAAATAAACAGACAAATATGAAAGTTTCGATTATAACATCATGTTACAACCGAGCGAAAACGATACGCGGTTGTATAGAGAGCGTATTGGCGCAGGACTATCCCGATATCGAGTACATCATTGTGGATGGTGTTTCAACAGATGGATCCGTTGAGGTCATTAAGGAGGCTATCGCCAGCCATGAGGATAAGGTGAAGTTCATTTCTGAGCCTGACCATGGTATGTATGAGGCTATCAATAAGGGTATACGTATGGCGACAGGAGACGTTATCGCACTTTGCCATTCGGACGACTTTATGTATGCCACAGATACAGTGTCGCACGTTGTAAAAAAAATGGAGGAGACGGATTGCGATTTCCTCTATGCTGACGGCATCTTCGTGAATGAACAGAATATTAATAAGGTGGTGAGGAAATGGATTGGAGGTAAGTATGCTCGTTGGAAGGTTAGATGTGGTTGGCTGCCTCTTCACCCAACATGCTACATCAAGCGCGACGTAATGATGAGATGCGGACTCTATGACGAGAGCTACAAGATAGCTGCGGACACCAATCTATTGGTGAACTATCTCTATAACTGCAATCTCAAGGTGGCTTATCTCCAAAAATTCGTAACAAGAATGCGTATGGGTGGCATGAGCACGGATGCCTCGAAGCGCAAAAAGATGTGGAACGAGGACATCCGTGTATATACCGGTTACGGCTTTAAGCCTGTAATATTGACAAAGTTGATGAAGATGGCATGGAAGGTGCCACAGTTCATCAAGGCGAAGTTTATGTAGCTTTTCAATGCGATAGTCCTGCCTTCCATCCGTCTGCTCCGTAGCATCCCTGCTCTGTCACAATAACGACCTTATTGCCATCGAGCACCTTGCGCGGACTATGCACCTTTGCGTCATTCGTTGCGCCGTTGATAGCGGTCGGTTCGGTGACAACAAGGTGCATTGTTGTTTCTACCCCACTGTCGTATGTGGTGGCGGTGATGGTTGTTTCGCCTACGCTAAGGAGCGTAACGTAACCGCCCGTGACGGTCGCAACGCTCTCGTTTGAGCTCTTCCAATGCAAGCGTTTGTCGGTAGTGGTCTTCGGCATGAATGTCGGGCGCAATCCAATGTGGGCAACATCTAACGATACCGTCATCTCTTCCTCTGCAAAGCTGATCGAACGCGATAGCTCGGGCTGCTTCTGCTCACCCTTGCAATAGAGGAACGGCAGGAGCAGGGTCTTAGATGTGTAGAGATTGAAGCGTGCGTAGCTGTTGTCGGGAGTGTTGTAGCGCATTGTGCCGTAAGCTTCGTTGGTAGGAGTAAGCGTTGCGCCTTCGTGATCAAGTGCTATATTCCACTCGGTTATGCCCTCGTTCCATGCCAACTTCTGCTTGCCTGTCGCACCAAGCTGACGACCGAATTGGTCGGTGAGGGTCCAGTGCTGCTGGTCGGCAGACTTGTTCAGTGTGAAGCGCAGCACATCTGGGCAGGTAACGTCAGCCGTTGAGGTCACCGACACTACATCGAGATAGTTTGTCTCGTCCATACCGCCTAAGTCGGCAGCTGCCGCTCCGTTGCGGAATATCATCACCTCGTCACCTGCACTGAGCGTGCTCTTCTTCGTGAGTTTCTCATACTGCCAGCCGAGCGGCGACTCCAAAGCTATGTCAGCCTCATCGTATTCGATAGTGATGGCATCGAGATACACCGAGCCTTCGCTCTTGCCTCCAGCCACAACGATGCTCATGTCGTTGGTGGTGATGGCTGGTGCGTCTATCTGCTTCGTCACGTCGACATATACGCCGAGGTCTTTCGATACCCACTCGCCGAACCAGTCGGCACTGGCGAAGTCGACCGGTGCCAACGAGTAGAGCGTTGTGCCACCATCGTTGAGCGACACGCCCACTTGTCCTTTCTTATTGTTTGAGCACATCGAGAACGTGATGCTGCGCACCTTGCAGCCTTGCCATCCTTCGAGATAGAGCACTGCCTCGTGGTTGCGAGGTATCTGGTTGTAGCGGTTGCCCGTTGTTGCACCGAACTTGTTCTCGAAGTCTACTTGCGAGTTGCGTGGCACCGTTCCACATGCTGCTATCGCAAACTCTGCTGTCTGCTTGTTGTATTCAACGATTTTGTACATCACTTCTGCAGCATCCGCTGCAACAGAAATCGTAAGGAACGCTGCTACAGTCATTGCCTTACGCACAATACCCATCAGATTTTTCATATCCTTGTTTTTAGGCTTTTAGGCTGCGTGGTATGGGCAAGATGCCCATACCTCCTACCCTTTTTGCTTTTTGCTTTTACTTTTTCTGCAAAGGTACTGCTTTTTTATGTTTTCTGCTAAAGATCCATTATCTTTATAAAAAGTGTGCCTTCTATGTTTCTCGCGTAGAAACATAGAAGGCACACACTCTTTATTGCATTTACAAGGTTACAGCCACGCTCCGAAGCGTGGCTGCGGCAGTGGTGCCGAGAAATAGTAGTTCTGGTCGTTGGCGCTGTCGAGGAAGTTCACCCTCTTCATGCCGAAGAACGGGATGCCGTTCGGGAAGATGCGCGCAAAGTCGGTCACACCGCCCGAGAGAGCGGGGCTACCCTGCTGCAGGTCGAAGCTCCAAGACCTGTCGAAAGCAAGCGGAGCGCCCTTGTCGGGGTCGTCGACCTCGCAGTTGATGTCCATACCAGCGTTCTGCTTGAAATTCTTGAAGAGCGGATTTAACTGGCCTGCTGTGGCGCTCTTTATGTCCGTGTCGAACCAGATGCCGAGCGAAGCGCCCTTTGCCATCTGCTCCACGCCGGTAGCGGTAGAAGCGTAGTAGTAGTTGGGCGTGAGACGGCTGTGCTCCATGTCAGCGCCGTCCTGCTTGGGCTGCTTCAGACCGAAGCGCGAGTCGTAGCAGAGGTTGTTCACGAACACCGGTCGCGCAGCCTTCTCCACCCATACCGAACCGCCCTTCTTATTCTTCGAGCGTCGCCAACCGCAGTCGACGATGGTATTGTTGTAGACAGTCATGTCGGTGAGCGGCACCACCTCGCTGTTGCCGGCGTTGGAGAGTTTGAAGGCGTTGGTGCAGGCGTTGTATATTACGTTGTTGGCTACGTCGAGCTGGCAGCCCGCCTTCACGTTGATAGCCTCGCCGCCGTCGGCAGCGTTGCCCGAATCGGCGAAGATGTTGCCCGCAATCACGCCGTTGCCGCCCGTGAAGTAGGTCTGGTCGTTGTAGTTGTCGTGGAAGAAGCTGTTGGCGATGACAAACTTGCCGTTGACGTTGCAGAAGTGGAAAGCCGGCACGCCGCCGTCGATGGTGGTCTTGAAGAGCTTGTTCTGGAACGATGCCGACGACTCGGTAGGCGTGGCGCCGGCGTAGGCTATGTCTACATGGTTGAGCACCACTTCTTCCGAATTGTAGCCGCAGATGATGCCGCCCCAGGCTTCGGGCTTCTTGCGGTCGGAGGTGAAGGTGACGGGCTTCTCGGCTGTACCGAGGCAGTAGAGGTTGCCCAGCACCACCACTTCTACAGGCACCTGCACGTCAGCCTTGCACGTCACCGTCACGCCCGGCTCTATATAGAGCGATGTGCCGACGGGTATCTCTACGCTCTCGCTCAGCGTGGTGTCGTTCGACCACACGAGCGAGCCTACAGGATACTCCGCCACGGCGGTCTTTATGACGTTTGTAGAACCTTGGTTGGCGTTGCCGTTGTTGCCTGTATAATCGTACGGATTGATGTTGTCGTTCTCGCAAGACGCTGAGAACATTGCCGTTGCTGCAGCGAGCAGCATACCGGCCATTGTGTTTATCTTCTTCATTATATGATGTTGTTATGGTGAGATGGTGAGGTGGTGAGGTGGTGAGATGGTGACACGGTGAGCGAATCAGAGCTTGTAGCGCACGCCGAGCAGGAAAGTTCTGCCGTAACGGTATGTGCCAACGATGGTCTTGTCGCTCTTCTGTCCTTCATACTCGAGGTTACTCTGGTTGACGGTCTTGAGGTATCGCTCGCGCTTTGCGTCGAGCAGGTTGTTGGCCTTGAAGAAGAGCGAGATGCCGTTGTGGAACTTCTTCTCTGCGCTGAAATCGAGTCCGAACATCGCCTTGTCCCACTGGTCGGCATCCTTGAACGGCGACACAAGTGCGAGTTTCGTGCCGGTGAACGAGGCTGCAAGCTGTGCGTTCCAACCATGTTCGGTGTCCTTGTAGAGCAGGGAGAGGTTGGCTGTATGCGGCGCCTGGTTCACGAGCGGACGAGTCTGCGTTACGCCCGTCTTATACTCTGCGCTGCCTTCCTTGTACTGGCGCTTCGAAGTGGTAATCTCCGAGTGGGTGTAGGTATAGTTTGCCTTCACACCGAAGTGGCGTATGTACTTTATCACGTCAATCTCGAAGCCCATGTTCTTCGCGTTGCCCAGGTTGGCTGGCATGTAGTAGGCATCTGTTCCGGCGCCGATTTTGCCGTCCGACGTAACGAACACCTGTTCTATCGGGTTCTTCAGATACTTGTAGAAGACGCCTGCAAGAATCTGCTCTGTGCTCGACGGGAACCACTCCCAGCGCAGGTCGATATTGTCGATGCGGGCGCGTTTCAGCTCAGGGTTTCCCTTCTCCTGATACTCCTCGCCCTGTATCTGGTAGGGTACAATCTCGTAGAATCCAGGTCTGTTGATAGAACGGTAGTAAGAGAGGCGCACGTTCATCTTCTTTGTCGGTGTCCACTTCACTGAAGCCGACGGCAGATAGTCCCAGTAGCTCTGCTCGCCCACCTGCCCCATGTTGCGGAAGTGCTGCAGCATGGTGTATATCTGGTTGGTATGTTCGGCGCGTAAGCCCACGTTCAGCTCTCCGAGAGCGCTGCTCAGCGTAGCCATAGCGTAGACTCCGCCAATGTGCTCCTTCGAGTCGTAGTTGAGCTGAGACGCCTGCGAGTAAGGCGTCTTGCATACCCAATCGACGTTGGCGAACTGCTCGTATCCGTTGCCGTCGAGCTGCTGCGAGATGTCAGCCGGGTTGAAGACGTACGAGTAGTAGCGGTTGCTGCGCTCCTTGCGGCGATACTGCGCACCAACCTTCCACAAAGCGTCCAGCTTGTCGCCGAAGCGTGTGTCGTAAGCGAGGTTGATGTAGCCCGCCCAGTCGGTATCCTTGTTGTGCTGGAAGCGGCGTTCCGCACTCTTAGGCAGCGTCTTCAGGATGTTCTTCTCCTGGCTCCATATATCGCCCGACACGGCGTCGCCCTCAGCGCCAGCGCTACGACCAATGGTGTTGGTAAGCGTCACGTATGTGCGGTCGGGGTCTTCGGCTCTTGCCTGCGAGAACACGCCCGACCAGTCGACCGTGAAGCGGTCAGTCAGATGGTGCGTGCCCTTGAGGTTGGTGGCGAAGATGCTCTGCGTGGAAGAAATGGAGCGCAGCTCGTCGTCCTGCGTGTACGAGTCGGCACTGATATACTCGGTGTTCACGCCGTTGTTGTAGCGCACGCCCCTCGAGTTGGTACGTACGTACATGTTGTACCATTCGAGTTTATGGTTCGAGAGCGAGAGGTCGAGCTTTGCGTGCAGCCCCGCCGTGAAGTCGTGTACGCTGTAGTAGCGGTGGTTAAGCGTAGAGATATACATAGCCTGTTCGCCCGACGCCATCTTCACCGAGTTGTATGTACGCTCCGTGCCACGGAAGGTGTTCTGCACACTTCCGGCAAGCATCACGCCGATACGGTTGTTCCAGAAACGATTGCCAACGCTGAGACCGCCGATGAAGTTGGGCGCCGGCGTAGCATGGCTCTTCAGCTGCACCGGTCCGTTCCTGAAGTCGGAAGCCGAAGCCTTATAGTCTGAGCCGAACGCCTCGTAGGGCGAACGGTGAGTATAGTCGGAGCGGTTGGTCGTGAGATAGTCTCTTGCACCGCTCCAGAAGTAGTCGCTCATGCCTACGGCGGCGTTAGCCTGCAACTGGAAGCGTGCGGGCGCATCCTTCATCACCATGTCGACCACTCCACCTGCGGCGTCGCCCTCCATGTCGGCAGTAAGCGACTTCGAAACCACGAGGCGGTCCATCAAGTCAGATGGGAAGATGTTGAGCGGAACGTAGCGGTTCTTGTCGTCGGGACTCGGTATCTTCACACCGTTCACGAGCGTATAGTTGTAGCGCTTGTCCATGCCTCGGAGTATGGCGTACGAAGCCTCGCCCGAAGCGTCGCGCTCCATGGTCACGCCCGACACGCGCTGAAGCACGCTCGCCACATTCACGTCGGGCGAGAGCTGTATGCTCTGCTGGCTCATCACGTTGAGCACGCTCGCCGCATTCTTCACCGTCTCGACGGCGCTGCGGTCGGAGCGATACTCGCGGCGTCCGGTTACAACCACCTCGCCCAACTGCTGCAAGTCTTCGTCCAAGGCGATAATGAGTTGTCCGTACTTACCTTTCTCCGAGCCTTTGTCATAGTCTTTCGCCACGTCGACCACCATCTCTCTTGTCTTGTACGCCATGTACGAGACAACAAGCGTGTAGCGGCCGCGGTCTGGCAGCTCGCGCAGCGTGAAGGTGCCGTCGAGACCGGTTGTGGTGCTGACGCTTGGCAGCTCCTTCACTCTGATAACGGTGCCGATAAGCGGCTCGCTGGTCTTGTGGTCCTTGACGATGCCGTCGAGCGTGTGCGCTGTTATGGCAGAGGTAGCAGCCGTAAGGAGTGCCGCTGTGAATAAGAATCTCTTCATGCTATTTCGACTTTGTTATCGTGTGAATAATCTTTCCATCCTTGTCTATCATCGACATCTTCAGCTGCTTCTTGTCTACGGTGAACACAGAGAAGCCGTCGGCAGAGCTGCAGAACACCGTGCCGTCGATAGGCTTCACGGGACGCGCCAACGACGACGACGAATTGACTACGTAGTCGATATTGTCACCCTTCTTCTGTATGTGCTGGAAGTTGTGGATGTGTCCGCAGGCGTATATAGCCACGTTGTTATATTTGTGAAGCACGGGCAGCAGACGCTTCTGCATGTCGAGACGCTCGCTCTCCTTCTTGTTGGTGTCGGCATATATCGGGTGATGACCCATCACAACCACCCAGTCTTCCTTGGCGTTGCGCAGCGTCTCGTCGAGCCACGCCAGCTGCGCCTCAGCGTCCTGCTTGCAGGCATCGGGATAGACGCTCGAATTCTTACGATAAGAGTCGATGAGCGGTGTTGTGTCGAGCATCACAATGCGCACGGAAGTGTTGCCGTGCTTGAACACCTTAGTATAATACCTGGCAGGCATCATCCATCGGCGGCTCACCTTGCCGTAGTCCATGAAAGCCTGCGTATTGCCGCGATACTCGTGGTTGCCGCAAACTGGGAACCAGTCGAGCATAAGGTCGGGATGCGAGTAAACCAGCTCGTAGTTGGTCATCCAAAGCGGGTCCTGCAGCGACGCAACACCATTGAAATGATGAATGTCGCCAGCAGCAAACACACACTCAGGGTCAACCACTCCTGCCATTTCGCCCATCAGTTCGGCTATCGGCTTCTGGTCGTAATAGCCGTTGCGTCCCATGTCGTTGGTCATATAGAGCGTCACGTCGCCCTTCAGCTGCTGCCACTCGGCACGCACGTCGTCAGCAACCGGTTGCGCTACGGTAGCCGTTGCCACCTTCGCCTTGCAGCACGCCGGCACGCCGACTGTGCCTTGAGCCTGTATACCCATACTACCCAACAACATCATCGCAGCCAATGACCACACAGCCATTCTTCTGCCGCAGTTTTCTCTCACTACTTTCTTTTTCATTCTTTTGCTTATTTAGTTAACTATGTGTAAAATTTCGGGTGCAAAAGTAAAAGTATAGTGTGTCAAAGAAGTTACAAAAATTTTATAATCAGAAGTCTTCCTGCGACGACTCTTCTTTTTCCCATCCTGCGCTGCAGTCCGCCACCTGCTCGCCTACTGCGTGCTCACACAGTGGCTCAAGACGCTTTACATCCGCGTGTTCAAGCGCTGGCTATAATAGGAGAATACACTTAATTTATCTTAATGCTTCACAAAAAAATACTACAAATACTTGTTTGTATGTGTCAAAAAGTGTAGCTTTGCAGCAGTTTTATGTGTCTAAAAGTGTAAGATTTCTGAGCTTTTATGTGTCTAAAAGTGTAAGAATTCTGAGTTTTCATGTGTCTAAAAGTGTAAGATTTCTGAGCTTTTATGTGTCTAAAAGTGTAAACTATGAAAAGAAAGATATACAACAAGCTCGTAGAGTGGAAGAATCAAAAGCAGCACAAACCATTAATACTCAACGGTGTAAGACAATGCGGCAAAACTTTCATTCTTAAAGAATTCGGCAAAAAAGAATTCGCAAGCCTTGCCTACGTCAGTTGCGACAGAAACGAAAGCCTACAAGCCATATATGCGGGCGATTTCAATGTGTTTAGAATTATACAAGGATTAAGTGCTTTGACAGGAGTGGACATCATCCCTGGCAAGACACTTATATTCTTAGATGAAGTGCAAGCCTTTCCACAGGCATTAGAGGCATTGAAGTATTTTTGCGAAGACGCTCCCGAATATCATATTGTTGTGGCAGGATCTTTGTTAGGTGTAGCCTTACACGCAGGGGTATCTTTCCCCGTAGGAAAAGTACAGACACTACGCCTTTTCCCTATGGACTTTGAAGAGTTTCTTATGGCATTGGGGGAAGACCAACTGCTAAAGCTCATGCATAACCACGACTACGAACTGATGAATGCCTTCCACGAGAAACTAAAAGACTATCTGCGCCAATACTACTATGTAGGAGGAATGCCTGAGGTCGTAAAGCATTACGTAGAAAACAAATTGCTCAATCAGGTGCGAACCATTCAAAACGAAATTCTATCCAACTATGCAGGCGATTTCTCCAAACACGCACCCACACAAGAGGTACCACGCATCGACATGGTGTGGCAATCGATACTTGGGCAATTGTCTAAAGAGAACAAGAAATTCGTGTATGGAGTATTGAAAAAAGGCGGTAGGGCGAAAGAATTCGAGTTAGCCATACAATGGCTGATAGACGCAGGTCTGATATATAAAACTACAAAGGTGACAAAACCCGAATTGCCATTGAAGTTCTACGAAGACATATCTGCTTTCAAACTCTATTTATGCGACTGTGGATTGATGGGCGCTATGGCAGACACCGATGCTAAGAATGTGTTAATTAGCGATGCCGTATTTACTGAATACAAAGGGGCATTTACCGAACAGTATGTCCTTCAGCAACTACTCGCATCTAACATAAACAACATTTATTATTATAGTTCGGACACCTCACGCATGGAGATGGATTTCATTATTCAGCAGAAAGGTGCACTGGTACCAATAGAAGTGAAAGGAGGAACAAGCATAAAGGCAACATCACTACACAATTATCTAAAACAACATCAAGACATACCTGCCGTACGCTTCTCAATGCTCCCTTATCGCAAACAGGAAAATATAACCAACATGCCCCTATACGGTGTGTTTCTCAGTTTGGAATAAATATGCCAGTATAAAATGAAAGAATTGTAACTGGTTAACAAACAAGAAAGGAACAAACAATGAAAGGTTACGCAAAACCGATACGCTCTATGATGCCGAAGGTTTCTTCTGGTCTGCCAAGCAAGCAGATACAAGATACTGTACAATGATTGCTCCACAAAAATACTTGTGGACTTCAATGGACAACAGAAGTAAACTTCGTTGCTTACGCTTTTTGTTTGAGAAATGCGACATAGCCGAGTCTGAATTGGTGATGTTGCTTGAACCTGTAAAAGAATAAAAGTTATGGCAGAAAATAACAACATACCGCAGTTCGTGAATAGCGATTCATTCATGGTAGACAAGAACTATGTGAAGTGGTTGTCTGACTTGAAGAAACGCTTCCATATGGCACAGCTCAAAGCTGCTGTCAAGGTGAATACGGAAATGCTCAAATTCTACTGGGGGTTGGGCGAGGACATTTGTGAGAAGCAGAAGCAATATAAGTGGGGCGCAAACTTTATGAAAAGGTTGAGCCTTGATTTGCGTGCAGAATTTCCAAAAGCTGAAGGATTTTCTGTTGTCAACTTGTACTATATCAAACGTTGGTTTGTTTTTTATTCTTCGCATACAAACTTTTTTTACCAAGCTGGTAAAAAATTACAAGATGTGGAAAATTCAACAACACCAATGCCTAATATCTTGCTTCGTGTGCCTTGGAGACACCAGACTGTAATAGTATCCAAATGTGAAAACATAGAAACAGCTTTGTTTTATCTCAAAAAGGTGCTTGCTGATAACATGAGCCGTACAGAATTGGAACATGTTATTAAGGCTCAACTGTACGAGCACACAGGCAAGGCTTTGAATAACTTTGATGTTACACTGCCGCAACCTCAAAACGCACTGGCAACAGAGATAATAAAAGACCCTTACAAGTTGGATTTCTTCTCGTTGCCAAGCAAGTTCAACGAAATGGACTTGGAGAATAAGTTAGCAACCAATATTACTCGCTTCCTCTTGGAACTGGGTAAAGGCTTTGCCTATGTCGGTCGGCAGATGGAACTTGACACGCCAAGTGGCAAGTCTTACTTCCCCGACATGATTTTCTATCATACTCGTCTGAAATGTTATGTGGTGATTGAACTGAAAGTGGTTGACTTTATGCCAGAATTCATTGGCAAACTGAACTTCTATGTTTCGGCAGCAGACGAATTGCTTAGAGGCGAAGGAGATAATCCGAGCATCGGTATTCTTCTTTGCAAAGACAAAGACTCTTCTGTTGTCGAATGGTCTCTGCGTGGCATCACGACTCCGTTAGGTGTGGCAAGTTACCAGTTGCAGGAGGTTTATGAACGCACATTGCTTGAAATAAAGCAGGAAGCCTCAGAAGAGAACGCTTCAGAAGATGAAAAATAAATAATAGAATGTAACAAAATGGACTTATCAAAACACTTTGTTTTACTCAATGGGGAGCCTAAGACCTTACAAATAGACACCATACAAAAAGTATCTTCTAAGCAAAACGACGAGCATCCGCGTCGGTCGATACGGACGTCTGCGTCGGTCGATACGGACGTCTGCGTCGGTCGATACGAGCATCTGCGTCGGTCGATACGGACGTCTGCGTCGGTCGATACGGACATCTGCGTCGGTCGACGCGGATGCTCAACAACAAACATAAACATCAGAAATGAAACATCTTCTTATCATACTAAGCTGTCTCCTGCCCAGCCTTTGCTCAGCGCAAACCTTCAGCGGCGAATACACCGCAGAGTGGCAGTGGGACATGAAGCGCAACACCAACTGGCTGAACCTGCTGCGCTTGAACCTGAACGTGCCCGTCTTCGACGGCAAGGGCACCATCGAAGCCTCTACGCTGCACATAGCGAAGACCGGCGAAACAATCATAGCCGACTGGCAGACGTTCTCGAACATTGAGGCAGAGAACAACGTTGCTGCCATCGCCGTATTGGGCTACATGCACGAGTGGCAGGCGGCACATCTGTTTGTCGGCGTGCGCAACGTGAACGAGGACTTCTTCACGTCCGACATCACCACGCTCTTCATCAACAGCTCCTGTGGCATCTTCCCCACCATCGCCGCAAGCTACCCCATAGCCAACTATCCGTTCTCGGGGCTTACGGTCTACTTCGACGTGTCGAGGGGCGGCTGGACATTCAGAAACAGCCTGTACAACGGCACTGGCTACAACGGATGGAAACGTGGAGACAACCCGTTCCTCGTGCGACCGGCGAAGGACGGCGTGTTCAACATCTCGCAACTGGAGTATGCGCACAGCGGTGCGCACTACTTCGCCGGCGTAGCTGTCCACTCGCGGCAATATACCGTCGGCACGGATGGCGAAATGCCGTCTGCCGACGCTGCTGCACACAAGACCACCTGCGCCTGGTGGGCGTATGCCGAGCAGCCCGTGTGGTCGGCTGCCGACCGCTGCGTGACGTGCATGGCGCAGTACTCGGAGAACACCTGTCACCAAAGTGCCTGCTACAGGTATGCCGAGGTGGGCTGCGCCTACTGCGACAGTCTAAACCAGTGCGGATTGTCTGCTCAATGCGCTCGCTTCCGTCAAGGCACCGAGCACTCCGTTGAGCTGACATACCGTCGCCAACTGAACCGCCACATCGCTCTGCAACCCTCGTTCCAGTACATCAACAACACAGAAGGCAACTTCACCGCGCTCTGCGCACGTCTGTACTACAGTTTCTGAGCGACTTCCCACAGAACCTTGCTGCGGAGTATATTCTCCCACAGAACACGCGGAACACACGGAACCGTCCAACGAAGTATATCCTCCCACAGATGACACTGATATTCACAGATTAGGAGCACGCACCCAAATTCCGTGAATTCCGTGGGAACCACATCGCACACAAACCATCTGTGTAAATCCGTGAAATCTGTGGGAGGTAAAACTCAAAGTGAAATCCGTGGGAGAAAAGAAAGCCCACAGAACACGCGGAACACACAGAAACGTCCAACGAAGTATATCCTCCCACAGATGTTTTTACTTTTTTATTCTTTTACTTTTTTACTTTTAAATTATGTCAGAACACCTTACCAAAGACGCTATCGACCTCAGCACGCTGAGCATACCTCGCCTGTTCGGTCGCTATTTTCTGCCAACATTGTTCGGAATGCTCAGCATCTCCGCCATGTGCGCCATCGACGGCATCTTCGTCGGACACGCCGTGGGAGCCGACGGTATTGGTGCCATCAATATCTGCGTGCCCATAATGATGCTGGCTACGGGTCTCGGACTGATGATGGGTGCCGGCTGCTCGGTGGTGGCATCGATACACATGGCTGAGAAGAAGCTGAAGGCGGCACGCATCAACGTGATGCAGGCGTGGATATTCACCTCGATCGTCATCCTGGCGATGATCATTCCGGTGATGCTCTTCCCTTCAGCCACAGGCAGACTGCTCGGCTCGTCGGAGGCACTGCTACCTCTGGTGCGCGAGTATATGCTGGGCTTCATGCCGGGCGAGCTGTTCGGCGTGTGGTGCGCCCTGCTGTTGTTCGTGATACGATTGGACGGCAATCCGCGTCTCGCCATGTGGTGCAACGTGATTGCGGCTATAGCCAACATCGTGCTCGACTGGCTGATGATAGTACACCTCGGCTGGGGACTTGCTGGTGCTGCCGTAGCCTCAACGCTGAGCATGATGATAGGCGGACTGATTGCAGCGTGGTACATACTGTTCGCCGCGCGACAGTTACGCCCGATACGCCTGAAGTGGAGTCGCCGATCGCTACTCTACTCCGTGCGCAACATCGGCTATCAATGCACCATAGGCATCTCGGCTCTCATGGGCGAGGGCACAATGGCGGTGCTCACGCTCGTGGGCAACTACGTATTCATAACCTATATGGGCGACCCGGGCGTGGGCGCGTTCGGCATAGCGTGCTACTACACACCGTTCGTCTACATGATAGGCAACGCCGTAGCGCAGTCGGCGCAGCCCATCATCAGCTACAACTACGGCATCGGCAACACTCACCGCGTGCGCTCCACGCTGAAGGTGGCGCTGCTCACCGCCGTGCTGTGCGGCGGAGCCGTGAGTACAACCTTCGTGCTGTTCCCCTACCAACTTACGGAACTCTTCGTGAGCACCGGTGAGGCTGCCTTTCCAATCGCCGTAAAGGGTTTCCCGCTGATGGCTGTCGCCTTCGTTTTCTTCATCGTCAACCTCATGTGCATCGGCTACTTTCAGAGCGTTGAGCGCGTGCGCCCGGCAATGGTGTTCGCGCTGCTGCGCGGTGCGGTGTTCCTCGTGCCCTGTTTCATACTGCTGCCGAAGGTGCTCGGCGACAGCGGCATCTGGCTCGCGCTCGCCCTCTCCGAACTGCTCACCACGGCGTGCATCGTGGTGTATGCGGCACTGCGGAGATAGTCCGCATTTCCACGCAACACACAGATATCGCCGCTTCGCACCGCATTTTTGCCGTTTCGCATAAGGAGGTGTTGTGTATAAAAACAAACGATTGTACTTTTGCATAATAATAAGTTCTCAGGCAACTTGTCCTTTGAACGAACCCATAAATTGAAGCATAAAATGAAAAAGTTTGGATTTAGACATTTGATGTACGGATGGCTTGCTGTCGTAGTCCTTGCGCTGACTTCATGCGACTCTGAAAATGTGACACTGATCAATGACAAAACTTTGCCGGAGGCCATTGCCAAAGATTTCCACGAACGCTGCGAGGACTACACTATCAAACGCGTTTACACAGGTCCAGAGCCTTACTTCGACAGTGGAGCGATGGAAACGTATGTCACCTCTGAGGACAACGCGGGGAATGAGTGCGTGGTTGTATACGTTGACAATGCGTGGAACCGCACCGTGCGGATGCTCTCTGACATTGACCAGTTGCCCAGCTCGGTGCGATACCGGCTGCTCACGATAAACCAGGAGGCCAGAAACGACGAGTTCTTGGAAATCAAAGAAGTGACACAGGCCAGCATAAACGGGACATACTATATTCTCTGCTATCTGCAGGACACCCCCAAGCTCAAGAATCTCGTCCACACACTTGTCATCGACAGCAAAGGAACGGTGGCCAAAGCATGCACATACCAACTGAACAACGCTGAAGATATAGGTACGATTCCTGGCGATATGGAATGGATTTCAGCGCACTACAAAGGCTCCGAAGTGCTTGGTTTTGTCAACGACAACGGTGATTACAACTATCTCATCATGCACGACGGCGTGTTGAAGTCCGTATACTTCAAAACGTCCCACAAGGGTACGACATGGAAAGAAACCTGTTACCCCTTGCCGAAAGGCACAACGGTACCAAGCAACGTATTGGAATCCTTACACGCTGACTACCCTGATTTCACCTATACTGAGATCTCTATTGTTGAAAAACCGGACGGAATAGTCTACCTCTTTACCGATGGAAACAGACCCGACCGTTTAGGGCATTATGTTGAAGCAAACTAATATCCACCGACAATAAACATATGATAAAATATATAATGAGAAAGATTGTATTATCACTATTTGCATTATGCTGTTTTTCGGCAGTAATGGCACAACAGAAGACACGCAGTCTGTCTGTAGAATTACTTGGTGCCCAAAATACTGTGGGCATCAACTACGACAGCAGATTCAATGGAAACTCTGGTTTAGGCTACCGCGTGGGTCTCGGCTATGGCTATGGCAACAATTCAGGTTTATTCGACCAGAAAATCAATGGCGTTGGTGTTCCGTTGGAGCTAAACTATCTGCTCGGAAAGAAGAATAGCAAATTGGAGCTGGGTTTCGGTGCGAGTCTTGGTGTATATCAAGTAAAGGAAACAATAGGATACGTAAAAGATACAGGGTGGTATCCAGGTGGGGAGAATACAGACGAAACTTCTCCTAAAACTTATTTTTACACTTTATCAAGAACTCAATTCGGTTATTTCTTCTTCGGCGACATCGGCTACCGCTATCAGCGCCCCAACGGATTCATGTTCCGTGTAGGCGTTTCGCCGTCGTTCAACTTTGGCGACAAGTACGGACTCAGCAAGACTGCTTTCTTCCCGTACATAGGCTTCGGTTGGTCGTTCTAAGCAGACCAGAACATTTTCAAACAATTTAAACAAATAAGCATATGAAGAAACTATTGTTATGCTTGTTGGCAGGCGTAATGTCCCTTACAAGCTGCGAATCGTCTGACCCAGTAGGACTTGCCGACCCTATGAAGTGGAGCACGGTTCCGTCGGGCTTGAAAAACGGCGAACTGAAAGTGGAAGCCGAAGGAGGAAGTTGCCTGTTTGCCTGCAAAAACTACAAAAGTTTTTGGATTAGCAGCGTGAAGGAAGAAGGAAAATTCAAGGAAAACACTTCATACAAGGAGTTCGACGGAGGCTGGTATCTCGTCAAGATAGAGGACAACGAACTAAAGGTTATCATCAATCGCAACGAAACGAACGCATCACGTTCCTTCACGGTTTGCGTGGAAGCAGGAAACGCCTTCGACGAATTCAAGTTCGTACAAGATGCAGCAAAACAATAATCTTGCAATATATACTATAACAGCAACAGCATTCGCCATTCAATCTCTTTTGGCGTCGATGTAACGTTTTAACGACATTATATAACAAGAGGGTGTGCATTCTACGCAAGAAACATAGAATGCACACCCTCTTGTTATTTCTCCAGCCATTTCTTAAACAACGCCGCTTTTTCCTTGCTGATAACAATATTATCATCCTCGCAGCCTTTAAGCTTCACCATTAGTTTAGAACCGAAGTAAAAGCTGATTTTCCTGATGCCATTAATGTTGGCGATATACTGTCGATTGAGACGGAAGAAACGGGAAGGGTCTAAAGCCTGCTCCAGGTCGTTCATGCTCATGGGCAGCGGATAGGATGTGCCGTCGACAGCAAACGCCGTGATTCGGTTGTCGTGCAGATTGATGTAGCTTATGTCGTCGGCGCAGAGCATGCAAAGCTCGTCGCCTTTCGTGATTAGGAAGCGCTCGCGGTATTGGCGTGTGTCGTTAAGCACGTCGTGCAGAGGACTCACTACGGCAGACTGTTGTGCATTGCGATTAAGCCGCAGTTTGCCGATTGCGGCACGCAGCTCGTCAGCGTCAATCGGCTTCATCAGATAGTCGAGTCCGTTGTTCTTTATCGCCTCCATTGCGTATTCGTCATAAGCCGTGGTGAAGACCACGAACGACTGTGGCATTACCTTGCGGAACGCTTCAAACACGTCACCGTCGGCAAGTCGGATGTCGGAAAAGATAAGGTCATAGTCGTTGTTGGCGGCAAGCTCCTCTGCGACCTCCGCCACACCTTTCAGCGGTCCATGCACGTCTATCGTGTCGTCAATATCCATAATGAGCCTTTTCAGACGTCTTGCGCTGAAATGGTCGTCTTCTATAATTAAAACCTTTTGCATCGTTCTTCTATTGTTTTCGTTTTATGATTGGCAGTCGCACCTCAAATGAATCTTTATGGGTTATGAACTCCGGTTCTGCTTCGCCCTCCAGTCGATAGCGTTGCTTCAAGTTGCTGATGCCTATGCCGTAAGACTCTACACTTTGGTCGTTGTTGCGGTTGGCGTATATGCGATTGTTCTTTATGACGAGCATGTCGCCCTGGCGACCAAGAGACACATGAAGCTCGATGCCGCTCTGCGGGCAGTTGTGTTTCACAGCATTCTCGATGATAAGCTGCAGACTCAGCGAGAGGATGCATTCGTCGCGGTCGCCGTGCAAATCGTCGGCGTGCAGGACGATGGCGTTGTCGTAGCGCATGTTGAGCAGGCCGAGGTACGACTTGATGAAGTCGGTGCCGTCGGCAAGGGTTATATACTCCTTGTCGATATGCTGAAGTATGTAGCGGTAGATATGTGAGAGTTTCACAACATAGTCCTCAGCCATCTTCGGGTTTTCCCCTATCATTCCAGCAAGCGAGCTAAGACTGTTGAACACGAGATGTGGGTCTAATTGCATCATTAAGTATCGCTTCTGTAAGGCGAGGTTCTCCTTGCCTTTCAGAACAATCATGTTGGAAAAGTGCATCGAAAGGTGGATGAGTGCTACAAGACTCGCTATCAGTCCGAATAGAAAAGACGTTCCCCATATATCCTGCATCATAAGCTTAGGTGCGACAAGGCTCAGCAGCAGTTCGCAGCCACCAGCAATAAGCAGATTGAAGCCCAACACCACCAGTCCGTTCTGCACGAACACACGGTGGGTCTGCCCTTCGCGCCAAAAGCGCCGCTGTCTGAACAGCCATCGGTTGAGATACAAACTCGAAAGCGAGAACAAACCGCAGAGTGCAAAGTCGACAAGCAACTCAGGATACATTCCGCTTACCGACTGTAGGAAGTCGGGCAGGTCTACCAATATCCAGATGATATCGTACAGGAAGAAGAAGATAAGCGAGTAGACAAGCCACTCAAGGAAAGAGTTCTTGAATCTATGCATAACGAGAAAACTCTGAATTATAGTGTTTTTATTGATACCGGTATCACTTTCCGCCCCACAAACGCAGCGTTTTTCTATCCGCAGTCGTGTTGACAAATCATCCGCATCAGCTCCTCGTTGGCGCGGTTGTCTACAGCAGCGCTTTTCAGTTCGGAGAGATAGTCGAGAGAGGCAGAACACTCGCCCGTGATGTCTACACCGATCACTCGCTCGTGAGCGTAGATGATGCGCAGCACCGCCTGCAACTGCAAGAGAGTCATATCACCGTTGCTCCAGTCGGTAACAGCATCCTGCTTTCTGAGCACGTCCTTGTCGATGGAGATATACACCGGCTCGTGAATCAGACTGCCAGCCTTGGAAGGCCACGCACGATGGTGGTCGATCTCCGACTGACTGTAGAACATGACCTTCTCCCTAAGCGCATCGGGAATCTGCGCTATCAGTTTGTCGGACGCACCGACGACGATGATGTTGCGCACGAATGGGTTGTTACGAAGCACGTCCGACACCCATCCGCCGCAAGACACGACACCCTCCCACTGCGGCTGCTGCATATCAGGATGATGGTCGAACACTATCAACGAGAACGGCTCGCGAAGACGCGACACCCAATACTCCGTGAGATAATGGAAATCGCCCGAATCGATGAAGTGCAGTGCCTTGGCAGGATAAGGCGCCAGTCGGCGGCGCAGCTCCGCCCTCGCCTCCTCGTCGCAATAGCAGTCAACGCCGCTGATGTCGTGGCAGTCGACGTGCGTGATGCACGGGCTCGAAGCAAACACCTCGTAGTCATACACACCAGTAAAGTTGAGAAGTATTATCGGCTGTTTTGTTATCATGGTTGCGAAGGTAGATATTTTTATTGATATATGATGCTTGATATCGTGAAAAACGAGATACCCTAATATGATTCGTATTTCACTCTCACCGCCTTCGGCAGTTTGCTGACGATACGCCGATACGACTCGGTTATCAACGCTGTGACGAAGTCGGCGTCGAGCTGCTCATAATAGATGTCACTCCAGTGTTTCTTGTTCCAATGGAAGGCGGGAGCAACGGCGTCGTAACGGTCGCGGAGCTCCTCGTTGCGGTCGGGCAGCAGCTTGCAGGCGAAGCGCGACGTGCTGCCGCACACGTCGCACTTGCCGTCACCGAGCCAAAGACACAGGAAAATCTTGCCCTCAACACGGAAGGTGATGTTGTCGTCACCGAACGGCTGGTCTTCAGTCACGCCATGCAGCGACAACGTAAAATCTCTAACTTGCTCAATGTTCATACAAACCGATTACTTTCTATATTTCTTCTCCTTACCGTTGAAGCTCTTCACCTTCATGCCGAGCTGATCGGGAAGGATAGCGTTGAGGAAGATGCCGACGAGAGCAGCGAGAGCCAGACCAGAGAAGGCTACCGAACCGATCTTAACGCCACCATCCGTGCCATACTGCACGCCGATAGACACAACCATGATGAGCGCAGCTACGAACACGTTGCGCGACGACGAGAAGTCGACAGATGTCTCGACGAGGTTGCGCACACCTACAGCCGAAATCATACCATAGAGAATGAGGCTCACGCCGCCGATTGTAGCAGCTGGCATCAGACCGATGAGGCAGGCAAACTTAGGGCAGAAGCTGAGCACTATGGCAAAGCAGGCTGCAAGGCGGATGACAGCAGGGTCAAACACCTTGGTGAGGTTGAGCACACCGGTGTTCTCGCCGTATGTAGTGTTGGCAGGCGCACCGAAGATTGAGGCGAGGAACGTAGCAAGTCCGTCGCCGCAGAGTGTGCGATGCAAGCCCGGCTCCTTGATGAAGTTCTTGCCCACGGTGCTCTGGATGGCACACATATCACCGATATGCTCCATGATTGTGGCGAAGGCGATAGGGAAGATGGCGATGATAGACGTCACGATAAGGTCGAAGTTGGGGTCTTTCATTACAGAGATAGCCGTGCGATCCATATCTATGGGCAGACCAATCCACGCAGCCTCATCAAGTTTCGAGAAGTCGACCTCGCCCAACGCAGCAGCCAGAATATACGATCCGACAACGCCGAGCAGGATTGGCACAATCTTGATGATGCCCTTGCCCCAGATAGACGTGCCGATGACGATAGCAATGGCTGTAACGGCAAGCAGCCAGTTCTGCTGGCAGTTGCCGATAGCCGAGCCGGAGAGCGTAAGACCGATAGCGATAACCATCGGACCGGTAACTACCGGCGGGAAGAAGCGCATCACCTTCTCCGTGCCAAACATCTTCAGCAGGAACGCCATCACGAAATAGAGCAACGACGCAGCAGCAACGCCAATGCAGGCGTAGTTGAGCGCTACCTCGTCGGTTAAGCCCTGCGCCACGCATAGTTGCTTTACGGATGCGTAGCCTCCAAGGAATGCGAAGCTGGAACCGAGGAATGCGGGCACTTGCAGTTTGGAAACAAGATGGAAGATAAGCGTGCCGATACCAGCGAAGAGCAACGTGGCACTAACATCAAGCCCTGTGATGAGCGGAACGAGAATGGTGGCTCCGAACATGGCAAACAGATGTTGTATGCCGAGAACTACAAATTTGGGCTTGCCCAGTTGGCGGGCATCGTAAATGCCCTGGTTGTCTGTGTTCATAACTTTCTAATAGTTGGTTTATTGAAATAATATCCTATTTATTGTACAAAGTTAGTATAAAACCATTAGAATGAAGAAAATTTACTCTGGTTTTACACTAACTTTGCACCAAAACACGGATGTCAGAGATCGCCAAGTTCGTCATAGACTATATCATTTATATTTAGCATAAAGCATAACAGGTCTTTGTTTAGAAGCTCCACGATATATCTCCATCACTTTAGTCATACAGTCTCTTGATACCGTAAAGCAACCACGGCTCTCTGAACCTATCGGGATATACTCCCTATCGCCAGAGAATCTTGTGACTTTTCCCGCTGAATGAATCAAGATACCACGAGTCTCGGCAAGATAGTTGGTCTTGTCAAGCCCACGAAGACGGATGCTCTTCTTAAACTTACTACCCTTTCCTACCATCACATATCGTCCAAGACTGGAGCATCCGCTGCCAAACTCATTGCTGAACTTAGGCTTGGCATCTGTGTTCCCCTTGCCACTGCCGTGCATACAATAGCTGCTCAACACACGCTTTCCATGCTGCAAATCGTAGATGAAGAACCGCTTCTTGCCCGATGGAATAGAGAAATCCACCAGGATATAATAGTCCGTGCTATACCCTCGTCGCTCGCAATAGTCCCGTACTTGCGAGAGATTCTCGCAATCCACCTTGCCATACCATTCCTTGGCATCGACGTAATTCTTATACAATGGCTTAGTGTACCTGTTATAAATGGGAGGCACAAAAGGGATGCTAACAATCAGCAGCACTATGACAACCAGCGATATGATATATATCTTGTTCATCGTTCTCTTGTATGTTTGGTTTATGAAATGTCGTCCTTCAATTTAATTTGTCCCTTTGTTATTGCGAATAATATCCAACTGAAAAGCGCGCTGGTCAAGATAGGCGCACAATAGACGATGAAGTTCGTTGCAAAAAACCCTATGCCAGTAACCCCTGATAAGTATTGAGTGTCTTTTACCAAAATCGATGCACATTCTTCCGTAGATATACCGATAAATCGTCCCCATACTAAAGTTGTTGCCAAGGCATTCATTATCAGCCATACAAGACAAACATAGTATAGACGTCTATATTTGGCTTTTTTATACAACGGCGACCGTTCTTTAAGTTCGCCCATTCCCTTCCACAACCTTATGAAAGCAGGCAGAGCGAAGATTACGGGGAACAGCCATGCCAAGTAAACGAATATCACTATAAATGCAGCGTTGTACGAAATACCAAGCATAACCGCTAAGTCGGCATTGATGGCACACAACAAGACATACAGATAGTACATATATGACGTTGGAATAGTGAGTATCATATTCGTTTGAACACCGAGACGTATTACATATACGACAATGAAGACCAATCCTACACACATCACCAACGTCTTCTTCTTCAACCATGGATACACGGTTAGACCAATACTTGTGATAGACAGCATAACACTACTGCCCCACATGGTGTCTTCTGCATGGAATGGGCTAAGGAATATATATCCTTCGCTTTCTACCACCATGTGGAAAGCCGGCATTTCCACACCATCTAATCCAGCATTAAGAATCCCATAAAGAAGGATAGCCGCAAGACAAATGGCTATCGGAGCCAACACGTAGTTGCGTCGCCATACCAAGATGATGCTTGCGGCAATGGAAAATGCGCAACATATAGCCATTTGGATCGGGAATGACCAATAAAACAATAATGCAAGTAGAAGCAAGATGATTCCCCAAACGATTATCCATCCAAAAGGCAAGATAAGGAGGTAAATACTCCAACCGACAGAAGATATCCAGTCTTGCACCTTCCTAATGGCATCATTGTCATCAACTTTAGTATAATAGTCGGTGTTCTTTTCAAGATATTCTCTTACCATTCTGCGTTTTACCAGTTCTTTCTTCAGCGAGTTGCCCTTTACTTTTTCCAGTTCGGGCGCAACAGCCTCAATAGCCTCTTCCATTTGTTTTTTGCGCTGTGCATCTCTTTTGCCGAGTATCTTATGTTGTTTCACATACAATGCTGCAATACAAAAGCCACCAATACCTGCGGCCACAATCAGCCATTTCCAATTAATGTATTGGAAACCGTTGAAGCAACACCACCATATAATTACCGCAAAGCAAACGCATGGCAAGGCAATTCTAATAAATTTCTGCATATTACACTCAACATTAATGTATTAAAAAACTAAAGCCCACATGGCGACACTCAAAAGAGTAGCCTCATGTAGGCTTTGTCTGCTTACTGCTTGGTTACGGTGGCCTTGCGCGTGTTTACGTTGAATGTACCGAACGAAGTCTGCACCTTGTACACGCCATTCTTTACTGCAACGAGCTTGGCAGTAATGCCCATGAAAGAGAAACTTCCGTCTTCATTCTTGTTGATGTTGTAACGGCCGAGAGGGGTGTTCACCACGATATGGCTCTTGGTCACTTCCACCACCCCATAAGTAGTGCCCGAAGGAGCATCCTTCACCTTCTGAACCACTTCCTTGGCAGCAGTCTGTACATTGTCGTTACTACCCTTTGCAAAACTTGCTGTGCTGGTTGCTACAACCATCAGCAGCATAATCATTAACTTCTTCATTGTCTTCTATTGTTTTTTAATGGTTTTGTCTTATTGACAATGCAAAGGTAGTGTGGCTTTCCTGAACCGAGAAACTTTCCGAGGTGACTTGTACAAGATGCCGGGTTTATTGTATATCTTGGCAATTATCGCTTCCTAAGCACCAGCCAAGGAGCTACAGCGTGGTGCTTATCCGTACGATACTTTGCGGCTTTCTCCGTGAAGTATGGGGTTCCGTCGGGAGCACGATAGAAACCGCTCTCGTTGCCACCTGTAAGGTATATGGCATCCACATAGCCATATTCACGCAAAGCATCGGCGAAGTCCCACAGTGTTTCTGGGTGAGGAGTCTCGATGATGCAAAGGCGGTCGTCCGCGGTACGTGCAAGGGCTTTGCGTTCCACCTTGCCATGCAGGAAGAAACGCTGGGGCAGTTCGCCGTTGGACACAAGCACAAACTGGCGGAAGTAAGAGCCGTCACGCTCTACCATGTGCTCGCACATATCGTCAAAACGAGATATGCCGATGACCATATTGCCCTTGGCTATGGCGCAATAGCCAAGACGCGACACATCGCTCCGTTTCTGCTCGCCGTCGACAACCAACGAGCCGAGATACTTGCCCATGGCGGTATAGTCGGCAGTACGGGTGTACATCAGCACACTATAGTCGGCGGTGTCGGGTTCTACAAGTGTTAGTTCTGCCTTCACATTGTGCAACTCGTAGATGTTAAGCGCAACACCAAGCACAGAGTCGGTTCCAAAAACTACTGCCGACGACTCGTTTTGCGCCTTCATATCGTCTAACTTCTTGATATTTTCTTTCGGCGATACAGAAATACTCACACCTATATTATAATAGTAGTTGTAGAGGCGTATGACTCTGTAGCAGCCAAATACAAGCACCACGGTTGCCACAAACCACATGATAGCCAAACTCCACTTCGGCAACCCACCTCGCTTTTTGATGGGATCCGACGAAGCATTGTACTCCATATCGCCATTACTCTCTATAATAATCGTGGGTTCGTCGAGAAGCTCTTGCGAAGAAGTGCTGTTATCATCATTCTCTATCGCGAAAATAGGCTTCTCCTGTATGTCGTTACCTTCTGTATATTTCATAATCATTCACTTCTCCTGTTCCAAAATTGTCTTTAACTCCTTGAGTGCTTCCTTCGAAGCTTTTAACCTAAACCCTTGATTCATGCGATGATCCATGAGCTTCAAATCTTGGTTGGTAATGTTGATGGCGTAAACAAAATTTGTGTTTACTATCAGACTCTTGCCAACACGCGTAAAGAAATTCTGCTTCAGCTTGTTAAAGGCCTCCACAAAGTAGTGCAACTGGAACGTCATCGTCACCGACTCTCCGTTGAAGAGATGCACGTCACAGTAGTTGCCAGAAGCTTCTATATAGGCAATGTCGTCCGTTGGCACCCTAAACAGTCCAACGGATGTAATAATTTTAAGTCTTTCCATTTAATCCTTACAAATTGTACATAGTTATTACTTCAAAAGGTCATATAATATATACGCCAAAAAACGAATAATATTATATTGTTTGTCAATAATTCCATGGGTTGCTTGTGCAAGAATACCACCATACGACACCAACTAAAATCATACCAGCCAAAACTAACACTCCAATAACTATTAATACTTTCTTCATTGCTTTTTTATACAAAATTAGGCTATGTATATGCCATAAGCAAATCGTTGCAGATGGTTTGTATGATTTGTATGAAATGATATAGAATTACCTTTGGGGATCTTAACCGCAAATGGATGGACAAAGAGGATCTGAACGGCGGTGAGGAGTTGCTTAAACGCACCTTCGTTCACGGCAGGTATGGCCAGAAGGTCATCACAACCTCGATATCATTGCCGAACGTTGTGGCTTCGACTTAAAGAATCATCACAATGCACTTGCGGATGCAGAAGCTTGTGCTGATCCAATCTCGAAGATTTGATTATAGCAAGCATTCTTCAAGCAAAAGAAATAATGGTATGATTTTATATCGTATCATTATTTTTTGCGCCTGTGCCCATGGATGGCATAGTCTCTCCTTAACTTTGTACCAGATTTAGAAACAAGGAAATAATTACGATTATGAAAATTGAAAATGAAGAAATCAAGATCTCCAGTTATGGACTTCATGAAATGGAGGAGAGCGCAACTCAGATTAGCATCAAAGGTGAAGAAGAGATGTCCAGAGAACTTGCAATGGCAGCAATGAGAGGTGTTGATGTAAGAATTGTAACACCTGGTATTCCTGATAAGAAGCTTACTTACAGCCTCACAAGATCATATTATGCAGATCTCGTAAGATACGGCGTAAGAATATACGAATACACACCGGGCTTCATTCATGCAAAACAGTGGGTAAGCGATGGAGAAGTATCTGTTGTCGGTACAATCAACATGGACTTCAGAAGTCTTTATCTTCACTTTGAAAATGCTGCATATGTATATGGCAGGGAAACTGCTGCCGACATACTTAATGATTTCTACAACATTTTCAGAAGAAGTGAGGCTGTCTCTTATACACATCTGACGCTGCCGAC
>ENA-OYXC01000121-OYXC01000121.1-human-gut-metagenome-genome-assembly--contig:-NODE-121-length-41374-cov-5.826738_pt1 | contig 41374 bp, 60 predicted proteins | sample MGYA00244214_ERZ653415 | MGnify/ENA primary metagenome ERZ653415 (study PRJEB26926, sample SAMN06165016) | human gut metagenome | biome: ENVO:00009003; feature: ENVO:2100002; material: ENVO:00002003... | reverse complement strand
CGAGATTTCTGCCTGTCTCGTGGGCTCGGAGATGTGTATAAGAGACAGGCTCATGGTTGTTTCTGCTTCATCTTCGTCCCAAATTACAGTGCTCTCACTATACGTTGAGCCGCCGACCTTGCCCTGCACCAATTTAACTTTTTTATTAGCCTTTAAGACAGTGACGATTTCGCCTTCCTTTAATTGAGGATTATAAGCGTTCCACACGTCCTCACTGGCAAGGCTAAACTGTATTCTTGCATTACTCATTTACTTCACCTCACGCGGTCCGCACCCAAAAATATAAGCACAAATAAGGTGGTTCAAATTTAACCTTGTCGCCATTACCTGTATTGTTTATAGAGATTTGATGAGAGTGGTTACCATTAAAATTAACTACCTCACGAGCATCTCCCTTATGAGAACAAGCACCAGCCCATATTCCTGTGCGGCTAAACACACCTGTTGTTCGTCCCCCATCTGCTCCTACTTGATTGGCTGCAATAAATGTACCTCTTAAATCAGCACTATAAATCGTTGCTCCATGAGTATGCGCAGGCAGCTGATTAGCAGACAACGTAAACGTCTCACTGCCACCTAAATTACCGCCAGCATATCCATCGCCAGCGGTACGGATGTAGCGCCCGCTCTGCAGAAGCTGCCACGTACCGCCAATCTTTGTGCCGGGATTGATGTTATCGCGAGTGATTACCACAGAGCCGACAAAGCTCATCGCGTTGAGATAATCGATATTCAAAGACACGTTGCCGCCGCTGTCCGGTTTTTTCCCCTCAACGCTATAGACAAAATTTTTCTGGATATTGCCATTTTTATCGGGCTTCTCCCCATTCAGCGACAACACCAACGATTTTTTAAGTGATGCTACAAGCGCAGCGTAATCGCTATCCAAAGCGTCCTGCCCCTGCTCCACGAGCACCTGCGCCAGCGCAGCAGCCATAATCGTGGCCTGTTTGTACAATTTGTTATGCAGCGCCGCCGAAGCAAGACCGGGCACAACGCCGTTAATGCGCTGTGTATCAGTAGCATACTCTGCGTCGCTCACAACATTCAGCGTTGCAACAGCTTCAGCAAAAACCTTAAAATTACTACTAGCCATTTATCAATTCCCCTTTTCTACTTCCGCCCAATGGCTCTCATAGCCACTGTAACGCATAGTATTATAATCATAACTAAACAAAGGCAAGCCGTCTGTCGATACAAACGTCAGCACATTGATACGCACGCCTTCCGGCTTTGGGATAACGTAAGCATGGATGATGAGTTCTTCCTCAAGTTGCGTGTAGTCACCCTGCAGCACAATGTTGTAGCTCATATCCTGCAAGTCCTCAATGGACAGTTTTTTATTAGCGCCCATGACAGCGTCCCACAAATCGTACAGCTCACCAATTGTGCCCTTCCAGGTGTTCTGGATAATGCGGGCCTTAATCATCAACCTTAAAACTTCGTCATCCAGCAGATTACCCACGCCCATTTCCGACGGCGGATAACCTGTAAGCATGGGCGTGCTCGCCAATTTGTCAGGCGTAGGCGTATAAATTATCGGATAAACCTCACCGCTTGCCATTTCTGCTGGCGATGGACAAATAACCTCACCAATGGCAACAGCAGACGGCTCAAATTTCAGTTGGCGGCTTACACCAACAATCTGCCCTAAAATATCCAGCTGTGCTGTACTAGCATTGTCCACCTCAAACGCCACAATCATATTATTTATGCTGTCGTCAATTTCCAGACCATAGCTAAGCAGCTTCTGTACCATCGCCGTAAAGCGTGGGCTGTGGCGATATTCGCTCGTAACCAGACGCTTATAATAATCAAGATTCTGTATCATTCCAGAGTCACCTCAATGTTCGCATACGCAGGATTAGGTATCTCTTTAAAGCCGATATCAATGTCCTGCGCTGCCATAGACGATTTGCTAAGCCCCAGCTTCAGTTCTTTGATGCCAAAAATCGGCTTGGTGAGTGAGGGATTACAATCAGTAATGATGTTGCTCAAGACTGACGCAGATACGTCACTGCCAATCGTCAACGCGGCCAGATAATTATAAACAGCTTCACGGACTTTGACAGTCATAGTGGAGATATAGCCTGTATATTTTTTTAAGCACGACTTTAACAAAAATATCCTTATAGACAGGACGGAAAAACCGCACACGGTTTATATAATCGTTCTGGTCCGTATACTGCACTTCAACATCGCCGTTCGTATAACAGCCGATGCCCTTATGCAAAAATATAGCTTCTGCCACGTCCTCATCTGTTCCGCCCTCGACCACGCAGGTTACAGAGTGCGCAGGCAGGCCATACGGATTATCATCCGTTACAGAGCTGACGTTGGTGTCGTTCTCGTACACAGCGTAGCGGGAAACATTTTTAAGAGCGGCAATCGCGCCCTTCGTTCCGTCCAGCATAGTCTGCGACGGATTCGCCGTGCTGATGGTCTGGCGTTCGCGCAGCTGCGCGTCCGTTTCCTGCGCATTACCCAGCACTGCAGCTACTTCATTCGTTACAGACACCCAGCCGTAAGTCGGCGTCTCAATCTGCGCTATATCGCCAGCCAGAGCGCTCACAGCTCCGGCCGTGCGGCAGGTCGCAACAGTGTACGTCGTACCGCTAGAATCAATAACTACGCTTGAGGGCAAGTCCCACGTCAGGCCAGCGCGATCACGCACAGCACCATCAACGATTTGCGTAAACGGCGTGCCGGTAATTTTTACCTGACACGTGCTCTGGCTGGCAGCCTTGCGCTTAATACCGTTCAGCTTTACCACGCTGTCAAGCGACGCACCGATAGCCGTTTCAGGCGAGCGCGCATTGTAGGCATAAGCCATAGCCTGCAAAGTGTCTGCCTGCTTAAGAGCAAAAATAGACAACAGCTGATAATCAGGCGAGCTGTTGTCCAGATAGATATCATCACCGTAGATTTGCTTCATTGCAGCAATCATATCTTCTAAAATATCGTTGTAGGTAGGGATATGCAGTCCCGTACTATCAACATAAGGTTTAAAATACGTCACATCTGCACCTCCTCACTACTAATAGTCAACGAGCCATAGATAGTCTCTACGGTCGCCGTGAATTTATAATGTCTGCGTTCGTAAGATGATTCAAAAGACGTGACAGACTGCACGCCTTCCGTGCCGCTTATACGGTCACGGATAATAATATCTACAGCCTGCCTATTCTCATCACTGCCGGACGTGCCTAAGATTTGCTCCCACAACGGCAGCCCATCTTTTAGGTCTTCCCACCATTCGGCATAAAGCAAAAGCAGGCACTGCTTTATCGCCTGCCCGACAGCTTCGACGCCGCTGATGTAATTTTGAGAGCCACGACCAAAGCAGTAGTCCCAATTGTCGTCTAAACGTCTAACCTGCATATCAGCCTCCAATAAAAACATTACTGCTGCCTTCGGCCACAGTACCGCCACAGCTCACGGGATCACCAATGCGCCCTGCAGCCTTGCCGTTGATGTATACGGAGCTGCTGCCGCTGGCGATGACGCCGCTATGCGTTGGATGCGCAACGCAGCCATGAGGCGCATAGCTGTCCCCCACACGGCCTGCAGCGCGGCCGTTGATATATACGTTAGGGCTGGCCGATACGAGTGCTGTCGGAGCACAGGCATCATGACCGGTATCCAAATCGCCTAAGCGCGTTGCACTACTCATTGATGTTCACCCGCCCTGCTTTAATGTTTACCGTACCGCCTACGATGTTAATCGTGTCTCCGGCAAGCTCTACGTAAGCACTGCCCGCATCATTGCGTAGCTGAGCAGAGCCTGTACTGTAGCCGGGGATTACTCTAGGCTGCGACCACACGCCGATAATGGCAAAGCCATCAGACAGGTCATGCCTGCGACATTCAACTTGATTCTGCACGCCCCCGCTCTGCCACCAGCCATCCATGCACATATCGCCAAACACCACAAGGCATTCATCGCCTGCCTGGATAGGTAGCGTCAGCGCATAACCGCCAGCACGAGGAATAACGATAGGCACGTCAACCAGCAAAGGAATATCTATCCATGATTCATCACCGTCTGCAAGCATTTTTTCTCGCAGCGCTGGTTGCACAGTAACAGTCTGAGCGGCCGCGTCAAAGCTTTGGATAATGCCAGGCATGCACACACGCATCTTAATAGCAGCGGCACGAGCATCCAGTTCGCCCTGCCGTTCGACGTTCGGCGTGCGCAAATTCAAATCAATCATAAAATCACACTCCGTTCGGATTTTGCGAATTGTTGGCCATGAGGGCAGGCAGTACGCCCTTACCATAGCGAGAAACAGCCGTACAGGACGTATACCAATCATTACCCATAGTATCACCAGTATGCGTCAGCTCGATTACCTGATAGATCCACTCTTCATCAAGCGGCATCTGCGCCTGACCTGGAGTAACCTGTGCTTCCGCAATCTCGCTGTTTTTTAATTGCACCAAAGACCACATATGCACAGCGGGATTCAGCAGTAGCTTAAAATTTGCGCCATACTGCGTCTGCGTCGGCATCCCGACAAGCCCGGTTGTAGGTGTTTGCACAATGGCTTCATCCTTGGCAACGTCGGCAAGCTTAATCATGTTCAGCTTGCCGTCATTCACCCAATAGCTCGCACCGTTACCGCGGGCAATATCAGAAATATAATCTTTAGGTTCGCCAAAAATAACCTTACCCCGCGGCAGCTTTTGCCCGGATAGGCCCTGAGTAATACTATTCGTAGGTATTTTGGTTTTTGACTTTTCGCAGACCGCATCCAAAATCTGACGTTGATTAACGCCCTTGTTTAAGGTTTTGGCAATAAAATTTTTCCCAAGGACATTAGCTCCGTCTACGCATAGGAGCGACAGCACGTAGTCCGTATTATTCTCCTTGCGTCGAGACGGATAAATAATTTTACCGTCAAAGATAACTCCGTACTGTTTCTCTTGGGTATTGCCTTCAGCATCCTTTGCTTCCTGCACGGAGCCATCTGCACCAGCAGTCAGATAGCCTTCATACCCAGCCTCAATGATGATACGGTCGCCTTCCTTAAGGATTTTCTGTTCGGTTGCTGCAGTAAGATTGTAAATTTCCACGGTAGAATAGTTGTTTATTTCCCGCGACTTTTTGACAGTAAACTTCACATGCAGGTCAGAAACATTCAGAGCCTCCTTGTCCTGATCATCCACAACAAGGATTTTCCACTTTCTCATCCACAGATAACTGCTCATGAGCTATCACCCCACAAAAGCACCCAGGCTGAGCCTAATGTCTCATTATCAGGCTGCTCCTGCGTGGTAGGACCAACAGCCACGATTTGAGCACTGCCAATATTCAGGTAAGCGTACTGACCTAACAAATCAATGCCAGGAACGAGCGGCATGCCTGTAATCAACTCTTCGCCTGTGCTATTGTCGCAGACATCAGCCACCCACAACTCGTACAAATCATAATAGCGTAACTTAAGCAGAATATTGATGTTGCGCTCGCCATCCAGCGTCAGCTTAAAAGTCTTCTGGTCAAAAGGCGTGGTAGTCAACGGTATTTCATAATAACTCATCCCCACTTCACCTCCAGACCTGTGCCCTTTTCTATTTTGCGTAACATCGTACTGTTGTCGCCTTTAGGCTGCACTTCCTGTGACTTACTCTGTGCACCTGTTGTCCACTTTCTAGCAGACACTTTCTCCGTGCCAACATTTACAACCAACACCTGCACAAGATTCACCGTAGCTTTAAGAGCACAGAGCGTCGACACATCATCGCTCACATCAATGCTCTCAATAAGCATATTCTGGTACGTGTTCAGACGCGTAACAACCTGCATTGGTATACGCAGCTCCTGCAGCTTGCAGAGTAAGCGATAGGCCTGTACAGATTTTGTGCCGCCATCACCACCATAATCAGCACCAGTACGATAAGCCATGGCATCAGATACGCCAATCTGCATCGTCATACGGATAGGATTAACAAAAGCATGGTCACTGATATTTGCGCCAGTCTGCACAGGATGCTGGGTAACCGTCAGGCTATGTTCAGTATCAACGCTAAAAACAGCATCAAAAAAATAGCCGCCAATGTTCGTTTTGACCATAAGCACCTGTTGTGCTCCTAGACCACTGCCCCAAACAGATGGACTATAACCATCATTAGTCTTAAATGATTTATTGCCCGTGAGCTTAGCAACCAGATTATTAGCGCCCCAGATACCATTTAAAGTGTTCATTGTACCCATTAAGCTCATACAAACACCGTCCCTCCGTTATGCGCTGCCAGACGCTGGGCAAAATCTTCCATCGTTCCTTCCACAGCCTTACCCACGCCCTGCGGATCACTTACGTTCCCACAATTAACCACGATGCCGCCAACATTTATAACTCCACCGTTATAATTTGCCGTACTGTTCGCCATTGGCATAAGACCGGCAGAGCCGCCAGCAGTAAAACCTGCAGCATAGCTCGTAGGAGCAACAAGGCTGTTATACCCGCCTCCACCGCCACCGTGATAATCATCCGCTTGTTTGTTGCCAGACTGCATAGCTTCATAGGCAGCACGAGCGTTAGCTTGACGTTGGGCATAATTAGCAGACGCAGGATCAGGGATTTCATATTCGTCCGTCATAATTTGCCCTGCTATCTCCGGCAATTCAGCGTTTTGCATTTTAGCATAAGTATCGGCGTAGGACGTGCGCATTTCTTCTACCAAGAATTCAATCTGCGTGTCAAGGTCGGTCCACTCTTTACCACGCGCAGCAGCAAAACGCTTAAGAGCATCTAAGCGTTCATTGTGCCATTGAGCTAAACCGCCAGATGTTCCATTATCACCGATAGCATCCGTGCGCAAGCCAGATTCCTGGACAAGGTTGCCTACAACACCAGCGGCAGCAGAAGCACTAAAGCCCATCGACATAAGCTTTTGCTGGATATATTTAGACCGCTCGCCTGTTGCATTTTCATCAGCAGCCGCATTGATAAATTCCTCACGCGCTCCCTTGAAGTCGCCCTGCATAGCCTTACCCAAAGCACGCATAAGATGTCCCATACTATTTGTCAGCGTGAGTACTTTGTCTACGACCTTGCCAACAGCCAGCAGGAAGAAGTCCCAGAACTTTTTTACTACAGGATACTTCTTGCCGAAAATACTCTCAACAATCGTCGCCAGACCTTCAGCAATTTCAGCGACACCCTTAGCAATATTAGCTACAGCCTTTTTAAGCTTCTCCTGACGTTCTTCGGTAAAGACTTTTTCAAATAGCTCTGTAAGCTTGGCAAGGATAAAAGCAATGCCTTCCTTAAGCTTTTCGATAAGTCGACGCAGAGGATTATTCTCATCCGTGAGCCATTTCCAAAGCGGCTTTAAGGTTTCGGATGATTCGCGCCCTTCAAGATAGCCAAAAAAGTCCTCCAGCATGAGGAGTGCAGTGCCGATGGCCATCATCATCAAGCCAAACGGCCCTGCCATGATGGCAGCACCGACAACAGCAAATACAGCTACTAAAGCCTTTGTTTTACTTGGCAGCGCATCAATAAAATTATAAATGCCCTCAAATAGCCATTTTAGAGCCTTGACCAGCGACATTGCTACACGCACCACACTCGCCAGCACGCTGGCTACTTTACGTGCCAGCGCAGGCAAGCTTTTGCCAAATTTATCATTGAGCCAGCGGATAAATTCCTGAAATTCTTTGATGTAGGGCTGCAGCTCTTTGATAAGGTAATAGACCACCCATTCCTTAAACATTTTTAATTTGAGCTGCAAAGACTGCACGTCATAACCAATCTCACGGATCCAGGCTAACTGTCCGTCAGCATCTGCAGGAGTAGACAGCTCTGCCATCTCCTGACGCAGACGGAAAAACTGCTCACGCAGCTCCGGCACCCATGCCACATCTTCCTGCGAAGCGCCCATGGTTTTCAGGATCACACTCAAGGTTTTAGCCGTGTCTTTTGTCACCCACATTGACTGTGCCAGCTTTTGGTATTCCAAATCGGCGCTGGCCACAGCCTTGATGTTATCAATGACAGCTTCCGTAACTTTAGCCAGCCCAACAAAAATACCGCCATATTTAAGGATAGTACCCAGCTTCCCGAGCATACCGGATAACTTGCTGATAGCTTGCGCAGCTCCGGCAAAAGCGTCCTTGTCGACTTCCGCGCCAATGCGCACAAGATATTCTTCTAAGATATTGCTCATCAGCCTACTCCTTTCTCATGGCTTCCTGCATCCGCCGTGCGTTTTCTGCCTTGACCGCCAACAGTTCGTGAGCGTCCAGCAAATCATCAAAATCATACGTGCCATCACTCAGCTCGTGCTGCCGCCAAAGCCCTGCAACAACAGGAGCAAAGGCGAAAGCATCAAGCGTCGGATAACTCATCGGCTCGTAGGTTTGCCCGTCAATTCTGCCGGGAGATTCAACCCGGCTGCGGCGAAAAAACCTCCGACGTTAAAAATCAGCGCATGAACAGTCAGCTGGATAACGCTGGCAGCATCATACGCCAGAGCCTCATCAACAAAATCTCCCTTAGCCGTCAGGACAGGTTCGGGGAGCTGCTGACCATTACCGTTATCAATCAAACGATTAACAGTGCGCAGCAGCAGGGATTGCAGTTCATCAAAATCATTACGTGGCATACCCATGAGAGCAGCAGCCATCTCGGCTGTTTTTCCGCCAGACGGCGCCAGCACGCCCGCAACTTTAAAAGCAACATAGCTGCCTGTGCGAGCGTCCATCTTAGTGAGCTGGTAGGATTTGCCAGCCACCTCCACAACTTGTGTTTTTTGTTTTAGCATGATTCAGACCTCCATCGTCAAATCGGCAGATTAGTAATCTCAGCACACATCAGCGTCCAAGACACTCGCTGGCCTTGGCTCTGATAGGGAGTGTCCGGCTCCTTCTGCGGCGAGATGCCGGAGATAATATGGCGTGTACCTGTAGCGGTATTACGCAGCGTCATGCTGGTGCTTGCCCATTCGCTTGTAGGCAGCTGCCACAACGCATTGAACCAGGCACTCAGCCATTTGTGTAAACTAGACGTCTGCTGCACCTCAATAGTCACAGTGCCATTATTGCCCGCAATTTTGGACACCATGACAGAGCCGTCAGCGGCAATATCATGAGCAGTGCGGTCGGTAGCTTTAGCAACGGTTACAGAGCCTACGCCAGTACCATCAAACAGATAAGAGCCAAACGTCGGATGGTTAATAGAGCCAGCCAGATCAGCAAAACTGTAAGTAGTTAATTCCATTCAGATAGCCTCCTCAGCGGTTAACATTAACCTGGATGGTAACAAATTCGATTGCACCAGCCAGCTTGCAGCATACATAAATCGGTGGAGCCTTGCGCTTGTCACGGTCAGCCTGAGACTGTTCGTCAATAGGCTCGCTCTGCACCAGATAACCATCAGGCAGGTAATCACCTGTCTGCAGGTTTAGGCACTCGGCACCGTTCCACTTACCCGGAGCGATAAAGCCTAACTTTACATACTTACGACAAGCATCATTGATAACGTTAATAATGCTTGTAACGCCAGCTTCAGTCTGCGGCAATTTGCGGCGCTGATACAGCAGGTCCATGACATTAAGAGTAATGTCATTACGCAGCATATCAAGATACAGCACTTCATCAAAGCTCGTGCCATCAGCCATATAGCCCTGCTGCAAAACATCGTATTCCTCGCCACGGGTAATATATACGTTACCGTTATGTCCTGTAGATTCAGAGCTGCCACATACATGGGTTACCTGAGATTCAGACAGGTCATCTGTTTTTACGCCGGGCAGAGTTTTATACGCCAGCGTAAACGCATCACCGGCAAGACCACGGTTAGCGCCCATCGCGTAGCCCATAGTAGCTGCAACAGCATCGGGAGTATCTGTGTCACCACAATACTGACCAAAGCTGCGACGGTAGTTTTTATCCTGCAAAGCCTTAAAAATGCTCTTTGCATCACCAGATGCGTCAAGTACGCTTTTATCAGCAGTCGTATACATGTAGACGCTGTCAGGTACAGCGGTCTCGCACCAAGCTGCACAGTCTTTGATATCAACATCTTCTGCGCCCAGATAGCTAAACGGCCACCACTGAGAGTTAGCAGCACGGCAAGCCTCCAGCGTAGCAGTTAGATTCGTATCTTCCGTCAGCTTTACGCCTACCGCCAGCTTGCGCGGGCTGGTCGTAGCAGCAAAATAGAGCTGAGCAGCCTTGTATTCCGGTGACGTTTCTACAAACCCGTCAGTCAGCATTTGAGAAGCGCTTGTATAAATACGCACCCTTTCATTCGCCGGAATAACCTCAGACTTGCCAATAATCAGGCCAAGGTTAAAGCCCTTGCGAGCAACAGCCTTAGCAGACAGGTTGATAACCACGTCGACAATCGGAGATAAGTCCAATTTATAAGCCAACTAAATCACCCTTTCTTAATAATAATTTCGCCTAGCTCAAGGATAACATCACTCGTACCAGGCTCGTTTGCTTTAATCGTAACGTTGACTTCTTCAATCGCTTTCACGATAGATTCAACGCTGATCAGTACATTAAAATATAAAGTCAAATCGGCGCGCTTCCACCAACGCCCCTGAAATAGTTCAGGCGCATATTGAATGGAATCCTTGCCGGGAATAATATAGATTTTTTGCTTTTTGAGCTTCGGACGGCCACGCAGCAGCTCAAGGCGTAGCTTAAGCAGCGATTCATAGCAGGCAGGACCATAAGCATTCAGGCGTAGCTGGATGGTACGTGTGCTTGCACTCTCACGCAAAAAATCACGTCCTTCAGACTGCCAACGCTCATCAATCGGCTGCATGATGTCCTCTGCTGCCTCGGTGCACTGCATAAAGACCACGTTGTCTGTAAGCTTCCAGTCGGGGCCTCCGTCCGTTGGCCAGGAGCGGCGTACAGGCGGCGGTATTGTCTTAGCATCATGCCCGAGGATGTCCATCAGCTCTGCCCACATTAAAGATTCAAATTCAGCAATATTTTTAACCAACCCCTTCACCGTCCAATCTTGTCCCGATAGAGCGGTAAAATCCATAATCAATATCAGGGGTAACGGTGAGGATTTTGTAGCGTGCTCTGCGCCATTCCAGCTCATCGCTGATAGCTTCACCATTGGTCGCGTGCAGCTCCACGTTCGTCAAAAACTTCATTGCCCCGGTAACGCGGTCACCTTCGGGCAATAACTGCAAATCTTTAGGCTGGGCAACAGTAACAATCGCCGCCACCTGCAGAACAATAGCCTTATCCTCATCGCGAGTATAAGCGCCATCCTGCCAGCTCGCAGCGTAGCGTTTGACAGTAATGCGCTGGCAGCCTAAACGCTTGCTGCGCACCACTCTGCCAACATTAACCACGTCAATCACTCCTTACCACATAAACAATAGCCTTACGCAAGGCACCGGTATCAATAAGCGGATTAGTTTTGCCGCCCTTGCCTTTAGTCTTCATCTCTACTGTTTTCGGAGAGTTCGGCGGCCAGCCGTTTTCCGCATCCGTGAACCACTTGCGGCAATAATTCTGCGCCAACAGGCCCGTGCGTTTGATAAAAGCATCAGCCCTCGCTCCATCGGCAGTCATAGCAGCCTTTACAGCCTTAGCGTATTCTTCTGCAATCTCACGGTGATGCTTGGCAATGGCCGGTTCAATTACAGGACGCGGTGGAGCGTGCCAGAGCGGTGAACTGTGTGTCTGAACATATAGCTGATAAGCCAGACTGTACTCCATGCCCTGATCCATATAGCCCTGCATTTCCTCACGCATGGACTTACGCCGGATGCCATGAGTATGGATGTACAGCAGGCTCGCATTATTGATAGGCTCATCGCCACGAGATGTTTTCTCCTGCGGGATACCCACATAGAGCTTGTTGTTGCTCAAAGATTGCACTCTGTCCATTAGTCCCTGTAGGCCACCGTTGGCCGTTCTATGGGAAGTATTTATGCTCACCATACATACATGCCTCCCTTGCCCGCAAAGCGCGCCAGAGTAGCAAACTGCACGCCAAACGCAGTCAACCGGAACGCCGCCCAACCTGCAAGGTCCTGTGACAGGGCTGATGTATCCATGGAATACGACACGCCATCAGCAGATTCACTCGTAACAACGCCAGCTGCTTGAGCTGCGGCAAGGACATCTGCAGCAGGCGATTCTGCGTCAGCAGCGCTTTGCAAATACAACGTACACATATGAGCCACAAACAGGCCGATGCAGTGCTGCCACATCTTGCCGTAGCGCTGCTTAGATACACAATCCTGCCCAAGCTGCAAAAAGCTTTCCAGCACGACATCCGGCAGTTTGCCAGTAAACTGCGGATAAAACTCCAAAAAATCCTCTTTAGGATAAACAGGATTCTCCTGCGTTTTTATATTGCTCGCCTGAGCAATCAACGGATGGTACATGGTGCACCTCATTATTCGGCAGATTCATCCTCTGCTTCAGAAACAGTTTCTACTTCAGGAGCAACGTCCTCAGTCTTTGCTTTTCTGCCTTTTTTTGCTTTAGCTACAGCAATGCTTTCAGATTTTGCGGATGCATTGTTAACCTCCACGATATCACCATCTTCCAAACCCCAGCCATAGAGAGGGTCATTCTTTACCCATTCGGGAACGTCCTCAATAGCCATACCACCCTTAGTAGTGAATTTGACGGCATCTTCACGAACAACTGAATCCTGCTTGACAAAACAAAATACCTTTTTAGTTAAAATAATCATGCCTGTGCCTCCTTAATAAAAGAGCCAGACGAAGTAAACGTCTGGCTAAAAAATGCATTTGAGGTTAGATACCGTCGTAATAGCCTACCGGCTGATAGTAGTTGAACTTAACCTGACCGATTTGAGCTGCATACAGTGTCAAGTAGGCAGCTCGTTCAGCAGACGGTTGAGTGAAGGCGCGGGTGATAGGCACAGTCAAATCAAAGTTTACCATATCTTCGTCATTGACATAGACCATCATGCGGTCTTTACCGGCACTGCCGGCGCCGATACACCAACGACAAGGCTCAATAGAAATATCGCCGCCCTGTTGCTTAGCAATATTGTTCTGCAGCAGATACTCCATAATAGACACATTGCCGGCCTCGGATACCTTCTGCATAGTGATGTATGCGTACTGCTTAGGCGGAATCAGAATATGGTTAGGCATACCCTTCATGTCATATTCAGCAGCAGTCCAGGAATCAATCAACGCATTGTTGATGTCATGCAGGATTTCGTCTGCGGTCTTAGTGTTCCACGCAGCAGTACCAGCCTTGCCGTTACCTACAGAATGCACAGCAGCCTGCGCATCATTCAGCAAGCCGGTGGTGCCAGCTTCCTTGAAACCCTTGTAGGTGTTCAGGTCTAAGGTCTTGTTGTAGTTGAGCTTGATACCCTTATCAAGCAAATCTTCCAGATTCCGGCCAATCTGCTTCATCTTCGCCTGGTCAATAAACGGTACCTGCATAGCGTGCATCCAGGTGGATACCTTGAACATGTTCTTGCTGGTGTTGACCTGCATTACAGGGATAGTAGTAGCACCGGGAGCAGTGATACTGTTAGCGTTTGCACCGGAAGTAGCATAGTCAACATCAAAAGTAGAAGTGAATTCTACCCAGCCGCCGCCAGTCTTGGCGACAATATCGCGCTGCCAGGTTACGCTGGTCAGCGGCTCGCGCAGCTTAGGATCAACCTTTTCAAGTTCGCCTGTAATATACGCCATGCCAGAGCTGGCAGCAGCATCCCATGCAGAGCCGCGGAATCTTTTACGACCACCATTCTGCATGGCCAAATTACCCAGATTACGCATACCAGCGTCCGGGCTATAAAAGCCAAATTTTCCAGTTGCCATATTATTTATACCTCCTTATATTACGCAGAAGCACGAGTCAGCAGAGTAACTTCGCAGACACGATTCGCATCCATTGCGCCGCTAGTCCAGCGCATATTCGGAATTTCAATGGTGTTAGTGCTGTCAGCTGCAGCTTCAAAACCACCAACTACGCCATTAGCAATAGAAGTATTAGCTTTAACGCGCACGTAAACTTTACCGTTAGCTTTCGGAGTGCCAACATTACATACAACAGTAGCAGCACCACGCTCCAGCACAGACATATACTGACCGGGCTGATACTCGGTTTTATTTTGCTCTGCATAAGACACTGCCTGCTTAACAACACGCAGTGCAATGCCAGCGACATTAGCAGCGGTAGTTGCAGCGCCAACAGCTTCGTAAGTGTTGTCATCTTTAATGCAGACGGCAGCACCAAACGGCACTGCTGCACTGGCATCATTCAGCATACGGCTGGCAACAATGTCATCCGGAGTACGGGCGTAGTTGCCAGGATAGCCATAGTTCATAGAAATACCAATAGCTTTACCAGTCATATTATTTGCCTCCTTAACGATTTTTATAATGCGGATTAAATTTTTTAGCAATCTCGCGACCATAGTTGTAATCATCTTGGTACGCTTCGCTGTCACGAACAGCACTCTTACGACGCATCTGCAATAATTGACCATACTGAGCATCCTGCTCCATAGAGCCCTTGATCAGAACAGCCAAAGAGTCGGCTGCGCGTTTACGCTGTGCTTCGTTTTTAATAGACGCAACAACAGGTTTCAGGTTTTTCAGTAATTCCATAGCAGCGTCACGGGTAGCTTGCGGTACCGGAACAGCCTCTTCTTCTTCCGGCTCTGCGTCCTGAGCATTGATTTCTTCAGGCGGCTCGATTACATCATCCTCGTCCCCGGCAGGAGCAGCAGCAGGTGCTTTGTTTTGGAGCTCTTCCTCCAGAGCATCAAGAGCGTCCTTTTTAGGCTCAGCAGCAGGCTGCGCAGGGTTCAGCTTAGAGCTGATAGCTTCCAGCGCGTCTTCAATTTTCTTAAAACGTGCCTCGGTAGCCTCATCCATTGCAGCAGGTTTATTGTCAGGCTGCGGCACAGCAGCAGGTGCAGGTGTTGCAGGAGCTGCGGGAGCTGCAGGAGCAGGAGCAGCAGCGGGTGCAGGCTGAGGACGTGGCTCAGCATCAGAATTACCTGCAAGTTTTGCAGCAGCCTCCATGTCCTCCGGTGTAGTAGATTCGTCGCGAGCAAGCGCTCGCAGGATACGTCCAATCAAAGATTTAGACATTTTTGTACCTCCTTTTTTATCGTCGGCAGTGTCACGGATAGCAACCTTGTGCCCCGCTCTGCCTCTATCAACAACCGCTACATGGTTACCGCGGATTTCCAGCTGGTCATAGCTGGAGTCACTCGTCGGGTTCCACAAGCAGTCATAGCCGCAAGATATCTCGCGTTTGCCGGCCTCAATCTTATTGATAAGGTCAGCATCGTAAATAACTAAATCAGCGACCAAGCAATTACTCAAGTCGCCATCGCCTCGACGCACATCACGACACACGCCTTTCATGTACCGCCCATAATTATCAGGTGTGACATCTTCTTCCGGATGTTCATCGCATACTGGCTTGCCTTCAAAGCTTGCCACGGCAGCACGGTCAAAGACTTCGGCTTCAGGGCGCTGGACATTATAAATGCCATCAGCGACCGGACCGCCAAACTCGCAGCCTCGATACTGTTGCGTACCGGTACGTGCAATGGGAACATCCTTGCAGATCAGAAAGCCTTCTGGCGTTTTAAGGATGTGATCGGAGATTCGTGAGCCAAAATATGCCTTGCTCATAGCTCACCTCCAGGTAGTAGTTTTCTAAATTGTTTTATGCCCATGCGCTCGATTTTACCGTTGTGGTACACCTTTGCAGGCCACGCCACCTGGTCAAACCTGATAAGCGGTTCAGGATAGCAGCGGCAATTATAAATGTTCCCCGCATGGTAGTACCCTTGCGACTTCTCATGGTTGAGCAGTTCCGGCGCCGGAGCTTCGCTCCAAGGGATAATCACGCCATCCATATGAGCGTGAGCAGCACGCACACGAGAGTCCTCGCTCGTCCGCCAGACGTACCAGTCAAGCCCTGCCTCAGCAGCACGCACCTGCGTCAGAGCCGTGCTGGCTTTAGACGTTTCCGTGCGGGCAATGAGCCTTGCATGAGCTTCGGTCATGTGCGGGTACTCTTTGAGGATATTGTCTATCATCGCCTCTGGTCTCAAGCCTTGCTCATAACCTTTAGCAACCTTATGAGCCACCCTGTCGGCCAGCGTGAGCGGCATAGAGCGGATTAATTCGGCGTTACGACTTATTATCCCCTCGTACACTTTTGCGACGCGTGGTGAGGCAAGCTCGCGCTGTAGAGCGGTGCGGATGATTCGCCCCTTACTGCCCTCAGCTGCTGCAGCACGCCACGTCTTATGCCCATCGCGGAACAGATGCGTGGCCATCGAGCGTGCGATTTGGTCGCAGGCACGAACAAAAGTCGGCGAACGAGCCAGCCGACGCATTATGTCAGCAATAAAAAAAGGACTGGCAACGTGAGATAACTCACGCTTCAGTCCCTGCATCAGGCGGTCAATGGCGCTGGCATAAGAGCGCTCAATGACTCGCGGCATTTTAAATTTTTTCATCTTATTACTCCAATAAAAAAGCGCAGCTAGAAAACTTCTAACTACGCTTAAGGTTACTCCTTAGTTATTTCCACACTTAGCACACGCATTAATAGCAACAGTCCAATCAGTGATTTCTGGATGCAGGTCTTTTTTTATTTCACCATACCCACAGTGAACAATTTCGTAACAATCACCATCGTAAATTTTCTTCTGTAGAATCGGGCAATATACCATCATTTCATTTTCTGCATCCATTCTTTAATCACCTCAATTTTTCTTAACTGTTTTTCGTCATACCACGACGCAGGAAAAGCTGTTGATAATCTACCATCAACAATCACAACAGACGAGCCATTATCAGCTATAAACAAATATTTATCTGCGCTTTGTTTGAACATAACAATTGCATTGTCAACATAGGATTGAGCATCAGCAAGTGTTATACCTCTTTTTGCTAATCTCTTGCTGCCATGAATACCAGGATCAACAATTTGAATTCTTACTGGTTCCATAGCTTCATCATGAGCAGAAGCAAGCCCTAAACTTTGTAATTGCTTAGTTAATTCAGGGTACTTCTTTGCTTTTGCTAATTTAATCTTAACATCTTCGGCGCTAGAATTCAAGTTGCTATTTCCGCCAGCAGACGAAAACTTTCCATTTTTATCTCTTGGATGCTCCGATTCTTCCCACTCCGCATCCCCTACTCCTTGCCTGACGGGAGCACGTGCCTGCTGTGGCGATTCTTCGCCACCGCCCATGTCGCCAAACATTCCGCCCATCTCACCAGGCTGCTCCGCAGTATCAGATGCGCGCTCGATGTCCTCATCGGTGATGTTCGTCCAGACACCGGTGCGCTCGCTCTGCTGCTTCAGCTCCTTCAGGGCAGTGCGCTGAGAGATAAGACCGGCATTGTAGGCAGCCACAACATTGTCGGTGCCGCACTTGGCAAGGTCGGCGCGCTCTTTGTCCGTAGGCTCTGCAACCGGGTCAAATTCAAAGTCAAAGTCGTCCGGCAGGCTGCCTAGCGTCGAGATAACGAACGGCGGGAGCACTTTGTTCAGGATAGGACGCAGATAAGACTCCTGCTTTTCAGCTATCATGTCGTAGTAGTTCTGTAGGTCACTCTCGCCTGTAGCATTAAGACCGGAGGGCGAGCGCCCGAACAGACGCGTCACTGGAATTTCAGCAGCGCCGCTGATATCCATAATAAACTGCTGATAACAATCAGCAAGGCCGCCGAAAGTGTACTGGTGCGTTTCCAGACCATCTGCAGCATCCATGACCTGCATACCCATATTGTTCAGCAGCATGTTCTGCGCTTCCAGCGTTCGCAGCAGCTCAGCCTGCGACTCACTGTCCGTCGCCGCCAGAAGCTGACCTAAGTCCTGCATTTTAAGCACGCGGATGTTCGCCATGAAGGTCAACTGCGCTATGTTCCAGCTCACATTGTCACGCTTACGCAGCTCATCAAAAATAGACTCAACGACAGACGCGCCCCACTGCATCTCTGCAATTTCCTCCCAAAAAGGTAGCGTGTTACCAGTAAAGCGAACTACCCTGCTATGATGAATTTTTACAGAACCACCACCGGCAGGATCAGTCACAGTGTAATACTTCGGGAAGCCATAATCGGGATCCGAAATATCTTCGATGAGCTCGCTGGATGGGTTAACTCCGTTCCAGCGGTCGAAGATGAGCAGCCCTGCGAAGTCCCCAGGCATTATCCAGTCAAGCCTAAGCGGCTGACTGAGATTATAGCCCTGATGCTTGACCAACATCACGCCAAGCGCCCCTCCATAAAGTCTGCCCCACTGCATGCCACGCTTAAGCTTGTCGATGAGCTGCGTACGTCTCAGAGAAATACTGAGTTTCTTCTCTACATCCGGATCAATACCGCTAGTAATTGTTATCCAGTTCTTTAACATATCGGACGGAATAACGTCAATAATACGACGTATTATCCAGCTCTCGCGGTATAACGCATTCAGCTGATTGAAATCACGGCTAAGGCGCTGCAAACTGTACTCCGTGCCTTCCAGCAGGTTAGGAGTGCCCGCACCCAGCCTGGCAAGCACATTAGTAAATGCATCAAGCGCCCTCGCTCTTCGAAGCTGTGGTGCCGGAGCACTTAGCGTACGTTTTCTTTTAGACATTTGCTATCCTCCTTGGCCTGATTATAGTGCTGACATAATAGCGGACCGCATCCGGACAGTGGTCTGCTACCTTAATAGGTTTCTCCTTACCGCTGTTCTGCAGCGCTTTGTCATCCCATACATAAGCCTTTAACTCCTTAATTGTATGAGTCAAGCCCTTATAAAAATGTATCTTACGTCGAGTCATCAGTGTATTCACCTTGCGGATGCCCTCTATAACATCATTGTCTGCGTTGATTGTCTCCACAGTCTCTTTTGCATGTAAGCCACGGTTGCGCAGCTCAATTTTAAAGCTTGCTGCAGATGGGTCAATAACCACGTTTGAAGGCCACAGCTCAACTCCACGCACGAACTCAAGCAGGTCATCAGCGTACTGGCTGTTGTCCTTCTCGCGTTGTTCTGCTCTGCTATCCCAGTAATACTCACGTATAAACCACAAATCTGTACCATCATCGAGCACGTCAAGATAAACCATAGGATTGACTGTACCATAGTCTATCGTTATAGAGCGCTTCATGATGTGAAGATTACGGAGCAGATACTCCAGCTTCTCGTCATCAAAGAGCAGCTCATCATCATCCCATGCATCACGATAAATAGCACCTTGAGCCATTACCCATTCGCCTAGGATAAATCGGCTGTAGAATACTCCGGAATAAGTTGTACGGTAACGCTCTCGCACTGCCTCACTAAGTGACGGATTATCATCCATCAGAAAATGGAGATGCAGCAGCCTTTTCTCATCCCGCTTTTCAATCCACCTGAGCAAGAACCAATGCATAGGGCTATCAGGGTTACAGTTGAACCACATTTTAGCGCCCTCTACAGAACAACGGCCTGTTGCCTGATTGACAAACGATTCCGGCATCAACGCGACCTCATCACAGTAAAGACCAGCCAATGTTATACCTTGGATAAGATCCTGTGAAGACTCATCCCTTCCGCCAAACACATAAAAATAGTTAATGCGTTCGTCCTTAGCTATAACAATAAGATTTTCAGTGCGTGATTCTTCGAGCTGATAACCACGTACCAACAGTACCGGCTTGAGCCATTTCCAGACGTTACGTCTAAAGCTGCCTACGGTCTTGCCACACATGGCAAAGTTCTGGCCATCGTAGGTATCCATAGTCCAAATAATAAAGCTGACGGCCATCGCTACTGTCTTACCAGCACGGATGGAACCGTCAGCTATGATACCAGCATAATCGTGGTATGGTGATTCTGGACACCACCACGTTAAAAGCTGCATTTGTTTTTTACTAAAACTTTCAAAATGTATTACCGGTTTGATAACAGAACGGAGATTTCCTATCATTTCCAAACCTCCCCTGCACTGCGTTTGATTGCGTCGGTAAAGCCATCATCCTCATATTGAGTCTGTCCAGCAGACTCTTTCGGATTCATTCCCATGGTGTCACGATATACTTCAAACGCCTTAACATTCCCCCGCTTAGCCTTTGCTTTAAGTGCTTCAAGCATATCCAGGCGCTCTTTATCACTGGTAAAGTCTTCGTCAAGCTCACGGAAGGTACGGAGTTTGCGCTGTTTCTCGTTAGATTTTTCTGCGGCTCTCACCGCGCTTTCACCGCGGAACTGTGTTTTCGCTCTATTTTCAGCTAATGCTTTCCTACTATTCGGATTATCTCCTCTAGGCATTCATATACACCACCTCTATTCTTGCAAAATAAAAACCCCCGAGCCGTTAAGCTCGAGGGTTACGTTAGTGATTTTTTCGATATCCAGCAAGTTGCTCCAGCAGGAACGTACGATCTTCTTCCGTGACGTACCAGTTGTAATGCTTGCGCTTTGATTTAAGTTCAGGCGGCAGCTTCGGACGACCTGCGCCACGACATGCGCCACCAGAGGATTTATTTTCCATTGTTCTGACTTTCACTACGGGAAGCAAAGAAATTAGCCCAAAAAGGATTCTCTCTGTCAAACACAGCTTTCTGCTCTGCGGATAATTTCCATGGGTAATCTTGAAATAAATTGTATTCGATTATGCGGTCGAAACTAAAAATCATGACACCTATACGACCATTGTCCTGCCACCAAACGGTGTCAGAAGGATTCCTCTTATACCAAATATTATCATTTGACACTGCCATTCGCTCCCTTCTGCTGAGATTCTGCGTTTGTATTAAAATATTGAGTTATATGCTCAAATTCCTTACTATTTTTACAAGAATCCACAGAAAACATAACTGAAAACCCTGGTCTTTCAGGACGGCAACCAAACCGCCAAAGTAGCGCATTAGTTATACTTCTAGGATCAGAACCCCGACATTTCCAGCCATTGTCCCTCTTGTCAGGACTTTGTAATTCTAGATAACAAAATCCTCTTTTTGTCCTTTTTACAATCGCCGCATGAGCACCAGTACTGAAAAAATATTCTTTATTCATTTCTAAATTAGCAAGGAATCCCGATAAGCTTTCAAAATCTGACAATGAAGTTAAGCCCTTCACCTCTTCCACACCAGAAAAACGTCCTATCCGAACTAAATTGAAAAGATCTGAAAACATTTGTTGACTTTCACCACCACGAAAATCCAAAACATCAAGGCCACATTTATTAGCAATATAAGCAAGGGCTAAAGAAGCACAAGAGCCCTGGGTCTCGTCGCCACCAGCAATTCGAGCAATAATCTCTTTTTCCTTTAACGGCTTTTTTAGTCTACTAACTTTAACTGACGTAACATTATTGTCCTTAGCATATTGTACAAGATTACGGCAATAGTCTGACGCTTTAGATAAACTACTTAACCCAACCGTCTCCGCTTCTGTAAAAACTTTTGCCGCCTGTCGTAACGATGACTTCTTCTTGGGAAGTACACCCTCCACTGAATTCTGTGGTACTGTTTGAGTGCCATAACTAGCTGAAGTTGAATAATTCTCAGCTTTACTGCTCTTACCAGTAAAACTCTCCCCTGTAAACTTTCCACCAGCACCACCATCGATGTCACCATTACCATCAAGATGCACTTTTGCACCACTGATTGTACGCCAATTTTCAGGATTCGGATCTTTGGTATAAGCAGCATCTAAGATGCGCGCTGCCATAATCAATGGGCTTATATACATGGTAACACTCCTTGTAAATATTCGCAAGTTTGGTGCCCGGACTACCGCTGAGGATTTGAGAATAATAAGGGATGTCCCGTCCCTTAGGTTGCGGCTTCCGGGCATAAAAAAAGCGCCTGGCTAAAAGCCAGACGCTACATAAACAGGTGCTGCCGGTGGGATACGAACCCACGCACGGAGATTATCCGCCTACCGCTTATGAAAAGCGGCCTCTTAAACCAGACTTGAGTACGACAGCATAAAAAACAAAAGGAGCATCGAATTTTATCGACACTTCTCCACGGTTTTTATTATACCATAAAAATCACCGCTTTTTCTCACGTTTTTGTGAACTCTTTGTGAATTTTAAAGAAAATTAGACCGCTCCAAAACGGAACGGTCGAGTAAATTATTGTTTTAGAATTTTATCTGGTCAGTTTTTAATAATGAGTTGATATTGATTGGAGGAAGAACAATCGGCGGCAAGTTCGGCTGCGCTGTCATCAGTGTAACTTGACTACGCATATATGGGAAAATTATAGCAATGGCATTAGGAACCATACGCTTTAGAAACTCTTCATTTTCTCCTTCAAATTCACCAATCAACAATAGTTGAAGATATAAAACTCCTTCAATCTCTACTTTGCACCGCAAACCTACTTTTAAAGATTTTTCGTCAATGATCGGCTTCTCTAATCTAAATCCTGCTTGTGCATCATCAACATTTTTAGTTTTTTTACCACTATTTTCCATATGAATATCTTGGAAAAATATTTTTTTTAAGCGCAAAGCACTTTGGCTATTTCCTCGTATTTCCATTTTCTCACCTTCTAAGCTGCATTTCGCAAGTTATTCTCACGACCGTCAAACAACTCGTCTTGATATTCTTCTTCAGCAGAAAAACATACTTGAACAAAATTAGATTCAGGAACTTCCATTATATTATGTTTTTCCAAATACTTGTCAGCGGAAATGCCATTAATGGTAAAATCCCCCGCCCCTTCATGTATATCTAATCCCAATTTTTTCATGATTTGCACAAACAACAATTCATCGTCTTTAGAAATCATAACAATTCACCTCCACTATAATATTTATGTAAATTTGTTATACACGCATCATTGCGAACACATATCTGACGTTGGTTTTGAACAACAGGAAATCCAACATTATTTATAATAATACGTATCGGAAAAGTATATGCATAAACGTCTATATTGTATTTTTCTGCAAACCAATCGCATAAAGCATGTCTAACTTGAGCATCGCTATTCTTGCCATGATACTTAGATTTAACTACAGTTATTAATTCTTCAACTTTTTCACTAAACAGTATGCTATTAGCAACAATATCGAAGTCAAAAAAATTATTGTCTTGAGTAATAATTTCCGCAACAAGTACAGCAGCCTTGGCTCCTCTATTTTTAGGCTTTTTAGTTTCTAAGTCCGCCCACCATTCAGCATCTTTGCGCTCTACAAAAAAATATACACCAGAGCCAAGCCACTCACTATTTTTGCTACTGTGGATAAATTTGCTATTTAAAATTTTATTAGCTTTTTCATCCAACGTGCCATGAAAGCCCTTGATGTTAACCATAAGTATACCACGTCCTATATCTTGCTATATTTAGCTATAACTTACTATATTGTACAATTATTGCCTGATTCCGTCAATAGCCCGAAAAAACAGCAAGTAGAATAAGATAATTATCTTATTCTACTTGCTAGAGAAAAAATCCTGCTTTTATTTTAAATTACATATAATACTATGCCCAGTCTGGCGCTGCAACTCATCCATGGCAGCCTGCTGCGACGGTGTGAAGCCCTGATCAACAACTTCCAGACGTTCGCGGAATGTCTCAACAAAGAACTTCAAACGTGTATGTTTGGGCTGCAGTCCGCCAAAATTATTCCAAAGAATATCAATCGCCACAGCCAGCACGCGATAGATTGCCTGCTCGGACACAGTCTGGCACATGCGCTCGTATTTAAAGCCTGCCACCGGCGCAGGATTGCGGCGCTTAAGTTTACGTTTACTGCTCATAGCCTCACTCCTTCACTTGTGCAAGCCATTCCTTGTGCTTCTTGACCATGTACAACATAATCAGACCATAGACCACCATGTCGCGCAAGGATTCTTCCGTTTTGTCAGCAATACCATGATCGTAGAGGAAAGCAATGTGCTTATTCAGATATCCCTTAGCCACATCATACATCATGTCATAGCCACCATCATGATGCTCCAGCAATGCACCGGTGCGGAAGTTTGACAGCGGATCAGCACCAGCAGAATACTGCTGCTGTTTTTCCGTGAACAAATTTCCTACGCGAACAAGTTCATCATTAATAAACGATGTAAATTCTCTATATGTAGTCATAATAATCCTCCTTTAAAACAATTCCTGCTTTTAATTTTTACAAGAGATTTTTGCAACATGTTGCAATTTTCTCTCGGTTGCTCCTATGCAGCCATTAACATACACGCCGTACATATCCTCCAATTTGCCATTGTCGACCGCCGCTTTTTCCAGTAACGGCAACTCTGCATCCACATCCGTTATCGGTATATCTACCCCGACTCTATGCGCTCTCACAGCTGCATATAGCAGCCTGTTCTGCTTGTCTAACTCTGGATAAGCTTGCTCCCATCGTTTGCGTAAGTAGTTGATGATGTGAAAATCAAAGCGAATAAACGGGGTTGTGATATGGATTTTATGGGTATCTATCAGCATTTCTATGATTTTGTGCTTATAATTCATAAAACGGTCTATGTAGGCAAGCTGGCTCTTGTCGACCAGCACCGTATCGGCATAATGTTCCATGTGCCACTCTAAGAGTTTAACCGTAAACGCAAGTGGCAGCCTGCTCGTGACGCGTGTATTGTGCTTTTGCTTCAACTTCTCGTACCGGTCAAGCAGGCAGCTGAGCTTGTTGACGTTTAATGGATATGTATCCTTGACAAGCTCAGCGACATCTTGTATGTATAGGGCTGTTTTTGTCGGTTTCTTCATAACTCATAACTTACTCCCATTTCCGTAGCAACGGCAGGGAGCGCAGCTTCTGCTTCTGCCTGTGAGCGATAAATCCAGCCTATTTTATATAACGCAAGATTTTTAACATTGTCCCACCACTTGACGGACACGACTACCCATTTAGTTTCTGTTGCATGGATGCCGAATGTATAAAAGGTTTCATCTTGCTTTGGTTTCCACGGCAGTTTGATGATTTCCAGACGGCCAACCAATAATTCGTCAAATATTGTGTTAACACTCGTCCATTCCATTTCCGGGTAATCGTCATAAACTATAATTAACCCGCTGTAAATCAAGCTAAATGTCATTTCTTCGTAGCCTTTGACTTTAAACTCTTCGCCCAGCTCCACGCCGAGCATCTTAGCGATTTCCGGGATTAGATTTTTACTCATCTTTAATAACCTCCACTCAACAATGATAAACTTTTTCTAATCCCTTATCAGTAACAACCGTAATGCTAATAGGGAAACCCGACTCGTCAACCGTAATCGGCTTAAATCTCATGCCTTTAATAGCCAAATTCGTTTTATGGTTTTGTTCACATTGTTTACACGCAAATTTTTCAGCATAATCAGTATGACAGATCTCGCATGTATAAAGTTTTTTCTCTTTCATTGTTCCTTTACTACCTCCACGCCGCCACGCAGCAAAGCCAGAAAAATACGCATCTGCATGGACTGATTACCTATACTTGACCAATGGCAGCACTGGCTTGGACGGTATTCCAAATCATCAGCGCTGAAACGGTACTGTGCCGGATACGCTCCGCCATGCTTAGGCTTGAGCTTAAATTCCTTGCCAACAGAGACATGCAATTTTTCAGCAATTACAGGATACAAATTAATCATTACATCAACGCCTCCGCTCCATATAACATCAACGCCAGCTGCCGCACCAGGCGCGTACGCCTGCGCTGGATGGTCGATAGCGACACACCTTCATGCAGTGCGATATCTTCCAAAGATACGCCAGAAAAATACGCCTGACGGATAAGGTCTACCGCCACCGCATCCTCGCTTACTTCCAGCCTGTTTAAAATTCGGTCAATTTTAGCAACTTCCGCCTGATCACGCGCCAGCTTAACTTCTACAGCCATAATGCGTGCCTGCTGCTTCTCTTCGGGTGTCAGGCGAGAACTTGCTCCGCCCCAACAGGTAATGTCTTTAGATTTTTCTGTGACACGCTCCGCCTTCAGGTCGCGGATATCAAGCTGGTACTGCTCGATGTTCGCGCGCAGCTTCGAGTAAGCATACAGCCTTGCTTCCGTCGCCTTGTAGCAATCCTGCGGCTTAGGCTGGCTATTTAAGGCAGCCAGCGTTGCCACAACAGTATCATGTATCAGTTTTTTGTTGTCCACCTGCGCCACCTCCTATGTGTAAAAATAAATTCAGTAGCAGCTCAGAGTGGGGAGCAAGCAGCTCCCTCGCCTCCTGCTGAGTCACCGTCGCCTCGTTAGCCATGACCAGGCGCAGGCCGAAGCGTGCACTAGGCAGCAGCTCTGCTCCGGCAAAGCGTAGGCCGATGAGCTTAACATACAGCTTGTGATCATGGCGGGCAGCGCTTGGTAGCAGCTGCCCCCAGAACTCGCTGTCGGCACAATCAGGCCACGGATCACTTACCACGCTGCCTAAGCTTAACCAACCAGCCATGGATATACTCCCCCATCTTCTGACGCAGGTCGTCCGTCATCTCGCAAATCGCCAGCGCCTCCTCGGAGCTGCGTGCGATACCGGCATTGGCACCTGCTGCCAACATCGCCAACAGGAACACGCACTGCTGCAGCGTCGGCTTGCCGGTTGCCGTCTTGCACTCGATAAAGATTGCCTTGCCCGACGGATACGCTACGCCAGACAAATCACTGTAGCCTTGCGGCGGTCCGCTCTTGAACCAGCGGGCGCGCTTATTCTCAAATTCCAACGTTTCCTGCGTCGGCTGCTCACGGTATAAATATCCTTCTCCAACATTAATGCGGAAAACCTTATGACCTGCTGCCGTCACTGCGATTTCTATTTCTTTCATAATTCGAGTTTCCGATTTATTCAAATTTTAACCTCCTGTATTCATCCTGACGCAGCAGGCGGATAGCTGCACTGCGGTACCGTTCCGGTACTGCCAGCCCCAGCTGCACCGCTTTGTGTAGCGACCAGGCGAACTTAAAAATCTTACCATCAGCACGTTTGTGCATCGAGCGGAACAGCTCCAGCTGCGCCCATGACTTACACTCGATGTGTTTGCTGTATGGCATTCGCGCAACTTCCTGCAGAATGATGTCCTCCACGACTTCCGGACCTTCGCGCTCTTCTTTCTCCCACACGTAATGACAGAGAGGGCACTCGGTAACGCTGGATTTTACCACTGCGAAACAGTTCGGGCATTGCTTGACACTGAGCTCCTGCTTTTTCTTCTTAGCTTTGGATTCCAGCGACCACTCCCGCACGTCATCCGGCAGACCATGCCGCGTGAAATTGCCAACATGGTCCAGGATCAGCGCGACCTTATCCGGATTGTTGGGATTGGTGCGCATGGAGCGCATCGACTGCTGGATGTGCAGCGTGAGCGACTTGGTAGGCCGCATCAGGACCACGCAATCGCAGTCAGGCACGTCGAAGCCCTCGCCAAACAAATCAACATTGCAAAGGACCGTGACCTCGCCACGCCGGAACCCCTCTACGGCGGCCTGTCTTTGCGCCTGTGGCGTTGTACCATCAAGGTGCATAGCATTGATGCCCTGCTCCCGGAAAGCGGCCGCTGTGCCCTCGCTGGTGGCGATAGACGAGCAGTACACGATGGTCTGCTTGCCCTTGGCCAGCTGCAGCCAGTTCTCAACAGCACTGCCAAAGATGGCACGCTTATTCATAAGAGCTTCAATTTCAGCCTTGTCGTAGTCGCCGCGTTTAGTATGCAGCTTGCTGGCATCCGCCAGCTGCACGCCATAATATTTATAGGGAGCCAGGTAATGGTTCTGAATGAGCCACTCGGTGCTTACTGACTCGATGAGCTCTTCAAAGACAGCTCCCAGACCGCCCTCGTTCATTCTTTGCGGGGTAGCGGTAAAGCCTAAGACCACAGCTCCCGGAAAGTGCTGCAGGATAGACAGATAGCTCTGCGACAGGATGTGGTGTGCCTCGTCGACCAGGATCAGCTTCGGTTCCGGCGTTTTGGCCAGCCTGCGGCAGACCGTCTGCACCATGCCTACGGTACAGAGAGAGAAGTCTACGCCGCATGCAGCAAAAGTATTGGTAATCTGCTGGCACAGCTCCTTGCGGTGAACAACAAACAGTACCCTGTTACCGCGTGCTGTGGCGCTGGCGGCGATGTTGCCCTGTATAACGCTCTTGCCACCGCCGCAGCCCAACACTGCACACACGCTGTGCCGCCCCTGACCGATTGCCCTGCGGATATTATCCACCAGCTCCTGCTGGTAGGGACGCAGCGGAATCATTTTACCGTCGGCTCCCACTTGTCGCAGCCATCGCAATGGTCGCAGGCGCTGGTATCGCGATTAGCGCAGTCATTGCACATCGGATCACGCAGCTGCAGGGGACGGTGGCAATCCTGCGGAATGGCTTTAACATCGATAGTCGCTTCATCAGCCTCCTGCTCTGCGAACATGTCCTGCTCACCGCCACAAGGCTTCAGGACGAACTCCCCGAGGTCTTCGTCGTATTCCAGATACGTGTTAGGCAGGGAGACAGCACCGGCATTCTCCAGCTTTTCCGTGTAGTTGGCGGTAGTTTTATGTTTGAACAGCGGTACAGAAATGTCCTTACCCATTGTCTCAGAATAGGTTTCGGTCAAGCTGACAGACAGCTTCATGCTGATAGAGCCATCAGCAATACGGCCAGCAAAGAGCTTTTCCAAAAGCTGCTGCAGTAACTCATCAAAATCGGCCTTCATGCCCTTAAAGGTGTCAGACTCCAGATTCAACATCAGATATTGTTTATTCATTGTTTTGTCCCTCCAGTTTGATGGCAGCCTGCAGATATGCGACCGCAGATTCCAGATAATCAACATCACCGGAGCACTGCCAATCATTGATTTCAAGCAGCGCATTATTTACAGCTGCGTTTTGCAGTCTATTCATTGTTTTATCCATTATTTTCCCTCCTCCTTTTCCGGTTTAGCGAACCTTTTAGGTTAGCTAGATAACCTTTTAGATAACCTTCTCAAGCCTTGGAAACCGCATGGTTGAGCGGTTTTTGAATTTTAGCTAACCTAGCTAACCTTTTTCTGAAAGAGTATCCTATATATTTTTTATTACTTTAGAACTTAGGATTTTTGGGAAATTAGAGCTTACATACGTATATATATATTAGGTTAGCTAGGTTATTAGGTTAGCTAAAGTCTTAAAAGCCGCATGGTTGAGCCATTTTTTTAGCTAACCTTTAGCTAACCTAGCTAACCTTTCACATAAAGAGCCACATAATTTGCTCTAACATGATTCAAAGTATAAAGCCCGAAAAATTTTCCTTGTTTTGTTTTCAGCAGATGACCGGCTTCAGCCCATTTTTTCTTTAAAGCAGCATAGTCAAACCCTTTCTTTTCTAATTCTTCCTCAAGGATTGTCTTGTTGATCATGATTACGCCATCGTTTCTACGTCTGCCCCAATAGGCATATCCGGCAAAATCGTGAAATTCAGTATCGAATTTGTCGGCGTTGGCACCAATGACGTCCACAATGATGTTAAATGCCCGCTCGCTCACATCAACCTCAGCTTTGCTCTTCACAAAGCCAACTATGTCCTCGGGCGACAGCACATCGCCAGGAGTGTCAAAGATAGCTTTGCTCGCAATCGCATCCGCCTGCAGCATGAGAGCCATCGCCATGGCCTGCTTCTCGGTCGTATCTGTTACTTCCAGCACCAGACGCATAATCTCATTGTAATCAGCCGCAAGGTTCTTCCCTTCCAGAGCTTCGATAAACGCCCTTCCTGCACAGCCAAAGTGCTGCGTGATAAAATTAACCACAGCATTGCCGTTTTTAATTATCTGCTGGTCGCACTCTACCTCGACGACGCGGTTTTTTACACCGCCGCCGGACTGAGACTTCGTGCACGGTTCTTCACCGGTAAAAACAAAGCTGTTCAGCCAGGACTTCTGCCGCTGGAAGGTCGCGTTGGTCATGCGTCCGCGGTCAAGACCTTCAGTAACGCGCATGATCAGCGTGTCGTAATTCTCGAATCTGGACTTAATTGTCTGCAGCTCGTCACCGAAAAACGGCAGGTTACGCAGGATAGACGCCGTACTCATCATAGAGTTGACCGTCATATTCATGGTCCGCACCAACTTGCCCATGCCCGGATTACCCCAAACAGACGCAGCCACCATCATGGCTACAGTCTTGCCGCTGCCGGTGCCGCCCCACAGATGCAGGACGAACGGCAGCGCAGACACGCGCTCCACGAGCACGCTCGCAAACGATGCAGCCAGGATCAGGCGCATGTATAGATTCTGCCGAAGCGGGGCGACGTAGGCTGCCCATTCCTCCAGCGTGCCCTTGCTGGAGACTGCCTGCACCAGAGATTTATACTGGTCCTCGCAGTCCAGCTTGACCTCGTCTGTGTACGGCACGAAGCCTGCATCGGACCAGCCCATGTGGTCAATCGACTTTACCCGCAGCAGGATGTCCGGGTTCATGGCGATGACCTCCGCCAGATATTTCACCAGCAGACCGGCGTTGTCGCTGTTGACTTCAACGCCATTATCTGCCAGCAGGATTATTTTGTTTTTGTTGGCTAACGTGGAGCGCGGGACCACCACGCTCTGCCAGCCGCCATTTTTAAAATACGCAAGCCGGATTTTTTCCGTTTCATCCTCCACGTTCACCAGCAGCTCCGTCGGCATGATGGGGATGGGGCTTGCGTATTCGTTTTTATATTCTGTTCCGACCTGTACCGCTCGATACACGCCATTAATTGATGTGTTCCAATTGCCACACCGGAGAGCAAACAACTGCTGCGGGAATTTTGTCAGATTATCTGACCTGATTCCCTTGGCTGCCTGCTGCTGCAGGTATGCTTTCCAGCAGCTCTCAAACTCCCTCTTGCAGCACAGCTCCCCGGCACGGAACCTCGCCATGGAAAGCACCTGCTGACGCTTGGACGGCTCTGTGAGCGCCGCTATCGCCTCCAGAAGCGCCTCATCGATAAGGCTGAACCTGTCGCACCCTTCAAAGAATTCTCTGTCCAGAGAGAGCACTACAGGCCACTCGTAGGCTTCAATAGCTTCGGCTGTGCCACCGGCAGCAAAGTAATCTGCGATATCACCTTTAGGTGGGCATTCAGGCCACAGCTTTGTAATGTCCATGACCTTCGCGCCTTGCCAGGCTGCAGCATAATCGGTTCCCTTCTCATCGTTGTCCGGGATGACGATACGCTCTGCATAAGATTCCAGCAGCGCCTTGTCCGTCGCGCTCAGCTTGACAGCCTTCTGGGCTCCGGTATTGCTCGTGGTTGCCAGTAGACCGGCAGCCGTCATGGCGTCGGCGCATTTCTCGCCTTCAACGATGTACAACTTTATGCTCCGATGTTGTGCTAGTAAATCTAAGTTATATAAGTTGTTACATCCTTCGGGTTTGGTATACACCGTGCGCCCTTCGGCATTGACATATGCAAAGCCAAAAACCTTGTGCCCATCGGCCCACTTGCGACGGCGCTTGTAATAAGCTTACGTGCCGTCCGGGTTCCTGTAGACATGGCGGTAATCCTCAACAGGTTTTGCAGTCTTATAATCAACAGGCTCCGGTTCGGCAGGTTTTGCTCCCAGACGGCGGAACTCTCGCAGGATGTCTGCGCCGGGAGCGTTGCACTTCTGGCAATAGACCAGCAGCGTGCCGTTTTTCTCAGTCACATACAGATGACCTTTTTTGCCGCACAGCGGGCAATCAGCGATAAGCTGACTGCCTTTTTGTTTGGCTCCCACAAGATAAGGACGGATATCGTCAAGATGCAGCTCGGACTTAGAAAGGGATGTCTTCATCTCTAAACGGCACGGCAGTGCCATAACTGTCTGTGCTGGAGACAGGAGCTGCGACCGGGACTGCTGCAGGATCTACCTTTTTAAGTTCCGGAATCTCGAAGTCACCTTTCTGGATGCGTTCTACGGAACAGAGCTGCGCTACTCTCAGGCGAGCGCGAAGCTTGCCGTTCCAAACGTACTCTTCCTGGCCCAGTACAGCGCCAACAACCATACCGCAGAACTGCTGCTCATCGCCAGCAAAGCGGTCTGCTACAAAGCCGGAGTTGCCGCTCTTTTCTAGCGCCACCAAAAACGATTTGAAGAAGCCACGCGCAGAATCTTTATAGCTGCGGATAAAGCTGAACAGCGGGATTTTGTCACCGCTGCGTTCCTTGCGCTGGCCATAGTAACCAATAAACTGCTCGTTTGCTTTATCAGCTACACCTGCAATATCGCAGTAAATTTTCAGATACTCTTTATCTGCGTGGTCTTCGACGGAGCAGATGGCCAGCACATAACCGCCGGCAGGCGGTGCAGCATAGCCTTCACTTACAGCCTCAACTTTACCCCAGTTAATTTTCTCCATTTTTTACCTCCTTAATAAATCCATAGTATTCACGAATAGCCGTATCAACAGCCTTCAGGTCATTGTCAATCTTTGGTGCGAACATCTCCATCGGTGACTTCGCGGGAGTGAAACCATCGCTTTGCGTGGTAAACCAATGCATCTTGCCATCAGTCTCCGCCAACAGCACGACGGAGAACAGGCCCTCGAGAGTGAGCTGATTGTCCAGCATCTTGCCCGAAGTTTTGGCTTTGATGTGACCAGTATCATCGCACTCCGTGTGATGCAGGAGATACACGATAGTATCATCGGTCGTATGGTCGCGGATCAGCGCCAGCAGATTGTAGAAATTCAACGCGCAGTCCGTAAACTTCTGATAACCGACCTCCTTCGCGCGGTCAAACATGTTGAACGCCATGAGGTACTGCGAGTCATCGATAACGTAGCAACGCAGGTTGTTCTTCGCTAACGTTTTCTGGATGACCTGATACGTCGCATGATTTACGACGTTCAGCCGCTTTTTGAATGGCAGCGGTTTGCTCGCCACGTTGAACACGCCAACCTCCGTCGGCTCAAAATTGCGCAGGCTCGTGGACTTGCCAGAGCCGGACGCGCCCAGGATTAATACAGGCATTCCCATAAAATCACTCCTTATAATTTTCTTTTAATCTTGCCATCAGCGGACATTTCGGATGCGGCTTATCGTGCCATGGTTCCAGCCCTAAATATCTTCCAGCAGCATCAGGCTTGCTTAATTTGCACCAGCTACGTGTACAAATATCGCCAACCCCAACTGTTTTACACTGAGGGCAATTCTTGCATAACATAACAAATCTCATTTTAAAGTCATATTCAGTTTCTGAATAACCTCAGCCCCCGGAACTTCAGCACCGGCTTTAATGGCCTTCTTGATTGCCGTTTTGTCAGCATCAACAGTAACCTTCGTGCGCTTATACTCATCAGGGAGTTGCTCCATGGACATCACATTGCAAATTTCAGACTTACGCCACGTAATCTTGCAGCGGGGAGTTTCAAACTTCTCGCCGTACAATGCACCGGCCAGATAAGCCTTGCAGCGCTCGACTTCTTTTCTAATTACACCGGAGCGATGACTGAGAGTATTGGCTTCGGCGTCGATGGCATCGGCCTCGGCAAGCTTGTTCTTGATGTAGCAGCACATACCCTCAATCTTTTGATCGCGCTCCATCTGCAGCGCTTCGAATTGCTGCAGGTTCAGGATTTCGCCGTCTTCAGTGTCAACCACGTGCTCTTCATCCAGCTGGATGCAGGCTTTGATTTGATCTTTAAGCTCATAGATGTTAGCCATGTTACTCAGCCTCCTTGCAAGCGCCATCTTTCGGCATACTGGAGCCATCAGCAGCATTCTTTTCTGCGGAATCTTGCAGAGCCTTGTACATAGCAGCCCATTCGTGAGACTGCAGCTCGCGAATTTCTTTAATCGTTGAGCCGATACGGTCAATGACATCAAGCTCCGCCTCCTGCAGGACCTCGTCTTGGTTGTCGTCCTCATTCCAGCGTTCCAGCAAGGCTGCGTATTCACGCAAACTCTGCATTTCAAGATTCAAACGCTGAATAAAAATATGGGTTTTAGTTCTAATCATGTTTTTGCCCCTTACCTTTCTTTTTTGATTGTGGTGGATTGAAATTTTTATACATAGCCCTGCAATAAGGGCACGCATACGGTTCTTTTACAAAGCGGCTCACTATCCATTCTTGACCGCAAAACATGCAGTCCGTATAGTGAACGCCACGGTCATCGGTTCTCATTTACGGCATCCCCAGTATATTCATTATTACTTCCTCCCTAAAATGTGTTATAATAGGAGATGGATGTTTGGTATCTATCCATCTTTACGCCCGCCAGTGCCGCTACACTGACGGGCGTTTTTCTTTCGCTCATTTGCGCACCTCAATCGGGATTAACTCCACATCGCTATTAATACTCACTTTCATCTTATTCACCCGCTTTGTCCAGTTTTGCCAGGATACCAGCATAATTATCAACTTGCTTGCGACATGCCGTTAATATCATCGTTTCCACGGTTTTGGAATTGAACTCTTCATCTTCTGCGTCACGGATGTTGTGCTGCCACTTCAGCTTAGCCTCTTCAACTAAACTGCGTAACTCAAAGAGCTCTGATTTGTTTACTTCAATTGTAAATTTCATCTCTTCACCTCAATGGGAATCAGCACAACATCCCCCGGCTGCAGGCAGCCTTTGAGGTTGCTAATCTCGCTAGTATAATGGATAACCTCGCGGATATCGCGGCTATCTCCTTCGCGCTCCATTGCAGAGCCAACGAGATGCCAAAGCGTGTCACCCTCGCCAGCGGTTGTCTTGACAACAAATTTTTCAACCGGCCGGCTGTAATCATACGCCGCCCAAACGCAGCAAGCTGCAAGCAAAGCAAACAATACTTTTTTCATATCTACAACTCCTTGACATTAAACGGATCTGTTACATCCTTGCCGTCATACTTGCTAAGGAACTCTTCCAAAGATTCCCGGCGGCATTTAAGGTTGCCAAGCTTCATGAATCTCAGCAGCCCGGATTTGTTGAGCTTATAAACGTAGTCAACATTGCATTTCAGCAGCTTGCTTACTTCTGCAACAGTCAGTAGCTCGATACTTGCCATAATCTTTACCTCCCTTCACTGCTCTAACTGCTATAGCAGTCTCCGTGATATAATAGACCTTATAGAAAGGTGGTGATTATTGTGATTTGTAATATTTGTGGTAACGAAATTCTTGATGAAAGCCATGCAGAAAATCATTTAAAATTTCTCGCAGCAGCAGCAAAATGCGGATATTCTTACACTTATGCTGAGAGAGAAAGAATAAAGCGTGCTCGCCGAGCACAGCTAAGCAACAAAAGTCTTTCACTTAGTCAGCGTATAGAAGCTGCTGAAGAAGTTATGAAAATATTGTTTTTTAGGAATATGATTTCTTTAGAGGAAATAAATTTTGCAATTCCTGAAAAAACATATTTTGCAAAGCTGCTTCATCAAAAGTCATTCTTAGAAAGCTTTGGCGAAGACGTTCATTCTGTTTTAGTTAAGCGTTACGGTTCTTTGCCTGGTCTTGAAGATGGGAAAACACATCAATGAGGCCTTCACGAAGTTTAATTTTATCTTCACTCGAAAGCTGCAATGTACGATCATCACTACCGTTCTTCATTGCAGCTTTTGCTGTAAACGGAATAAGATACTCAAAGATTTTTATAAGGTCATACATTGCAAGTGTCACAAGCTCAGAGTCCAATAAAACCGTATCAGTAATATGTTCAGATACGTGCCAAATTAAATTACGGGCATAACACATTATTTCAGGATCCACATCTCCCCAAGACCGTTTTTCGTACGGTAGCATCAGCTTGCTGGGAGCTTCTCTGAATCTTTTAGGCGTTTTAAAATCCATCTTTCCTCACCTCCCCATCTTCCGATAACACCTGCAGCACCCCATCACGCGGGTGCCGTTTTCATAATAGGATGTTGCAACGGTGGCCACAGGAAAGTATTTTTTTAACACCTTTGTGACACCATGTTTCGTCAACGGCAGCAGGTTCTGCTCCATGCACCATTTTGTGTAATGGCTATAGAAGTACTGAATCGGCGTGTCGCGTTCCAGCGAGTCATACACGCCGGAGATGTACTGGTACGCTGCCTGCTCTGCCTCAGTAATATGCGCCGGCATCAGCGGCATCATTCCTTCGAGGTCGAGGGAAAGCACCTTCGCCACCAACGGCAGGCGTTCTCGGCGGCAGCTGGCGATGATGGCTGCAATGCGGATGCGCTGGTCGAATTCCAGCTGCGTGAAGTCCGTGGCAGGCTCATCGTTGATAGGAACCGCCTGCGCCATAGCTTCGTACTTTCCGGTCTTTCTGATTGCCGGAATGACTTCGCTTGTCACCCAGCGTTTGAATTCCTTTGCTTTGGGCATCTTGCTGGAGAGGATGAGAGAGTAAAGACCGCTTTCGTTGATGAGCCATCCGCCGCGCTGTCCTAAACTCGATAACGAATCGTTATTGAGTTTGTCCTCGTCATCAACATGGTCAACAAGCGCCTTGCTTGGGTTGGTATACCCAAGAATCTCTGCTACATCCTTACCAACAAACCAAGGTTCCCCGTTTTGCTGGATTGTACGAACTTGCCCAAACTCGGGACTGTTGAAAATCTGTAAATTATTCATTTTGCGCCTCCTTTTTTGTCACGATACGTGTCACGATTAGGCATAAAAAAGACGTTCTACACTTGTAGAATAGTAATGTGCCAGCTTAACCTTGATTTCATCTCTAGGAATTCTATTCCCTGTTTCGTACATAGTTAACGCTGAAACGCTAATTCCAATGGCTTCAGTCACTTCTTTTTGCGTTTTCTGTTCAGAAAGGCGCAATTTCAAAAGACGTTCTCCAATAGTTTTAGCATCGTTCATTTTATCACCTCCGTTTTCTTTGTCACGTTCTGTAACTAAATTTATAATACCACTTCATTCTCTTAATGTCAACACGTTTCGTGACATTTTTCTAGCTTTTCCCTTGCTATTATTCACGTTACGTGATATTATTTAGGTAGTTACTAGAAAGGAGCTTTATCATGCCATTTAACACAATGCTTAAAACACTCAGACTAAAGAAGGGATTAACACAAGGTGAATTAGCTAAATTAACAGGTCTTACACGAAGTGCAATAGGAATGTATGAATCTGGCAACCGAGAACCAAAATATGAAGTGTTGGAATTGCTAGCTGATTTCTTCAATGTTGATATGAATACACTGTTAGACCAATCCGTACCCCTCACCCCCCGCGATGAACGCCAAATCGCCGCCGACCTCGAAAAAATGCTTGCTGACCTCGACAGCAAAAACGCAATGGCTGCCATGGGCGGTACCGTAGAAGATGATGAAGACAGAGAACTCCTGAAAGCAAGCCTGCAGGCTACCATGCGTCTGGCTAAGAAAATCGCCAAAGAAAAATACACTCCTAAAAAATATCGCCACGAAGAGGAATAATATCATGGATATCAAGGCTGCTGTGAAGCAGCTAACACATAAATACAAAACAAATAACCCCTTTGAGCTGGCGCAGCTGCTGAACATCATCGTCATGTACGCAGAGCTTGGCAGCACATTGGGCTACTTCACTACTTATAAGCGTTCCAAGTTTATCATCATTAATCAGGATATATCCGAAGAATTGCAAGCATACACCTGCGCCCATGAGCTTGGCCACAGTGTTTTACATAAAGGCGTGTCGACGCCATTCCTCAAAGCCCACACCCTTTTCAGCATTGATAAAATAGAACGGCAGGCCAACACCTTCGCCGTGGAACTGCTCCTGCCGGATGAGCTGCTGCAGCAGTACCCGGAAACTTCCGTACACCGCCTTGCTGACATGGTAGGCGTGCCGTTGGGTATGGAAGTGCTGAAGAAGTAAAAAGGAACTTGGTAAAAACAGCCATTTTTACCAAAGACGTTAGGCATAAAAAAATACCGCCAGCGGAAGGCTGACGGCAAGGAAGAAACTTAGTTATAAATTTATGAAAGCGAGGGATTGAATAATGCAAAATACATGGAAAGATATTGTAAAAGACTTTCCAACTACACCGTTTTTATTCGTAGGTTCCGGACTCACACGCAGATATTTCGACCTGCCAAATTGGGAAGAACTCCTAAAGCATTTTGCCGCTATTATTTCCGATGATTCATTTATCTTTCAACGCTATATGCAGGAAAACGATAAAGATTATGAGAAAATCGGCTCTGCCATAAGTAAAGATTTTGATTCAAAATGGTTTAGAGATGCGTCCATAAGAACAAATGAAGAAGATGTTTATGCCGCAGTTAAAGCAGGCGTTTCTCCCTTTAAGGCTGAACTTGCCCATTTCATCAAAACAAATTCCATTAAGAATGAAGCCTACGCAGAAGAAATTGCATTGTTGCAGAAACTAACGGAAAATAACATTTCAGGCTTTATTACTACCAACTATGATACATTCATTGAAGATATTGCCGCAGGCTACAAAACATACAATAGTCAAGAAGAGCTTATATTTTCTCCTATTCAGGAAATGGCAGAAATCTTTAAGATACACGGTTCGGTTACTGATCCTGCCTCTATAGTCATTACTGCAGAAGATTATCAGGAATTCAATGATAAATGCGCGTATCTTGCAGCCAAGCTTTTGACTATTTTTATGGAATACCCTATTATTTTTATCGGTTATTCTATCACAGATAATGATATCCAGAAAATATTGTCTGCTATTATAGCCTGCCTTTCTAAGAAAAATGTTGATAAATTGCAAAACAGATTTATCTTCGTAAAGCGCAATGCTGCTATTACTGACGATATAAAAATCGGCACCTATTCCAAGGAAATAAACGGACAGGATATCTTCATGACGCAGCTCGAAACAAATAATTTCAAGCTGATATATGAACCATTGACCGAAAAGCAAGCTGCTATGCCGGTAAAACTACTAAGATTCTTCAAAGACCAATTTTATAATTTTACTTTAACTAATCAACCTAGCAAACATATCTTTGTCAATGCATTTGACCCAAATGTTCCTCTTGATCAGCTCTGTTGTTCTATTGGACAAAATAGTAAATTTTCACGTCATGGCCTAAACGGAATAGAAGCAGAACAATGGTACAAAGAAATTCTTTTTGATAATACTATTCCCTATTCTTATGACGACATTTTAAGCGATAGATTTGAAAAAATATTTGGCCAATGCAATGCTTTGCCTATATTCAAATTTATTTCTAAATCTATAAATAATCATGATGATATTATAGCGAAAAATGGTGTCCACTGTTTTGATGACTTATTTAGCAAAAGCATAAGAGAGCATAGAAATAATGGTAATATTTTAGACAGAAGTGTAAAAGGTATAATAGCCAACAACACAATAAATGGGAAATTGGAGAAAAAAGCGTTAAACCATCTAGCTCTTTTAACTGAAGAAGAAATAAACATATATGATTTAGGAGAATTTCTGCGTAATTACATAAACGAAAATCCAGAATGCTTAAGCGACAAAATTACAGACAAGGAACTCAATAACATAAAAACCAATATTAAACGCCTAATTCGTGTATATGATTGGCTAAAATACCACAAAAAATAAAAAGGAAAAAGCCCAAGTAAGTAGATACCGAAGTACCTACCAACTTAGACTTTTTTCTACAGACAAGATATACAATCCTAACAAGAAACCGTCAGTTAGGGTCTTCCGAAAAAGGCACCAACGTCAAGTTCCTCTGTATTTATATTATACTATACCACCTTAAAAAGTCAATTCTAATTGATTTTATTTCTTATTAAAAAAATCCCCCGGTGCTACCAACACCGAGGGACCTGCAAGAACGTGTTACCAGCACGCTCAATTATCAACCCCTAACACCACATCAAGAGTCGATATAATATTATAACATATTATGCACGGCTCTTACAATCTTAGCTATTGAAAGGAGCTGTGTATTATGGCTAAATACGCTATTTCCATACCCAAAACGCCCAAAGCTGCTCTGTATATCCGCGTATCCACCGACATGCAGGCAGATAAAGACAGTCTGCCGCTGCAGGAAAGCGACCTGCGCAAGCTCGCAGACCTTAACGGCATCAAGGACATTGAAGTATTTTGTGATGCCGGTTTTTCCGGCAAGAACCTCAACCGCCCTGCCTTCCGCTCTATGATGGACCGCATCCGCGCCAGAGAATTCAGCCACCTTTACGTCTGGAAGCTCGACCGCATCAGCCGCAACCTGCTGGACTTCTTAGAGCTGTATGACGAACTCAAATGTTATGGTGTTGCCTTCGCCAGCAAGAATGAGTCCTTCGATACTCAATCCCCCGGCGGCGAAGCAATGCTTAAGATTTTACTTATTTTCGCCGAATTGGAGCGCAAAACCATTGCAGAACGTGTAACTGCAGTCATGCTCGGCCGCGCGAACGAAAATAAATGGAACGGCGGCAGGGTGCCGTTTGGCTATATGCCTGGACCAGTCACTACTGATGCCAACGGCAAGAAATGTAAAAGCTGGCCGGTTCCTGATCCAATTGAAGCTCCCATCGTCCGAGCCATCTTTGAACTGTATTTGCGCGAGAAAGCTTTGAAAAAAGTAGCTGCAGCTCTCAACACTGCCGGTTACAGAAGCCGCAAAGGTACTCTATGGAGCGATACAACGGTAAGATGCATCCTAAAGAACCATTTCTATAAGGGTGAATATGTCTATAACCGTCAAAACCCCAATGCCGGCAGGCGCGAAGATTTTTACCGCTCCGAAAATGATTGGGTAGTTGTTACCGGCCAGCATGAAGCCATTGTACCGGAAGAGACCTGGCGCAGGTGTAACGAGATGCTTTCCAAAAACAGAAGCTGGCTGGCCCCCATCGGCAGTCTTGTAAGCGCTCAGGACAAATACATCTTTGGCGGCCTGCTACAGTGCGCTGAATGTGGCTACACGATGAACTCTAAGGACCGTACCCGCATCCACGACCATACCCACAGCTCTTATTATTACTGTACAGGTCGTTGGAAAGCGCCGGCTGTTTGTACCGGAGAACATTCCGGCTACGCCTCCGACCGCGTACTGCTGCCACAGATACTTAAGCTCATCGCCAGAATAATTGAAGCCTGCGCCAATGCCATTAAATTCGCCAGCGCTGAGCAGCTGGTAAGCTACCTGCTCAATGACAACCTAATCCCCGGCGCGACCGGCATCGAAGAAGCGCAAAGGATTTATATGATTGTACGTGCTCACGTCAAACACATCTACGGCATTGAGCAGGCCAACCAGTATAATCCCAACGCCCTGCTTGTCGAGCAGAGCCAAAAGGAAAAAGAGAAGCAGGAACGTGCCCTCAGCCGCCTGAAAAGAGCCTACCTGTTTGATGATGGCGATATGTCAGAAGCCGAATACTTCGAGCAGAAGGCAGCCATTGAAGGCACTATCGCCAAGCTAGAAAAGCAGATAAAATCCCTCTCAGGCAATGACATCGGTGCCGATGAAGCCTATCTTGCTCAACTCTCGAAGCTCATAATGATAAAAAAGCTGCAGGATACCAATAGCGATTTTGATTATTATAAGCCTGTCTCTTATACACATCTGACGCTGCCGACGAATA